>Ga0255334_1000040_pt1 | contig 183164 bp, 143 predicted proteins | sample EtOH5_35cm_T3_12_FD_202080 | JGI IMG/M metagenome (GOLD analysis project Ga0255334, IMG submission 202080) | Sandy soil microbial communities from University of British Columbia, Vancouver, Canada - EtOH5_35cm_T3_129 | ecosystem: Engineered > Artificial ecosystem > Sand microcosm >...
CGATCACCGCCCACTCGAAATCCGTAAGATCAAATCGCGCCATTCAAACCTCCCGTCTCAGAAGGTTTGAATCAGCCCCGCCACTTTTTGGGAATCCCGTTTATGGGTCTGTGGCCTAGTCCTGCGGCGTTGATGAGGGTGGAAACCGCCACGATGACTTGCGTCGGAGTAAACGGCTTGGCGATCATCATGCTGTGCGGAACCCCTTCGGCCGTCCATTCATGCTCACTGCCGCCGCTCACGTATATCACCGGCAGGCCGGGAGCCAGGCCGCGCGCATGACGTCCAATCTCCCATCCGTTTATGCCATCGCCTAAATTCACATCTGTGATCAGGCCCCTCAGGGCGCCAGCCAGCGCCTGAAGCCGATCGAGCGCCTCGGCGCCGCTGGAGACGACCACAACCTCGAACCCGGCCTCCTCCAGCGCTGTTTGCAAAATGTCTTGGAGGACAACCTCATCCTCTACGTACAAGAGGAGGGCGGCGGCGGGCTCGACTGACATACTGCTACCTGAAACGGGAGCGCCAGAGCGCCCTCAGTTGCAATGAGCTCCTGAGAAGCCCTCATCTCAGAAGTATTTTATAGCCGCAATCGTTCCCAGCTCGCCACCCCAATTAGTAATTTCCATCGCAATAAGTACTCTTAGTATTACTATGTATTACAAGATAATCTTAATGTCATTATTTGAATTATGATCAGCTAATCAGGCGCCGGCGCTCGTGCGTTCCATATACGGCTAACGCCCTCTCGATCAGCCGAAACTCAGGATCTTGACCATCGCGACGGCCATCAGCGTCAAGACCAGCAGCGAGGCCGTGACGACGAACACCACGCGCGGGCCCGCGGCGCGAAGATCGCGCAAATCCACGCCTAGGCCCAGCGCCGCCATCGCCATGATCGTCAGCCCAAGGCTGGCCTCGTGGGCGCGAGCCGTCAGGCCTGCGGGCAGCAGCCCGGCGGAGTTGAGTCCGGCCAAGGCCAGAAAGCCGAGGATGAACGGCGGTAGTAGGTGTGCAAGGCCCATCCTGGGCCTCGCCAAGTCGGCTCCCTGGCTTTTGCGGGCCGTCACGACCGACAGGACCGTGACGACCGGACCCAACATCAGGACCCGGACGAGCTTGACCAGAGTTCCCAACTGCACCGCGACCTGCCCCATGGGCGTGGCGGCGGCCAGGACCTGTGGAACCGCATAGACCGTCAGCCCGGCCAAGGCCCCGCCCGCCGCCGGAGAAAGACCCAAGACATGGGCCAGCATCGGCAAGGCGATGACCACGACCACGCCAAGAACGGCGGTGAAGGCGATGGCGGTGGCGACCTCTTCATCCCTGGCCTCGATGACCGGCGCGACGGCCGCGATCGCCGAATTGCCGCAGATCGCGTTTCCGCACGCGACCAGGGTAGCCATCTTGACCGGAAGTCCCATCGCACGCCCGATGAGGAAGCTGGTCACGATCGCCAGCGCCACGGTCGCGACAATGGCGAACACCAGAGGCGCGCCCACCGAAGATAGGGTCTTGAAACTGACCGCGGCTCCCATCAGGACGATGGCCAGCTCCAGCAGGGTCTTGGCGGCGAAGCGGATCCCCGGAGCGGTGCGCCGCGAGGTTCCCCAGAACGTGCGCACCCCCGCCCCGACCAAGATCGCCAGCACCAGAGCCTCCAGCCAGGCTCGGCCGGACAAGCCGACTTCGAACCTTTCCAACGCGAGCGCGCCAGCGGCGACGAGGCCAGTGAGCAGGAGACCGGGAACAAGGGACTTGGCTTGGCGCGAGATGAGCATGGCCCGAACCTCGCCGTTTGGCATTCAAAACTCCAATCGATTGATTTTTGAAATAGCATAAGCAATGCTTATGATATGACCCTGGATCAGCTTCGGATCTTCGTCGCCGCCGGCGAACTGCTCAGCATGACCCGCGCGGCCGAGCGACTGCACCTGTCGCAGCCGGCGGTCAGCGCGGCCATCGCGACCCTTGAGGAGCGTTACGCCTCACGCCTTTTCGACCGGGTCGGCCGACGCCTGGAACTCACCGAGGCGGGCAGGCTGTTCCTGCCGCAAGCCGTCGCGGTGCTCGGCCAGGCTGATCGCGCGCGTCAATTGCTCGACGACTTGTCGGGCTTGGCGCGCGGCGAGGTGCGGATCGCCGCGAGCCAAACGGTGGCGAGTTTCTGGTTGCCGCCCCGGATGGCCAGGTTCGTGACCCAAGCGCCCAACATTCATCTGAGCCTGACGGTCGGCAACTCCGCTCAGGCCGCCGCCATGGTCTTGCAGGGCAAGGCCGATCTGGCCTTTGTCGAAGGCGACATCGAAGAGGATCTGCTCCGCGGCACGGAGATCGGCGGCGATCAGATCGGGCTCTTTGTATCCCCGAACCATCCGTTGGTCGGGCGGCCACCGACCCGACAGGATCTCGAGGCCGCGATGTGGGTCATGCGCGACCAGGGGTCGGGGACCCGAGACCACCTGACCGCCGGCTTGGCCCAATCCGGCGTCAGGCCAGATCACCTCCGAATCTGCCTGGAATTGCCGTCCAACGAGGCGGCGTTGGAAGCGATCGAGCAAACCCACCTGGTTACGGCCGTCTCCGAGCTGGCCGCCGCAAGCCGGCTGCGGACAGGCGCGATCGCGCGGTTGCCCTGGCCCCTGCCCGCCCGGCGTTTCAAGATGCTGACCCACCGGGCGCGCTCGACCAGTCGGGCGGTGGCCGCGTTCACCGCTGCGTTGGAGTCCCGGCCAGCGTCTCCGGATGGGTCCGGCAAGGTCTAGGTCGACTTCCAATGACGCCTGAACTCGCCTGAGCGCACGCCCGCTGATCCTCTGCGGTCGTCTCGACGGCGAGGCTTCGGTCGATCTCGCGGTGCGCGTGCTGGAAACCCTTTGCGACGTCTATCGCGACAAGGCTAAGTCCTGATCGCCGCGCGACGCCGTCCCATCCTGGGCCCATCGCCCAGGAGAGATTCGCCATGCTGACCGCGCTCAACGACGCCCTGCCCCGGCCGCGCTGGATGGCGCTGTCGGCCGATTCCATTTTCCGGGGGTTGGTCGGGCTGGCGGTCATCGGCGCGGGCGTCGGACGATTGACCCAGTCCGGCGAGCCCGTCACGCAATTGACCGGCGCGAGCCTCATGGTCCTGGGCGGGAGTCTCGCGGCGGGGCTATGGACGCGACTGTCCGCGCTGCTGCTGGCGGTGATCTGGAGCGTGACCATCCTGCCCGGCGCCGTAGCGACGATCTTTGCCTCCGATCCCCTCGCCCCGCGGCTTGAGGGGTTCGCGATCCTGGGCGCGCTCTATTTCATCTATGTGCGCGGCGGCGGTCAGGTCTCCGTCGATGGCGCGCGTCGCAAGCGCGCCCCTGTCGCCAAACCGAGCTCTCGCGGACGGGCGATCTCGCGACTTTGAGATCGCCGCCGTACGCGGCCTTTGGCGATCAGGCCTCGTCCTGCCCCTCGTCGCCTCCGTCGACCATGTGGAACTCAAACCACACGCCGTTGAGGACGCCGAAGGCGACGGCCAGGCCAAGGCCCAGCACCCAGGCGAAATACCACATGGATCAGGCTCCTCTTCAGTAAAGGTCGGGGTTGCTGGACAGGGCCGCCACCGACGAGCGTCCCCAGAGGACTTTGTAGACGAAGGCCGTGTAGGCCAGGATCAGCGGCAGGAAGACCACCGTCATCAGCAGCATGACAAACAGCGTCAGGTGGCTGGACGAGGCGTTCCACACCGTCAGACTGGAGCGCGGATCAAGGCTGCTGGGCAGGATGAACGGGAACATCGACAGGCCGACGGTCGAGATGATCCCCAGGGCCGAGAGCGACGAGCCGGCGAAAGCCGGCCATTCCCGGCCTCGGCGGATGCCGACGAAGGCCAGGGCCGCGCCGACGAAGCCCAGCACCGGAGCCAGCACCATCCAGCGATGGGCCTGATAGTTGGCCAGCCAGGCGCCCGGCGCGGCCACGGCGACGGCGCGCAGGGGGTTGGACGGGCCGGCCATATTGACCGCGCCATCTAGACGGAAGCCCAGGCCGGCGAAGGCCACGAACAGGTAACCCACCGCGAAGAGGGCCAGGCTCGCCAGGGCCGCGATCGAGCCGATGACGCGGGCGCGGTCCCGCACCGCCCCATGCTCGGCCTTGATGGTCAGCCAGGCCGCGCCATGGGTCACTACCATGGCCACGGACAACAGGCCGCAGACCAGGGTGAAGGGCGTGAACAGTCCCAGGAACGAGCCCTCGTAGGCGACGCGCAAATCGCTGTCGAACCGGAAGGGCACGCCCTGCAGGACGTTTCCGACCGCGACGCCAAAGACCAGGGCCGGGACGAAGCCGCCAATGAACAGCGCCCAATCCCAGGCCGAGCGCCAGCGCCGATCGGGCCGCTTGGAGCGGTATTTGAAACCGACGGGCCGCAGGATCAGCGCGGCCAGGACGGCGAACATCGCCAGATAGAAGCCCGAGAAGCTGACCGCGTAGACAAACGGCCAGGCCGCGAAGATCGCGCCCCCGCCCAGAATGAACCAGACTTGGTTGCCTTCCCAGGTCGCGCCGATGGTGTTGATGACCATTCGGCGCTCGCGATCATCGCGGGCGACGAAGGGCAGCAGGGCCGCGACGCCCAGGTCAAAGCCATCCGTCAGTGTAAAGCCGATCAGCAGCACGCCCATCAGGGCCCACCAGATGATCCGCAAGGTGGCGTAGTCGAGAGGCAGATCCATCGGTCGAGCTCCTTATTCGGCCACGGCGAGGCGAAGGTCGTCGGTCACGGCGTCGGGCTCCTCATGGTGGGCGTAAGGCCCACGCTTGATCGTGCGGATGATCAGCCCGACCTCGACGATGGCGAGCGCGCCATAGAGCAGGGTGAAGCCGACGATGGTGGTCCACAGCTGAGCGACCGTCAGGCTGGAGGCGCCCAGGAAGGTGGGCAGCACCCCTTCGACCGCCCAGGGCTGGCGCCCCAGCTCGGCCAGCATCCAGCCGGCTTCAGCGGCGATCCACGGCAAAGGCATGATCAGCACCGCGGTCCAGAGGATCCACCGGGTCTGGCAGCGGCGCAGCGCCGTCAGGACGAAGGCGGCCGCGAACACCGCCACCTGCAGGAAACCGATGCCGGCCATGGCCCGGAACGCCCAGAACATCACCGGCACATTAGGCACGGTGTCCCAAGCGGCCTTGCGGATGGTCGCAGGATCCGCCTTGCGCGGGTCCGCGACATAGCGCTTGAGCAGCAGCCCATAGCCAAGATCGCGGCGGTGCAGTTCGAATTGGCCGCGCGCGGCCTTGTCCTCGGGCGAGACCTTCAGGCGCTCAAGCGCGTCATAGGCCTGGACCCCGCTCTCGACGCGGGTTTCGGCGACGGCGACCAACTCGAAAATCCCCGCGACGGGCTTGTCGAGACTGCGGGTCGCGATCAGCCCCAGAACATAGGGGATCTTGACCTCGGCGTGGGTCCTGCGCTCGGCCAGGCTGGGAATGCCAAACGCCGTCAGGCCGGCGGGTGCGGGCTCGGTCTCCCACATGGCCTCGAGGGCCGCGAGCTTCATTTTCTGGTTGTCGGTCAGGGCATAGCCGCTCTCGTCGCCCAGCACGACGACCGACAGGGCCGAGGCCAGGCCAAAGGCCGACGCCACGGCGAACGAGCGGCGGGCGACCGCCGGCCACTTGCCCCGCAGCAGCAGGATCGCCGACACGCCCAGCACGAAGACCGACGCGGTGACATAGCCCGCGCTGACGGTGTGGACGAACTTGGCCTGGGCGACGGGATTGAACAGCACCTCGCGAAAGCTGGTGACTTCCATGCGCATGGTGTCGGGATTGAACGCGGCGCCGACGGGGTTTTGCATCCAGCCGTTGGCGACCAGGATCCACAGCGCCGAGAGGTTGGAGCCCAGGGCCACCATGAAGGTGACCAGCAGGTGGCCTCGCTTTGAGAGCTTCTCCCAGCCAAAGAACATCAGGCCGATGAAGGTGGCTTCCAGGAAGAAGGCCATCAGGCCCTCGATCGCCAGCGGCGCGCCGAAGATGTCGCCGACATAGTGGGAGTAGTAGGCCCAGTTGGTTCCGAACTCGAACTCCATGGTCAGGCCGGTTGCGACCCCGAGCACGAAGTTGACGCCGAAAATGGTCGCCCAGAACCGGGTGATGGTCCGCCAGATGGGGCGGTTGGTCATCACGTAGATGCTCTCCATGATGACCAGGAGGAATGACAGCCCCAGGGTCAGCGGCACGAAGAGAAAATGGTACATCGCCGTCAGGGCGAACTGCAGTCGAGACAGCTCGACGACACCCATATCCATGACTCACAATCCTCTGGTCCGGGGGTCCATGACCCTCTGAACCGGGCAGGTACGCTTATGTTTCTACTTGCGCAATTACGCATATTTACAGTGGCCGCCGCCCTTTCCGGGCTTCAGCCGCGCAAGGCTTTCCAGGCGACATAGGCCGCGACCGCCAGCACCAGGCAGGCGAAGAGTCTGCGCGCCGTCAGGGCGTGAGTCGCCAGCAGGGCCGCGCCGCGCACGCCCCCGGCGCCGCCCGCCAGGCCGCCCAAGACGAAAAGGCCCGCGACAGGCCAGTTGATCAGGCCCGAGGCGGCGTAGTTCAGCGAAGTCGCCGCGCCAAACAACGACACCGACAGGAGGGACGAGGCCGTGGCGTTGGCCAAGGTCATGCCGGTCGCCGCCATCAGCCCCGGCACGATCAGGAACCCGCCGCCGATCCCGAAGAATCCGGCGGCCAGCCCCGTCAGCAGACCCAGCGGCGCCAGCTTCAGCATCAACCCGGGGGTTATGTGGACCAGAGGATCGCCCTGAGACTTGGGGCGACGCATCATCGACAGCGCGATCGCCGCCATCGCCACGGCGAACCCCAGCAGCAGCCGCTGGCCGTCGATCGCCTTGGCCAGGGTCGAGCCCAGGAACGAGCCGATCAGGCCCGCGCCGGCGAACACGCTCGCGCAGGGCCACTTGACCCGCCCTCCCCGGCCATGACCCACCAGGTTCATCCCGGCGTTGACCGCGACAGCCGCGGCCGAGGTGCCAATCGCCACGTGCGGATCATGGATGCCGACGACATAGAGCAGAAGCGGCGTCGCCAGCACCGAGCCGCCGCCCCCGAAAAGGCCCAGCAGCGCGCCGACGAGCGCGCCGCTCAGCAATGCCGATACGATCATGAACAGGGACATGTGCGCCAATCCGACGGGACTTGTATATTCATATATTCGCATATAAATAGTTTGTCGATGCCGGAGCCTGAAGGTCTGTGATGCGCGAACCGATCCCAACGCCCGACGTCGCCGGGGCCAAGGCGGCGACCATCATCGATGCGGCGCTGGCCGCGCCCGGCTCGAGGCCGCAGGTGCAAGCCTTCTTCGACGAGGCGACCTTCACGGTCAGCTATGTGGTTCGTGATCCCAGCACATCGGCCTGCGCCATCATCGACAGTGTTCTGGACTATGACCCGGCCTCGGGCCGGACCAGCGAGCGCTCGGCCGACGCCCTGATTGCCTATGTCAGGGAACAGGGGCTGGATGTCGTCTGGCAGTTGGAGACCCACGCCCACGCCGATCACCTGTCCGCCGCGCCCTATCTGCAGGACGCTCTGGGCGGTCGTCTGGCGATCGGGGAGAAGATCGTTCGCGTTCAGGAGACGTTCGGAAAACTGTTCAACGCAGGGCCCGACTTCGCGCGCGATGGCCGTCAGTTCGACCACCTGTTCCAGGACGGCGAGGCATTTTCGATCGGCGGCCTGAGCGCCATCGCCCTGCACGTGCCCGGCCACACGCCCGCCTGCATGGCCTATGTCATCGGCGACGCGATCTTCGTCGGCGACACCCTGTTCATGCCCGACTACGGCACGGCGCGCTGCGACTTTCCCGGCGGCGACGCGGCGACCTTGTTCGCCTCGATCCAGCGCCTGCTGGCGCTCCCCGATAAGGCCCGCGTGTTCCTGTGCCATGACTACAAGGCCCCTGGTCGCGACGCCTTTGCCTGGGAAACCACGATCGGCGCGCAGCGGCGCGAGAACATCCACGTCCACGCGGGTGTCAGCCAGGCCCAGTTCGTGGCGCTGCGCCAGGCGCGTGACCGGACCCTGGACATGCCCAGGCTGATCCTGCCCTCGGTGCAGGTCAACATGCGCGGCGGCCATTTTCCCGAACCGGAGGACAATGGCGTGCGCTATCTGAAGATCCCCCTCAACGCCGTGTGACCCGCGCCATGTCCAAGCTTCTCGCCCTCGTCGCAGCTCTTCTCCTCGCCGCGCCCCTGGCCGTCCGGGCCGAGCCGACCCGCGTCATGGTCCGGGCCCAGGCGCTCGACGCCAAGTTTATCGGCGACCATATGGGCGGGGTCGCGATCACGCTGAAGGACGCGCGCACCGGCGCGGTTCTGGCCAAGGGCCTGACCAGGGGCGGCACGGGCGACACCCAGCGGATCATGCGCGCACCCAGGGCGCGCGGGGACAGCGTGACCGACGCGGCGACCGCCGGCTTCGAAGCGGTGCTGGACCTGAAGGCGCCGACCTTGGTGCGGGCCGAGGCCACGGGCCCGATGGGCAAGCCGGGATCCTCAATCCTGGTCACCTCCAGCCTCTGGATCATTCCGGGTCGTGATGTCCTGGGCGAAGGCTGGATCCTCACCCTGCCAGGCCTTGTCGTCGAACCCAACGCCAAGACCTCGGCCGACGGTCTGGTGACCCTGACGGCGAAAGTCTCCCTGATGTGCGGCTGTCCCATCGAAAGCGGCGGCCTCTGGGACGCGGCGAACTATGCCGTCCAAGCGCGGCTGAAGAAGAACGGTCGTCCCGCCGCCGACATTCCCCTGACCTTCACCGGACGCACAGGCGAGTACGCCGCGACCGCACCAAAGCTTCCGCCGGGCCGCTATGTCTTGCGCGTCGTCGCCACGGACGCCAAGACCGCCAACGCCGGCGTATCCGAGCAGCGGATCACGCTGGGCGCGCACCCGTGACCATCGGGGCCTGACGATCCGCATCCCTTCCAGCGGCGGCTCTCCCAGCGACAGCCGCCTAGCCGAACCGCCCGCCGATGTAGTCCTGAGTCTCCTGGGCCATCGGCTTCATGAACATGTCCGAGGTGGCGGAGAACTCCACCATCCGGCCCAGGTACATGAAGCCGGTGTTGTCGGAGATCCGCGCGGCCTGGCCCAGGTTGTGGGTGACGATGACGATGGTGAAGTCGCTCTTCAGCTCGCCGATGGTCTGCTCCAGCTTGGCGGTTGAGATCGGGTCCAGGGCCGAGGCCGGCTCGTCCAGCAGCAGGATCTCCGGCTCGACGGCGATGCCGCGCGCCACGCACAGGCGCTGCTGCTGGCCGCCCGACAGGGAAAGGCCCGACGCGTGGAGCTTGTCTTTCACCTCGTCCCACAGGGCCGCCCGGCGCAGGGCCTTTTCGACCACCCCGTCCATGTCCTTGCGGCTCTTGCTCTCGTAGAGGCGCACGCCGAAGGCGACGTTTTCGTAGATCGACATCGGGAACGGCGTCGGCTTCTGGAACACCATGCCGATGCGCGAGCGCAGCCTGGCGATGTCCTTGACCGCCAGCAGGTTCTCGCCCTCGTGGTCGATCATCCCGACCGCGCGCTGGCCCGGATAGAGGTCGTACATACGGTTGAAGGTCCGCAGCAGGGTGGACTTGCCGCAACCCGAGGGACCGATCAGGGCGGTGACCTGATTGCGCACGATGGGCAGGTCGACGCCGAACAGCGCCTGGGTCTTACCATAGAAGAAGTCCAGGCCCTTGGCGCGCAGGGCGATGCTGTCGGCGGCCGGCTCGAGGATGTGCGCCAGGGTGTCGGTTTGGAAGGGCTTGGTCATGGGCGGGTGTTCCTCCGCGCGATGATCACGCGGCCGATGATGTTGATCGAGAGCACGGTGAGGGCGATGAGCAGGGCCCCGGCCCAGGCCAGGGCGCGCCAATCGTCATAGGCGCTGAGCGCGTACTGGAAGATCACCGCCGGCAAGCTGGCCGTGGGCTTGGTCATGTCCAGGGCGAAGAACTGATTGTTGAGGGCGGTGAACAGCAGTGGCGCGGTCTCGCCGCTGATCCGGGCGAAGGCCAGGAGTCCGCCAGTCAGCAGCCCTCCCCTCGCCCCGCGCCAGATGATCTTGCGGATAGTCACCCAACGCGCCGCGCCCAGGGCGACCCCCGCCTCGCGCAAGGCGTTGGGCTGCAGGCGCAGGATGTCCTCGGTGGTGCGGGTGACCACGGGCGCGGCGATCAGAGCCAGAGCGACGCCCCCCGCCAGCCCCGAGAAGCCGTGGAACGGCCGCACGACCAGTTCGTAGACGAACAGGCCCACCAGGATGGACGGCGCGGACAAGAGAACGTCGTTCAGAAAGCGCACCGCATGGCCGTAGGGCGTCGCCCCGCCATATTCGGCCAGCCAGGTGCCCGCCAGGATCCCGACGACGAGCGCGATGATCATGGCCACCGCGCACATCATGATCGAGCCGACGATGGCGTTACGCAGGCCGCCCAGCGAGCCGGGCGCGGGGGTGTCGCGGGTGAAGACGTTCAGATTGATCCCGCCCAAGCCCTGCTTGAGCAGCGACCACATGATTAGGCCCAGCGCGGCCAGCGCCAGCATCGTGGCCAGGGCGCAGAGCGCGACGAAAATGGAGTTGGCGGCCTTGCGACGGAAGGCGCGGTCTAACCTCATGGCGGCCCTCAGTCGTAGCGTTGGCGCAACAGCAGCGCCCGGGCGATAGCCAGCACGCCGAAGGTGATGACGAACAGCACCAGGCCGAGCGCCGTCAGGGCCGCGGTGTGCAGCTCGCCGGTGGCTTCTGTGAACTCGTTGGCGATGGTCGAGGCCAGGGTCGAGCCGCTGTCGAACAGCGATTGGGGCAGGCCGTGGGCGTTGCCGATGATGAAAGTCACCGCCATGGTCTCGCCCAGGGCGCGACCCAGGCCCAGCATAACCACCCCGACCATGCCGCTTCGCACATAGGGAATGGTCACCGACCGGATGACCTCGAACGGCGTGCAGCCAATGCCGTAGGCGCTTTCGCGCACCTGGGCCGGTACGGTCAGGAAGAGCTCGCGAAACACCGCCGCCATATAGGGCAGGATCATCACGCCAAGGATCAGGGAGGCGGTGAAGATGTTGGCCCCGTTGGGCACGCCGTAGAACAGCTTCTCCCAGATCGAACCAGTCGGGACGTTCATCATCAGCGGTAGCTGGACGTGCAGGGCAAACCAAGGCGCCAGCACGAAGAGGCCCCACATGCCGTAGACGATCGACGGGATGCCCGCGAGCAGCTCCACGGCGATGGCGATGGGTTGGGCCAGGCGCTTGGGGCAGAACTCGACGAGGAAGACCGAGACGCCCAGGGCGATCGGCAAGGCCATACACAGGGCCAGGGCCGAGGTGATCACGGTGCCGGCGATCGGTCCGGCCGCGCCATAGACCTCGGTCACCGGGTTCCAGGTCGTGCTGGTGAAGAAGCCCAGGCCAAACTTGTGAAGGGCCGGCCAGCCGCCGATCACCAGCGACACGATGATGCCGCCCAATGCCGCCAGCAGCAACGTGGCGGCCGACAGACAGGCGAACTGGAAGATCGGGTCGAACCAGGCGCCCTTGGAGGCGGCTCTGCTCGGCCTTGGCGCGGTCAGGGGGATGTCGGCCATGGGTTTCCGCTAAAGGAAATAGGCGGGAGCGCAGGTCTCCCGCCCGGCAGAAGGTCGAGGTCTGAGGCTTACTTGGAGACGTAGACGGGCTTGCCGTCCGGCCCCTTGACCATCGCGGCCCACTGTTTGCGCATCATGGCCTTCACCGAGGCGGGCATGGGCACGTAGTCGAGCGCGCCGGCCGCGCCGTCGCCGTTCTTGTAGGCCCAGTCGAAGAACTTCAGCACCGACTGGCCTTGAGCCGCGTCGTCCTGCTTCTTGTAGACCAGGATGAAGGTCGCGCCGGTGATCGGCCAGGACTTGGCGCCCGGCTCGTCCAGCAGCAGCAGATAGTTGCCCGGGGCCTTGGCCCAGTCGGCGCCGGCGGCGGCGGCGGCGAAGTTGGCCGCGGTCGGAGCCGGGAACTGGCCGGCCTTGTTCTGCACCAGCACGTAGGTGGCCTTGTTCTGCTTGGCGTAGGCGTATTCGACATAGCCGATCGCGCCGATCGTCTGCTTGACGAAGGCCGAGACACCGTCATTGCCCTTGCCGCCCAGGCCGACGGGCCACTGCACCGAGTCGCTGGCGCCGACCTTCGATTGCCAGGCCGGACTCTTCATCGACAGGTACGAGGTGAAGAGGAACGAGGTGCCCGAACCGTCCGAGCGGTGGACGACGGTGATCGGCAGGGCCGGCAGCTTGACGCCCTTGTTGGCGCCGGCGATGCGCGGATCGTTCCACTTGGTGATCGCGCCCATATAGATGTCGGCCAGGACCGAGCCGGTCAGATGCAGCTGGCCGGGATTGACGCCCGGCAGGTTGACGACCGGGACCACGCCACCCATCACGGTGGGAAACTGCATCAGGCCCGCGCCGTTCAGTTCTTCGGGTTTCAGCGGCTTGTCCGACGCGCCGAAGGCCACGGTCTTGGCCTTGATTTGCTTGATGCCGCCGCCCGAGCCGATGGCTTGGTAGTTCAGGCCCGCGCCCGTCTGAGCCCTATAGGTCTCGGCCCACTTGGCGTAGATCGGCGCGGGGAACGTCGCGCCGGCGCCGGAAATGTCACCGGCTTGAACGGCCGTACCGGCCAGAAGGGCCACACCCAGGGCGGCCGTGAGCGTCTTCAACATCCGTCATCTCCTCGGGCGCCAGCAGAGGGCCGCTTCCGGATTGGGACTTAGACGGAAAATATAACAGTCACGCGACGCGAAGTAAGTTCACCTAACGAACAATCATTCGCCGCGCGGCGCGTGGCCTTGGGCCAGAGCCTGGCTGCGGCGCAGTTCCAGGCGTAGCCACATGACGAACCGCTCGGCCGCCTCGGCGGTTTCCGGCGAGGCCTGGACGCGCGCCGTCAGCCACTGTCCGGCCGAGACTTCCAAGCCCAAGGCCGCCAAGCGTCCGGAGGCCAGATAGGATTCGGCGGCGAACACGTTGCTGAGCACGATGCCGCCGCCTTGAACCGCCGCGTCCAGAGCCATGGCCGGATCGTCGAAGAGATGGACGCGCGGGGCCTTGGCGCTCGGCGCCCAGCGCCCCGCCCATAGACCCCAACCATCGGGCGTGTCGGCGATCAGCGGTGAGCGGAGCAAGGCCTTCGGCTGGGCCACATCGAGCTTGGCGGCCAAGGCCGGCGCGCACAGCGGCAGGTAGGAAAGTTCACACAGAGCGCCCTTGACCGCCTTCGAACTCCAGGCCAGGGCAATGTCCGCGCCCTCCCCGCCTTCGCGGGTTGAGACCTGCACCTCGACGTCAGGCAAGGCCTCATTGAGCCGAGCGATCTTGGCCGAGAACCACAGCCGCCCCAGGACCGCCGGCATGGCGATCCCCAGAACCGCGCCGGTTTGCGAGCCCAGCACCTCGCGCATGGCCCGGCTCAGCGACTCCTGAGCTTCCGAATAGGTCTGGGCCAGACGCAGGGCCGCCGAGGACGGCTCCATGGCCCCGCCCTTGCGCTCGAACAGACGCGTGCCGAGATCCAACTCGAGCCGGCGGATCGACTGACTGACCGCGCTGTGGGTGATCTGTAACTCGCGCGCCGCCGAGGTGAAGCTGCGGTGGCGCGAGGCGGCCTCGACGGCGCGCAGGGCGGTAAAGGGCGGTGGTCTGTCCGACATGATCCATGTCTAGCGCGGGAAGTTGAACTTACAATGACTCGGACCAAGCCCTCCCCTAGTGCAGGGTCGAGGGCGCCTCGCGCACGCCATGGACGCCGCCCTCCAACGGAAAGGTCAGCTCGGAGACCCGCCCCTCGGCGGCGCTGCGCGAGCTGAAGCGGCCCCGCAGCTGTTCGACCATGGCCTGGATCATGGCCGTGTCCCCGTCAGCCACCTCGAGCGGGTCGAGCGGCCGTTCGATCTCGGTGATGCGCAGCTTGCCCATGCCGCGATCGCCGCGCAGGCTGATGCGCATGAGGCCCGGATCGTCGGCGGCCAGACGGACATTGAGACACTCCAGCAGCACCAGGGCCACGGAGGTAGCCTGCTCGGTCGAAAGCCATAGTCCGCCGCGCTCGAACTCGATGCGCACGGGCGGGTGCTCGCGCGCCGACAGGGTCGCGTCGAGCAGTTGACGGGCGAAGGCGTCGAAGTCGAGCGAGCCCCCAGCTTCGCCAGCGAAGCTGCGATGGGTCTTGGAAATCAGCATCGTGCGGGCCGAAGCCTCGGCCAAGGCGCGCGCCACGGCCTTGTCGGGCTCGTCGCGCGCCTGAAGCCGCAGGATCGCCGCGACCAGCTGCAGATGGTTGGTCACCCGCTCGTTCAGCTCGCCAAAAAGGCCGGCGTGGGCCTGAGCCAGTTCCTCGGCCTTGGCCTGGGCGGCCTTGGTCGCCGCCATCGCGCGCGCCATGCCGGTGATGAAATAGATCGCCACCGCCGAGGTCGTGGCGAAGAACAGCAGCGAGGTCAGCGAGTCCAGATCCGCCTTGATCTCGAACTCGGGCTGGGCGAAGCGCAAATAGCCGATCGCCGCCGACAGAACCGCGGCGATCACGGCGGACCTGGCGCCCAGCACATAGGCGCTGATCAGAACGACGGGATAGAACACGGTATAGGCATGATTGGCGCCGAATACCGGATCGAGCGCCCAACGCGCCGCGAAGCCCACGGCCACCAGGGCCAGGTTCGTCGCGGGGACGCCAAGGCGTCCCAAACGGTGTGCTCGCAAGATCCGCCTCCACAGCCTAACGCGACCAGGCTTTACGACAGAGCCCGGGCGGCTTCATGACAGCGCCGAAACGTCATGCGCCAGAAGGCCCCATTGTAAGTCAGACTTGGCACAAAGGGAGGCGCCCCCGTCTTTGGGCGCGCGTTCGGCCTATACCCTGATCGACCGCGCCAAGTTCGGCGCCTCGTCGGGGTCAAAGTTCCCTCCGGACTCTTGGGGTGCTCCTCGCGCCCCGTCTCCCAGCCTCATTGACGAGGTCTTCCCACACCGTCTACGCAGTGCGTTAGTAGAACTTACGCCGGTTATGAGGCCTGGCAAGCCGCTCTCGGATCCCCCCGTGGGCGCGTCCGGCGCGGCTTGGGTTTGCCGATCCGCCGCTTGTCGAGCCCGTCATGCCCCTGCCGCTCCCACTGCCCGCCCCCTCCGCGACCCGCTGGCTGGGCTGGCTGCGGCGGCGCACCCGCTCCAGCGAACTGTGGCTGATCGCGGTGGCGGTCCTGATCGGCGCGGCGGCGGGGGCGCTGGCGGTGTTGCAAGCCAAGCTCGCCCATGGACTGCAAGGGCTGCTGTTCGGCATCAATCTGGATGAGCGACTGAGCGCCCAGAGCGCCATCGCGCCCTGGCGTGTGCTGTCGATTCCGCTGGGCGGGCTGGTGCTTGGCCTGCTGACCTGGGCTTGGCTGACCTATCGACCGCGACCGGCGGTCGACCCGGTCGAGGCCAACGCGCTCCACGGTGGTCGCCTGTCGCTGAAGGACAGCGCCTTTATCTGTGTCCAGACCCTGATCTCCAACGGCTTTGGCGCCTCGGTGGGGCTGGAGGCGGCCTATGCCCAGGCCGGAGCAGCCGTCGCCTCGTTCGCGGGCCAGAAGCTCAACCTGCGCCGCGCCGACATGCGCACCCTGGTGGGGGCCGGCGCGGGCGCGGCCATCGCCGCGGCGTTCGGCGCCCCCCTCACCGGCGCCTTCTACGCGTTCGAGATCGTCATCGGAGCCTACACCGTCGCCAACCTGGCGCCGGTCGCCGCCGCGGCCCTGGCCGCGGCGCTGGTGGCGGGTCGTATGGGCGCTATTCCCTATCTGCTCAGGACGACGACGCCGGCGATTCAGTCCTGGCTCGACTATGGCCTTTACGCGCTATTGGGCCTGATCTGCGCGGCGGTCGGCATAGGCCTGATGCGCCTGGTGGCCCTGGCCGAGCGTGGCGTGGCGCGCAGCGGCCTGCCGCGGGGATGGCGCCCCGCCGCGGGGGGCGTGGCGCTGGCGGGCCTGGCGATGATCACGCCCCAGATCCTGTCATCCGGACACGGAGCATTGCATCTGGACCTGATCTCGGACCTTGGCCTCAAGACCCTGCTGATGCTGGTAGCCCTCAAGGCCCTGGCCTCGGTGCTGTCCTTGAGCTTTGGCTTTCGGGGCGGACTCTTCTTCGCCTCGCTCTTCCTGGGCGCTCTGATCGGACAGATCTTCTCGGCCCTGTCCGTACTGGCCCCGTGGTTGCCCGGCTTGGATCCGACCGTGGCGGCCCTGGTGGGCATGGCGGCCTTGGCGGTGGCCGTGGTCGGCGGCCCTTTGACGATGTCGTTCCTCGTCCTGGAGGCGACACGCGACTTTTCGGTGACGGCCGCGGCTCTTGTGGCCTCGCTGATCGCCAGCACCATCGTGCGCGAAACCTTCGGCTATTCCTTCTCGACCTGGCGGCTGCACCTGCGCGGCGAGACCATCCGCAGCGCCCATGACGTCAGCTGGCTGCGGCCGCTGACGGCGGGTCGGATGATGCGCAAGGACGTGCAGACCACGTCGTCGGCGACGACCTTGGCGGAGTTTCGCCGTCGCTTTCCACTCGGCTCGACGCGGCGGGTGGTGATGGTCGACGAGGCCGAACACTACGCCGGGATGATCGTCACCGCCCTGGCCTATGCCGACCCTGGCGGCGACGAGCGACCGGTCTCGGTGCTGGCGGTCAATCCAGACGCGGCCCTGACGCCGGACCAGTCGATCAAGGACGTGATGCGCGCGTTCGATAGCACCGAGGCCGACGAGTTGGCCGTGGTCGACGCCGAGCGGCGGGTGATCGGCCTGGTGTCGGAGGCCCACGCCACGCGGCGCTATGCCGAGGAGCTTGAAAAAGTTCGGCGGGACCTGACCGGCGAGACCTAGGTGTCGAAGCCGGCCCGCGCGATCAAGAGGTTCCGACCAGGATCAGCGGCGCCGACGGCGTCATCATCCGTGCAGGGTAGACGCAAGGCGCCCGGTAGGTCGCGCCGGCGGATGTCGGGCCCTTGCGCGCCCAGGCAGACCGGACGGCAAGCCGCCAATGATCAGATCACCGCCTCCGCCTGCCTACGCACTTCGTTGGCGAGGGGATGGAGTGACTTTGGCGCGGTCGGCGCGACGAGGCTGTAGCCGACGCCGTCGGTCGCCCAGGAAACGCCGCCCAGGCCGCCATCGCTCTGCTCCGACATGGCGGTGTTCTTCTGCACCTTCATCGGTCGGACCATCACCGCCAACCGCTCACCGGCGCCGTCCTCGTAGAGGAACATAGCGGCTGGACCATGCGGCGTCGTCACCAGGCGACCACCGATGAACCGGTAGCCAGCCGACTGCAAATCGGGGACCTCGACCGGGCTATGCAGGCGGCTCGAAACCCAGCGAACCAGGTCGGCCTTTTGCGCTGACCCCATCTCGACAGGGCGATGAACGTCGGACGCGTAGACGCGATAATTGTCGGCCGCCTCGCGCGCCAGCGCGCCAACGCCATTGACCGGGGGCGCGAACACCGCGCGCGCCGCCCATCCGCCCACGCCGCCTAGACAGAGCAGCATCGCGGCCGCCACGGCGGGGCGCCAGATCATCAAGCGCGCGCGTCGAGCTTCGGCCAGGGCGCGAACGCTCAGTTCCGGCGGGATCGGCTCCTCGACAATCGGCGCAAGCGCGATCCGAAGAGCGTCGCGCTGGACGATGTAACCCTCGATCCGACGCGCCGTCTCGGGGTGAAGGCGCAAATAGTCAGCGACCTCCGCTCGGCGGCCATCGTCCAAGACCTGATCGACATAGGCCTGCAGGTCATCTTCGCTGATCGGACGAGGCGCGCTCATTTGATCCTCCGCAGGTGTGCGCGTTGGGTGGTGATGACAGGGGCGGCGATGCGTCGGGCCAGGCGTTCGCGCGCCCTGGAGAGCCGGGACATCACCGTGCCGATCGGAACACCCAACACCGCGGCGGTTTGGGCGTAGGTCAGTTGTTCGACGCCGACCAGCAGGAGCACCGCACGATCATCAGGCGACAGGTCCGCAAGGGCGCGTATCAGATCGGCATGATCCATTCCGTCGGATTGGTTCGCGGGCTGGGACAGGGCCGCGTCCGTGGCGTCGTCGATCGCCATATGCCGCCCTTGCCGCTGGATTTGTCGCCAGCGGCTGATCGCCAGATTATGCAGGATCGAAAACAGCCAGCTTCGCGTATCGCTATTCCCGCGTCGTTGTCCCCAGCGACGGATGGCGCGTTCGAGGCAGTCCTGGACGAGATCATCGGCCTCCGACGTGTCGCGCACGAGAGAGCGCGCATAGCGTCGCAGGCTGGGGATCGACGGCTCGATCAGAGCGATCATGTTGTCCATGGTGACGCCCTCGCCCAAAGCCTCACGGAGCCTGGACTTGCACCGGCGCGCCGGGCGCGCTCGGCCCGCCGGCCGCGATCACAAGATAGCGCCGCTGGTCGGGTTGGCTAGCGTGAACCAACTGCCGGATGGGGCCGATGGCGTTGACGATCGCCGAGCCGGCCGGATTGGTCATGAAGTTGGCCAGCGGCTGCAGCGCGCCGCCCCCGTCGGCCTGGGTCGACAGGGCCAGCACATAGGGCGACTTGGGCGCAAGGCCCGTAACCGAGGCCTGCACGACCTGGATCAGGCCCTGGTCGAACAGGCTGACGCTGGTCGGCGTGGAACCCGCCGGGCCGCCAACGGCCGCCAGGGTCAGATGGGCGGCTTGTCCGGCGGCGCCCAGCGGCTGCAGGTTCTGAACGCCAGGCCCCTCGGGCACGGCGTTCGGGACATAGGTCAGCGCCTGGGGGGCCTGGCCGATCGGAACGTTGGCGATCACCTTGTTGTCGACGGTGTCGATCACCGCCAGCTCATCGGCGTTCTCGAGACCCACATAGACGCGCGTTCCGTCGCCCGACGGCCAGATCCCGTGCGGCAGCTTTCCGACCGGGATGGTGGCGATCCTGCTGAAGTCGTCGGTGCGGAAGACCTGAACCTGGTTGAGGCCCCCGATCGTCACATAGGCGAACTGCCCTTTGGCGTTGCGGACGAAATTGACGTGGTTGGTGATCGGGCCGGTGTCGATGACCTTCAGGATGTTGAACGGCGGCCGAGCGTTGAAGGCCACAACCTTGCCCACGTCCTTGAGGGTGAACCATACCTGCTGGCCGTCCGGCGAGGCGGCGATGTTGGGGCAGAACGGGCTGGGCTGGACCACCTTGCCGACCACCTGATGGTCGGCCACACGGATCACGGCGGTCTCGGGATTGAACGATGAACAGACATAGCCGTACTGGCCGTCGGGCGAAAAGATCGTCATGCCCGGCCCCGCCGCGGTGACGATGCGGCTCTTCTCCTCGAAGGTCGTCCCGTCGAGAACCGCGACATAGTTCTCGCCGCGGACCGTCACCCACACTTCTTTGCCGTCGGGCGTGAAGAACGCCTCGTGCGGGGCGCGGCCGACATAGGTGGTGTGCTTGACCGCGTTGGTGGCGGTGTCGATGAAGGTCACCGCGTTGGAGCCGATCGACACCACCGCCAACGTCCTATGGTCGGGCGAGAAGCCCATGCCGTGCACCAGCACCTGGCCCCTGTAGAGTGGACTGAAATTGCCCGGCGACGGATCGCCCAGTCGGATCACGCCCAAGAGCTTGTTGTCGACCGGATCGGTGACCGACACGGTGTTGGAGAACTGCTCGGCGGCGTAGACGCGGTCGCGATGGCTGATGGCGATGTCGGCGGCGCCGGCCTTGCCGGGGGCCTGGCCGGCGAAGGCGGCGGCCGACAGAGCGCTGGCGGCCAGGATGGACAGCCCGAAGAGTGAGGTCTTCATCCTAGTGATCCCGGGCGGGAGCGGCGTGGGCATGAGGCGTGGCGGGCGGCGGCCCGGTCGGCGCGGCGCCGGCCGGCGGCAGCGGATCGCCCAGCGCCAATCGCATGGCGGCGATCTCCTGCTGTTGCTCGACGATGATCTCCTGGGCCACCCGGCGCAGTTGCTCGTTCTTGCCGTAGCGCAGCTCTGCCACCGCCATGTCGATGCCGCCCTGGTGGTGGGGGATCATCATCTCAACGAAGTCGCGGTCCACGTCGCCGGTCGGCTTGATGTCCATGGCGGCCATCATCCTGCTCATGGCCGCGTCATTCTCCGACATGAAGCTGTCGGCCAGGGTGCTTGCCGCCAGCGGCGCGGCCCAGCCCAGGCTCGCCGCGACAAGGATCGGCGTCCAGAGGAGGTTCGAAGAGCTTGGGACGCGAGGCAAGGTGATCTCCAGTTCGGCGTTCGATGGCGCGCATTGAACGTGAGACGCCGCTCCAGCGCGTTTTATTCCATCGGGTCGGGGAAAATTTTGGGCCGCGCCCGAGGGTCAGGCTCCGCGCCAAGCTCCCGTTCGGCGCGACCATCAAGCCAAGGCCGGCGTCAGTTGGAGATGAACGTTCATGTCCCTCCCCCCGCTGGACACAGACCCAGCCAATGGCGAACGCCAGGGATGCGCCGCAGCGCCAGGCGCTCGATCAGAGCGATGGCGATCATCGAGATCCCCAGCACCGGCAGCAGAACGCCGAACACGACGATCAGCACGCCGACGCCCGCGGCGATGCGGCCTTCCGGCAAGGCCGGCGGCGCGCCCAACTGACCGTCCGGCCGCCGACGCCACCAGATGACCAGGCCGCTGATGCTGAGGGTGATCAGGCCCAGAGCCGCCAGAACGCCCAGCAGCTGGTTCACCCAGCCAAACAGCTGGCCTTCATGGGCGGCGATGCCGTAGCCGATCACCTTGTCGATCGGATGTCGGCTGGAGAACGTCTCGGTACGGACAACCTGGGCCGTGTCGGGATCGAGCGTCAGGGTCACGCGCTGGGGCCGGTTGGGCGTATCCGACCGCGCGGTCCAGTCGGGCGAGGCGTTGCGGCCCTTCCTGCCGGAGGGCGGCGCGATCAGCACCGGCGGCGGCAGGTCCATGGCCCGCACCGTCGCGGCCATGCGGTCGAGGGCGGGCGTCGCTTCCACGGACATCGCCGACATGTCCATGCCGCCCATGTCCATCCCAGCCATATCCATGCCGGCCATGTGTCCGGCATGTTCGGACCCGGCGGCGGCGTCGATCGCCTTGCGTTCGGCCTTCTCGCCGGCGCGGCCATTGGACCAGTCCTGCTTGGCCACGGCCGTGCCAGTCAGCTTGCGGACCTCCTTGAGGCTGTCGCCCCAGACCTTGGCCCAAGGCAGGCCGGTCAGCAGCAGGAACAATACCAGGCTGGAGATCCACACGCCGGTCACCGCGTGGATGTCGCGCCAGAACAGCTTTGAGCCGCGCCCCAGGCGCGGATAGAGCACTCCGCCCAGGCCCTGGGCCTGCCGCGGCCACCACAGATAGAGGCCGGTGACCACCATGACGATGGCCCAGCAGGCGGCCAGCTCGACCAGGATCGAGCCGTTGTCGCCCATCAGCAGCTCGCCATGGATGGTCTTGTCGATGTCCATCAGGCGGTCGCTCTCGTTGATTACCTTTAGCACTTGCAACGTCTCGGGGTGGACATAGACGAGGATGTTCTCGCCCTTCCTGCCCACCACCACGCGGGCGGCGTCGTCGGCCTCGCGCCGCACCTCGTAGGTGCGCAGACGCGAACCGGGCACGGCCTTGAGGGCGGCGTCGACCTGGGCCTGGGCGCTGACGGGCTTGCCCGTCAGCGTCAGGTGGTCATAGGGCCGATCCAGCCAAGCCTCGACCTGCGGCTTGAACAGATAGATCGAGCCGGTGATCGCCAGGATGACGATGAACGGCGCGCAGAACAGCCCGGCATAGAAGTGCCAGCGCCAGATCGCGCGGTAGTCGAAGATCGTCCGTCGGGCCTTGGCCAAGGCCGGGCTGGAAGCGGTCATGGGATCAGGCTCCTACCACTTGGTCTTGATGTCGACGACGAAGGTCCGCTGCGGCAGCGGGTGCGAGACGTAGGCTTGGTCGTTGAACAGGTTGTCGATCCCGACGCTGAGCTGGGCCTTCTGCGTGACGTTCCAGGACACCCGCGTATCGACCGTGAAGTACTCGGTCTGGAAGCCGTAGGCGTCGCCGCGCGACAGGCCAAAGAGGTCGGAGTTCGGTCGCGAGGCGTAGCGCCAGCCCAAGGAGGCCTTGAGGCCGTCGCTGATCCGATAGCGGACATTGCCGCTGGAGCGCCAATCGGGGATGCGCGGGAACTTCACGCCCTCGGCGGCGGTGTTGGCGGCGTTCCTGATCGTCTTGGCGTCGATCCGCGTGACATTGGCGTCGATGTCCAGCCCCGGGATCAGGACGTCCGAGGCTTCCAGGATCAGTTCCAGACCGTACTGCCGGACCTTGTCGACGTTCTTGTAGGACGAGATCACCGTGCCGTACTGGTTCAGCCCGCTGAAGCTGAAGATCGCATCGTCGATGTCTTGATAGAACAGGCTGGTCGTCGAGCGGACCTTCCCGAAGGTGCGCCGCAGGATGAGATTGGCGTCCTTGGACTTTTCGGCCTTCAGGTTGGGGTCATAGCTGGTCGGATCGATCTGGCGGGTGATGTCGTCGAACCGGCCCTGATAGAGCTCGCCGACGGTCGGAAAGCGCTTGGCCGTCCCCAGGCTGACCTGCAGTTCGAAGTCCCCCGGAAGCTGGCCTTGCAGCGAGAGCTTCGGGCTGACCGAGGTCTCGTCGCGTTCCGGATAGGCGCTATCGACGCGCGCGCCGCTCACCCGCTTGCCGATGCCGCCGTCGAAGGCCCGCCAGCTGTCGAAGCGCAAGCCGCCGGTCAGGACGAAGTTGCCGTCCAGATCATAGGCGTCCTCGGCCCAGACGCCCCACAGGCTGGTCTTGCCATAGGTCGAGGTCGAATAGACCGGCGCGGTCGCCGTGTGCCAGTTGGTGGTGGTGTAGGTGTCGGTCCCGGCCTCGTAGAGGTTGGCGTTCAGGCCAAGGCCGATCTCGTGCTTGCCAAAGGCGCGATCGAAGGTGGCGTCGCCCGTCCACCAGCCGGGTTTGGTCTGGCGACTTTGCGTGCCGGCGCCGTTGGACGCGCCCGTGGCGTAGTCGTTGGAGGTGCGCGCATCCTGATCGGGGATCCAGTATCGCGACAGGTTGATGGCGGCCTTCCACCCGGCCAGCGGACCGGCCAGCTTCAGCCCGGCCAGATATTCGGTGCGGTCGGTCTCGGAGAAGGTCAGGCCCGTGGCGTTCCACGTCCTGCCGCCATAGCTGACCTTGCCCTGATAGACCGGCTTGCCCGACGCATCGACCAGCCAGCTGCGCGGATTGGTGAGGTCCTGGTTGGTCTTCCAGGCGAAGCCCAGGGCCTGGATGTCCCAGCCGTTGCTGGCCGCATAGCCCACCCGCAGCCGCAGCTGGTCCTGGATCACATGCACCGGCGAAGCGCCGCCGAACACCGGCGTGGCCAGGCGGCTGTCATTGTAGGCGCCGGTCACGGCCGTGCCCGTTCCGGTCGTCGCCGACAGCAGGTTGTAGGTCATCGACTGGCCGGTGTTCTCGAAGTGCCGGAAGCCGCCACGCACGCTCCACGGGCCGTCGTCCTGCTTGTAGGAGATCCCGCCCTCGGCGCTATAGCCCTTGAAGGTCTGATCAAAGCCGTACTCCTTGAACGGCATGATCATGGTCTGGGCGTTGGCGTAGACCTCGCGGCCGGGCTCGGGCTCGCGGGTGGTGACCGAGATCACCCCGCCCATCGAGTTGCCGCCGTAGCGGGCCGAATAGGGTCCGTAGACGATGTCGAACTGGCGCACCTCGGCCGGCCCGACCACGTTCCACTTGGGCGGATAGTCGTAGCGATTGCCCAGGAAGTTGGAGACCAGGAAGCCGTCGACCAGCACGATGGTGCGGGCGCTCTGGACGGTGTTGGTCCCCCGCAGGGCGACCACGGCGTTGTCGTCGCCGGCGAAGCGTTTGCGCACGAAGAAGTCGGGCGCGTACTTCATCAGGTCTTCGACATTGACCGCGTTGATCGCCTCGAACTCGGTCTGGCCCAGGGACACGGCCAGGCCGCGCGGCACGACGGTGACCGGCTTGTCGCCGCGCCCGACGACCAGGACCTGATCGACTTCCGAGGGCGTGGTGTCGGCGGGATCGGCCGCTACGGCGACACGGTCGTCAGCCAAGGCGGGTGCAGGCAGGGCGAGAGCGGGCAGGACGGCGGGGCTGACCGCGAGCGCGGCCAGCAGGGCGCGCGCCGAAACGGCGCGGCGAAACAGGGAGGACATGAAAATTCCAATCGTCGAACGTCAAGGGGCCGGCGCGCGAGGCGGCCGGCGGCGATGGGCGTCAGACGATGGCGGGTGGTCCGGTCTTGAACGGCGGCGGAGCGGCCAGGCCCAGGCCGGGTCGCTGATGAGCGAGCGGCAGGTCGACCTGGGAGAGGGTGACGAAGGCTTCGGCGCGGGCCAGGATCAGGCTGGGAACCGGCAGCGGCGTGACGGCGCCGGCGAAGACGCAGCCATGGTCGGGATTGGCCTTGCCGTCGGCCGGCTTGGGGGCGCCTTGATCGTCCTGGACGACACCGCTGGCGTCGACCGCGACGGTCTTGGCGCCCTGGGCCGTACAGATGACGATCGCGGGCAGACCGCCCTGCCCCTGGGTCGGCGCGACCATGTAGCCGGCCGGGATCAAGACCCGCACGGCGATCGCGCAGACGGTCAGCAGCGCGCCAAGGCGCGCCTGCATCCGAGTCAAACGTGACCACCCCAGTCCCATGGGCGCTCGCCTACGCGCAACCGCGCCGCCTGTCCAGTCGGCGACGAGGCCGTGGGCCAAAGCGCGCGCCCATCACCGTTTCACGCCGAAACCGGAACCTGGGGCGAACAGGGCGTGCTCGGCCCGCAGTTTGGCTGTTGATGGCGCGCATTGGACGTGAGACGCCGCCCCGGCGCGTTCTATTCCATCGGATCGGGGATAAATTTCGGTCCCCGCCCAAGGGTCATGACGGCGGGCCGCGCCAGCTTGCGGAAGGCCATCGACGCCAAGTTCGGCTCGCGCTCTCGAGGGCTGGCGGCAAGGGTGAACTGGCCGGAGAAGGCCTGATCGCCGATGATCCTCGGACTTCAGACGCGAGCGCCATCCAGGGCTGTCCACGTCGCCAGCACCTGGCGATACGCCTGCCGGTTGGTGTCGAGCGCGAGCCAGGCTTCGAACGCCGCGGTCTCGGCCTGCCCGAGACCTCGCGAATCCCGGAGGACGATCCAGTAGACGGCGGCCTCATCGGGTTTCATCCGTCGCAAACGTCTCGCTCTGCGGCGGCGGAAGAGGTTGCCTGCCTCCATGAGGGTCCGCAGGGTCACAACGGCTCACAAAAATAGAACCGCCGGCGCCCCTCGCCCGGCTCGCCCTCTTCGAAGGCTTGCGGCGGGGCGAACCGGTAGAGGACCAGCAGCCATTCGGCGTCCTCCAGGCTCACCCCCATCACCGACGCCACCCAGGCCGAGCTCGGCTCCCCGTCATCGGGCGGGGCGACAGGGCTGGCGGCTAGTCCCATGACGGGAAAGGATCCGGAAGCTTGGCCCAGGCCTTGGGCCCGAAGCCGAACTGCAGGTCCGACAGCAGGCAATCGTCGAAACCGCGCGTCAGCGCCGCGTGGTCCATGTCCTGGCCGATCAGGACGATCTCCTGGCGACGATCGCCGTGCCTGGGCTTCCAGACCTTCTCGATCGCCCCTCGCCACGCCGGATCGTCGGGCCATTGCTCGCGCGGCGCGGTGGCCCACCAGCGACCGTGGGGCCCGAACTGGGTGACCGCGCCGGCCTGGCTCCAGCCGCCCACCCGATCGTATCGCGTGGCCAGCCAGAAGAAGCCCTTGGAGCGGATCACCCCGGGCCATTCCCTGTCCATCCACGCCTTGAGCCTCTGCGGATGAAAGGGCTTGGCCGCGCGGTAGACGAAGTGACCTATGCCGTATTCCTCGGTCTCGGGCAGGACCTCGCCCATCAGGGCCTTCTGCCAGCCTGCCGCGCCCTGGGCGCGCTCATAGCTGAAGAGGCCGGTGTCGAGGACGGTGTCCAGCGCCACCGCGCCCTGCTCGGCGTCGACGATCCGCGCCTCCGGATTGAAGGTGGCGATGATGCCGCGCAACCGCCCCAGGTCGTCGGCCGACACGAGGTCGGTCTTGTTCAGCACGATGACGTCGGCGAACTCGACCTGTTCGACCAGCAGGTCCACGACCGTGCGGTCATCGCCCTGCCCCGCCGTCTCGCCGCGATCGGCCAAGCGGTCGCGCGAGGCGTAGTCGCGCAGGAAGTTGAAGGCGTCGACGACCGTGACCATGGTGTCCAGCCGCGCCACGTCCGACAGGCTTTGGTCGGCCTCGTCACGGAAATCGAAGGTCGCCGCCACGGGCATCGGCTCGGAGACGCCCGTGGACTCGATCAGCAGGTAGTCGAAGCGCCGCTCGGCGGCCAGGCGACGAACCTCGGCCAGCAGGTCCTCTCGCAGGGTGCAGCAGATGCAGCCATTGGACATCTCCACCAGGGTTTCGTCGGTGCGTGACAGATCGGCCCGTCCTTCGGCGATCAGCGTGGCGTCGATATTGACCTCGCTCATGTCATTGACGATCACCGCGACCTTCTTACCCTCGCGGTTGCCCAGCACGTGGTTCAGCAGGGTGGTCTTGCCCGCGCCCAGGAACCCCGACAGCACGGTGACCGGCAGGCGCCTATCGACCCGTTTTGGACGCGGCGCGGTTGGAACCTCGATCATCGGGACATCCAAAAGTGTTATAATATAACACTAATAACCGCAGGCGCCAGGAGCGGCAAGCGCTATTGTTATATTATAACACCCATGCTTAAAGCGCCGGGTCTCGCCGCGAGGAGTCTCGATGCGCTCTCCCCACATTGATCGCCGCCAGTTGCTCGTGCTCGGTGGCGGCGCGCTCCTCGCGGCGGGCGCTCCGGCCCTGGCGCGCGAAGGTCCGACCGCAGCCAAGACCCCTTTCACCCTTGGCGTAGCCAGCGGCGATCCCACCCCGGACGGTTTCGTCATCTGGACGCGGCTGGCGCCTGCCCCCCTGGCGGCCGACGGCCGGGGCGGCTTGGACGGGCCCGTGTCGGTGCTCTGGGAAATCGCCGCGGACGAGACCATGCGCCAGGTCGTCCGGGCCGGCCGGACGACTGCCGACGCACGGTTCGCCCACGCCGTGCACGTCGAGGTCGGCGGCCTGCCTTCGGGGCGGCCCTACTGGTACCGCTTCACCGCCCAGGGTCACCAAAGCCCGGTTGGCCAGGCGCGCACCGCGCCGGCGCCCGGCGACCACCTGGAGCGGCTAACCGTGGCGATGGCCACCTGCGCCCACTGGGAGCTGGGCTGGTTCTCGGCCTACCGCCACATCGCCGAGGAGCGCCCGGACCTGGTGCTGTTCCTGGGCGACTACATCTACGAGTACAGCTATCGCGGCGACCGGGCCAAGGGCCGCACGGTCCGCGCCCATGACCGGCAGGATGAGGTGGTCGACCTGGCCGGCTACCGTAACCGCTACGCCCTCTACAAGACCGATCCCGACCTGCAGGCCCTGCACGCGGTCGCCCCCTGCCTGATGACCTGGGACGACCACGAGGTTCAGAACGACTATTCGAACCGCTGGTCCCAGAACGTGGCGACCTCGACGGCCGACTTCCTCAAGCGCCGCGCGGCCGCCTATCGCGCCTTCTACGAGCACATGCCGCTGCGCCGGCGCTCAGCGCCGCACGGGCCCGACATGCGCATCTACGACCGCCTGCGCTATGGCGATCTGGCCGAATTCACGGTGCTGGACGGCCGGCAATATCGCACCATCCAACCCTGCGCCCTGCCCGACACCCGTCGCGGCCACGTCGCGCCCGAAACCTGCGCCGACCTTTCCGACCCGAGCCGCACCATGCTGGGCGCCAAGCAGGAGCGCTGGCTCTATGACGGATTCCGGCGCGCGGACGCCCGCTGGACGATGATCGTCCAGGACCTGCTGGTCGCGCCGCTCAAGCAGGCCGGCAAGGATGGTTTGATGGGCCATTTCACCGACGGTTGGGACGGCTATGAGGCCAATCGCTCTCGGATGCTCGGCGCCCTGGCCGCCTCCAGGGCGCCCAATCCGGTGTTTCTGGGCGGGGACATCCACTCGTTCTGGGCCACCGACCTGAAAACCGACTTCGACAAGGCCGTCGCCGCTCCGGTGGCCAGCGAGTTCGTCGCCGCCGCCATCAGCCAAGAGGGGCCGCCCAAAGCGGCCTTCGCCGACGCCCAGCGGCTCAATCCCCATGTCCGGTTCGTGGATCTGGAAACCAACGGCTATGCGAGCTTGACCCTGACCCACGCGCGCATAGAGACGCGCTTCCAGGCGATTTCGGATCGCAAGAATCCGAAGGCCGCGGTGCGGACCTTGCAACGGTTCGCGGTCGAGGCCGGGCGGCCGGGCGTGCGACTGGCCTAGGGACTCTCGGCGCCCCCCCCTGCGCGGCCGGTCAGGCTTCCGGACCCGGGGCGCTCATAGAGCCAGGGCCGCGGTCAGGTCGCCCGGCGCGACACCGCCCGCCGCCAACATGGCCTGGTCGCGCGCGACGACGCCCGGCAGCGGCTCCAGGCCAAAGCGGCGATTGAGGAACCGCTGGATCGAACCGGTGTCATAGAGGGTGTGGTCGACGTGGCCCTTGCGGGCGTGCGGGGAGACGATCAGCGCGGGAATCCGGGTGCCCGGTCCCCAGCGATCGCCCTTGGGGGGCGCCACATGGTCCCACCAGCCGCCGTTCTCGTCGAAGGTGACGATGACCAGCATCTTATCCCATTGCGGCCCGCTCTTGAGGGCGTCGATGGCGCGGGCGATATGGCGGTCGCCCGCGTCCACGTCCGAATAGCCGGCGTGCATGTTGAGGTCGCCCTGCGGCTTGTAAAAGCTCACCGGCGGCAAGCGCCCGGCCGCGGCGTCGGCCAGGAACCGATTGGTGCGGGGGCTGTCGCCCAGGCCGGCGTCCAGCAGCCGCTTGGCGCGCTCGGCCGTCCCCGGCGCGAAACTCTTGAAATAGTTCAGCGGCTGGTGGTGAGCCTGGAAGTTCGGCTTGGCCGGAAACAACACCTCTTCGTCCCGGCCGCCGGCCAGGGCCTCGCCCCAGGCGCCGGCGTACCAGGCCCAGTCGACGCCTCTGGCGCTCAGGCGATCGCCGATCGTGGCGTGGACCTGCGGCACGAGGGTCATCGGCTGGGACGGATCGGCCAGCCGGGGGTCGGTCTTGTCCTGGCTCCAGCTGGGCGCATAGGGCGGGGCCATGGTGTTGACCGCCCAGAAGTCGGGCGTCAGCGCGCTGGGGGCGAACCTGGGCCGTCCGTCCAAGGCGCTGGCCGGCGAATCCGCCAAGGCCTTTAGCCGCGCGCCCTTGGGATCGTCGCCCTCGACCTGGGCGATCACCGCGCCGGCCGGGCTGGTCTCGGCGTCCGGATAGAACGGGGGCTGGGCGGCCACCAGATACTGGTGGTTCAGGAACGAGCCGCCGAACGCACCCATGAAGAAGTTGTCGCAGAGCGTATATTGCTCGGCCAGTCGCCACAGGCGCAGGTTCACCGCCGCGTCGCCATAGTGGCCCATGACCATGGCGCCGCTGTCGCCCCAGGCGACGAACTGGTCGTTGCGCCCGCCGTTGATCTGCATCTGGTTCTGGTAGAACGCATGGACCAAATCACGGGTGACGACCCCGTGCGGCAAGGGATCGCCGTCCTGGGTCTTCAGGGCGAACGGCGCGTTGGCCAGCGGCGGCAGGTCCGCCTCGGCGATGTGGTAGCGGGCGTGCTCGACGACCTGCTCGTGCGGGACCAGGCCGCCCCAGATCGGCGGCAAGCGATCCAGCACCCGGCCATCGCGGTCGCGCTGCAGCGCCCGTTCCGGCGGCAAGCTCTTCAACGGCTCCCGCAGGCCCGGGAAGTCGGCGAACAGGTTATTGAAGCTGCGGTTCTCCGCATAGATCACCACGACGGTGTCGATGGCCTTGGCCAGACGGCGATCGATCTCGCGCGCCGAGGGGCGCCCAAGGCCGAAGGCCGCGGCGTTGGCCTCCTCCGCGCCAAGAGCCGCGCCCGCGACGCCGGCCAGGGCCACGGCCCCGAACAGGCGGCGACGGGACGGGTCGGCGGGCTTGGACGCCGCGTCGCCCGAGCGGTCCGGATCGCCGGGTTTTTGGGTCATGGAAGTCTCCTGGCGTGCGGGGATCGGAGTGACGGGCCGCTCGGCGAGGACGCTATCGAGAACCATGCGACCCGAAAAGTCGAAGGCGGCGTCACGAGCCGGCAAACTGGCCGACCCGTGACGCCTGGCTCGTCAGAACTTGGCGCTCAGCACCAGACGGATGTCGCGACCCGGCATCACGACCTCACCCTTGTTGAGCGCGGTGGCGTTGCGGATGGTCTCGTCGGCCAGGTTGTGACCCACCAGCGTCAGCGCGATCCCCGGCTTGGCCTTGAAGGGCTTCCAGCGCACCTGGGCGTCCACCGAGGTGTAGCCGTCGGTCGCCAGATCGGCGACGCCGACATGATCCTGCTTCGCGACCGCCAGGATCAGGAAGGAGGCGTCGACCGCGCCGTTGTCCCACTCCAGACCGCCGCCGAAGCGGCCAGGCTGGATGCGGGGCACGTTGCCGGCGCCGCCGCTGAACTTGGCCCGAACATAGTCGCCCAGGACCTGGCCCGACAGCTTGCCGCCGCCCACCGAAGCCAGAGGGAAGAAGGCCTTGGCCTCGACGCCCCAGAACTTGGCGTCCTGCTGGCCGTAGTTGAGCTCCTTCAGCTCGCCGGCGCCGCCGACTTCGCAAACGCCGTCCTCGTCGCACATCCGACCGGTCAGGCCGCCAAAGATGTAGTTGTCGAACCGTGCGCCCCAGACCGAGGCCTCGATCCGGCCTTCGTTGCCGATCTTGTAGCGCGCCGTGGCCTCCAGCGAGTTGGCGCGCTCGATCTTCAGGTTCGGATCGCCGGTCTCGTAAGTCAGAGGCCCGTCGTGCGGGCCGATGGCGAAGAGCTCGGTCTGGGCCGGCGCGCGCGCGGCCGAGGCGGCGGTCAGGCCCAGGCGCAAGGCGTCGGAGGCCTGGTAGGTGAAGCCGGCCGAGACGCTGACCGGCGTGTATTTCTTGCGGGTCTCGACGCCGGAGGCTGGCGTGCCGTCGATCCGGACATGCTCAACGCGCGCCGCGCCCTGGAACTGCAGCGGACCGATCGGGGCCTCGACAAAGGCGAAGCCGGCGGTGCTGACGGTGTGGGTCGGCTTAAGATAGTCGGCGCCTTCGCCCAGGGCGCTGAACTTTCGATCCTGGAACTGGACGCCCAGGGCGGAAGCCGACAGGAAGCCGGTCTGGCCGAACAGCGCCTCCGCGCGGCCGTCCCATTCCTTGTTGTTGAACGTCGACAGCGCCTGGTTGGTCGCCGGATCGATCTCGCTGTGCGTGTAGTCGGCATAGCCGGCGTCGACGTTGAGGCGCTGCAGCACGCCGTCGCCGAACTTGAACGAGCCGCCGAACGCGCCCTTGTCCTGCTTCATGTTGATGAAGGTGTCTTCGGCGGGGATGCCGTAGCGGGCCTTGTAGTGCGTACCGCTGGCGCCGACGCGGCTGTCATCGCCGAAGAAATAGGACGCGCCGCCCGAATAGCCGTTGCCGTGGAACCACGAGTTGGACTGCTGGCCCTCGGGCGTGTCGTAGTCGCTGGAACGACGACCGAAACCGTCGAAGTGCACGGCGAACGGACCTTGCCCCGCATCGACGCTGAGCGTGCCTTCGCCGGTCTTGGCGCTGGAGCTGTAGGCGGCCGTGGCTTCGCCGCCGATCCCGTCGATGGGCTTCATCGGGATGCGGTTGTTGATGACGTTGACGACGCCGCCGATCGCCTGGCTGCCATAGCGCAGGGTGGCCGCGCCACGCACCACTTCGATATCCTGGGCGGCCAGCGGGTCGATCGGCACGCCATGGTCGGGACCGACGTCCGAGACGTCCGAACTGGACAGGCCGTTTTCAGCCAGCTTGACGCGCTGGGCGTCCATGCCGCGGATCACCGGGCGACTGGCGCCGGCGGCGAAGCCCGTGCCGGCCACGCCAGGGACGTTGCGCAGGGCGTCGGCCAGGCTGGCGCCGCCATTGGCGAGCACCTGATCGCGGCTGACCTGCTCGACGATCGTGGCGAACCGGTCCGGGTCACCGCTGAGCGGCGAGGCGGTGATCACCACCTCCGACACCGAATGACCAAGGTCCTGGGCCTGGGCGACCGCGCCCCACGCCAGCAGGACCCCGGCGTTGGACGCCGTCAACAACATCGAACGCAGCCGCATGTGGCTTCTCCAAAAAAAGCGAACCGTCGCCAAGTATGTTATAGCATAACATTAGCCAAGCGAGATCGTGAGCACGGCGCGAAGATCGGGTGAGTGATGCATTTGGATCACGAAACTGACCCGCACCGCCTCATCGATCAGACGGTCGCGGATCGTCACAGCGCCGCTGGCGGCGAGAGGGTTCTTCATCTCCCCCTCTCGTGCGGCGCGCGTTGACCGCCGCTCCGGCCCAGGCGCCCGCGGTCAGAACCAGCAGCGCCAGCAGCTGACCTTCGAGCGGAGCAGCAGGCGCAGTTCGTAGCGAAGGCGGATCATCGAGCGTCCTTGCGAAGGCGGCGGGCGACGGGCGCGGCGGGCGACGCCAGGGTCCTGCACGAAGTCGCAACATGGCTTCCACGGTTGCTCAACCGGGCTCGGGCATAGGCGCAACGCGATCAGAAAGGCGTGGCTTTAGGAGCTTGGATCTTCATGGACCGCAGTCATCGCGTCATCGCCCCGGCCCTCATGCCGGGGCCTCAATGCTGACGTCTCGCGGTCAAGCGGCCGCGGCATCGGTCCAGGCGATGAGGCGCCAAGTTCAGTGAACGCTCCCCCTTCATCGCCGGGCTCCCCACTCATCGCCACCTATTTCGCGCGACGTGAAGACATGCGTCGCTTCTTCTCCGTCCGGACCGGCGGCGGCGGAGACGTCGAGGACCTGATGCAGGACCTCTACCTCAAGGTCCGGCGGGCAAATGGCGGGGCCATCGAGAATCCGTCGGCCTATCTCTATCGCTTGGCGTCGAACCTGCTCCTGGATCGTTTGCGGGCCCAGCGCCGGTCCGGCGCGCGAGACGCGGCTTGGCGAGACGCAAATCATGCGAGCTTCGGCGCCGTGGACATTGCCGACGCGGCGGACGCCGAGGCCGCCGCCTGCGCTCGCCTGCGTCTGGAACGGCTCATCCAAGCCCTTGGGGCTTTGCCGCCAATGACACGGCAAGTGTTCTGGCTGCACAAATTGGACGGCCTCACGCACCCCGAAACAGCGAAACGGCTTCAAATCTCGAAGAGCGCTGTCGAAAAGCATGTCAGCTTGGCGCTCAAACACCTGCTGTTGAAAGTCGGTCGATAGTGTGTGGTCGAGCCGCGAGCGCCGTCCAGGCTCTCGGCCATAACCGCGGGGATGCGCGCGGCCAAGCCGATGATCAGGTGCAATTGGTCGCGCGCCTCGCCGCCATCGTCCCATGGCTTCGACAACCGGCCACACGACTTAAGGCCTCAGCTTACTCAGGCACGTACACCATCTTGCCGTCTGGCAGACGGTAGGTGATCCCGGCCTTGACGCCCTGTCCCTCGCCGATCGCGCCACGGGCCTCATATCGCGTCATCTCCTTCCCATCCTTGACGATCATGCTCATGTCCTTCTGGCCGGGGTTCTTCACCACCACCACCTTGTCGGCGTTGAAGGGATTCAGCGGATTTCGGACGATCAGGATCATCAGGATCGCGATCACCACGACGAACAGGTCGATCAGATTGACCACCGACAGGATCGGGTCGTCGGCCTCATCGTCCTCAAGGAACCGCATCAGACCGCGCCCCGCTCGAGCGCGCGCAGGTCTTCAAGCAACCAGCGCCGACGGATGGTGAGCACGAAGTGAGTGATGCTGGCGGCGATCAGGGCGAGAACCACGCCGGAGAACGCCACGACCAGGTTCTTGCCGATGGCGCCGCCGTCGCCCTCGCCCAGGGCCAGCAACGCCGGCCCCATGGGGATCATGGTCGCGACGAGGCCCAGGAGCGGGGCGCTGCGCGAGGTCACCCGCAACCATTCCAGCTTCTTCATGATCCAAAGCTCCAGATCGTCGCTGCCAGCGCCCGTCTTGGCCTGATAGGCCGCCAGGCCGGAGCGGTGGACGCCGGCCCGGCGCTGGGCGGCTTCGATCAGAAAGCCGCCCAGCGCCACGAAGGCGTAGGCCAGGGCCAGCAGGATCAGCGCCAGCGCCGGCGGCAGGAACAGTCGGGCCAGGTCGAACAGACCCGCCTCAAGGCTTTGCATACGAGGACTCCTCGGAGATACGAGCATTGGAAAGAAGCTGCCGCGCCGCTCCAGCGACGAGCAGGGCGATCAAGGCCAGCAGGCCCAGCATGGCGTGTGACGGCTTGGGCGCGTTGGCCGGTGGCGGGACCACCTTCTCCAGCAGACGCCCCTTGACCTTCGGCGCCGGCGGCGGAGCCGGCGAGATCTGGGCGGGCGCCGACGGAGCGGCGGCTTTAGCGGGGGACGCCGTCGCGCCGCGCGACAGACCAAAGCCCCCAAGCGCCGCCTCCAGGACCGCCGTCGTTGGCTTGGCCCCGCGCTGCGCGCCCTTTCGCGCCGTCAGCTCGCGCCAGCGCTCGGCCATTTCATGCAGAGTGCGCTCGTCAGGCCGCCAGTAGCCCTTGCGGACCGCCTCGGTCATCCGCTCGATCATCTGGGCCTGGGCGGTAGGATTGCTGGCCTCGAACCAGGCGTTCAAGCCCAGCTTGCGGCGATCCATGACGAAGGTCTCATGCATGGCCTGCCACTGCTCGGGCCGCACCACGGACGGATCGGCGACCTGCCAGCCGAACAGGTTGTTGGTCACGTCCAGCACCTCCAGCGTGCCGGCATAGCCCTCGGCCTTCATGGCCCTGATCCATTCGGGATTGAGGTAGCGGCCGCGCAACTCGTCGGCCAGGACGGAGGCCGCGTCGCGGATCCTCGGCTCGGCGCCGCGCGCATCGGTGATGAACAGGGTCGGGCTCTTGCCGTCCAGGCGGCGCACGGCCATCGACAGGCCGCCGAGATATTCGAACGGGTGATCGGTCGAGAGGACCCCGTTCAGGTTCGAGGACCGCGACAGCACGGCGGCCTGCACGCCGCGAAGCTGGGCCGCGAACAGGTTCTTCTCGGCTGGCTTTTCGCCCCAGGCGTCGTCTGCATAGGCGTACTGAAGTCGATCCAGGAACCGGTCGGCCAGCTCATCGTCCTTGTTCCAGGTCGTCGAGGCCAAGGTCGCCTCGGGCACGCCGCTGCCATAGTCGCCGGGCGCGTTGCTGAAGATCCGCGCCGCGGCCAGGCGGCGGGCGCGCTCGGGCGCCATGCCGGCGGCGATCAGCTCCGCCTCGATCCGCTGGCTGTTGGCGGCCACGACGTTGCCCGGCTCATCAAGGGCCGCCAGCCGCTTCACGCCGGCGCCGACCAGACGCATGAAGCCGTCGAACTGGTCGCGGTAGACGCTGGTGGCCTGCAGCACCGCATCGACGCGTGGCCGCCCCAGCTCCTGGGCGGGGATAATCTCAAGCCCGGTCACCCGCCCGCCCTGATCCCAAACCGGGCGAAGGCCCATGGCGTAGAGCGCCTGGCTCTCGACGATCCCGAGGGTGCGGATCGCCTCGCCCGACCACAGGGAGAAGGCCAGCTTCTCCGGCGGCGCGCCGTGCTGCCGACGATAGGCGTCGTAGAGCTGATCGAAGGCGCGCATGCCCGCGGCGTAGGCCGCCTTGGTCGGCAGCTTGTCGGGCTCGAAGGCGAGGAGGTTGCGGCCGCTGGGGACCTCGGGATTGCGGACAGGATCGCCGCCCGGTCCGGGGCGCACGAAGCCGCCGGAGAGACCGGCCAGCAGAGCCTCGACCTCGCCGGTCTGGGCCAGGTTACGGTCGAGCTCGGCGGCGCGCTCCAGCATCGCCGAGAGCTCCGGATCGGTGATGTCCGCCAGGGGTTCGGCGCTTTTCAGCCGGCGCAGCGTCAGAACATAGGCCGGCGAGGTCTTCAGCGCCCCGAAGTCCTCGGCGAACACCTCCTTGGGATCGAGGCCGAGGCGCCTGTAGTAGGGTTCGCCAAGTTGCTGCATGACCGTGGCCGCGCGCAGTTCGACCTCGGCGGCCTCGCCGAACGTGTGCAGGCCGAGCGGAGTCGCCGTCGCCGCCAGGGCGTGCAGGTGGTCGTGCAGCGCCAGCAGGAAGACCGGGAACTCCACGCGAAGCCGCGCGTCGCTCCAGCCCATGTCGCCGGCGAGGCCGCTGGACCGCGCCAAGGCCTGGATCTGCCCGGCGGTGCGATCGCGCACCGGCCCGACGTCCAGTTGATCGTATTCGTGGATCAGGGCGTGCAGGTCGCGCAGCTCGTCATAGAGACCAGCCGGCGCGAACGGCGGGGTCTGGTGGCTGATCGTCACCGCCCTCCCCCGGCGCTTGGCCTGGATGGCCTCGGAGATGTTGTCCTGGATATAGGGGTAGAAGACCGGCAGATCGCCGACCGTCAGGAACGGAAAGTCCTCGACCGAAAGCCCACGGTCCTTACCCGGCGTCCACTCCTGGGCGCCATGGGTGCCGAAGTGAATCAGGGCGTCGGTCGCCAGGGTCTGGCGCGCCATCAGATAGGTCGCCAGATAGAGGTGCCCCGGCGCGACCTTGGTGTCGTGGTAGGACTCGCCCACCCGGTCGGCGCGTGGCGGCTGGGGCAGAATAGTCAACTTGCCCAGCGTCAGGCGGGGGATCACGAAGACGCGCCGCCCGCCGACCGTGCGCACGGCCCAATGACGTTCGGGCGCGCCCCAGCGAGAGACCACCGCCTGCTTCACGGCGGCGGACTGGCGATCAAGCCAGGCCGTGTAATCGGCCAGCGGCGCGGTCGTCGCCAGACCACGCGCGAGCAAGCCATCAAGAGTCTCGGGCCGGTAGTAGCCGCCCAACATCGCCTGGGCGTCTTCGATCAGGATCTTTTCCTGGGTCGGCGGAACGTCGTAGCCGGCGGCGGCGAGCCGCTCGGTCAAGACCGCCAGGCTGCGGGGTACGTTGAGGTTCGACGCGCCGATGTTCTTCTCGCCGCCCGGGTGGTTCCAGAACATCAGGGTCAGGCGCTTGTCGGCGTTGGCCTTTGTCCTGAGCAAGGCCAGTCGCCGAGCCTTGCCGACCATCGCCGCGACCTGTTCCGGGATGGGCGTCAGCTCGCCCTTCTCAACGGCGGCCACCACCATCGGGTCGCTAACGCCCCAGCTTTCGGGCGTGGCCAGGAGCACGGCGGCCATCTGCGGCGAGATGCCGGTGGGCGAGGCCCGCCAGGCGGCGATGTCGCCCTCGCGGTAGGTGAAGCCGGCCATCACCGGCACGCCCAGGGCTTCGAACTCGGCCTTGCGCGCCGCGCCGTTCTGCAGGTGCTGCAGATTGATCAGCACATCAACCTTGCCGGCCTTGGCGATCTTGCCGATCGCCTCCGGATCGCTCGCCTCGAACCAGAAGACGATGGGCGCGAGACCATCCTTCTCGGCCGCGCGGACGAAGGCGTCCAGAAGATCGGTCTCGCCGCTGGCCAGGGCGCCGCCATAGGTGATCACCCCCAGGCGCGGCGCGCCCTGGCGCCAGCGCCCCTCCCCCCACGCCAGATAGTCCTCGACCTTGGCGAACGGCGCCGCGGCGTCGGGGTGATAGACGCCCGCCTTGGGCAGGATCTGGGCCGGCGGGAGACTGGCGATGTCCCCGCCCGCCCGCCAGGTCCGGTAGGCGGCGAAGAACAGCGCGAGATTGGCCTGCCCCCCGTTGCCGTAGTAGCTGACCAGGCGCCGGCCCAGCTCCGGCGAAAGCCCGCCGCCGTAGGCCGGCGGACCGCCGCCGACGCGCAGCCAGGGGGTCTTGCTGGCCTCCAGCGCCTTTCCGGCCTTGGCCATCACGGCGGCCAGGTCATTGCCGCGCGGGGTGTCGAGAACAAGCAGATCGGCGCCCTCGCCCCAGGCGGCGGGATCGCGCTTGTCGGTCTCGACATAAAGGCTCTCGACCGAAAGCCCCTGCTCCTTGGCCCAACGGTCCAGGCGCGCGATCTTGCCGGGCAGGACAAAGTCAGTGGTGACGACCGTGATGACGGGCGCGGCCGGAACCTGCGCGTTCGTCGCGCCGACCGCGATGAACAGCAGCCAGAGAAAACCGAGGAACGAGACCGCGCGCTGCATCAGAAGCTCAGGTTGAAGCCCAGGTGGTAGAGACGGCCGGGTTCGGCATAGGTGTAGCCGTTCGATTTCTCGGCCAAGCGCTGGTCGGTGATGTTCTCCACGCCGATCCGGAGGGCGACGTTCGGGGTCAGCCGCTTTTGGGCCTCGAAGAACCACAGGCTGTAGTCGGGCAGCACGCCGGTGCTCACCAACTGGCGGCCGACATATTCGGCGCGGAGCTGAGCCGAAAAATCCTCGCGCGGCGCCCATTCCAGACGCGCGTTGAGGCTATTGCGCGGGCGCTCGGTCAGCTCGGCGCCGGTAGCGCGGTTCTCGGTGTCCAGGTGCGTGTAGTTGGCCGACAGCTTGAAGGCCGCCGGCAGCTGGGCGCTGGCGCCGGCCTCCACACCCTTGATCCGGGCGCGCGAGACGTTGCCGTAGAGGCGCACCTCGCGACCCCGGATGCCGCAGAAGGCGGTGCACTGCGTCTCGACCAGGTTCTTCAGATCGTTCTGGAAGACCGCCGCGCGGACCGACCAGGGACCGGCGTCATAATCGACGCTGGCCTCGTAGGTCGTGCCGATCTCGGGCTTGAGGTTGGGGTTGCCGTAGACGGTGAACCGCCCGCCGGCCGCCACCACGTCGTATTCGGGCGACAGCTGGGTGAGGCTCGGCGCCTTGAAGCCACGGCCGACGCCGCCCTTCAAGGTCAGCTTCGACGTGGCGTGAAACACGGTGTAGAGGCGCGGGCTGGTCTGCCAGTCATAGGCCTCGTGGTGATCGAAGCGAGCACCGCCCACGATCGACCAGCGCTCGGTCACGCTCCACTCATCCTGGATGAAGGCGCCACCCTGGTCGGCGCTGGCCTTCCCCGAGGCGTTGACTTCCGGGTTGCGCAAGCTCTGGCGGCGCAGGTCGCCGCCCAGGCTGACGCGGTGGTCGCCGAGCGGAACGCTGACGTGACCGTCGAGGACCCGCTCGACAATGCGCACCGGCGAGCTTGGCGTCTGCTTCTTGGTCCGAATGTTGACCCGCTCAAGCTCGCTGCGATAGGCGCGAAGGCTGGTGTCGCCCCACGACCACTTGCCGGTGTGCGACAGGGCCAGCTGCTCGCGGTCGATGTCGTCGGAGAAACGGTAGTAGGTGATCGGCGCGGCGGTCGTGACGGTGTCGCGATAGCGGACGTCGTGACCGGCCGAATAGGTCAAGTCGATCCGCTGAGCCGCGTCCGGCGTCCAGCTCAGCGTGGCCGAGCCGTTGACCGAACGGCGGCCTTCCAACTCGGCCTGGCGCGGGTCCGAAGCCATGAAGGTCGGGTTGCGCCCGGTGGCGTCGGCGTAAACGCTGAGCCCCAGCTTGTCCTTGACCAGCGGACCGCCGACATAGCCGCCGAACTGGTAGGCCTTGCCCTCGCCGCCCTCCGGCGAAGAGCCGTTGATCGTGGCCGAACCGCGCCAGGCGTCTGTCGCGCTGCGGGTGATGACATTGACAACGCCGCCCAGCGCGTCCGCGCCGTACAGCGACGACATGGGGCCACGGACAATCTCGATACGCTCGATCGCCTCGACCGGCGTCCAGGCCAAGTCGTAGTCGCCGTGGGCGACGAGACCGCCGACCGCGCTCAGACGGCGACCGTCGACCAGCATCAGGGTGTGCTCGACGGGCATGCCGCGCAAGCTGATCCCCCGCCGGGTCATGCCGATGCCGCCCACATTGACGCCCGGCTGTCCGCGCAGGGCGTCGGCCAGGTCCTGCACCGGCCGGGCCTCCAGATCCTGCCGGGTGACGACGGAGATGGTGGCCGGCGCGTCGGTCAGCTTCTGTTCGCCCGCCGTCGGGGTGACGACGACCTGAGACACCGTCGTGGCGTCATCCGCCCGAGCCGCGCCCACGAATATGGTCATGCCGGATGTGGCCAACAGCGCGATCCGTCGCGTCGGCCGCCAATTGAAGATCAAGATACGCCCCCAGAAAGCGGTGTTTCACCCTGGGTGATTTGAAACGTTATAACATAGCACTTAGTCAAGCTGGAATTTCAGATGAGCGGCCCGGATGACCGCCGCGCGCGATAGACGGCCGCGCTGGCGACGGCCGCTGCTTCATCGCCGCGCGGTGACTTCCCCTTGCCGACAGGCTGGGACCGAGGCGTTCGTCGACACCTGGATCTCCTGCCCATTGTCCGAGCGGATGTAGAACACCGCGCCCGCTAGCCCCAGGGGCGATCAGTAACAGTCCCCACGTCCCACCGATCGGTCCCTACGCGTCGCCGGGCGCCACGGTCATTTCGCCACCGCGCGTCGAGACGATCCTGCAGAACCGAGCCGCTTTGGGGTTGCGAACACCGATGTCGGCGACCTTGAAATAGTCGCAGGTGATCGCCTGGCGGGTAATGTCGACAAGCAGGAAGCCGTGGTCGCGGACGCGGGCGAAGCGCACGTCCGGATTGCGCTCGACGAGCGCGGTCTCCGCGACGTCGTAGATGCGCGGATCCGGACTGACGGTCTCGTAGCCGCCCGGCGAAGTGACGCTGCCGGCTCCGAACTCGAAACCCACCGCCTTTTCGTCGCGGGGATCGTGCAGGCGATTGCCCCAGAACATGTGCGTGTCGCCGGTCAGGACCGCGAGGTTGGCCTTGGCCTTGCGCACCGAGTCGTAGAGACGCAGGCGCGCGGCGGGGTAACCGTCCCAAGCGTCCAGATTGATCGGCAGGCCCAGGCGCGTGCTCTCCAGCCAGCGCTTGGAGCCGGGGCGGGTCAGGGCGTCGTCGAGCAGGTCCTTGGGCAGCAGCGACATGAAGTCCGGGGCCCGCATGCGCGCGACGATGACCTGGTTGGCCAGAAACTGCCAGGCCGCGCCGCGCTGAACCGAGGCGGTGAGCGCCGTCTCAAGCCAGGCCTCCTGCGCGGGGCCCATCATCGAGCGGTTCGGCGCGTCGAGCACCTCCTTCTCGAACCGCACCGGATCGGGCCGCCCCTCGGCGTCGCGGATCATGTCGCGCGAGGCGCTGGGGGCCTTGGTCCGGCCGGTCAGCCGCGTCTCGATGACGATCAGCGACAGCAGGTCGCCATAGTCGTAGACGCGATTCAGGGTGTGAGCGGCCTGGCCGGGCTTGGGATCGCGCATCGGCAGCCATTCGAAATAGGCCTGGATGGCGGCGTCGCGACGCGCCTCCCAGGCGCCTTCGGTCTTGTCGTCGTGGGCGGGCGAGCCGCCCATCCAGGCGTTGTTGGCCGTCTCGTGGTCGTCCCAAATGGTGATGAAGGCCGCGCGCGCATGCAGGTCCTGCAGGTCGGGATCGGTCCGATACTGGGCGAAGCGCTGGCGGTAGTCGGCCAGGGTGACGATCTCGTGGTCCGGCTGATGGACCCGGCCCAGGGCCCGGCTCTCCGCGCCGCCGTAGCCGTCGACGCCGTACTCGTAGATGTAGTCGCCCAGGTGGACGACGGCGTCGATCGGAGACGGCAGGTCGGCGATGGCGCGATAGGCGTTGAAATAGCCGAAGCCGTAGTGAGAACAGGAGACGACCGCCAGCCGGGCCGCCTTCACGCCTTTGGCCGGCAGCGTCCGCCCTCGCCCGACGCGGGACACCGCGTCCGCGCTTCGGAAGCGGTACCAGTAGGTCGCGCCGGGCTTCAGGCCGTCGACCTCGACCTTGCAGGTATGGTCGCGCGCGGCGCTGGTCGCGGCCAGGCCCGAGCGGACGATCCTGGCGAAGGCCTCGTCCTCGGCGACTTCCCAGCCCACGCGGGTCTCCGCCTCCTCCCCGACCGCGCGGGTCCAGAGCAGCAGGCCGGTCGTCGTCGGATCGCCGCACGCCACGCCATGGGTGAACGCGGCGGCGGTCGGCCCGCCCCGAGCCAGCGCCGGCGACGAGGACAGGGTCGCGCCGCCGCCCAGCAGGGCCAGCACGCCACGCCGCGAGGGCCGAAGGGATTCAGTCATCAGGGATCACCAAACGCGATCGAAGGGGTCGGACCCGGCGGACGGCCGCCGGGTCCGTTCAGGGCTAGAACCGATAGGCCAGGTTCAGGCGGACCATCCGCGGCAGTCCCGGCATCACCGACACTTCCTTGTAAACCTCGGCCGCCGGCGTGAAGTAGGTCTTGTCGAACAGGTTGTCGACATTGACCGACACCGTCATGTCCCGAACCTTCACGAAGGCGGCCAGCTTGGCCAGGGTGTATTCCGGAAGACGGATGCTGTTGCTCAAAATGCCGCCAGTCTCCGACACATAGGTGGCGCCCGCCGTGAGGCCGGCGGTCGCCCGGTCGCCCATGAACGGGAACGGATCGGTCGTGTAGGAGCCGAAGACGCTGACCACCGTGTCGGGCATGGTGCGCACGACATAGCCGCGGGTCAGCTCGGCCAGCGAACCGGCGTTGTTGACCGCGAAGGTGCCGCCATAGGCCAGGGCCGGATTGGCGATGCCGAACTGCTCGGGACGCAGCTCCAGATACTCGCCCTTGCCCTTGCCGGGCGCGTCGACCTTGGTCTCCTGCAGGGTCAGGGCGGCGGTGAAGCTGAGGTTGCTGGAGGCCAGCCAGTGCGCCTCAAGCTCGAAGCCTTCCGAGGTGTTGCCGCTGACATTGCCCAGCAGGTCCGTCGAGCGGCGGAACTGCTCATAGTAGGCGGCGCCGCCGAGCAGCGAACCGTCGAACAGCGAGAACTTGACGCCGGCTTCCTTCAACTCCGACGGCGAAATGAACAGCTTGTTCTGCACCGAGCCGACCGACACGCCGCCGGTCTGGGTCGACTCCAGCGAACGGGGCTTGGCGTAGGTCAGGTAGGGCGTCAGACCCCACGGCGTCTCGTACCGCGCCGACAGCGACCAGGTGACGGCGTCGTCGGTGTTCGAGACCCACTTGTTCTTCGTGCCGAAGACGGTCTCGCCCTTGTTGATCGCGTCGACCTCGTAGCGATCCCAGCGCAGGCCGGCCAGGACGCTGAAACGGTCGAACAGGGTGACGTCGCTCAGGCCGAAGACCGAGCGGCTGTTCCATTCCATGTGATGGCGGGAGTCCCACATCTCGAGACCCGACTTGACGCGGGGCGTGGCGATGCGGTCGGCTGCGGTTGAACCGCGCGACAGGTCGCGGCGGTTCAAGCCGATATAGCCTGAGAGGAACGACTCGTACTGCTTGGCCTTGTGGTCGCGATAGGCGGCGCCGACGATGGTGTCGGCGTGGATGTGATCGCCGAACCGCGCGGGAAACTTGTAGGTCACCCGCCCCTCGAAGGCGCGCGCATAGTAGTCGGCCGCGAATCCGAAGCTGTTGAAGCGGTCGTTGCTGAACTCGTCCATGAAGCCGGCCAGGGTCAGCACCGAGCCGTTGGACATCTCCTTCTTCACCGCGCCATAGGCGGTGAAGGTCTCGCTGTCGTTGTGGTCGGCCGCGTCGGCCATGATGTTGCGGCGATCGAGCTTCGTCGCGCCCACGCCCTCGTCCAGGGCGAACTTGGCGTTGTTCTTGCCGCCGTATTCGAGGATCTGGCGGATGTTGGACGTGCCGCCCGACGCGCCGAACGCCGCGTCGATCTCGCCATATTCGACCATGCCCGAACCGTCGAGGTCCTTCAGGTCGGTGTCACGGCCAGTGATGTAGACGCCGTTGTCGATCAGGTCCTGCGTCACCCGGTTCCAGCCCGGCGACTGGATGCGGCCGGACTCCTTGAAGCGCATCAGATTGATCTCGGTCGACCAGCCGCCGCCGAGATCGCCCACATAGCTGGCCTGGAGGTTCCAGTGCTTGGGGTGGATGTTGCGGTAGTAGGAGTCCGAATCCTCCCGCTCGACATAGAAGGCCAGGCCGCCCTTGCCGAGGGGCACGACGAGATCGGCGGCCGCGTTGCGACGTCCGTACGAGCCCGCGGTGACATTGAAGCCGCCGCCCAGCGTGTCGGCGTAGCGGGTGTTGGCGCCGCGCGCCGATTTCGGGATGAAGTTCAGCAGGCCGCCGACCTTGCCCGGACCGTAGATCGGCGAAGACGGGCCGCGCAGCACCTCGACATAGGCCGCCGCGCCAAGGTTGGACGAGGCGCTGCCACGGTTCTCAATACGTTTGAAGCCCTGGAAATAGGTGTCGGCCAAGGTCCCGCGAACATTCAGGTTGCCAGGGACGCCGAAAAAGCTGGCCGTGAAGGCGCCCGGCACGGCGGTCACCAGGTCGTCGACATTCTGCATGCCGTAGCGCGCGATCGTGTCGACGCTGACGCGCGAGGCCGAGCGGGGCGTTTCCAGCAGCGACCGGTCCAGCCCGAGAAACCCGTCCGTGGCGCTCTTCTGCAGGCGGCCCAGCGGGTCATAGTGGGCGGTCACCACGACGTCGTCGAGCACGGCCGGTTCGGCGCGCACCTCGCCCGGCACGATCACGTAGACGCCGTTGGGATCGCGCCTGTAGGCCAGGTTCGAGCCTTCCAGCAGCCGCGCCAGCGCCTGGCCGACGGTCATCGCGCCGACCAGGGTCGAGGATCGCCGGCCATCCAGCGAGACGTCGGTCGCCAGGATGACGGTGTTGGTCTGTTCGGACAACGCGATGACCGCCCGGTCCAGAGACTGGGCTTCGAGGCGGATCTGGTGGACGGCCGCGGCCTGGGCGCGCGGGGCGCTCGCCTGCCGCGCCGCGGCTGGCGCGGCCGCGCAGGCCAGGACGAGAACGGCGGCGGACGCCGAGAAAGCGGCCCGCAGGCCGATACGGTGGCTGGTCAACTTGATCCCCCTAGACGATTACGGCGCGGCCTCTTGGCCTGACAGCCTCAAACACCGCCTAGACGCCGCTCGCCCGGGTTCATTCCCGGTGAAACGCCGATTTCATCAAATCTTCAAGAAAACCCAGCGCCCCGGAGCCTATCGGACCACGTCGGCTTTCCCTGGAACGCGTTCCAGCCGCGCCCCCATCTCCTGGGTCATGCTTTCGATGGCCTGGGGGGTCTGGTCGACGGCGAAGCTGGCCGTGACCCTCCGGCCGTCCAATGCCGGCGAGGCGACCACGACCCCGGGCGCGTAGTAACGATTGAGCTCGGCGACCACGTCGGCGAACGGCGCGTTGACGAAGACAAGCCTCTGCCGCCGCCACGGCGCGGCGCTGGCGAGGTCGAACCGCGACCGCCGCAAGGCGTGGCCAACCAGGGTCACCCGCTCGCCGGGCCCGGCCATCAGGACCTGGCCGGCGCCGCGCGCGCTGACTCGCACCCTGCCCTCCGAAACCAGGACCTGCGGTCCCGCCGGCGTCTTGCGGACCTCGAAGGCCGTGCCCACCGCCTCGGCCTTCAAGCCGTCCATCCGGACCGTGAAAACCCGGCCGGTGTCGTGGGCGACATCGAAATAGGCGTCGCCTTCCGCCAGGCGCACCGCACGGACGTGGTCGGTCATCAGGCTGGTCATGCGGGTGGCCCCGGCCAGCGAGGCGCGCGAGCCGTCGCTCAGCGTCAGGTGCCGGATCTCGCCCACCTCGGTGACCAGTTCGCGACCGGCGTTCAGGCGCTCGACGGCCAACGGCGTCAGGCAGGCCAGCACCAGGCCAGCCGCGATCGCGCCCCACCTGACGAGGGTCGACGTCCCGACGCGCCTGGCGCGCACGCGCGCCGGCGGGACTTCGGCCGCCGCGATCGGCCGCTCCAGGCTCCTGCTGTTCAGCGACGGCGACCAGGCCAGGCGCGCCCACAGCGCCTCGGCCTCGGCATAGGCCGCCGCATGGTCCGGAGACTCGGCCCGCCAGGCCTCGAAGGTCCGCCGCCGATCCCTGTCGAAAGCGCCGCCGGTCCGCAGGGCCAACCACTGCATGGCCTGCTCGGTCACGTCCGTCTCGCGCCCCGTCATGCCGCCTGCGCCCCCACGGTCCGAAGATGCTCGCGCAGCTGGAGCAGCGCGGCGGCGATCTTTCGGCTGATGTCGGCGGGCGATCGGTTGGTCATTCGCGAGATTTCGGCATAGGTCAGTCCTTCGATCCGGCTCAGTCGCAAGAGCTCGCGCGCTTCCGGAGGCAAAGCCTCGAGCGCCCTTTCGAGCGCCTGCTGCTGCTCCTGTTGCATGAGAACCTCTTCCGGGGTCAATTCCGGCGTCGTCAGGGTCGGCGTCGCGGACAAGGCCGCCCAGCGCCGCTTCTGGCTGTTCGCCCGGCGAATCGAGTCGCGCAGCGCATTGCGGGCCATGACGAACAGGAACGCGCGCGGATCGGCGATGTCGTCGCGATCGTCCAGCCGGCAGAATTTCAGGAGCGCGCTCTGGATCGCGTCGTCCACGCCGTCTTGATCGGGTCCAAACCGACGCGTCAGGGCTGTCCGGATCTCGACGCCGTACCGCCCGAGCCAGTAGTTCGCGGACCGCCTCGCTGGCGTCTCGTCAGCGTCTCCATCGCCCTTGGCCAAAATCGCCACCACCCAACCCGAAAGGCGGGGCGTTTAGCGGCGGGGTGTGACAATCGTTTAAAACAGTCCTCGGCGCCTTGCGAAAAGCGCTCCCCGCGCCCGACTGGAGAAACGGACGCTGGCTCGCGTCCAGGAACGGGGCGTTCGGCCGCCAACTTGGGCGGTGGCGCGCGCCCGATCCCGAAGCCTCGCGCCTGGGCGACTACCGAGAAAGCCGCGCGGCGATGAAGTCATCGACGGCATCGGTATAGGCGCCGGGCAGTCCCAGCGTGCGATTGACGTCGGCATGGGTCAGATCCAGAGGCAGCACCGGCATGTCGCGCCCCGCCGCTCGCGCCAGGGCCTGGAACCGGCGGGCGTCGGCGCAGGGATCGTCGGGTCGCCTGGTCGAGCAGGCCAGCATCATGGGTACGGCCCTGGGCGTCCATTGGTCCATCGGCGAAGCCTTGGCCCAGTAGGTCGGATCGTCGCCGAACGCCTCGTCGTAAAAGCGGGGATGGCGACCCGCCATGGTCGTGGAGATCCGCATTGCGGCCGAATCCAGCACCACGGTCCCCGCCCAGGCTTTGCCGACCATGTCGGGACGCGAGGAGACCAGCGCCACCAGATGGGCTCCGGCCGAGTGGCCCATCAGGATTACGCTGTTCGGATCGCCGCCCCAGTCGTCGGCATGTCCCTGCACCCATCGCACGGCCTGGGCGACGTCCTGGGCCTGCTCGTAGGCCATGGCGTCAGGCAGCATCCGGTAGTTGACGCTGACCACGATCCAGCCCTTCGTCAGCCAGTGTTTGAGCTTGTTCTCGACCGATCCCGTATTGGCCTTGTCGCCGATCATCCATGCGCCGCCATGCACCATGATCAGAATCGGCGCGTTGCGGGCGCCCGGTGGCGTGTAGACGTCCAATCGCTGGGTCGCGTCGGTCCCATAGGCGTCGGTCTGTTTGCGCGCGCCGGGCATAATGCCCCGCAGGTCGATGGGCCGCTCCTCCTCGGCCTTCTTCTCCAGCAGGCGCTGACGAAGTTGTCCGCGCATGCCGAGTCCCAGCTGCCGGGCCTCGACGACGCCGGCGCCCATCACGGCCAGCGCCGCCACGGCGATCGCCGCGGTGGTCAGGGGTTTGATCTTCATTTCAGGGCCTCGAGCTGGTCGCGGGCGGCGGCGATCTCGTCTCGGGACAGACGCCCATCGTGGTCGAGGTCCGCGCGGTCGAACAATGGAGCCGGTCCGTCCACGAACTCGGAGCGGGTCACGCGGCCGTCGCCGTTGCGGTCGGCGTGGGTGATGACCGTCTTCAGCGCCTTGGCCTTGGGGCGGTTCGACTTGGCCAGGCGGGGGAACTCCGACAGCGTCACCAGGTCATCGCCGTTGCGATCGAGACGATCGAACTGGGCTGATCGAGCGGCCTTGAACTCCTCGGGGGTGACATAGCCGTCGTGGTTGGCGTCGGCCTTCTCCAGCCCGCCGCCGAACGTGCGGGGGGCCGCGTGAGCTCCCGAGACGGCCAGGGCCAGGGCGGCCGACAGGATCAAGATCTTCACTTTCAAACTCCGGAAAGAGCGGCCCGCCGCGCGGTTTGGGGGCAATGGCGCGGCGGGCCGGGACGCGTTCGGTCAGGGACGGGTGATCAGGGGCGGTTCACCGTTCCGCTGACCGACCGCGTGGCGCCGTCATAGCCGGTGCGCGAATGGTCGTAGCTCACCGTGCCGTCATGGTTGTCGACGACATGGGTGCTGCGGCTGGCCGAGGCGCCATTGTTGAAGGTGCGGGTCGCCCCGCCCTGATAGGCGCCCTCGCCCCAGCTGGCGCTGCGATGGCTGGCGACGCCGCGGCCCGAATTGGTCTGGGTTCCGCGTGACACCGCGATCGCGCCCGGTTCGCGACTGACGTCGCGGCTGTGGAGATAGCCGTGGCCCCGCGCGCCCTGGACGTTGACGAAGCGGCCGTGCTGACCGGCCTGGGCGGGCGCGGCGATCATCGCGGCCAGCACGGAAAGGGTCGAGAGGCCTGCCGCCAGGATGGAAGTCTTGCGCATGATAGCTCCGTGGATTGTGTCGTTGTCCCTCGACGCCGCCACCTGACCATGGTCGGGCAATCGCCTGTTTGCGCCTGTCCGACGAACTGTATCGAAGTGTAAACGGGCCTGGTCGCGACTTCCGCCGAACCCGGGCTTGGGGCATTGGCTTGTCATGGCCGACAACACGCTGATCGCGGTCGTGGAAGACGACGCCGAAATTCGGGACCTGACCTTGGGGCTGCTGCGCCGCGAGGGCTACGAGGCGGTCGGCTGCGAGGACGCGTCCGCCTTCGACCGCCTGGCCGCCCGTCGCCGGATCGACCTGGTCCTGCTGGACATCATGATGCCGGGCGAGGATGGCCTGTCGGTGTGCCGCCGGCTGCGGGCGGGCGGCGAGGTCGCGATCCTCATGGTCACCGCCAAGGGCGATGATATCGACCGGGTGATCGGGCTCGAGATCGGGGCCGACGACTATCTGGCCAAGCCTTACAATCCGCGCGAGCTGCTGGCGCGGGTGAAGGCGATCTTGCGCCGCACGCGCGAGGTTCACCGGGTGGCCAGCGCCCCGTCCGGTGAGGTGCTGGCCTTCGCGGGCTGGCGGCTGGACACCGCAAGCCGCGACCTGACCGATCCACAAGGCCAGGCCGTCGTGCTGACCGGGGGCGAGCATGACCTTCTGATGGCCTTCCTGCGCCATCCCCAGCGGGTGCTCAGCCGCGACCAGTTGCTGGACTGGACGCGAGGCCGCAGCGCCGAGCCTTTCGATCGCGCCATCGACGTCCTGCTCAGCCGCCTGCGCCGCAAGCTGGGCGCGGGCGCCGGCGGATCGGCCTTGATCAAGACCGTGCGGGGCGGCGGCTACCTGTTCAGCGCCCCGGCCGAGCGGGTCTGATCATGCTGCTGGTCGACAATCTCTCGACCCGGATGACGGCGATCCTGCTGACCGGTCTGGCGGTGATGCTGTTGATCGGCGCGGCGCTTCTGGTGTGGCCGCAAGGCGGCGGCGAAGGCGGCGTGCGCTTCTATCAGTTGCCCCGTCCCTCAGAGGCGCGGGCCATCGTCGAGGCGGTGGAAGCCAGCCCGCCGGCGGCCAGGGCCAAGGTGATCGCGGCCCTCGACACCGGGGTGATCCGCACGACCCTGCAGCCCGACTTCCCCCCTCTAAGGCTTCGCGCCCGGATCGCCGACGACCGCGACCCCGGCTACCAGGCCTATCGAAGCGCCCTGGGCGGTCGCGCGCTGCGCATCGACATCCGTCGCGGCGGCCGGCTGAGGGACGGCGCCCTGCCCGGCCGCCATGCGCTGCTGCTCTCGGTTCGGCTGACCGACGGCGAGGTGCTGGTCCTGCGCCGCCGCGCGCCCGAGACAGCCCGCCTATTCTTCGGTCGCGTCTCGCTGGCGGCCGCCGCCCTGCTGGCGGTAACCTTGCTGATGCTGGCCCTGGCCGTGCGCCAGACCACCCGTCCCGTCAGCCTGCTGGCTCACGACGTGGCCCGGTTCGGTGACGACCTGAACGCCAAGGTCCTGCCGCTGCGCGGTCCGCGCGAGCTTCGCGAACTGTCGGCGGCGTTCAACACCATGCGCGACCAGATCCGCGGGCTGATGGACGAGCGCACCCGGATGCTGGCCGCCATCGCTCACGACCTGCGCACCTACCTGACCCGCCTGACGCTGCGGGCCGAGTTCATCGCCGACGAGACCCAGCGGGCCAAGGCCGGCGCCGATCTGACCGAGATGGCCCAACTGCTGGACGACACCCTGATGTTCGCTCGCCAGGACGCGGGTCGCGGCGACGGGGCTCGATCGATCGACCTGCGTCGCGAACTGGAAGCCCTGGTCGCCCTGCGCCGAGAGATGGGCCAGACGATCGTGCTCGCGCCAGACATTGCCGGCAAGGCCTGGTCCTCGCCCCTGGCTCTGCGGCGGATGCTGGACAACCTGATCGACAACGCCGTCCGCTATGGCGGCGCGGTCACGCTCGACGTTCGCCGCCTGGAAGGCCAGGTCGAGATCATGGTGCTGGACGATGGTCCGGGCCTGCCAACCGAGGCGCTGGCGACCCTTACGGCCCCATTCGAACGCGGCGAGGCCTCCCGCAACCGCCGCACCGGCGGCGCCGGCCTGGGTCTTTCCATCGTCCAAGCCCTCGCCAAGGGACAAGGCGGCCAGTTGGTCCTGAGCAACCGCTCAAAGGGCGGCTTGGCCGCGACAATCACCCTCCCGGCCGACGCGGCCTGATCCGCGGGTCGGCCTTGGGCGGTCAAGCCGCGCCCGGCCAGGAAGCGCTGCCGCGCCTCGAATATCAGTGGGCGTCACCAGCTCATTGGCCGTGCAGCAGCGCATCGAGCCGATAGGCCGAGACCGTCACCTCGCCGCGCGTCGCGACCAGGGCGCTTTGCGCGGCCAAGGCCTCGCGCTCGGCGTCGAGGAGATCCAGAACGGGCTTTTGGCCCACCCGCACTTCATTGCGGACACTGTCGAGCGCGCTGGTCGCGGCGCTGGCCTGGTCGGTGGCGGCCAGCATCACCGCGCGCGCGGTGACCACATCGCCCCAGGCGCCGATCACAGCTTCGCGCACCTGAGCCCGCGCCACGTCCACGCCCGCCTGGGCGCGGCGAAGCTCCGCATTGGCCTCGTCGACGCGGCCGCTCACCGCGCCGCCCGAAAACAACGTCCATCGCCCCTGCACCCCGACGGTCACCCCGTCGGCGGCATAGCCGGGAAAGAACTGGTCGCGCGCCGTACTGGCGGTCGCGGTCAAGGCCAGGCTTGGCAGGCGCTCGGCGCGGGCGTAGCGGACCCCGGCCTGGGCCGCGCGCTCGGCCGCCTGGGCGGCCAGCAGAATGGGGCTGGATTGGGAAGCCATAGCGATCGCCTCGTCCAGCGACGCCGGCGTCGCGGGGGGAACGATCGCCGTCTCCAGGCCGTCGGGCTCCGCGCCGACCACCGAGACGAAGTGGGCCCGACTTCTGGCCAGCTGGCCTTCGGCCCGGGCCAGCGCCGCACGGCTCTCCGCCTGACGGGCCACGGCCTGGTCGAGCTCGGTGCGGGGGATCTCGCCGCCCTTGAAGCGAAGCTTCGCCTGGGCCGTGATGGTGTCCATCTGGACGACCTGCGCCCGGCTCAGGGCCAACAGGTCCTGGGCGCTGAGGACGCCGACATAGGCGGCCGCGACCTGCGCGCTCAACATGGAGGTCGCGCCGCCAAGCTCGGCCTGGGCGGCGGCCTCACCCTCGCCGGCTCGGGCGATGGCGGCGCTGACGCCGCCCCCGGTGAACAGCGGCTGGCGCAGTTGCAGCGACGCCGCGCGGGGCGACACATCACTCTGACCAAAGCCGAAGAAGCCGCCAAGATCGGTCGTTCCGCTGGCGCTTTCGCCGGACAATGTCAGACTGGGCAGGCGGCCGGCGCGGGCCTGGGCCAGGCGAGCAGAGGCCGCGTCGGACTGGGCCTGCGCCTGGGCAAGTCCGGGATTGGAGCGCCGCGCCAGGGCGATGGCCTCGGGCAGGCTCATGGCCGACGCGCCCAGGGGCGCGACGACACCGGCCAGCAAGGTCAGGGCGAGGACGGCGCGCATGGTGCTCACCGGAAGGCGACGCCCGGCTTGACGCCGAGCTTCTTGAAGATCATCGCGGCCGGGCAAAAGCCGGTGAAGGCGGCCTGGATCATGTTGAGTCCGGCGAAGATCGACAGGGCGATCCACCAGGGATGAACGAAATGGGCCAGCCCGACGCCCAGAAGGACGACAAAGCCGGCGAAAGCCAGAACCATACGGTCGATAGTCATGGTCAACCTCCTCTAACGGCTCAGGCGCTTGCCTGGGCCAGGGCCTGGTGCGTCCAGGCGACGATCTGGGCCGCGGCCCGGCGGACCGGGCGATGACGGCCCCGTCCCACCCTCAGGGCTTGATCTTGTGGATGCCCATGACGTCCAGGGCGAGCTTCTCGTAGAAGGGCTCGCTCTCGCCGCGCTTGACCTTGGCCAGGAAGTATTTCTCGAACCCGACCTTGGCCAAGTGCACCCACTTGCCGCTGGCCGACCAGTTGACGTTGCGCGGCGGGATCTGGGGCTGGGCGACGAAGGCCACGCCGCCGTCGCCGAAATCGGCCAGGCAGATGGCGTTCCAGGTCGCCTCGCGGGTGGCGGGGTGACCGTCCACGATGTCCTTGAGATTATGCGCGATGGCCGTGACCATGCTCTCGATCATGAAGCCGGTCTTGGGCACGCCCACGGGCACGGGCGTCTTGCCGGTCGGGGCGATGGCCACGCAGACGCCCAGGGCCATGACGTTCTGATAGGTCGGGTTGCGCTGGTGCTTGTCGACCAGGATGAAGCCGCGCGGATTGGTCAGGCCGTCGACCCCATGGACGGCCGCCACGCCCCGGAACGCCGGCAGCATCATCGAATAGGCGAACGGCAGATCGTGGGTCGCCTTGACCGCGCCGTCCTCGCCGATCTCCTCCACATGCATCACGCCCGCCTCGACCGAAGCGACCTTGGCGTTGGTGATCCACTTGATGTGCCGCTGGCGCATTTCGCTTTCCAGCAGACCCTTGGTGTCGCCGACCCCGTCCAGGCCCAGATGGCCGACATAGGGCTCGGAGGTGACGAAGGTCATGGGAACCTTGTCGCGGATCTTGCGACGCTTGAGCTCGGTGTCGAGGATCATGGCGAACTCATAGGCCGGCCCAAAGCATGAGGCGCCCTGGACCGCACCGACGATGATCGGCCCGGGGTTTTCGACAAAGCGGTCGAAGGCGGAGGCGGCGGCCTCGGCATGGTCGACATGACACACCGACTGGGTGAAGCCACCGTGCGGGCCAAGCCCCGGAATTTCGTCGAAGGCCAACTCCGGCCCCGTGGCGATCACCAGGTAGTCGTAGTCGAGCAGCACGCCGTCGGTCAGTTCAAGCTGGTTACGATCAGGCATGACCTTGGCCGCCCCAACGCCCCGAAAGCCAATGCCCCTCTTCTGGAACACTGGCGGCAGCTTGACCTCGATGGCCTCGCGCTTGCGCCAATGGACGGCGACCCAGGGGTTCGATGGCACAAAGTGGAAGGTGTCGCCCTGCGACACGACCTCGACCTGGGCCTTGTCGCCGACAGCCTGCTTGATCTCGAAGGCGGCGATCGCGCCGCCTAGTCCAGCGCCCAGAATGACGATGCGGGGCTTGGCCATGATCTCGTTCCTCCGACGCCGTGGTTCGTAGCCGAGATTGGGCTCACTCCACCGGCTCATGTTGATCTGGATCAGGTTTGAGCCCGAACCACCGGGATACCGTCACCCTATCGATGCTTGACTTAATATTCGCAAAGTCGCATATACGCAACTATGAATTTTGAGCCTCACGCCCTCAAGGCCTCCGCGGACGACGCCTGCGCCCTGCTCAAGGCGCTGGCCAATCCGCATCGGCTGATGATCGTCTGCGCGCTCGTCAACGGCGAGCAGTCGGTGGGCGCGCTCGCCCAGGCCCTGGGGGTTCGCGAAACCCTGACCTCGCAACATCTGGGGCTGCTGCGCCGCGACGGCGTCGTCTCGGCCCGGCGCGAGGGCCAGACCGTCTTCTACGATCTTCGCAGCGGTCAGGCCCGCGCCCTGGTCGAGACCCTGTCGCGTCTGTTCTGCGCGGTCCCCGAGACCGCCCCCTCCAAGGAGACCCATTGATGTTCGGATCGCCCAAGACCAAGGACCTCACCGCTCACCAGGTGAAGGCCGCCCTCGACGCCGAGAAGATTCTGCTGGTCGATGTGCGCGAGCCCGCCGAGTTCGCCGCCGAGCGCATTCCCGGCGCGGTTAATGTCCCGCTCTCCAGCTTCGACCCCAAGGCCCTGCCCGACGCCGGCGACAAGGCCGTGGTGTTCAGCTGCGGCTCTGGCAAGCGCTCGGCGACCGCCGTGGGCCACTGCCAGAAGGTCGGCCAGGCGCTCGACACCCACCTGACCGGCGGGATCATGGCCTGGAAGGCCGCGGGCCTGCCGACCGTCCGCTAGTGTGCTGGATTTGAAGTTCGCCCGCACTTGGATCAGGCTCCGAGCGAACTTCAAATCCAAAAAAGCACACTAGAAACATAAACTTACTAGTGTCCCTATCGATTCCGAAGTTCGTCGGAGCTTGCCACGAACGCTTGCGAACTTCGGAATCGGGACACTAGTCGACCATCACAAGAAAAGCTGGAGGGGACGCCATGACGGCGCGGCCATATCTGATCAGCGCCTTGGGAGCGGCCTTGCTGCTCAGCGCCTGTGGCGAGCCCAAGGAGGCGGCGACGCCGACGATCAGGACGGCGCCCGCCGCCGGCCGTCTGACGATCCGCGCCCAGGCCGTGGCGGACCTCAAACCCGTGCCGGGGACCCTGACGACGCGGGACATGGCCGAGGCCCGGGCGCGGATCTCCGGAACCTTGGTGGCCTTGAGCGTCAAGGAGGGCGACGTCGTCCGCCAGGGCCAAGTGATCGGCCGGATCAAGGATGACCGGCTAGCCCTGCAGACCGGGGCGTTCGACGCCCAGGTCGCCGCCGCCGCCGCCGAGGCGGCGCGCGCCCAAGCCGATCTGGCCCGCACGCGCGATCTCTTCTCGCACGGCGTCTACGCCCAGGCCCGCCTGGACCAGGTCGAGGCCCAGGCCAAGGCCGCCAACGCCAATCTGACGGCGGCCCGCGCCCAGCGCGGCGCCAGCGCCGAACTGGGCGCCCAGGGCGCGATCCTGGCTCCGGCCGCCGGCCGGGTCCTGGTCGCGGACGTGCCGGTCGGTTCGGTGGTCATGCCCGGTCAATCGGTCGCCAAGATCACCGCCGGTCCGCTCGTCGTGCGTATCGAACTGCCCGAAGGCCAGGCGCGCGCGCTCAAGGTCGGCGATCCCGTCGATCTGGCGGCCGAGGACCTTCGTGGCGTCGCCACGGGCGGGACCATCACCCAGATCTATCCGGCGATCAGCGGCGGACAGGTCACCGCCGACGTCACCGCCCCCAACCTGCCCGGCGACCTGATCGGCCGTCGCGTGCGCGCCGCCATCAAGATCGGGGAGCGCCAGGCGATCGTCATTCCAAGACGCTATGTCGTCACGCGGTTTGGCGTCGACTATGCGCGACTGGTCGGCGCCAATGGGGCGATCTCGGAATCGCCCATCCAGACCCGCGCGAGCGGCGCGCCCGACACCGTCGAGGTCCTGTCGGGCCTGCGCCTGGGCGACGTCCTCACGCCGGCGGAGACAGCCCGATGAACCTGGGCCTTTCCGGACGCCTGACCAAGGCGTCGATCAAGTCGCCCCTGACGCCCCTGATCCTGCTGGCGGCGATCGCCGTGGGCCTCTTGGCGCTCGTCTCGATCCCCCGCGAGGAGGAACCGCAGATCAGCGTGCCGATGGTCGACATCATGGTCGCGGCCCCCGGCCTGCGCGCGCCCGACGCCATCGAACTGGTCGGCAAGCCGCTGGAGACCATCGTCAAGAGCGTCGCCGAGGTCGAGCACGTCTACACCTTCGCCGACGACAACCAGGTGATGGTCACCGCCCGCTTCAAGGTCGGGGTCGACCCAGACGCCGCGGCCGTGCGCATCCACGAGAAGATCCGGGCCAACTATGATCGCATCCCCGCCGGCATCGCCGAGCCGCTAATCCAGACCCGCGGCATCAATGACGTCCCGAGCCTGGTCCTGACCCTGTCGCCCAAGCCCGGCGCCGCCGGCCAGTGGACCGATCAGGCGCTCTATGAGCTGGCGGGCAAGCTGCGCACCGAAGTCGCCAAGGTCGATGATGTCGGCCTGACCTTCATCGTCGGCGGCCGGCCCGAGGAGATCCGCATCGCGCCTGATCCCACGCGCCTGGCCCAACACGGCGTGTCGCTGGGCGCGCTGATGGACACCGTGCGCCAGGCCAATCGCGCCTTTCCCGCCGGCCAGGTTCGCGGCGGCGGCCAGGCGATCGACGTCATGGCCGGCCGTAGCCTGACCAGCGCCATCGATATCGGCCTGCTGGCCCTGCCTTCGGCGAGCGGCCAGGCGGTCTATGTTCGCGACGTCGCCGACGTCATTCAGGGGCCTCGCGAGGATCAGGCCCGCGTCTGGCGCTACGCCCGCGTCGACGGCGCCTGGAGCCAGGCCCCCGCCGTCAGCCTGGCGATCGCCAAGCGCAAGGGCGCCAACGCCGTGGTCGTCTCCCAGGCCGTGCTCGCCCGCGTCGAGGCGCTCAAGGGCTCACTGCTGCCCGGCAGCCTGGACGTGGCCGTCACCCGCGACTACGGGGCCACGGCCAACGAAAAGGCCAATGAGCTGCTCTTCCACCTGGGCCTGGCGACCCTGTCCATCGTGGTGCTGATCGGCCTGGCGATCGGCTGGCGCGAGGCGGCGGTGACCGCCGTGGTCATCCCCACCACCATCCTGCTGACCCTCTTCGCCTCCAATCTGATGGGCTACACGATCAATCGGGTCAGCCTGTTCGCCCTGATCTTCTCGATCGGCATCCTGGTCGACGACGCCATCGTGATGATCGAGAACATCGCCCGCCATTGGGCCATGAACGACGGCCGCAGTCGGATCGACGCGGCCGTCGACGCCGTGGCCGAGGTGGGCAACCCCACGGTGGTCGCCACCCTGACCGTGGTCTCGGCCCTGCTGCCGATGCTGTTCGTCTCGGGCCTGATGGGCCCCTACATGGCCCCGATCCCGGTCAACGCCTCGGCGGCCATGGTGTTCTCGTTCTTCGTGGCGGTCGTCATCGCGCCCTGGCTGATGGTGCGGTTCGCCCGCAAGACCCTGGCGGCCGGCGGTCACGACCACGATGGCGAAGGCAAGCTGGGCGCGCTCTATCGCCAGGTCGCCAGCCGGGTGATCGCCACCCGCGGGAGCGCCTGGACCTTCCTGATCGGTGTGGGCCTGGCCACGCTGCTGGCCTGCGCCATGTTCGCCACCAAGACCGTGACGGTGAAACTGCTGCCGTTCGACAACAAGTCCGAGCTGCAGGTGGTGCTGGACATGCCGGAAGGGACCTCGCTGGAGGCGACCGGCCGGGCGCTGTCCGATGCGGCCGCGATCACCCGCACCCTACCCGAGGTCACGGCGATCGACGCCTATGCCGGAACCGCTTCGCCGTTCAATTTCAATGGCCTGGTGCGCCACTACTATCTGCGTAACCGCCCCGACCAGGGCGATCTGTCGGTCGCCCTGGCCGAAAAGGGCGAGCGCAAGCGCTCAAGCCACGTTATCGCCCTGGACCTGCGCGAGCGACTGGCCAAGGTCGCCCTGCCCGCCAACGCGTCGATCAAGGTCGTGGAGGCCCCGCCCGGACCGCCGGTGATGGCCACCTTGCTGGCCGAAATCTATGGACCCGACGCCCAGACGCGCCGCGCCGTGGCCGAGCGGGTCAAGGCCATCTTCAAATCCGTGCCCTATATTGTCGACATCGACGACAGCTACGGCCAAGCCCGCCCCGGCCTGCGGCTGGTCCCCGATCGCGATCGGCTCGAAGCCCTGAAGGTCGATGACCGGCAGGTGCTGGACTCGATCGGCGCGGCCTTCGGCGGTCAGGTCGTCGGCTACGCCCATCGCGGCGAGGGTCGCGACCCTCTGGAGATTTCGGTGCGCCTGCCGCAATCGGCGCGCAGCTGGGGCGAAGGCCTGGCGGCCCTGCCCGTGGCCCAGAGCCAGGGCGGCCGCCTCGTGGAACTGGGCGAGGTCGTCACCGCCTCCCAGGAGCCCGGATCGACCCACATCTTCCGCCGCGACGGCCGCGACGTCGACATGGTGATGGCCGAACTGGCCGGCGCCTATGAAGCGCCGATCTACGGCATGATGGCTGTCGACAAGGCCATCAGGACCGCTGATTGGGGCGCCCTGCAGAGGCCCGACATCCGCATGAACGGCCAGCCGACCGACGAGCGCAAGCCCACCGTGCTGTGGGACGGCGAATGGGAGATCACCTGGGTGACCTTCCGCGACATGGGCGCGGCCTTCGGGGTGGCGATCCTGGGCATCTATGTGCTGGTCGTCGCCCAGTTCAAAAGCTTCCGCCTCCCCCTGGTGATCCTGACGCCGATCCCCCTGACCCTGGTCGGGATCGTCATCGGCCACATCCTGTTCAAGGCGCCCTTCACCGCCACCTCGATGATCGGCTTCATCGCCCTGGCCGGGATCATCGTGCGCAACTCGATCCTGCTGGTGGACTTCATCCGCCACAGCCAGACGGGCGGCCGGCCTCTGCGCGAAGTGCTGCTGGAGGCCGGGGCGATCCGCTTCAAGCCGATCGTCCTGACCGCCCTGGCGGCCATGATCGGCGCGGCGGTGATCCTGTTCGACCCGATCTTCCAGGGCCTGGCGATCTCGCTGCTGTTTGGCCTGGCCTCATCGACGGTGCTGACCGTGCTGGTCATCCCGGCGATCTACGTCGTCCTGCGCGACGACGAGCGTCCCGGACGCGCGCAAGCCTCGAAACCTTGACCCAGGATGGCGATCGCGACCTCGAGCCAGGTCGCCTTGAACCTTTATGCGTACCTTCTACATTAGGCAGATGAATAACTTAGCCCTCTCGGCGCCGGCCGACGATATCCAGGATCTGGCCGCCAGCGCCCATTCCGCGGCCAGGCTTCTGAAGCTCCTGGCCAGCGAGCAACGCCTGCTGATCCTGTGTCGCCTGATCGATGGCGAGGCCTCCGTCGGCGATCTTGCGGCTCATGTCGGGCTGGCCCAGTCGGCGACCTCGCAGCATTTGGCCAAGATGCGCGCCGAGGGGCTGGTGGCCACGCGACGCGAGGCCCAGACCATCTTCTACCGGCTGGACGACCCGGCCGCGGTGCGTGTGCTGGAGACGCTTTGCGACGTCTACCGCGGGACGAGCAAGACCTGATCGCGACACCGTCGATCGTCAGTATTGCGCGCGGATCTCGAGAGAGATCGTCCTTGGCCTTTGCGGCGTGCTCTGCCGCGACAGCTTCACGGTGAACGGATTGCCGTAGGCGAACGTATCGCCCGCGCCATCGAAGAGATTGTCGACCGCCAGGCCCAGGCTCAAGCGTTCCGATCGAAGTCGCGCGGCGACGCGGGTCGTGGCGTAGTTCCCCATGGACGGCGCGGTCGCGCCGTCGAAGCTCAGGCGCGAACGGCCGATATAGGCCGCCCGGACGTCAAGGCTCGCACGCCACCCCTCGCCCACGGATCGCTCGTAGTTCGCCCCGAGCGAAGCCGAGCCTCGCGGCACGCCCGCCAGGCCGAGGTCCTTGCGCCCGGGAAAGGCGGCGTTGACGGACTCCAGCTCCGGATGGTTCAGCAGGAAGCTGGCGTCCAGCCGCAGCCCTTCGTGGACATAGCTCCCTTCGAACTCCAGCCCGACGTTGCGGCCGTCGCCCAGGTTCGCCGTGTACGGCAGCCCCGAGGGCAAGAGCTGATCGCTCTGGATGTTCTTCCAAGACGCCAGGAACGCGGCCGCCCGCAGGCGCAAACGGCCGTCCAGCCACACGCCCTTCGCCCCGGCCTCATAGCTCCACAGCTCATCGCCGTCATAGCGGCGCTGCGGTTCGCCGCCGGCGGTGTCGAAGGTCTGGGTCGGGATCACGGCCGTGTTGAAGCCGCCCGAGCGATAGCCTTCGGCCGCCTGGACATAGATCAGCGTCGCGGCGCTTGGCGCGAACGACACCACCACCTTCGGCGCGAAGCCGAGGTAGTTCTGGGCGTCGCGGAACACGGCCTCGGCGCCCGTCGCCGTCGCCCGGCTGGACGCCTCCGACCGCGTCGCGAACAGTCGCCCGCCCAACGTGAGACTCCAGCCGCCGCCGAGATCGCCGATCGCCTCGCCGAAGAGCGCGCCCTCGCCCAGCACGTCGCGGCGCTGTTCGCGGACCAAGGGCGCGGCCGGCTGATCGGCCAGGAAGATCAGGCCATCGCGCCCCTGTCGGGTGCGGGCGAGGAAGGCGCCGACCTGCCATTGAATCCGCCCCGCCGGCCGTGACGCCAGCGACGCCTCGGCCACGACCGCGCCGACATGGTTGTCGTCATCGAAGGCCATCGCCGCGCCTGGCGTAGCCGCGACGGGCGGCGCTGCGCTGGCGTCGTAGCGGCTGGAGAGATCGTGCCGCACGGCGGCCAGGGTGAACTTCGCGTCCTGTCCGAAAAGAAGACCTTGGGCGCCGACATGAACCTCGACAAAGTCGTTGTCGTGCGGCTCGGCGATCCGATTGCGACGCGCATAGGTCCCGACCCCGCGATCGGCGTACTGCGTGTCTTCGGAATCGATCGCCTGGGCGGCCAGGCCGGCCTCGGCGGTCCAGTCGGCGCCGAGCATCGTCCGAGCGGTCAGGCGGACGCCCGTGCGGCGCGTGACGTTCACATCCGTCCGCCCTTGGCCGAGATCGTCGATATAGCCGCCCTGGCGCTCGGCATAGCCGACCAGCCGAACCGCGGCCCGGCCATGCAGCAGCGGCATGTTGATCATCGCCGACGCCAGTCCTCCGGCCTCACCGCCGTGGGTGGTCGAAGCCGAGACGGAGGCCCAGGCGTCGAAGGCCTCGGGATCCGGACGGTGCGTCGTCAGATGCAGGACGCCCCCCAGCGAGCCGGCGCCGTAGAGAGCGCCCTGGGGGCCGCGAAGCACCTCGACCTGCCCGATATCGACCAGCAGCAGATCGGGGTCGGGCGCGTTGTAGGTCAGCCGCACATCGTCGAGATAGATGCCGACCATCGACTGGGTCTGGCCGGTCAGGGGTCCGTCCGAAAGCCCCCGCAGGATGACCTTGTCCCGTCCGGGTCCCAGGTTGGTCACCGTCATGGAGGGAACGGTCAGCGCCAGATCGGTGGCGTCGCGCACGCCCCGCGCCGCCGCGGCGCGCGCGTCGAGGACGCTGACCGAATAGGCCAGACGGTCGGCGATCGCCAGTCGACGGGTGGCGACGATCACCAGTTCGGACAGCGGCGGCGGCGTCTCGGCCGACGCCTGGACCACCGATGCGAGGGGCGACCGCGTCACCATCGGCGGCGGCGGCGAGAGCGTGACCCTATAGACCCTCGGCGCGATCTGGCGAGCGTCGCATCCGGTGCCACGCAACAACGCTCTCAGCGCCGTGTCGGGAGACGCGCGTCCCGAAAAGCCCGGCGAAGGCCCGCACCTCTCGGCCATGCTCAGATCGATCGAAACACGCGCTTGCAAGGCGAACGCCGTGGCCGCCGCCTTGAAGGGGCCCGCAGGCGCAGAGAAGACCACCTTTTCGCCCGCGTGGGCGCATGGCGGCGCGACGGTCAGGCCGATCGCCGACGCCATCCATAGGCGGCGCCACGCGCGGTTATGCAAAATCACGCCCCTCCAAGACCGTCAGGACGTCACCTTAGGACGATTTCCCCGTTCGCGCGATCGATGCTCAAACCCGCATAGGCGGCGAGCGCGCGGACCGCGGTCTCCTGGTCGTCCAGGGCGATCACGCCGGAGAAGCGCCGGGTCGCCGCCCCTGGCGCGATACGCACCGGCGTCGCGAAACGACGATTGAGGTCGGCGACGATATCGCCCAGCGTCTCGTTGTCGGCGACCAACTGCCCCTGGGTCCAGGCGAACGCGCCATCAGGCTCCACGCGCCGCACCTCCGATCGCGCCGCGCCCTGATCGTGACGCAGTTCCTGACCCACGGTGAGGCGGCTCGGCGGCCCTCCCCGTCCGTCTCGCTGGGCGACCTCGACGACGCCTCGGCGCACGGTGACCCGGACGCCGCCGACATCGTGGCGGATGTTGAATTCGGTGCCGACCACTCGCACGCGCTGGTCGCCCACCCCGATCACGAACGGCCGGGAGGGATCCTTCGCGACATCGAAGCTGGCCTGCGCCAAGCCCATTTCGACTCGACGGGTTCGCCACCCCAGCCGAACGCTGAGCCGGGAACCGCCGTCCAGCGTGATCCGGGTGCCGTCCGAAAGGTCGATGCGACGCATCTCGCCCGGCCTGGTCTCGTAGGTGACCTGCTCGCCCCGCGCGGATTTCCAGAGCGCCGGGCCGCCAACCAGGACCGCCAGCGAGGCGGCGATCGCGCCGCCGATCCAGGCGCGCCGCGCCGGTCGCGCCGTCCGTTCTGGAAACGCGATGACGTTCGGCCCCGGAGGCGTGAGCCCCGCCGCGATCTCGGCCTTCCTGAGATCGACATCGGCCATGATCAGTTCGGCGTCCTCGAAGGCGGCGAGCCGCGCTTCGGAGCCCTCGAGCCAGTCGGTCAGCGCCATCCAGTCCTCGGCCGTCGCCGTGTCGGACTGGACACGGAGCAGCCATGCGACGGCTTCGTCGCGCAGCGCCTCCTTCGTCTCCGGATCCTGACCGTTCATTCGACTTCGCCGTATCCTGGAAGGCCGTTCGCCTTTCCGTTCGCCCCAAAGACGCCACAAAGCGGCGGGCGCCTCAAAAGAATGTCGCACGCCCCTCTCATGGACACCGCCCGACCTTAGCGACGATCAGCTTGAGACTGGCCATCATGTATTTCTCGACGCTGGACCGCGACACCCCCATCGCCGCCGCGGTCTCGGCATGGGTCAACCCTTCCAGCTTGTGCAGGCGGAACGCCTCCCGCGCGGCCGGCGGCATCGCCTCGACCGCCTCCAGGACCCGGGAAAGTTGCTGCTTGGCGGCGGTGGCCTCGTCCGCGGGAACCTCGTCAACGACCTGGTCGCCGCCGATGTCCGACACATGCGCTCCGTGCCATTGGGCGTCGCGCGCCTGGGCCCTTCGCCGGACCTTGATCCGGTCCAGCATCAGGTTCGTACCCAGGCGGTAGAGATAGGCTGCGGGATTGTCGATAGCCTCGGCGCGCCGATCCACGATCTTCAGATAGATGTCCTGCACCAGATCCTCGGCCGCCTCGTCCGACCGCAGACGCACGCGGAAATACCGCAACAGATCCTCGCGCCGCTCCATGTAGGCGGAAAGCAGGGGATGGACGTCTGTGTCGTCCAAGGCGCGGTCGCGCTCCTCGAAGGGCCGGCGCCAGAATCCGCGCCTGCGACAATCTTTCCGAAGCGCCGACGCCGCGCAACCGCCGAAAGCATTGAGGCGCCCGTCGGGGGGTGTCGTCCTTGCCGGTCGAAAGCGCTCGTTCATGCGCCGGACAGGAGATCCCCTTGCTGGAAGTGATGATGATGAACGACGGAGCCCGCGTCGGCAGCCTGTGCTTCGACGCCGACCGCGTGCGCCGGTTCACCTCCGTCGAGCCGCGGATCATCTCGATCCACAACCATTTCCGCCCCGAGCGTCTGCGGGTGGAAGCCTATATCGAGGCGACCTACGCCGAGGCGTTCGGGAGCCGGATCCGGTCCCACTATCCGACCCTGATGAGCGTGCAGGACGCCGCGGGCCAGATTCACGCCGCCGTCGGCTTTCGCCTCGCGAACGAGGCGCCGTTGTTCCTCGAACGCTATCTGGATGAGCCGATCGAGACTGCGCTTCGCACGGCGACCGGCGAGGTCGTCCGTCGCGGCGAGGTGGCGGAGATCGGCAGCCTGGCGTCCCAGAGCGCGGGCGCGTCCCTGTTTCTCTTCATGGCCCTGGCGCGCCATCTGCATCATCTGGGCTGCGAGCACGCCGTGGCCACCGCGACGCGGCAGCTGCGCCGGACCTTCAATCGCGTCGGCTTTCCAACCCGTCGGCTGACGCCGGCCGATCCCGCGCGACTGGGCCCGGAGGTGAAGGACTGGGGCGGCTACTACGAACGTGACCCCGAGGTGCTGGCCGGCGCCATCGCCCCCACCCTCGAGCCCCTGTCTCAGCTGCTGATGACCCAGCCGCCGCCGATCCAAGGCGCCTGCTCCCGTTTGCATCCCCACCTGGGAGATCGCCCATGAGCCTCGTCCTCGCCGCCATCGCTCAGCGCGCGCGTCTCGATGACGGCGCCATCGCGCTCAGCGACCAGACCAGCAGCTTCACCTATGGCGCGCTCGAAACCGCCATCGCCGCCGCGGCCCGGGATCTTTTCCTTTGGGCCCCGCTCGTCAGACCAGGCTCGCCGATCGCCTTGCGCCTGCCCAACGGGCCGGCCTGGGTCATTCTGGATCTCGCCCTGACCCGCCTGGGCTGGGCTAGCCTTCCTCTCCCCGGCTTCTTCACCGACGCCCAGCGCCAGCACGCCATGGCCGATGCCGGCGCCAGCCTGATGGTCGAACTCTCCGACGCCGCCAATTGCGATCTGCGCATCGCCGGCGCGCCGCTGCGGGTGACGCCGCTGTCCCTGCCGGACCGGCGACTGCCCGCCGGAACCGCCAAGATCACCTACACATCTGGTTCCACGGGCCAGCCGAAGGGCGTCTGTCTGTCGCGCCAGCACATGGAGGCGGTCGCGAGCTCTCTGGTTAAGGCCATCGGCGCGAACTATGCCGGCCTGCACCTGCCTCTGCTGCCGCTGTCGATCCTGCTGGAGAACGTGGCCGGCCTCTACACCACCCTGCTGGCCGGCGGCCGCTATCACATCCTGCCGCCTGACCAACTGGGCCTGGCCGACCCCTTCCGTCCGGACCTGCCCAAGCTGGCCGGCGCGATCGCCGAGCAGCGGGCCAACAGCCTGATCCTCGTGCCCGAACTGCTGCGCGCCCTGATGATGGTCATGACCTTCACCGGCGTACGCCTGCCCGACCTGACCCTGGTCGCCGTCGGCGGCGCCAAGGTCGCGCCCTCGTTGCTGGCCCAGGCCGATGAGCTGGGCCTGCCGGTCCACGAGGGCTACGGCCTCAGCGAATGCGCCTCCGTCGTCGCGCTCAACACGCCGTCGGCGCGCAAGGCGGGAACGGTCGGACGCCCGCTTCCGCACCTGGGCGTCGCCATCCGCGAGGGCGAGATCGTCGTCGAGAACTCCGGCTTCCTCGGCTATGCGGGCGGCCAGACGCACGACGGCCCGGTCTTCACGGGCGATCTCGGCGAGATCGACGAAGACGGCTTCCTGCGCATTTCCGGCCGACGCCTGAACACGATCATCACCAGCCACGGCCGCAACGTCGCGCCCGAATGGGTCGAGAGCGAGCTGACCGCCCAGCCCGAGATCCGCCAGGCCGTGGTGCTGGGCGAGGCCCAGGCCGAGCTCTCGGCGCTGATCGTGCCCCTCATCCCAGGCATGGACGAAGCGGCGATCGCGGGCGCCGTCGCCCGCGCCAACGCCAACCTTCCGCCCTACGCCCGGATCGGCCGCTGGCTCGCGCGCGACGCCTTCGACCCCGCCGCCGGCGAACTGACCAACAACGGACGTCCTCGACGCGCGGTGCTCGGCGCCCGCTACCGGGACTTCATGGAAGCTTCCACGACAGGAGATCTCGCGTGAATTTCTATCAACGCCTCGTGGCCGAAACGGTCGACGGACAGATGGAGCTCGCCTCGACGCCGCAGATTCAGGACGGCCTGACGGGCCGCATCTCGCGCGAGACCTACATCGCCTACCTGACCGAGGCCTATCATCACGTGAAGCACACCGTGCCGCTGATGGGCGAGGCGCGCGCCGGCATGGACGAGGCTCACCGGCGCTTCGTCGAGGCCCTGGACGAGTACATCGTCGAGGAGACCGGTCACGAACACTGGATCCTCAGCGACATCAAGAACTGCGGCGGCGATCCGGAAGCCGTTCGCGCCGGCGCGCCACGCCCGGCGACGCTGGCGATGACCGACTACGCCTACGACTATGTCCGCAACGCCAACCCGATGGGCTTCTTCGGCATGGTCTTCGTGCTCGAAGGCACCAGCGTGCGCCTGGCGACACAGGGGGCCGAGGCGGTCGCCAGGAACCTTGGCCTTGGTCCGGAGTGCTTCAGCTACCTCACCTCCCATGGAGCGCTGGACATCGAGCACCTGACCTTCTTCGAGACGCTGATGAACCAGGTCGACGATCCCGCCGATCAAGCCGCGATCATCGAGGTCGCCAAGGCCATCTTCCAGCGCTTCGCTGCGGTGTTCCGCTCGATCCCGCACGTCCGGGAAACGGCCCATGCTTAAGAACAAGACCGTTCTCGTCACCGGGGCCTCGGGCGGACTCGGCGCCTTGGTGGCCCGGCAACTGGTCGACGAAGGCGCGCGTGTCACGGCGCTCGGCCGGAACCGCCCCGACGCCGACGTGGACTTTCTGCCCCATGACCTTTCGACGCCCGCCGGCATTGAAGCGGCGGCCAGGGACGTTGGCCAGCGGCGTTGGGACATCCTCGTGAACCTCGCCGGCGTGCAGCATTTCGGCCCGGTCGAGACGGAGGATTCTCAGAGCCTGGTGGCCGGCTACATGGTCAACCTGGTCGCGCCGGTCCGACTGACCCAGGCCGTACTGCCCGGCATGAAGGCGCGCGGGGCGGGACAGATCGTCAACATCGGTTCGATCTTCGGCTCGATCAACTTCGCCCACTTCGCCACCTATTCCAGCGCCAAGGCCGGCCTGCGTGGGTTCAGCCAGGCGCTTCGGCGCGAGGTGGCGGGGACGGGCGTGGATGTCACCTACATCGCGCCCCGCGCGGTTCGGACGGCGATGGTTTCGGATCGGGTGCTGGAGTTCGCCAAGCTCACCCAGATGCGCATCGACCGACCCGAGGCCACCGCCAGACGGATCGTCTCGGCCATCCGGGCGCGACGCCGCGACGTGTATCTCGGCTTCCCCGAAGCCTTCTTCGTTCGCCTGAACGCCCTGCTGCCCGGTCTCGTCGACCGCGCTCTCTCCGCCAACGACCGCAAGGCCGCGCGGCTGTTCGCGCGCTGATCACCCAGGACATCATCATGATTCAGAAATCCTTCGTCGCCCTCGGCCTGGCCCTTTCGCTGGCGGCCGGAGCCGCCCGGGCCGATGCGCTCGATCCCCGCCTGGACAGCCTCGCCCGCGCCTGGGCCCACGCCAACTATGAGATCACCGACAATGGCGCCCAGGGCGCGGCGGCCGCGCAGGTGGCCGCCGAGGCCGACGCCCTGGCCAGGCAGAATCCCGGTCGCGCCGAGCCCCTCGTCTGGGAAGCCATCGCCAAGGCGACGCAGGCCGGCGCCAAGGGCGGTCTCGGCGGCCTGGCCCTGGCCAAGGAGTCGAGGTCGCTGCTGGAACGCGCCGAGAAGATCAATCCCAATGCGCTGGGGGACGGCTCCGTCTACACCAGCCTGGGATCGCTCTACGCCCAGGTGCCGGGCTTCCCGATCGGCTTCGGCGATCCCGGCAAGGCGCGGGGTTATCTGCAGAAGGCCCTCGCGGCCAATCCCAACGGCGTGGACTCCAACTTCTTCTACGGCGACTTCCTGATGCGTCAGAACGACTACGCCGGCGCCAGCAAGGCGCTTCAGAAGGCGCTGGCCGCGCCGCCGCGTCCGGGTCGGGAGATCGCCGACAAGGGCCGCAAGGCCCAGGCGTCGGCCCTTCTCAGCCAGGCCCAGGCCAAGCTGCGCTAGGTAGCGTTGGGGGTGGCGATCAGATCGCCGCCCCCACGAAGCGGCCGATGACGGCCGTCACGGCCATCGCCACCGCCCCCCAGAGCGTGACACGGACGACGCCCCGCCAAGGCGACGCATCGCCGGCCTTGGCCCCCACGTAACCGAGGATCGCCAGGCCACAGAGCGAGGCGGCCGTCACCGCCCCGCTCACCATCTCGCGGGGCGCCATCACCGCGACCACCAGGGGCAGCGCGGCCCCGGCGGCGAAACTGGCGGCGGACGAGAACGCCGCCTGGACCGGCCGGGCGCCGGTCAGCTCCGAAAGACCCAGCTCGTCCCGGGCATGCGCCGCGAGCGCGTCCTTGGCCATCAGTTGCGTCGCGACCAGGCGCGCGGTCTCCGGCTCGACGCCCCGGCTGACATAGATCTGGGCCAGTTCCTCATGCTCGGCTTCGGGAAGATCACGGAGTTCGGCGACCTCACGCGCCAGCTCCGCCTTTTCCGTATCGGCCTGCGAGCTCACCGACACATACTCGCCGGCGGCCATCGACATCGCGCCGGCCACGACGGCGGCGACGCCCGCGACGACCACCTCGCCCGGAGACTTCGCGGCCGAGGCCACGCCGACGATCAGGCTCGCCGTGGAAACCAGGCCGTCGTTGGCGCCGAGCACGGCGGCGCGCAGCCAGCCGATCCGCGACACGCGGTGACGCTCGATATGGCGATAGACAGCGCGCATTGAAGGCCTCCTGGCCCAGCCCCTCCGGAGGGTGTCGACTCGCCGGATGGTCGAGCCTGATCCTGACACTCACCGACGCCATGACGAAGGTCAAAGCGCACCCGCGCCGTGCGGCTCGTTTTCCGAGAGCGCGGGTGATCTTCGTCCTCGCCAGGAGACGCCGCTACGCTGGCGGCTAAAGGGTTTGCAGGCCTGGCCTTGTCCGTTCGACGGCGAACCGCGCGACGGTGGACAGCGCCCCGCCGGGCGTGGTCACGCGATCAACGACCTTGACGTCCGTGCGCCAGACGTCGCGGCCGATGTCGAAGAGCTGGTAGCCGCGCCGGGCGTCGAACAGCTTGCAGTGCGGATTGTCGGCCGGCACGCCCTTCCACTCGTCCGAGATCGCCACGCCATCGCCACCCGAACTGATCGAGGTCGAGACGAACTCCGTCGCGACCGCCGGGCTGTCCCACGCGCCTTCGCGCGACGGCAGGACGCCGGCATGGTGCTGGTGCACGTCGCCCGTGGAGATCACGACATTGGTCAGCTTCCGGGCCTGGATCGCCGCGACCAGACGCTCGCGGCTGGCGGCATAGCCGCTCCAGCTGTCGAGATTGGCGCGCCCCGCGCCGCGCGTGGCGGGATAGAGGAACGGCATCACCATCACCTGCTGGGCCAGCAGGTTCCAGCGCAGGTCGCCGCTCAATCCCTGTTCCAGCCAGGCCGCCTGGGCCTCGCCCAGAATGGTCGGGCGCGGGGTCGAGTCCCGCGGCAGGCAGCGATCCAGCGCCTTGGCGCCGCAGATCTGGCCGCTGCGGAACTGGCGCGTGTCGAGCACCTGGACGCGCAGCAGGTCGCCATAGTCGATCCGCCGGTGCATGCGCACGGCGCCGGCGACCGGGAACGACGACCGGCGCACCGGCATGTTCTCGTACCAGGCCTGCATGGCCGCGGCCCGCCGCAGGCGGAAGATCTCGCGTGGTGTGGCGTCCTGGTCCTCGTCGCCGGCCCAGTTGTTGTCGACCTCGTGGTCGTCATAGGAGGACAGGAAGGCCGCCGCCGCGTGGGCGGCCTGCAGGTCCGGGTCGGTCTTGTACTGGGCGTAGCGACGGCGGTAGTCGTCCAGCGAATAGAGCTCGCCGCCGGCATGCTCGCGGAAGCAGACACGGCCCTTGTCGGCCGCGTCCTTGCTAACCGGACAGCCCTTGCCGCCCGCGCCCTCGTAGATGTAGTCGCCATAGTGAAAGATGACGTCGAGGTCCGGCTCCTGGCTCAGGCGCCTATAGGCCGTATACAGCCCCGCCTCATAGTGCTGACAGCCGGCCACGCCGATGCGCAGGCGGTCGAGGCGGGCGCCGGCGACGGGGGTCGTCCGCGCCGTGCCGACCCGGCTGGTCTCGCCGGCGGCCGAGAAGCGATACCAGTACCGCGCGCCGGGTTTCAGGCCCTCGACCTCGACATGGACCGAATGGCCCAGTTCCGGTCGCGCCGGCGCCTTGCCGGACGCGACGATGCGGGAAAAGCCCTCGTCCTCGGCGACTTCCCAGCCCACCGGCACGATGCGCGACGGCATGCCGCCGCCCAGTTCCAGCGGCCGGGTGGCCAGCCGCGTCCAGATGACGAAGCCGTCGGGCGCGGGGTCGCCCGAGGCCACGCCCAGGGTGAAGGGATCCGCGCCCAGCCCCTGCGACCAGACGGGCCCGGAGGCGCCGCCGGCCAGCAGGACGAGGCCGCCAGCCTGGATCAGGCGTCTGCGTTGAATGGTCATGTCGACGCTCACGGACGATAGATGACGTTGAGGAAGAAGGAGCGGCCCTTCTTCATTTCGGCCCGACGCTCCTTCAGGTTCGCGTCGTAGCCCAGGTAGAGATCCTCGTTGAGGATGTTCTTGGCCTGCAGCTTGACGATCCAGTCGCCGGCCACCCGATAGCGCACGGTGGCGTCCATCTGCCCTCGGGCCTCGGGCCCCCTGTTCAGCCAGGGATTAGCGCCGATGCCGTCATAGTAGGCGTCGCCCCAGTTATAGCCGACCCGGGCCTCGCCATCGCGCGGCAGCTTGTAGAACACCGCCGCGTTGGCCATCCAGTTGCGCTGGTAGAGCAGACGATCGATGTGCAGCACCTTGCCGTCGACGATGTAGTCCATGTCGCCCCAGGTGCGCGTGGCGTTCAGCGCGACGCCGACCTTGTCCTTCAGCGGCCCGGGCAGGCCCGGCAAGGCGTTATTGATGTACTGGACCTCGACGCCACGCAGCTTGGACTTGTTGGCGTTCATCGGAGTGCTGATCGTGTAGCGGAAGCCGTCGATCAGCTGTTCTTCCTTCAGCGCGTAGATGTCGTCCTTGATCGACTTGGCGAAGGCGCCGATGCTGGCCAGTCCCTTGGCGCCGTTGAAATAGGCCTCCAGCGTCAGGTCGAAATTGTCGGCCCGGCGCGGCTTCAGGTCGGGATTGCCGCGCGAGATCGTAAAGCTGGTGTCGTTGCGCGTCTCGGCCTGGGCGATGTCCTCGGGCGCCGGGCGGCCCAGGGTGCGGCTGTAGCCGGCCTTCAGGCGAAGGTGGTCGCTGAAGTCGTGGACAGCGTTCAACGATGGCAGGAGGTGCGTGTAGTCGCCCTTGTAGCGGGTCGCGCCCGGCTTGAAGACGCCGCCGACCGACACCGGCACGTCGGCCTTGTAGTCGGCGGCGTCCAGGCGCAGGCCGCCGATGAAGCGAGTGCGCGACAGAGCGTAGAGCGCCGAGACGTAACCGTACGAGATCGTCTCGTCATAGTGGTAATCCGAGGCCAGCGAGGCCCTGGCCGACGAGGCGGCGTTGGTCGCCAGGGTCGGCAGGATGTCCTGGCGGAACCTGGCGTAGTTGATCCACACCACCGGATAGTTCCAGAGCCACGGCAGGTAGCCGGTCGGTGAGTAGTCATAGCCGGTCAGGGCGACCTTGCTCGGCGTGTAGACGGTCTGGTCCAGGTTGCGCCGGATTTCGAACCGGCGGGCGCCGATCCCGGCCTTGTAGCCGAAGCCCAGGGCGTCGGAGTCGAAGTTGCGCGAGAAGTCGAGCTTGACCTCGGTGGCCGCGCCCTTGGCCTTGGTCAGCGTGTCGCCGGCGGTGAGCAGCGAATATTTGCTGGGGTCGGTCAGGCCGTCCGCGCCGCCCAGCGTGAACTTCACCGAGGGGTGGGACATGTCGTAGTTGATCGACAGGTTCGTCGGTTTGGCCTGGTAGGCGCTGGCCCACTCCAGATCGTAGAAGGTGTTGGTGTTGTAGCCGGCCCGCAGCTCGATATTGGTTCGCTCGTCGATGTCGTAGCGGGTCTTGAACAACGCGCCCCGGGTCTCGTTCTCGAACCGGTCGTAATTGAAGGCCGTCCGCACGTCCGGGACCTTCAGCGTGCCGGTGTGCTGGGTCTGGTTGCTGAGATTGGCGAAGGCCCGCAGGGTGAAGACGTTGTTGGTCTGGTCCTCGGTCTGCTTGTAGTCATAGACCATCAGCGAGCTGTACCAGCGATCCGCCGGCTTGAACTCGAAGGTCGCCGAGCCGCCGTAGGTCTTGATGTAGCTGGTGAATTCGTAGTCGACCAGCGCCTGGGGCGCGGGGTCGAAACCGTTCCAGTTGGGCTGGTCGGGCGTCGTGGTCGCCCCCGTCGCCGTATAGTAGGTGCGGGCGTTGGGGTTGCGCTTGACGTCGTCGTACGAGCGCTGCTGGTAGGTGCCGCTGAGCACCAGGCCGAATTTCTCGTCCGGACCCAGGCGGTGGCTCCACAGCGCCTTGATCCCGCCGCTCCACGGTGAGTCCTTGTAACCGCCCAGGCTATTGCCGCCGGGCACGTCGTTGTTGGTGACGTAGTTGACGAAGGTGTCGACGTAGAACTTGTCCTTGCCCCGGCCATAGGCGCTGTAGGGCACGATGTTGATCACCCCGCCGATCGCGCCGGCGTCCTGGTCGGCGGTGAAGGTCTTGAAGATCTCGGTCTTGCGGGCCGCCTGGCTGGGGATGAGGGCCAGGTCCACCCGGCGCTGGCCCGCGCCCTGGTTGGCGACGGAGATCATGCCGATGCCGTCGACCGAAACGTAGTTCAGGTCCGGCGTTATGCCGCGCACGGCGACGTACTGGCTCTCCTGCTCGCCGTAGAGCACCTGCATGGTGCTGACGGCGGGAACGCGGCTGAGGGCCTCGGCCAGCGACTGGTCGGCCAGATCGCCGGTGTCGTCCTGGGTCAGGGCGTCGACGATCGTCAGCGAATTGCGGCGGGTGGCGATGGCTTCCTGGTTCTGGAGCGCGGTGCCGGTGACGACGAGAGCCTCGACGGCGGCCGCGTCTTCAGGCGCGGCGGCGGCGGCGGCGGCGGGAAATCGCGCCGCCTGGGCCGCATCGAGGGTGATCACGGCGCCATCCTGCGAGGCGACGCGCAGACCGGCGCCGGCCAGCAGCAGGTCGAGACCGACGCGCGCTTCCATGGAGCCCGACACGGCCTGGGTGCGAACGCCGCGCGTCAGCGGCTCGGCGACCAGGATCTGCAGCCCGGCCTGGCGCGCGAACTGGGGGATGCCGGTCGCCGCGGCCTGCGCCGGCACGTCGAAGCGCCGAACCTCGGCGTGGGCCATCAATGGAATTGCGATCGCCGAGGCCGCAACCGAGGATAGAATAAGACTATTTCCGCGACCAAGGAACATCAGGACCCCTCCAAGCATCATGTGCGAGGAGAAGATGCGCGAGCGCCCCGTTTTCCTTCAGGGAAGGCCCGCTTTTTGTTGTGAATGTTCTATGACGATCCCGGTTTTATCTTCGCGAATCTCGCCGCCCGTCATGCGCGCGACCGCCAGAGCGAACTGTTGGGGCTGATCGATCAGGAAATAGCCGACGATGGTGCGCCGCCCCGCCTCGGGATCGCGCAGGGTGATCTTGCGCTCATTGTAGCGATTGAACTCGGCGACGGCGCTGGCGACGGTCTCGCCGCCCAGAACGATCTCGCCGCGCCGCCAGGCCAGGACGTCGTCGGTTCGCACCGGCTGGGCCGTTGGCGGCAGGGGCGCGGCGTCGGCGATGAACGCCTCCTGCCCCGCCGAGATCGCTAGCAAGGTCGCCGACGCGCCATCCCGCCAGGCCACGACGCGTCCCTCGGTGACCACGACCCGGGCGCCCTGCTCTTCCCGCCGCACGGCGAAGGCCGTGCCCGTGGCGCGCACATGCACCGCGCCGGCGTCGACAACGAAGGGATGGGCGCGGTCCTTGGCGACCTGGAACCAGGCCTCGCCCCGGCGCAGCGCGACGCGCCGCTCGCGTCCGACGAAGTTCACGCCCACCCGGCTGTCGGTATTGATGATCGCCACCGACCCGTCCCGCAGCGCCACGCGCCGCTGCTCGCCGGTCTCGGTGCGGAAGTCGTGGAACGGCGACAGCAGCCAGGCCACGGCGATCACACCGGCCGCCGCCAGCGCCCATCCGGTCCCCTGGACCAGGCGCGCGGGGGTCCTGGCCAGGCGCGACCCGGGCCGGCTGGGGATAGGCAACACCTTGCTGACCACGCGGCCGTGATCCAGCAGCCGCAGGCCGGCCTGGGCGCGCAGGAAGGCGCCGCGATGGCGGGCGTCGGCGGCCAGCCAGAGCTCCAGCGCGTCCCGTTCGGCCTGATCGATCGCGCCGGCGTCGACGCGCACCGCCCATTCGGCGGCCTGGGCGTCAATGTCGGACATGGACGGAGGAACGCTCATAGGAAGCCGGCGCATCCTGGACATCGCCGGGGTCGCTTTCGAGCGCTTTCAGGATAGCCTTCAACCCCCGGACGGAATGGTTCTCGACGACCGACTCCGTGACGCCCAGGCGTCGCGCGGTCTCCTTCTGCGAAAACCCGTGGATGCGCCGCAGCTCGACCACCTGACGGCATACCGGCGGCAACATCGCGATCAACCCCAGCACCCGTTCCAGTTCGCGCCGCGCGCCGATCACCTGCTCGGGCGAAGGATCCTCGTCCATCACCCGCAGAGTTTCCATATCGGTGACGGTCTCGATTCTGACCACCCGTTCGCGGCGCAGGCGCTGCAGCAGAATGGATCGGGCGGCGGCCAGGAAATAGGCCCGCCCATTGCGAATGTGCCCGATCGTGTCGAGCTCGGCGAGCTGACAATAGGTTTCCTGGATGACGTCATCCACGTCGCTTGAGCGCCGCATCGCCCGCATCAGCCAGGCCCGGACATAGGCTTCGTGCGGCAGGATATGCAACGCGACCCAATCGATGATCGCTTCACGACTCTGGTTCACGTCCGCCTCGTCCCCGCGCTCTGCGGGCGGGAAGAGCACCATCGCGTGACAGGTTCATGACGCGGGCCGATCCATGCGCCCCTGGCGGTGCGCCCGAGACGCAATCATTTGCCCGTCGCACGGCTGTCCGTGCTACGAGTTCCCCGAGGCGCGCAATCACGCCATTCGGACAGGTTCCCGAGCGAACGGTCCCAAGGTCCCGAAGCGGGAACGCCCTACGCCATCAGCAAATTGCCGGGCGCCCCAAGGGTTCGGACCGACGATCTCCGCGGGTTCTCCGCCTCCGTTAGAATTGGAACGTCGACGTGGTCAGCCGAAAGCTTCTGATGGCGCTGTGCGCGATCGCCTATGTCGGCGCCGTCGGCTTTTCGGTCGCGGACCTTCTGCGCGACCCGCCCTTGAAGTCCTATGCCATCGCCCCTGGAGGCGATTGGACGCGATGCGTCGAAGTGCGCGCCACCAGCGAGCGCCTGGCCCGTCGAGAAGCCTTGAAACGCCCGTCACCCGTGAAGGCGGAAGGCCACTGCACCACCCTCCCCGTCCTCAAGGCGGTGGACCAGCGCCTGGTGTGGGAGCGGGGCTTCAACGCCCTGCTCGTCGTCTCGGCGATCCTGGCGGCGCTGTGGAGCGCCGAGTTCGCGACCCGCGCCTGGCGCCAAAGCGCCGCGCAGTCGACCTGAGCGCCCGATAGCTCGCAAGCCCGGCGGCGGCCCTTAGGCGACCACGACCTCCGCATGGGAAAAGGCGTCCTGGAACGCCGGGCTCAGCGCGGCGTCGGTGACCAGGATGTCGACGTCCTTCAACGACGCGGTGTGGACCAGGCCGATGCGGCCGAACTTGCCCTCGTCCACCGCCAGCAGCACCCGGCTGGCCGTCGAATAGGCGATGCGGCTCATGATCGCCTCGCTGGGCGAATGGTCCATAAGGCCATGCTCCAGGTTCACCGCGCCGACGGTGAGGACCGACAGGCTTGGCCGGAAGCCCGCCAGGAAGTCCTGGGCGTGGCGGTCGGAGAACGACTGGTAGGCCGCGTTCAGCTCGCCGCCGGCCAGGAACAGGGTGTGGCCCCGATCCTTGCGCACCGCCTGCGCCACGGCCAGGGAGTTGGTGATGATCTTCAGCTGGCGGTGCTCGCCCAGGGCCTTGGCCACGAAGCAGGACGTCGAGCCGCTGTCGAGGAACAGGGTGTCGCCGTCCGAGATGAACTTGACCACCGCCTCGGCGATCCGGGTCTTGCCGGCGACATTCTTCTGCATGCGCAGGTCGAACGGGCCTTCGATCTCCTGCGGCGGCAGGCGGACGGCGCCGTGCAGGCGCACGATCGTCCCGGCCTCCTCCATCACCCGCAGCTCGCGCCGGATCGTCTCTTCCGAGACCGACAGCGCCTTGGCGATGTCGGCGATGGCGCGCGTCTGGTTCGGTTCCAGCAGGTTCAGGATATCGCGCTGACGATCGTAGCGTTTGAGCATTCTGTGTCCGTCTCCGCGGGGCGCGCGACACTATGCCGTGAGTCCCGATAGATGAAGTGCGCCCCCGGCCGGCGGGGAAAGGGGGGACCGGCCGGGGACGCGCGCGTCCTAGAAGGCGACGCGCAACTGGATCCGCGCGTAGCGCGGGGTCTGGTAGTCGACCGGCTTGCGGAAGTTGGTGTCCGCCACGCCGCTGCCGCCCACGTCGCCGAACTCGTGATAGGCCGTCACCGCGTGCGAATTGAACAGGTTGAAGACGTCCAGCCGCAGCGAGGCGTCGAACCGGTCGCCCGGCGTCGGCAGGGTCACCACCGCCGAGGCGTTGAACTGCGTCACCCAGTCGCCCTCGAAGGCCGAGCCGCGCTCGACGACCTTGCCCCGGCAGTAAAAGCCGTAGCCCTGGTAGCCGTGGGCGACCGGATCGACGCCCTCGGGCACGATGCCGATGCAGCTGTACTTGCGTGGCGACTGGATCTGGCCGTTGCCGCCCAGGGTCAGCCAGTCGTTGACCTTGTAGCTGCCATAGGCCTTGAACGTGTGGCGGCGATGGTTGGGCAGGTAGCCGTCGGCGCCGTTCAGGAAGCCCGGCGAGTCGAAGTCGGCCGTGGTGTTGATCGCCAGCTGGCCGTTCTCCGAGCGCACGCCGCCCTCGTAGTTCCCCTTCAGGCTGGCCCAGGTGTACGACCCCGAGACCGACCACTGACCGTCGAACGCCCGGTCGAAGGTGAAGGTCATGGCGTTGTAGTCGCGCTTGGGCTTGGGATAGGTCAGGTCCGCCGCTGACAGGGTGACGACCGGCTTGGAGCCGTCCGGCAGGCTGTTGAGGCGGATCTTCACGTCCTCGCCCGGATTGACGATCACCCACTGGCGACCGCCGCCGAAGCTCGACTGGCACTGAGCGGCGGAGAAGCCGGCCTTCACGCAATAGGCGCGCGCGCCGGTGTCGATGGCCACGTCCTCGACGATGTTGTTCAGCTCGCGGTGGGTGAAATAGGCGCCCACCTTGATCAGGTCGCCGACGCGGCGCTCATAGCCCAGCACGAACTCGTCGGCCGACTGCGGCTTGAGATTGTGGGCGATGGACTCGGCGGTGTCCGCGACGAGGCCCGAGGCCGAGACCAGGCAGTTCGACACCTTGGTGTCCGGACAGGCCGAGACGCCGTTGGCAGTGGTGATCGCCGCGCCGATCGTCGGGTCGCCGTTGGCGCCGACGCCGTTCAGCAGGTTGTAGCGAGTGTAGGTCACCAGCGAGCCGGCGAACTTCAGCGACAGGTCGCTGGGCAGCGGCAGGTAGTAGCGACCGAAGAAGCCGTAGAGCTTGGACTTGCCGTCGCCGAAGGGGTCGCCGGAGACCGACAGGCGCGGCGCCCACTGGTTGCCCGGGTCGTAGAAGGTCGAGCCATCGGCGTTGCGGCTGTCGAAGCGATCGTTGCGCACGCCGGCCTCGACCTGCAGGCGATCGTTGAACAGCGACCATTGGTCCTGGGCGTAGAAGGCCTGGTTGACCGTGCTGAAGCTGCCGCTGTTGCGGTAGACGCGCGTGGTCACATAGTCGATTCCGGCCGGCAGATTGCTTTGGTCCTTGCCGTTCGAACGAAACAGCGTGAAGCCGCCCCGGCCGATCGTCTCGAAGAACTGGGTCGCCGTGTTCTCCTCATGGTCATAGCCCACGCGCAGGTGGTGCGCGCCGAGGAGGTCGAAATTGAAGTCGGCGTCGGCGCGGTAGAACGTTCGTTCATCGTCATTGAAAGAAATGGCGTCGGTCACCCGGTTGACGCCAATGTCGACGCCTTCGTCTTTCGTGCGACGGTCCACGACGCGCTCGTGGGTCGTGTCCAGCGGCAACTGGCCGTCGCGGAACCTGTTGACGCCGTAGGCCGCCGACAGGGTGAACCAGGGCGTGAAGGTCCCGGTGTAGCGGCCGATATAGTTCTCGCCGCCCGCGCGCTGGTCGGTGCCGCCTGCCTCGACGCCCTGCAAGATGGTCCTGTTGCGAACATCCTTGGTGGTGTCGAAATAGGTGAACTCCAGGTGCTGCTTGCTGGTCAGCCAGCCGTCCAGCTTGCCGCCCCAGAACGGCGCGTCGTCGCTTACGCGCGTGACATTGCCCTGGACGTTGGACGCGTTGACGGCCTTCAGGCTGCGTTGGTTGTAGAGGCCGTAGAAGAACAGCCGATCCTTGATGATCGGCCCGCCGAGCTCGGCCGTCCATTCCTTGCGGCTGGCGGCGGCGTCCGAGAACACGTTCTTGAAGGTGTTGGGCGAATGGTCGCGCAGATCTCCCGGCTCCCAGGTCGCCGTCACGCCGCCGTGGAAGACGTTCGTGCCTGACTTGGTGATGGCGTTGACGAAGCCGCCGGTCGAGCGGCCGAACTCGGCCGGATAGCCGCCGGTCTTCACTTCCACCGACTTGTAGAAGTCGAACGGCACTTCCACGGGCAGCAGGCCCATGCGGAAGTTGGTGATGTTCAGGCCATTCACGAAAAAGGCGTTCTCGATGAAGCTGGCGCCCGAGATCGAGATCTGGTTGGCGAAGGTCCCGTTGGCCGAGGACGAGCCCTGCACGACCCCCGGCGACATCAGGGCGATGTCGCGCAGCGAGCGGCCGACCGGCACGCGCTCGACCAGTTCGCCGATCTCGATCGCCGCGCCGGTCGTGGTGATCTCGAAGTCCGGCGTGCGCATGCGGCCGGCCTTGACCACGATGGCCTCGACCGAGCCGACCGGCGCCAGGGTAAAGAGGTTCGACGCCCCCGCGCGGCTGATCAGCACGCCCGCTTCGGTATAGGCGTCATAGCCGTCGGCGCTGACCGAGACGGCGTAGGCCCCCGGAGCCAACTGCGGAATAAAATAGGCGCCGCTGGCGTTGGTGGTCGCCGAGCGCTTCACGCCCAGGGCTTCCGAGGTCAGCTGGACCACCGCCCCGGCGATCGGCTTGCCTTCCGCCGACTGCACGCGGCCCGAGGCCTGGACGTTGGTGTAGTCCTCGGCGAAGGCCGGCGCCGTCATCAGCGCCACCGCCGTAATGCTGGTGCTGACCAGGGCCAGCGCCCGCAACGCCAGGACGCCGCTCAGGCGCCGCCCGGCTCGAGTTTGTTGCCTCACGACCGACTCTCCCAAAGAGAAATTTGTGCCCGACGAGCGTTGCGACCGTCCTGCCGGCCGCTGCCCCCTCGCCACGGTCTCCTTTAGGCGCGATTTGTGGATGTGATGTGACATTTGTTGATTTCATGTTCACGTCGCGCGAGATTGGCTTGCGCTTTGTGAGCATATTGACCACAAAACCCTCAAATCCCCACACCGAAGCCCTCCGATGGCGGTCAGATCGACGTCATCGCGCGGGCTTCATCGGGATGTGTCAGACGTCCGCCAAACAGGGGCGTCTTCAGCCAAGAGGCCTGTCGTGACCAAGACTTCCCTGCCGATCGCCCTGCTGTGCGCGATGATCCTCGGCGGATGCGCCAGCGCCGCCCTGGCCGCGCCGGCCAGCCCGACGACGCCCTATTTCGCCGACATCGACGTGCGTCGCGACGCGCGGCCGGACGACAGGACGATCGCCGGCGTGGTGTTCGATGACGTCAACCGCAACGGCCGCCTGGACGCGGGCGAGCACGGCGTGGCCGGGGTGAAGGTCTCCAACAGCCGAGAAGTGGCGCTGACCGACAAGGCCGGCCGCTACGTTCTCCCGGTCCGCCCGGACATGGCGGTGTTCGTGATCCAGCCCAGCGGCTGGCGCGTGCCCACCGACACGCGCTGGGTCCCGCGCTTCGCCTACCAGCACAAGCCGGCCGGCACGCCCAAGGCCCTGCGCTACGGCGGCCTGCCGCCGACCGGCCCCCTGCCCTCGGCGATCAATTTTCCGATCATTCCCACAGAAACCGGTCAGATCTTCGACTGCGCGGTGCTGGGTGACGTGCAGCCGGCGTCCAATATCGAGGTCGGCTATGTCCGCGACTCGCTGGTCCGCGAACTGGTGAACGCGCCCAAGAAGCCGGCCTGCCTGCTGGCCCTGGGCGACATCGTCAGCGACGACCTTCACCTGATCCCGCGCACGGCCGAGGTGATGGGCGCGATCGGCGTTCCGCAATGGTGGGTGCAGGGCAATCACGACTACGACCACGACGCCGACCACGACATCGACAGCTCCGACACCTGGCGGCGGCTGTATGGCCCCAACAACTACGCGTTCGAGATGGGCCAGGCGGTGTTCATCGTGCTGGACAACGTCTCTTTCCCCTGCGGCGAGGATCCCCGCGAGGCGCGCGAGCGGCCGTTCTGCAAGCAGTACTGGAAGACCTATGCCGGCCGCCTGCTGCCCGACCAGATGGCCTTCATCGAGAACGTGCTGAAGACCACCGATCCGAAGAAGCTGGTCGTGTTCGCCGCCCACATCCCGTTCGTCGGTTTCGACAACAGCGAGTCACAGCCCCACCAGACGGCCAATCTCGACGAGCTCTACGCCCTGGTCAAAGGCCGTCCGGCCCTGTCGCTGACCGGTCATAGCCACACGCTGGAGAACATGGCGCCCGGCGACTCGATGGCCGGCTGGAAGGAGAATGTCGGCGTCTCGACCATCCCGTTCCGCCACCTGGTGGCCGGCGCCGTGGCCGGCGACTGGTGGGGCGGCGACTACGACATCGACGGCGCGCCGATGAGCATCCAGGGCGACGGCTCGCCGCGCGGCTATGTCGATTTCGCGGTCAAAGGGACGAACTACACGCTCGACTACCGCGCCAGCGGCCTGCCGCGCGACCGGGCCATGTGGCTGTCGGTCAGCACCCCGGCCTTCCGCGACTGGGCCGACAAGATCTTCGCCTGGCGCGACGCGCCGGAGGACAAGCGCGATCCCGTGCCGCCGCTCAGCGTCCAGGACCTGCCGGACGTCAAGCTGCTGACCCCGACCGACCTGGCCGGCCAGAGCTGGCTGACCGCCGACGTGTGGATGGGCGACTCCACGACCAAGGTCCTGGTCGCCATCGACGGCGGCGCGCCCCGGCCGATGATCCGCACCCAGGACATGAAGGGCGAAACCGTCCGCAGCGGCGCGACCTGGTCGGATCCGTTCGCCCTGCAGCGCCAGCTGACCATGGCCCGCGCCGCGATCCAGAGCCGCTCGGGCGATCCGGAAGCGCAAGGCTACGTCCAGGGTCGCCAGAAGCGCCTGCCGCCGATGCCGCCTCAGCCGCGGGGCTCACGCGCCGACCATTCGCCGCACATCTGGCGCTACGACCTGCCCAAGGACATGGCCGAAGGGATGCACACGGCGGTCGTCACGGTCACCCGCGACCAGGGCGCGCCGTCCCGCGACACCCTGGTGTTCGAGGTCCGACCGACCCGTCCGAAACCGACCTTCGACTTCGAACACTGGGACAAGTTCAAGAACCAGTAGCGAGCCGCCGCCGGACTGTCGTCCGACTGTCATACCCGCTCGCTAAGGAGGCCTCGGCTTCGAGCCGCGCGCCCTCCCGCTTGGCATGTCCCCAACCTTACTCCCTTGCACGATCGGGCTCGCCCTGCTGGCCGCGTCGAGTGGGGCGCAGGCCGCGCAGAGCGGGCTTGGCGACAGCCTGAACACGCTGGCCGCCGAAAGGAACGTGCAGATCCTCTTCCCGCCCGACCTCGTCGTCGACCGATCGGGGCGAAAGCCGCCGCGTTTCGTCTCGACACGCCGGGCGATCGAGCTCCTGTTGGCGGACGCGCCGGCCCATGTGCGCGAGGTCCGTCGCGGCGTCTTCGTGGTCGAGCGCTCGGGGACCGTCGACACCGCCCGCCCGCCGCTCCCGGAGCTTCCGACGCGGACCGAGGTCGAGCCCGTAACCGTGATCGCGGCCTATGCGGCCAGTCTCGACCGGTCGCTGGCCCTCAAGCGGACCGCCGTCCACGGGCTGGACGCCGTCAGCGCCGAGGACATCGCCCGCCTGCCCGCCGGCAACGCCGCCGAAGCCCTGCAGCTGGCGCCCGGCGTCAGCCTGGAGCGCCATCGCGGCGTGGGCCTCTATGTCAGCGTCCGAGGCCTGGGGCCGCAGTTCCAGAACGTACTGCTGAACGGTCGGCCCATCGCGCTCAATGATCTCGTCGAGAACGGCGGCTTCCGGGGGCGTCAGTTCCGCTTCGAGGTGCTGCCCGCCGACGTCATCGATCAGATCGAGGTGGTCAAGACCACCACCGCCGACATGGACGAAGGCGCGCTGGGCGGCGACATCGACGTTCGCACCTTCAAGCCGCTGGATCGCGGCAAGCGCTCGGTGATGTCGGTGCGCGCCTCCGAGGGACGCGTCGGCCAGGTCGATCCGTCGGTGTCGGGGGTCTGGAGCTGGGTCGACGCCAGCGGCCGCCTGGGCGTGCTGGCCAGCGGCGTGGTCGATCGACGGCGGATCCGCAACGACCGCCTCTACCAGACCGGCTGGAACCTGGACCGCTTCAGGTCGGTGCTGGGACCGGGGCTCTACACCCCGACCCGGACGCGGCCGACGGTGGAGCTGGAGGACCGGCGCATGGCGTCCGGCGATTTCGCCCTGCAGTGGCGGCCGACGAACCGTCTCGGCCTCGACTTCGACCTCCTGGCCACGCGCCTGGACGCCCACTACGACGAGTACGGCCTGGACATCTATCCGGACGATCCGTCGGTCTCGAGCCCGCGCTTCGTGGCGGGCACGCAGCGCGTCAAGGGCGATACCGTCCAGGCCGGGACCATCGACAACGTCCGCTGGATGGCCTCGCACGAGATCAGCCTGAACCGCCACGACCTGGTCGCCCTGGGCGGTCATCTGCGCTGGACGCCCGGAGCCTGGACGGTCGACGGCGACTGGGGCTATTCGCGGGCGCGCAGCTACCACCCCGACGGCCACGGCACGGTGCGCGCGCGCGTGGCCTTCTTCGCGCCCCTGACCTACGACTTCAGCCACGGCCTCGCCGGCGGCCCGGACCTGCGCACCACGGTCGACTACGCCAATCCGGCCAACTTCGTCGGCCAGTCGTTCGACTATACCTTCAAGGACTCCCGCGACGTCGACGAGACCGTCAAGCTGGACCTCGCTCGGCCCATCGGCGCGTTCGACCTCACCCTGGGCGTCGAGCGCCACCGGCGGGCCCGCGACTATCGCCGACGCGACTGGACCCTGGACACCCTGATGGGCCAGCCGCTGATCAGCCTGGGCCCCTCGGCCTACGGCCCGACGCCGTTCGCGGACTTCCTGTCGGGCGTCGGCTCGGACGTGCCGCGCAACTGGGTCGCGCCGAACGCCCAGGCCTTCTACGCGCTGCTCTACACGCCGGACGTCGCCGCGCGTCCGCCGTCCACCGCCGACCTGCGCAACTCCTTCGTGGTCGAGGAGAACATCCGCTCGGCCTATGCCCGCCTCGACTTTCAGGCTTCCGCGTTCGGCTGGCCGATCGATGGCAATCTGGGCGTTCGCTACGCCGCCACGCGCCAGGTCTCCCGGGGCGTGCTGTCCAGCGGCTCCGATCCCCTGCCCGCCGAATGGCGCAAGGCCTATGGCGACTGGCTGCCCAGCGCCAATCTGAAGATCGAACTGTCGCCGCGCGTCTATCTGCGCCTGGCCGCCTCGCGCGTGGTCAGCCGGCCCAACGTCATCGACAACGCCCCGCGCATCTCCGTCGCCCGCGACACCCCGACGGCCAACGGCGGCAATCCCGAGCTGGATCCGTTCCTGGCCACCCAGCTGGACGCCTCGGCCGAGTGGTATTTCCCGACAGGCGGGGCCCTGGCCCTCGCGATCTTCGATCGAAGATTGGACGACTACATCACCGCCCAGAACACCTTCATCGAGGTGCCCGGACGCGGCCAGGTGCTGCTGTCGACCAACGTCAACGGCGGGCAGGCGCGGATCCAGGGTCTGGAGCTGACGTTCAGCCGGGTGTTTCGCGACCTGCCCGCGCCGTGGGACGGCCTGGGCGTCCAGGGCGCGGCGACGCTGGTGCGCAGCCAGGCCAACTACTTCGCCGGCGACCGGGTGATCCGCAACGCGTTGCTCGGCCTGTCGCGCGCCACCTACAGCGCCCTGGTGTTCTACGAGAAGGGTCGGGGCTCGGTGCGACTCGGCTACAACTGGCGCGGCTCCTATCTGACCTCGATCGGCAGTTCGATCACGGCGCCGGCCACCACCGCGCCGTTCGGCTCGCTGGACGGGGCGGCCTCGTGGCGGCTGAACCGCCGCGCCACCCTTTCCCTGGAGGGCGTCAACCTGACCGACGCCCGCCGCTACGTCTATGGCGAGACCCGCGACCAGCCGATGGAGATCCATCACTGGGGCCGGTACCTGTCCGCGAGGATGAGATGGGCGTTCTGACCTTCCGTGGCGCCGGGACGCGCGCCGATCCGCCCGACGGGCCCAGCGAGTCGGCCCCGGCCAATCCGCCGCTGGAGGCGCCGCGCTTCGAGGCGCTGGTGTCGCGCTATCGTCGCCCGTTGCTGCGCTTCTTCCAGCGCCGGTCGGTCGGGGTCGAGGACGCCGAGGACCTGACGCAGGAGGTCTTCATGCGGCTGTCGCAGCGGTTCTCGCGCCTGCATTGGGGCAATCCGGACGGGCTGGTGTTCACGGTCGCCGCCAACGCCCTGGTCGACCACGAGCGGCATCAGCGCTCGCGCCAGCGGGGACGCCACGTCGAGGTCGACCCCGCCCTCCCCGCCGACGAGCCCACGGCCGAGGCGACCCTGGCCGGACGCGAGCGGCTGGCCAAGCTGGTGGCGGCCCTGGACGACCTGCACCCGAACGCGCGCGCGGTCTTCGTGCTGTGCCGCTTCGAGAACCTGACCCAAGCCGAGGCGGCGGCGCGGCTGAACCTGTCGCTCAGCGCCGTCGAGAAGCACATGATGAACGCCCTGACGCGCCTGCGCGAAGCCATCGAGACCGCGCATGACGCCTGACGACGACATGGATCCCCGCCGCCTGATGGCGGCCAGTCTGACCCGTCCGCTGAGCGCCGCCGAACAGGCCGCGCTGGACGCCTGGTCGGCTTCCTCCGCCGAGGCGCGCGAGGAGATCGCCCGGACGCGCGAGGTGTGGCTGGCCATGGGTCTGGCCGCCGAGGATCCGACCGTGCGCGCCCTGCGCCGCGAGGTCCGTCGAGAGGCGCGCCTGGACCGCCCGGCCGCGCCGGACCGTCGCCCGCTGATCGCCGGCCTGGCCCTGCTGGCCGCCGCCCTGGTCGTCGGCGTGGTCCTGAAGGTGCAGCCGCGGGTCGATACCTATGTCGCGCCGGCCCACGCCCCGGCCCGCCTGACCCTGGCCGACGGCAGCCATGTGGTGCTCAGTCCGGGCGGCCGCCTGACCACGCGCTTCAAGGCGCGCGCCCGAGACGTTTCGCTGGACGCCGGCGACGCCTTCTTCGAGGTCGCGCACGACAAGACCCGGCCATTCGAGGTGGCGACGGCGGGCCGGACGCTCACGGTGCTGGGCACCCGCTTCAACGTGGCCGGCGGCGGGCGGCTGACCGTGTCGCTGGTCGAGGGCTCGCTGCGCGTCAGCCAGCCGGGCGCGGCCAGCGTGCTGCTGCGTCCCGGCCAGCGCTATGTCGGGACATCCGGGGTGGGCGGCGGCGCCCAGGCCGGCGACGTGAAGGGCGACGCGGCGTGGACCGACGGCCGCGTCGTGCTGGCCGATGTCAGCCTGTCCGAAGCGGCCGAGCGGCTGTCGCGCGCCTCGGGCCGTCACGTCGCGCTGACGGATCCCGCCCTGGCCCGCCTGCGCCTCTCGGGCTCGCTGGACATCGGCCGGATGGACGACGTCGGCGCGGCCCTGGAGGCCCTGCTTCCGGTGCGCGCGCGCCTCACGCCCGAGGGAGACCTGAAGCTGTCTCCGGTCGCCGGTTCGTCTCTGAACGGATAAAATCGAGACTTTTCAACAGGATCGTCGCAAATATTTCACCGATGCCGGACTGAGGTTCGGCGTCGCCCCCTCCGTTCTTCTGCCCTGACCCGCGCCTCCCCGCGGGCCCAGCAAAGACCGGGGGATACCATGTCCAACTCGAAGTTCCTGTCCGCGCCCTGCGCGGGCGCCGTCGCCGTCCTCGCCTTCGCCGCCCTCGGCGCGGGCCAGGCCCAGGCCGCCGACACCGCCGCGGCCGCGCCAGCCGCCGCCGAAACGGCCGACGCGGTCGAGGCCGTCGTCATCACCTCGTATGGCAAGAGCCTGCAGGCCGCCGCCGCCCTGAAGCGCTCGGCCGCGTACGGCCTCGACGCCGTCAACGCCGAGGACATCGGCAAATTCCCGACCCGCAACGCCGCCGAGGCGCTGCAACTGGTCACGGGCGTCACCATCGACCGCCAGCGCGGCGCGGGCCTCTATGTCAGCGTCCGGGGCCTGGGCCCGCAGTTCCAGTACACCGAGCTGAACGGCCGCTCGATCGCCGTCAACGACCTGATCGAGAACGGCGGCGCCAAGGGCCGTCAGTTCCGCTTCGAGGTGCTGCCCGCCGAACTGATCTCGCAGATCGAGGTCGTGAAGACCCCGACCGCCGACATGGACGAAGGCGCCCTGGGCGGCAATATCAACATCAAGACCTTCAAGCCGTTCGACCTGGGCAAGAAGGCCGCCTTCTCGGTGCGCGAAACCTATAGCGACGTGCGCAAGAAGGCCGACCCGTCGGTCTCGGGCCTGGGCAGCTGGACCAACGCCGACAAGACCATCGGTGTGCTGGCCTCGGGCCTCTATGACGAGCGCCACGTGCGCAACGACCGCCTGTACATGGTCGGCTGGAACCTCGATCGGTTCAAATCGGTGTTGGGCTCGGGCCTCTACACGCCCACCCGCACGCGTCCGACCGTCGAGACCGAGCACCGCAAACTCTATTCGGGCGCCATCTCGGGTCAGTGGAAGCCCAACAGCGACTTCCAGACCGACGTCGACCTGCTGGTGACCCGGCTGGACGTCGACTACGACGAGTTCGGCCTCGACATCTATCCGGACGACGCCACCTTCGCGACGCCGCAGTTCGTGGCCGGCAGCCAGAAGGTCGTCGGCGACACCGTCGTGGCCGGCACGATCAACAACGTGCGCTGGATGGCCTCGCGCGAGACCAGCATGAACCGCCACGACCTGACGATCTTCGGGATCAAGCAGGCCTGGACGCCGGGCGCCTGGACGTTCAACGCCGAGTACGGCTATTCGCGCGCCCGCAGCTACCATCCGGACGGCAAGGCCACGACCCGCGACCGCATCGCGTTCTTCGCGCCGCTCAGCTTCGACTTCTCGCGCGGCGCCACGGCGATCCCGCAGTTGACCACGACCGTCGACTACGCCAACCCGGCCAACTACGTGGGCCAGGCGTTCGACTACACCTGGAAGGACTCGCGAGACAGCGACGAGACGTTCCGCCTGGACGGCGCGCGCGTCTTCTCGGGCTGGTTCACCAAGATCGCGTTCGGCGCCGAACAGCACAACATGAACCGCACGTACCTGCGTCGCGACTGGGTGCTGAACGACATCCTGAACACGCCGCTGACGACCCTGGGCGCCAGCTTCTACGAGACCATGCCCTATAAGGGCTTCCTCAAGGACTTCGCCGGCGACACGCCGCGCACCTGGGTCACCCCGACCAGCGACGCCTACTACAACAAGATGTTCACCTCGGCCGTGGCGGCTCAGCCGTGGTCGGTGGCCGACCTGCGCAACTCGTTCATCGTCGACCAGAAGATCCACAGCGCCTATGTGCGCGGCGACTTCAAGTTCGACCTGGGCGGCGTGCCGGTCAGCGGCAATCTGGGCGTCCGCTACGCCGAGACCAAGCAGTTGGCCAGCGGCACGCTGACCAGCGGCTCGACGCCGGTGCCGGTCGGCTATCTGAAGGAGTACAAGAACTGGCTGCCCAGCCTGAACGTCAAGCTCGACCTGCGTGACGACCTGGTCGGCCGCCTGTCGGCCTCGCGCGTCGTCAACCGTCCCAACGTCACCGACAGCGCCCCGCGCATCAGCGTCAGCCGCGACTCGCCGACGGCCTCGGGCGGCAATCCGGACCTGGATCCGTTCCTGGCCGACCAGTACGACGCCTCGCTGGAATGGTACCCGGCCCCGACCACGGCCGTGACCGCCGCGGTGTTCATCAAGACGATGGACAACTACATCACCGCCCAGAACACCACGATCCAGGTGCCTGGCCGCGGCGACGTGCTGCTGTCGGCCAGCGTCAACGGCGGCGACGCCGAGGTGCGCGGCTTCGAAGCCGCCTACAACCAGTCGCTGTCGTTCCTGCCCGGCCCCTTCGATGGCTTCGGCGTGCAGGCCTCGGTGACCCTGGTGGACAGCAAGGCGAACTATTTCGCCGGCAACCGTCAGATCAAGGACGACCTCGTGGGCCTGTCCAAGCAGAGCTACAACCTGGTCGGCTACTACGAGAAGGGCCCGATCAGCGCCCGCCTCGGCTGGTTCTGGCGCTCGCGGTATCTGCAGTCGATCGGCAGCACCACCACCGCCCAGTCCTATATCGCCCCCTACGGCTCGCTGGACGGCTCGCTCTCCTACCAGATCACCCCGCGATACGCGGTGACCCTGGAAGGTTCGAACCTGACCGACGAGGTCCGCTTCACCTACGGCAAGACCAAGGACCAGCCGATGGAGATCTATCACTGGGGCCGCACGGTCTCGCTGACGCTCCGCGGCAAGTTCTGATCCCTCCCCTGAACGCCCTCTCTTTTTAGAGGTCGTCACCTCGCGCGGACCGGTCCAACACCGGCCGGTCCGCGCCTTTTCCGTCCCAGGAGGTCGCCATGCGCCCGCTGTTTCTCGCCGCCGCCCTGTCGGTCGTCGCCTTCGCAACCCAGGCGGCCGAAGCGCCGCGGATCAACGGCCTGCATTGGTTGGGCTCGCACAACAGCTACCGTCCCGAACTCGATCCCGCCGCCCTCGCGCACCAGCGCCAGGTGATGGGCGAGCACTCGCGCGGCGTCGAATACGGCCATCCGCCGATCGCCGCCCAGCTGGACCTGGGCGTCCGGCAGCTGGAATTCGATCCCTACGCCGACACCGCCGGCGGCCTCTACGCCGCCCCCTACGCCAAAGACCCGGCCAAGCTCGCGATCATGCAGGCGCCCGGCGCCAAAGTGCTGCACGCCCCGGTCGTCGACGCCCGCACCCTGTGCCTGCGCCTCTCGGACTGCTTCGCCGAGGTGGCGACCTGGTCCAAGGCCCACCCCGATCACCAGCCGATCGTGATCTTCGTCAACACCAAGGAAGAGCCGTTCAACAACCCGGCCATTCCCAACCCGCCGCTGTGGACCGAGGCTGACTTCGCCGGCCTTGACGCCGACGCGATCAAGGCGTTCGGCCGCGACCGGATCATCGCGCCGGACGACGTCCGAGGCGCGCGCGCCACCCTGCGCGACGGCGTGACGGGCGGCGGCTGGCCCACGGTGGACGGCGCGCGCGGCAAGGTGCTGCTGGTGCTGGACGCCAATCCCCGCATCGAGGAGGCCTATCGCGCGGGCCATCCGTCCCTGAAGAACCGGATGCTGTTCGGCCTCTATGCCGACGACCAGGCCGAGGCGGCGGTGTTCAACATCCAGGACCCGCGCCCCGCTCAGGCGATGATCAAGGCCCTGGTCGCTCAAGGCTTCCTGGTGCGCACCCGCAGCGACGCCGACACGACCGAGGCCCGCAACCACGACCTGGGCCGCCTCGAGGCTTCGGTCAACTCGGGCGCGCAGATCATCAGCACCGACTACTATCCCGGCGCGCCGGACCCGCTGGGCCTGGGCTTCGTCATCCGCCCGGCTTGGTTCGACGCCGCGCATTGAGGGCTGCTCCGGCCCTCGCGTTGAGGAAAACGTCGGCGGCAAGCGTTCGCCGCCGACGTGATACGGGGCCTCAGGTCGCCGTCGAGGGCGTGTTGAGGAAGCTCTTGCGACGGCCGTAGAGCAGGTAGACGACGATGCCGACCAGGTTCCACACCAGGAACCGGCCCAGCGTCGCCGGCGGCAGGCTGATCATGAAGTAGAGGCAGCCGACCACCGCCAGCGGGCCGACGACCCACACCGCCGGACAGCGGAACAGGCGCGGCAGGTCGGGCTTGGTCACCCGCAGCACCATCACGCAGACGGCCACGCAGATGAAGGCCAGCAGGGTGCCGGCGTTCGACAGCTCGGCGATCTCGTCCAGTCGGAACAGGCCCGCGACCACCGCCACGAAGGCGCCGACCATCAGGGTCAGCATCACCGGCGTGCCGCGACGGGGATGCAGCTTGCTGAGACTGTGCGGCAGCAGGCCGTCGCGCGACATCACGAAGAACACCCGCGTCTGGCCGAACATCATCACCAGGATGACGCTGGGCAGGGCGATGACCGCCGCCGCCGCGATGGCGACCGCCGCCCAGGGGTGGTTCAGGCTGCGCAGGATGAAGGCCAGCGGCTCGCCGCTGCGGGCGAACTCGCTGTACGCCCACGCCCCGACCGCGCAGGTGGCGACCAGCATGTAGATCAGGGTGCTGACGATCATCGAGCCGACGATGCCGATGGTCAGGTCGCGCTTGGGGTTCTTGACTTCCTCGGCCGAGGTCGAGACCGCGTCGAAACCGAAGAAGGCGAAGAACACGATGGCGGCCGCCGCCATGACGCCGCGCGTGTGGCCATTCACAGTCTCGGAGGCGAAGCCGTAGGGCATGAACGGCGTGAAGTTCTCGGGCTTCAGCACCGTGATGGTCAGGAACACGAACACGGCCAGGGCCAGGATCTTGATGGCCACCAGGGCGATGTTGACCACCGCGCTCTCCTTGGCGCCGCGGATCAGCAGGGCGGTGACCGCCAGCACGATCAGCACCGCCGGCAGGTTGACGATGCCGCCCCCATGCGGTCCGGCCAGCAGGGCCGCCGGCAGGGTGATGCCGGCGCTCTTCAGCAGGCCGACCATATAGCCCGACCAGCCCACCGCCACGGCGCTGCAGGTCACCGAATATTCCAGGACGAGGCTCCAGCCGACGATCCAGGCCAGGCCTTCGCCAAGAACGGCATAGGCATAGGTGTAGGCGCTGCCGGCCGCCGGGATCATGGTGGCCATCTCGGCATAGGTCAGGGCGGCGAACACGCAGAGCACGCCGCAGGCCGCGAAGGCCAGGATCACGGCGGGGCCGGCCCGCTCGGCGCCGATGCCGGTCAGGGTGTAGATGCCCGTACCGATGATCGCGCCGATGCCCAGGGCGATCAGGTGCGGCCAACTGAGCGTCGGCTTGAGGCGGCGGCTTTCCTCGACGCGGAGCACCGCATCCAGCGCCTTGCGGCGCGTCCAGAAGGTCATCAGTCCCAGTCCCCTGTTGCTGTCGCGCCCGGCCCCCTCGCCGGTCCGCGCTTTACGAAAATGGCCTGTCGATCGAGGCCGAAGGCTTGGTGAACCAGGCCGCGCCGTCGGGCGTGACATGGAAATGGTCTTCGAGCCGGACGCCGAACTGGTCGGGCAGCACGATCATCGGCTCGTTGGAAAAGCACATGCCGACCGCCAGCGGGGTCGTGTCGCCGCGCACGAGATACGGCCCTTCATGGATGGAGAGGCCGATGCCGTGGCCGGTGCGATGGGGCAATCCTGGCAGGGCGTAGTCGGGACCCAGGCCATGACGTTGCAGCACCTCGCGCGCCACCTGGTCGATCACCTCGCAAGGCACGCCCGGCTTCACGGCCGCGAAGGCGGCGGCCTGGGCCTCATGCTCGATCGCCCAGATCCGCCGATGCTCGGCGCTGGGCGTTCCGAAGACATAGGTGCGGGTGATGTCGGAGTGGTAGCCGTCGATCTGACAGCCGGTGTCGATCAGCACGAGGTCGTCCTCGTCCAGGCTCTGCTCGCCCGGCACGCCGTGCGGATAGGCGCTGGCGACGCCGAACTGCACCGCGCAGAAGGTCGAGCCGTTGTCGGCCCCGCAGGCGCGATGGGCCGCGTCGATGAAGCGCTTGACCTCGCCGGTGGTGATGCCGGGGCGCAGGATCGCGGCGGCGCGATGATGGACCTCCAGGGTCAGGCTCTTGGCGTATTGCAGCAAAGCCAGCTCGGCCGACGACTTGATCCCCCGGCAACCATCGACGACCGGCGCGGCGTTGAGGACGGAGAGATCCGGCGCGGCCTTTCTGACATCGTCGAAGGCCTGGAACGACAGGGCCGGGTCGAAGGCCAGGGTCGTGACGCCCAGCGCCTTCAGCGTCTCGGCGACCAGTGCGCCAGGCGGTTCATCCTCCTGCCAGAGGCGGATCTCGGCCTCGAGACCGAGGCTGGCTTGCAGCGAGCCGAGCTCGAAGGCCGGGCAGATCATGATCGGCTCGCCCTCGACGGGCAGCAGCATGGCGACCAGCCGCTCGGTCGCGCCCCAGGCGACGCCGGTGAAATAGCGCAGGCTGGCGCCGGCCCCGATCAGCAGCGCCTGGGCGCCGAGGGCTCGCGTCAGGTTTCGCGCCTTGGCCAGCCGCGCCCGGCGCTCGGCGGCGTCGATCGGCGCGGGCCGGCCAGGCGGCGGCGCGAGGCCCGCGAGTTCCTGTTCCGCGGAGGATCCGCCGATGCCGGTCGTCATGCGGCGATCTCCTTGGCGCGCCAAGCGGCGCCCGGGGTGAAACGGTCCAGGTCGAAAGGCGTCAGGTCAACCGGCGCCGCGGCGCCGACGGCCAGGGCGGTGACGATCTCGCCGGTCGTCGCCGCCAGGGTCAGGCCCAGATGCTGATGGCCGAAGGCGTAGATCAGGTTCGGCGCGCGACGGCTGACGCCGATGGCCGGCAGGTAGTCGGGCAAGGTCGGACGGGCGCCCATCCACTGGCTGCGCGGCTTGGCCATGGGCAGGCCCAGCTCATCGACGTGCTTATGCAGGCGGGCCCATTTGCGCGGATCGGCCGGGGCGTCATGGCGGGCGAACTCGACGAAGCTGGCGGCTCGCAGCCGGTCGCCGAACCGGGTGACGATCATCGACCGATCCTCGAACACCACTGGCGGCAGGTCGCCCCAGGCCCCCACATCGCCTTCGATATGGTAGCCGCGTTCGGCGACGATGGGCGCGACGTGGCCAAGGCCCCGCATCAGGCCCCCACTGCCGACGCCGGCCGCCAGGACGACCTGATCCGGTCGCAGCACCTCGCCGTCGTCCAGCGCGACGACCGCGCGACCGCCCTCGAGCCTGAGCGCCGTGACCTTCGCCGCGCGTGTCGTTCCGCCCAGGGCCGCGAAGGTGTCGCGCAACGTCCGCAGGGCCAGGCCGGGATCGCTGATCTGGCCGCTGTTCTCGAAACGCAGGCCGCCCGCCGGGGCGACGGCCAGACGGCTGGCGACCTCCAGCAGCTCGACGCCCTGCAGGTCGCGCTTCCGCGCAAGACCGATATTGGCGGCGCTCCAAGCGGCCCTGCCCTTTTCGGCGCTGGCCGGGCTCTCCCAGACGACAATGTGGCCGCGCTCGCGCAGCAGCTCCGGCCGGCCGACCGCGGCGACGAGACGTCGCCAGGCCGGAACCGCGTCGTCCAGCAAGGCGCCAAGCGCCGCCTTCCCATGATCGAAAGCGTCCGGCGCGCAGGCCTGGACATAGCGTCCCGCCCAGCCGCTCCATGAGAGGATGTCGGCGAATCTGAAGTCCAGGGCCCCGCCCCGCGGGAACCAGCGCGCCGGCGCCGATTTCAGCGCCTTCATCGAGGCGATCGGTTCGACCTGTTCGATGGCGACATGACCGGCATTGCCCCATGACGCGGACGGCCCGGCGCCCTCGTCAATGAGCAGCACCCGCGCGCCCGCGCGTCGAAGATCCAACGCGCAGGCCAGCCCCACCACGCCTCCGCCGACAACGACGATACTCACCAGGCCTTTACCTCCAGATCTCATATCGTATATGGTAGACGAACATCACAGAGGTGCAAGCGGTATGAATTCGATCTCCTGGCGCGGCGTCTATCCAGCGGCGACCACTCAATTCAATGCGGACTCGTCCATCGATTTCGAGGCGAGCCAGGGCGTCCTCGACGCCCTGATCAAGGACGGCGTCCACGGGCTCATCGTGCTCGGCACCTGCGGCGAAAACAACTCGCTTGACGCCGATGAGAAGCGCGCGGCGCTGAAAGCCGCCGTGGAAGTCGTCGCGGGGCGCGTTCCGGTGGTGGTTGGTGTCTCGGAAATGACCACCGAACGCGCCGCCAAGTTCGCCAAGGACGCCGAGGCCATCGGCGCCGACGCCCTGATGGTGCTGCCGGCCATGGTCTATGTTCCGACCGAACTGGAGCTGGAGCACCACTTCCGCACGGTCGCGGCCGCCACCAGCCTGCCGCTCATGCTCTACAACAACCCGCCGGCCTATCGCGTCTCGATCACCACCAGCGTGCTGCAGCGACTGGCCGACGTGCCCAACATCGTCGCGGTCAAGGAAAGCGCGCCCGACACCCGCCGCTTCACCGATCTGCTCAACGTCTTCGGCGATCGCTACATCCTGATGGCCGGCCTCGACGATGTCGCGCTGGAAGGCCTGCTGCTGGGCGCCCACGGCTGGGTCTCGGGCCTGACCAGCGCCTTCCCGCAAGAATCGGTGGCCCTTGTGGCCGCCATCGACCGCGGCGACCTGGCCGAGGCCCTGCGGATCTACCGTTGGTTCATGCCGCTGCTGCACCTCGACGCTGAACATGATCTCGTCCAGTCCATCAAGCTGGCCGAGCAGATCATGGGCCGGGGCTCCGAGCGGGTCCGCGCGCCGCGCCTGCCGCTGGCCGGCGCCCGTCGCGCCGAGGTGACCGCCATGGTCGAGAAGGCCGCGGCGACCCGTCCCGTCGGCTAGATCATTGTTCGATCCAACCGGATCGGACAATGATCCAGGCTTCTGTTTGACGCATTTTCCGACGACCGGCCGGCGGCCGCTTCGTCGGAAAATGCTCTAGGACCACCGATCAGCCATGCGTCACACCTTCTTCTGTATTGACGGCCACACCGCCGGCAATCCCGTACGGCTGATCGTCGGCGGCGCGCCCCTGCTCCGGGGCGCGTCGATGAGCGAGCGCCGCCAGGACTTCCTGGAGCGCTTCGACTGGATCCGCACGGGCCTGATGTTCGAGCCGCGCGGCCACGACATGATGTCCGGCGGCTTCCTCTATCCCCCCACCCGCGACGACACCGAGGCCGGCATCCTGTTCGTCGAGACCAGCGGCTGCCTGCCAATGTGCGGCCATGGCACGATCGGGATGGTCACCTTCGCCCTGGAGAACGGCCTGATCACGCCACGCGTCCCGGGCCGCCTGAAGCTGGAAGTGCCGGCCGGCGTCATCGACATCGAATACAAGACGGCCGGCGACAAGGTCACGGCGGTGAAGATCGTCAACGTGCCGGCCTATCTGGCGGTGACCGACATCGAAATCGACGTTCCGGGCCTGGGCCCGCTGAAGCTGGACGTCGCCTACGGCGGCAACTTCTACGCCATCGTCGAACCGCAGGGCGCGTACAAGGGCCTGGACGCGTTCAGCGCCCAGGACATTCTGCACTACAGCCCTATCGTCCGCGAACTCGTCCGCGAGAAGACCACGCCGGTCCACCCGCTGGATCCGACCATCCGCGGGGTCAGCCACGTGCTGTGGGCCGACGGCCCCAGCGCCGAAGACGCCGATGGGCGCAACGCGGTGTTCTATGGCGACAAGGCCATCGACCGCAGCCCCTGCGGCACCGGCACCTCGGCCCGCCTGGCCCACCTTCACGCCAAGAACAGGCTCAAGGTCGGCGAGACCTTCGTGCACGAGAGCTTCATTCGCAGCCGCTTCATCGGCAAGGTCGAGGCGGAAACCGCGATCGGTGACCAGGCCGCGATCATTCCGTCCGTCGAAGGCTCGGCGATCTCGACAGGCTTCAATACGATCTGGATCGATCAGGCCGACCAGTTCTGGCGAGGTTTTCAAGTCGTTTAGGGCGTGGTCGACGATTTCTTGTTTGCACTGGCCGGTTACAGGGACCTATGACCGTTAAGGGCGCGCTTCGCGTCGCCAAGCCTTTGCGCTTCTTGAAAGACACGCCCACCCGATGACCATCGTCGTCCGCACCCTCTCCGACCAGACCTATGAACTGGTCCGCAAGCGCATCCTGCTGGGCCAGATGGGTCCAGGGACGCCGGTGCGACAGGACACGATCGCCGAGGAGCTGGGGGTCAGCAAGATCCCGCTGCGCGAGGCCCTGAGCCGGCTGGAGCAGGACGGCCTGCTCAGTTCGTACCCGAACCGCGGCTACGTGGTGCGGCCGCTGTCGGCCGACGAGGCCAACGAGGTGTTCGAGCTGCGCCTGAAGCTGGAGCCCAGCGCGGCGGCCGCGGGCTGCAAGAAGGCCACGCCCGAGGACCAGCAGAAGGTCAAGACCGCGCTGGCCGCGCTTGAGACGGCTCAGCAGACCGGCGCGCCGGGCGACCACGTGTCGATGAACCGCGCCTTCCACATGGCGATGATCCGCCCCTCCGGCGGTCTGGTCACCTACCAGTTGCTCGAGCGTCTCCAGGTCCTGGCCGAGCGCTACGTGCGCGTCCACCTGGAGCCGTATGGCCGCGAGGCCCGCGCCGCCGAGGAGCATCGCGAACTGCTGGACGTCTGGCTGCGGGGCGACGCCGCCAAGGTCGAGTCCCTGACCGCCGCCCACATCCGCGGCACGATGAAGGATCTGCAGCAGCAGCTGTCGGCTTAATCTTCCAGGATCAGCGCCGCCGCGCCGTGATGATGGTGTCGATCTCGTCGGCGCGAGGGTTGATGAACTCCAGCTGTACGCGGCCGTCGGCCAGGGTCTTGACCGTGGCGGGGACCGAGCTGTTGGTCAGCACCCAGCCGGCGGGCAGCACCACGGTGTTCAGCGGCCGGCCGAACGACCGCCGCCAGACCAGTTCGTCGCCAACCAGCTTGTAGCGCTCGGCGTCGGTATAGGTCTCGCTGAAGCGCAGGCGCGCGCTCTGGCCTGGCTTCACGGGATCGAAGTGGAACACGATAGCCTCGGTCTCGGGCGTCACGCCCTTCTGGTCGGGCGCGGCCTTCAGGATGTCGGCGCCCTTCAGCATCTCCCACTTCAGGGCCGCGCCGGTGTCGAGGTTGCGCGCCGATGGCTTGGAGGCGGCGCTGCCGGCCCGGACGATGTTGACATAGACGCCCACGCCCGGCCGGGTCTCGGTGTAGTCGTGATAGAGATCGAAGCTGTGGGTTTCCGGCGGCTGCAGGAAATACATGATCTCGCGGTTCTGGTGGGCGCGCTCGTCCAGCGCCTTGGCCAGGGAGGAGCCCGCAGGCTTCAGGTTCGGCGACGGCCGCGCCTTGATCACCAGCGGGGCCTGGGCCGGGGTGTTGTTCCAGAAGGCGATCTTGATGCGGCCGTCGGCCTCCTGCAGCACCTGGGCCGGATAGTTGCAGGACACCAGCTCATAGCCGGCCGGCAGCACCACCGCGTTGCGCTTCACGCCCAGCGGCCGGTCGAAGACGATCAGGTCGTCCTCCTGATAGTAGCTCTTGGCGTCCTCGTAGGTCTTGTCGATCAGCACCCGGCCCTCGCCGCCGTCGGCCGGCACGGGATGGGCCAGTTTGACGCGGATATAGCTGCCGTCAGGCGTCGCGCCGCGTACGCCGCCGGCCTTGGCGACATCGCCGGGCACGACCTCGAATTTCAGCGGCTTGCCGGTGGCGCGGTCGTTGACGCGCTCGTCGGTCGCGACGCTACCTTGCCGGATCGGGTTGTAGTAGGCGGTCGCCCCGGCGGTGCTGGCGGTGATCTCGTAGACGATCCGGAACTTGTGGCTGCCCGGGCCGAGCAGCTCGTAGCGGGTGTAGCCGTCAGACTCGGTCTGCTGGAGCGGCTGCGTCGCTGTCTGGGCGTGTAGCGGTCCCGCCAGCAGCAGCGTCAGGGCCGTCCCGGCCAGCGCCTTGCGAAATACCGACATCCTTGCCTCCCGTTGGACTTCACGCCGAGCGCCAGTAACGTATACATAATACGATAAGAGCGGTAGCGCTTTGGGGATTGTACATGCGGACTGGCGGACTGATCGTACTGGCGTTAGCCGTGCAGGCGACGCCGGCCCTGAGCCAAGTCACCGCTCAGGACATGACGCGCTCGCTGCGGCTGCGCGAGACGCAGATGTACCTGACCCGCGACGTCGCCGATCCGGCCGCCTGGTCCGGCGACGGCAAGCTTTTCTACCGCAAGACGGTCGAGGGCGGCTTCGCCTTCGTCACCTACGACGTCAAGACCGGGGCCAAGACGCCCAGCTTCGACCAGGCCCGCATCGCCGCCGGGCTGGGCAAGGCCGCCAACACAACTTTCGACCCGCTGCGGCTGCCGTTCGAGACCTTCACCTTCGCCGACAAGGGCGCGGCGATCCGCTTTTCGTTCAACGAGACCGGCTGGCGCTGCACGCTGACCGACTACAGCTGCGCCGAGGCGCCCCGGCCGGGTCGGCCCAGCGGCTTCGGTGTGGTGCGCGACCTCTCCGTCCCGGCCGCCAATCCCCCGCGCCGCTCGCCCGACGGCCAGTGGGAGGCCCGTGTCGAGAACTTCAACATCGCCGTGCGCCCGGTCGGAGGGGCCTGGAAACGGATCAGCACCGACGGCTCGGAGGCCAACTTCTACGATCCGGAGTCGATCGTCTGGTCGCCGGACTCCGCCAAGCTGGCCGCCTACCGCGTGCGCCCCGGCTTCCGCCGGATCGTCTATCGCGTCGAGGCCCGCCCCGCCGACCAGGTGCAGCCCAAGCTCCAGACCCAGCTCTATCCCAAGCCCGGCGACGCGGTGGACATCGAGCAGCCGGTCGTTTTCCTGGCGGCCGAGGGCAAGCAATTGCCGACGCCGGACGACCTGTTCGCCAACCCTTACGACCTCTCCAAGCTGGAATGGCGCAAGGACAGCGCCACCGTGTCCTTCATCTACGAGCAGCGCGGCCACCAGTTGGCCCGCGTGGTCGAGATCGACGCCCGGACCGGCCAGCCACGCGCCGTGGTCACCGAGACGGCCAAGACCTTCATCAACGAGGGCCGTCGCTTCCGGCAGGACATCGACAACGGCCGCGAGGTCCTGTGGATGTCCGAGCGCGACGGCTGGAACCATCTCTATCTGTTCGACGGCAAGACCGGCGCGGTGAAGACTCAGATCACCAAGGGCCCTTGGGTGGTGCGCCAGGTGCTGAAGGTCGACGAGGCCAGGCGCCAGATCTACTTCGCCGCCAGCGGCATGGTCGCCGGCCAGGATCCCTACTTCCAGCACGTCTATCGCATCGGCTTCGACGGCAAGGGGCTGACGGCCCTGACCACCGCCGACGCCTATCACGACGTGGCCCTGTCGCCGGACGCCAGCCTCTATGTGGACACCTATTCGCGCGTCGACCTGCCGCCGGTCTCGGAACTGCGCCGCACCCGCGACGGCGGCCTGGTCGCCACGCTCGAGAAACCCGACATCAGCCAGCTGGTCGCCGCCGGTTTCAAGCCGCCCGAGCCGTTCGTCGCCAAGGGCCGCGACGGCAAGACCGACATCCATGGGCTGATCGTCCGCCCACAGAATTTCGATCCCACCAAGCGCTATCCGGTGATCGAGAACATCTATGCCGGCCCGCACGCCAGCTTCGTGCCCAAGACCTGGTGGCCGTTCGGCTATCACGCGGGCGGCGACAAGGTGGTGGGCATGCAGTCGCTGGCGGATCTGGGCTTCATCGTCGTGCAGATCGACGGCATGGGCACGCTGAACCGCTCGAAGGCCTTCCACGACGTGGCCTGGAAGAACCTGGCCGACTCCGGTTTCCCCGACCGCATCCTCTGGCACCAGGCCGTGGCGGCCAAGTATCCCTGGTATGACACAAGCCGCGTCGGCATCTATGGCGGCTCGGCCGGCGGCCAGTCGACGGCCCTGGCCCTGCTCTACCATCCGGAATTCTACAAGGTCGGGGTGGCCTTCGCCGGCTGCTTCGACAACCGCATGGACAAGATCAGCTGGAACGAGCAGTGGCTGGGCTGGCCCGTCGACCAGAGCTATTCGGCCGCCTCGGCGATCGACAACGCCTGGCGCCTGCAGGGCAAGCTGCTGATGATCGTCGGCGAGCAGGACAAGAACGTCGATCCCGCCTCGACCCTGCAGTTCGCCGACGCCCTGATCAAGGCCGACAAGGAATTCGACCTGCTGGTCGTGCCGGGCGAAGGCCACTCGGTCGGCCGCTCCACCGGCCCGATCGACTACGGCCAGCGCAAGGAGTTCGAGTTCTTCCTGCGCCACCTGGCCGGCCAGGAGCCGCCGAACTGGAACGCCCGCGCGGTGGTCACGCCGGTGGCGGCGCGCTGAGACGAAAAACGCTCCCGATCGGTGTGATCGGGAGCGTCTTCACTCAGCCGAGCGGCCCGTTCAGTTGCCTTGCGTCGCGCTGTCGTAGAAGGCGTCGAGGTCCTTCTTGAACTGCGTGGTGACCGCCGGGTTGATGTAAACCATGTGCCCGGACTCGTAGTACTTGTAGGTCAGGTTCTTCCGCAGGGTCGGGTCGATCTGCATGTGCTTCAGGTCATACTCCGCCCCGAAGAACGGCGTGGCCATGTCGTAGTAGCCGTTCTGCGACAGCACCTTCAGCTTCGGGTTCTGGCGCATGGCCATCGACAGGTCGAGCGCGGTGTCGGCCAGGGCCATCTGAGCGCCGCCTCCGCGTCCGCCCGGCGCCCTGTGCTTCTGGTCCCACTTTCCGCCGCCGATCTGGGCGTAGTAGTTCGGGCGGTAGCTGAGCTTGGTCTTATAGCCCAGGGTGCCGAACAGGTACTTGTTCAGCGCGCCGATATAGGCCCCGCTGATCGAGGTGTCGGTGGCGTCGAACTCGGGACCGTCGCCGCCATCATCGACGTCGATGCCCTTGAAGCGCGAGTCCAGGCGGCCAACGGTGCGCGACTGGTCACGCAACAGCTCCTTGCGGAACCGGCCGAGCTCGACGCGCAGGTCGACGCTGAGCAGGAACTTCTCTGACAGGCCGGTATAGGCGCTCATCTGCTTGGCGATGGCGGCGCGTTCGGCGTCGCTAAGGTCCGAGCCCTTGGCCATGGCCGTGGCGTAGGGCCCGCGGGCCCACTCGCGTACCTCGGTCAGGAACGGCTCCAGCGTCGCCGGACGGTTCTGCAGGCGGTTGTGGTACCAGGCCGTGGCCGCGTAGCTGGGCAGGTAGGTGACGAAGATCTGGTCGAAGCCCGGCTGGCGCACGCCGTAGTTCAGGATCGACGACAGCAGGACGACGCCGTTCATCTGCACGCCGCGCTCCTGCAGGGCGTGGACCAGGCCGGCCGAGCGCAGGGTGCCGTAGCTCTCGCCGAACAGGAACTTAGGGCTGTCCCAGCGGTCATTGATCGTCAGGTAACGCATGACGCCGCGCGCGAAGGCGTCGATGTCCTGGTCGACGCCATAGAATTCCGGCCCCTTCGACTTGCCGATCGGCCGCGACAGGCCGGTGCCGATGGCGTCGATGAAGACGATGTCGGTCTTGTCCAGCATCGTCTCGTGGTTCTCGGTGATCTTGTAGGGCGCGGGCGCGGCGACATCGACCAGCGGCGTCTCGACGTGCACCGGACCGATCGAGCCCATGTGCAGCCACATGCTCGAGGAGCCCGGGCCGCCGTTGTAGGTGAAGGTCACCGGGCGCGGCGCCGAGCCCTTGGGGCGGTCGGCCACGTAGGCGACGTAGAACATCGAGGCCACCGCCTCACCGTCGTCGTTGCGGATGACGAGGGTGCCGGGGGTCACCGTGTAGCCGATGACCTTGCCGGCGACCGTGACCGAACCGCGCTTGGGCTGGGCGTCTTCCTCGGCGGTGGCCTGGGCCAGGTCGGGGGCGTCGACCTTGGCGGCCTTTTCGGAACCCTTGGCCGGGGCCTCGACGGCCGGCGGTTTCTCTTGGGCCAGGACGGGCTGCGCCGCGAGGGCGGCCAAGCCCAGGGCGGCTATGAGGGGGTACGCACGCATGGAAATCTCCGGATGGAAGTCTTGTTTTCTGGGTCCGCGGGGAGGTCTTAGGAGGCCGGCGTCGTCGGGCTCGCGCCGCCGTCGGCGATGTACTTGTCGATCCGCGCCTCCAGCACCGGCAGCGGCACGGAGCCGAGCGCCAGGATGACGTCGTGGAACTTGCGCTGGTCGAACTTGGGACCCAGCTTGGCCTCGGCCTCGGCGCGCTTCTTGCGGATGCTCAGTTCGCCCAGCTTGTAAGCCAGGGCCTGACCCGGCCAGCTGATATAGCGGTCGACCTCGGTCTCGATGTCGTGCTGGGCCAACGCCGTGTGGCTGGCCAGGTAGTCGATGGCCTGCTGGCGGGTCCAGCCGTCGTGATGGATGCCGGTGTCGATCACCAGGCGCGCGGCGCGCCACATCTCGAACGACAGGCGGCCGAAGTCCTCATAGGGCGTGCGGTAGATGCCCATCTTGGTCCCCAGCCACTCCATGTAGAGCGCCCAGCCCTCGCCATAGCCCGAGAAGTAGGTCTGCTTGCGGAAGGCCGGCCGGCCGGTCTGCTCCAGCGCCACGGCGGCCTGGAAGCTGTGGCCCGGATTGCACTCGTGCAGGGTCAGGGCCGGGATCTGGTACAGCGGCCGCGACGGCAGGTCGTAGGTGTTCATCTGGCAGGATTCCAACCCGCCCCGGCCGGACGTGTAGTAGGGCGCGATGGCGGCCGGCACCGGCACGATGGTGAAGCGGTAGCGCGGCAGAAGGCCGATGGTGTCCTTCAGCTTGCCGTCCACTCGCTTGGCGACATAGGCCGACACGCCCAGCAGTTCATCGGGGGTCTTGGCGTAGAACTGCGGGTCGGTGCGCAGGAACTTGAGGAAGGCGGGCATGTCGCCCTTGAAGCCGCTCTGGTCCTTGACCTTCTCCATCTCGGCCGAGATCCGCGCCACCTCCGACAGGCCGATCTGGTGGATCTGTTCGGCGGTCAGGTCGGTGGTCGTGAACTCCTTGATCTGCGCCTGGTAGTAGGCCTTGCCATCCGGCAGGGCCTCGGCGGCGATCGTCTTGCGGGCCTTGGGCAGGTACTCGTTGCGATAATAGGCCAGCAGCTTCTGGTAGGCCGGCGCCACCGACTGGGCGATCACCTGCCTGGCCTCGGCGCGCAGCTTCTCCTGCTCCTCGGCCGGGATCGACGAGGGCATGTTGGCGAAGGCCTCGTAGAAGCCGTTCTTGGCCGGGTCGGGATCGGTGAAGGCGGCGATCGTGGCGTCTCGGCCGCTCAGGGCCTCGCGCGGGACGGTGAAACCGCGCGCCACGCCGGCCTTCATGTTGGCGATCTGCTCGTCGAAATAGCGCGGGACGTCGCGCATGCGGCCGATGTAGCGGCGATAGCCCTCGGCGCTGGAATAGCCGCTGCGCGCGGACAGGCCGGACCAGAACTGGCTGTCGGCGTTGAACGGCGCTTCCCAGGTCCGGTACTTGCCTTGGGCGACGAAGGCCTCGAGGCTGGTGCGGAACACCGCCGCGTTGATCTTCTCCTCGGGCGACAGCTGATCGACCGGGATCTTGTTCAGCTCGGCCAGGGTCTTGGTCCAGTAGGCCAGGCGGGTCTCCTGGGTGGCCGCATCGACGTGCTGCAGCTGGCCGGCGCCGCCGCTGAACGGCGCGTCGCTGGCCAGACGCCCGAACTCCTTCTGCCGCCAGGCCCACTCGGTGTCATAGAGCGCCTTCAGGCGGCTGTCGGCGTCGCTGGCCGTAGCGGCGGCCGGCGCGGCGGTCTGGGCCAGGGAGACCGCCGGCGCGCCCACCATCAGGGCCAGGGCGGAAACAAGCATCAGGGAGCGAACGAACAAGGGAAGTCTCCATCCAGGACGGGCGGGAAATGTTCAGGGACTAGGTCAGGAAACGGTCGCGGGGTTGGGATTCTTGCCGCCGCCTGCGATCCAGTCGTCGATGGCCTTTTCCAGGGTCGGCAGCGGCACCGAGCCCAGGCCCAGGATGACGTCGTGGAACCAGCGCTGGTCGAAGTTGGCGCCCAGCTTGGCCTCGGCTTCCGCGCGCTTGCGGCGGATCAGCATCTCGCCCAGCTTGTAGGCCAGGGCCTGGCCCGGGTCGTTGATGTAGCGATCGACTTCGATCGTCACCTCGTGGTCGGACAGGGCGGTGTGGCTGGACAGATAGTCCAGCGCCTGCTGGCGCGACCAGCCCATGTGATGCAGGCCGGTGTCGACCACCAGGCGGGCGGCGCGCCACATCTCGTAGGTCTCGCGGCCGAACTCGTCATAGGGCGTCTCGTAGACGCCCATCTTGGTGCCCAGCCACTCCATGTAGAGCGCCCAGCCTTCGCCATAGCCCGAGAAGTAGGTGCGCTTGCGGATCGCCGGACGGTTCGGCCCCTCCAGCGCCAGGGCGGCCTGGAAGCTGTGGCCCGGCACGCACTCGTGCAGGGTCAGCGGCGGTATGGTGTAGAGCGGCCGGGCCGGCAGGTTGTAGGTGTTCATCAGGCAGCTCTCGAGGCCGCCATTGCCGCCCGTCCCGAACGGCGCGATCGCCGCCGGGGTCGGCACGATGGTGAAGCGATAGCGCGGCAGCAGGCCGATGGTGAACTTCAGCTGGCCATTGGCCTTGTTGGCCACATAGGCCGACTTGGCGATCAACTCGTAGGGGGTCTTGGCGTAGAACTGCGGGTCGGTCTTCAGGTACTTCAGGAAGCCCTGGAAGTCGCCGGTCCAGCCGGCCTGCTTCATCGTCGCCTGCATGTCGGCGTCGATCCGCGCCACCTCCTTCAGGCCGATCTGGTGGATCTGCTCGGCGGTCAGGTCTGTGGTCGTGTATTCGCGGATCTTGGCCTGGTAGAAGGCCTTGCCGTCCGGCAGGCTCTCGGCGGCGGTATTGCTCCGGGCGTGCGGGATGTAGTCGTCGCGCACATAGGCCAGCAGCTTGCCGAAGGCCGGCGCGGCGGCGCCGGTGACGGCGGCCCTGCCCTCTTCCATCAGCTTGTCGCGCTCGCCGGCCGGGATGGACGACGGCATGTTGGCGAACGGGCCGAAGAACGGATTGGCCGCCGGATCGCCCGAGGCCAGCGGCGCGATCGTCGTGTGGCGCCCCTCGATCGACGCCCTGGCCTTGGTGAAGCCGCGCGCCTGCCCGGCCTTCATGTTGGCGATCTGCTCATCGACATAGCGCGGCATGTCGCGCAGCCGCCCCAGATAGGCCCGATACTCGGCGACCGTCCCGAAGCCGGCGCGCGGCGCCATCCAGGTCCAGAAGCCAAACGGGTCCTCGTATTCCTTGAACTTGATCTGGCTGACGAAGGCTTCCAGCGCGGTGCGGAACACCGCGGCGTTGACCTTCTCCTCGGGCGACAGCTGATCGACGGGGATCTTGTCCAGCTGGGCCAGGGCGTTGGTCCAGTAGGCCAGCCGGCGCTGCTGGCTGGCGGGATCGACGCGCGGCAGGCGGTCGCCCGCGCCGCCGCCCTCGTCGTCGGCGTCGCGGCCGAACTCCTGAGCGCGCCAGTTCCACTCGGCGTCGTAGAGCGCCTTAAGGCGCGCGTCGGCGCTGGTGGCGGCGCTCATGGCGGGCTTCGCCGGCTTGGTCTGCGCCAGCGCCGGCTGAGCGACCAGCGCCATGCCCAGCGCGATCGCCAATCCCGAAACTCGTTTCATAACGCCCCTCCTCCCCATGCCCTGGTCAGGTTGTTCTCGAAGACCCCGACGGCGCATAGACCCGCACGCCGAAGACCGGACCACAGCGGGTCGTGTCGTCGGCGGGCTGGAAGCGTACGGTCACGCTTCCCTTGCCTCGGGTCAATTCGCTTGGGATCGGATAGTCGACATCGAAGAAATCGCCCGGATGCTGACCGGTCAGCGCCTGGGTCGCGATCCGCACGCCGTCGATCAGGATGTCGAAGCGTTTGTTGCGCTCCTCACCCCAGTAGGTCGCTTGCAGGATCAGCGGCCCCGGCTTCACCGCGGCCTTATATTCGAAGAAGCCGAAGGTGCGCGCGTCGCGCCCGTGGCGGCCACGATAGGTGACGGCGTAGCTGTTCTTGGCGGTCAGGCCATGATCGCGCTCGGCCTGCATCTCGCCCAGGTGCATGACGTCGACCGAGCGCCGCGCCAGGTCCCGCAAGCGCGCCTGCTCGGCCGCGTAGGCGACCTGCTGTTTCTTCCAGCCGGGTTCGTCGAAGGTGGCGAAATAGACGGCGGTGCGGCGGTCGCGCTGCTGGAAGAACGGCGCGAACGACAGGTCGGCCGGCTTGCCGATGCCCTTTGTCCGGTACTGGCCGAGCGCCGGCTCGACGGGAACGAAGCCGGTCAGCGGATCGCGAGCGACCAAGGCCGGAGCGGGTCCGTCATAGGGCTGGCTGGACGGCCCAAGGTCGGCGGCCAGCACCACCGGCCCCTTCAGAACGGCCAGCACGCTGGAGTCGTCGACCGTGGCCTCGGTGCGCAGCGTCATGGGCAGGTCCAGCCTTACCCGGTCGCCCTTGCGCCAGGCGCGGCGCAGGATCGTGTAGTCGCCGGCCGGGCCCGCCGACATCGCCTCGCCATTGACGCTGATCAGCGCGCCCCGGCACCAGCCGGGGACGCGCAGCGCCAGGCCGAACTCGCCCTTCCCATCCCTTGGGCCGTCCAGGTCCTCGACCACGATCTCGACCCGCTCGCCGAACGGATAGGCGGTCTCCATCCGGAACGTCGCCCCCTGTTCGGCCCAGCGGGCGGTCGAGGGGATGTAGAGATTGACCAGCAGGGTGTCGCCGCTGCGCCACCAGATGGAGTCGCCGTGCTTGGCGTGGCTTTCCATGCCCGAGCCGACGCAGCACCAGAAGTCGTCGAACGGCCGCGAGAACCTGCGCGCCGAGCCCGACATCAGCGGGACCATGTAGGCGAACATGCCCGTAGCCGGGTCCTGGTGGGCCAGGATGTGGTTGATATGCGCGCGCTCGTAATAGTCGAACAGCGCCGCCCGGGGCTGCCAGCCATAGAGATGCCGGGTCAGCTTCAGCATGTTGTAGGTGTTGCAGCTCTCGCAGGTCTGCTCGGTGATGTGGCGCGAGATGGTGCGGGGCGCGGTGAAGTACTCCCGGTCGGCGTTGCCGCCGATCACGTAGCTGTAGTCGCGGGTCACGGTCTCCCAGAAAAAGTGCGCGGCGACGGCCTGGTCGGCCTTGCCGGTCAGTTCGTGCAATCGCGCCAGGCCGATGACCTTGGGGATCTGGGTGTTGGCGTGGATCCACGGCAGGGAGTCGCGGCGCTGGCTGAGCGGGTCCAGCACCTTGGCGTGACGCAGGCGCTCGGCCAGGGCCAGCCAGCGCGGGTCGCGGGTGCGGGCGTAGAGCTCGGCGAAGCTCTCATTGATGCCCCCGTGCTCGCAGTCGAGGACCGTCTGCACCTGGGCGTCGTCCAGACGCGCGAACACCGCGTCGATGTAGCCGCCCAGGGCGACGGCGACCCGCAGGGCCTGCTGGTTGTCGCAATAGGCTTGCGCGTCGAACAGGCCGGCGAACAGCTTGTGCCAGTTGTAGAACGGCACCCAGCTGCCGTTGAGATCGAAGCCCATCGAGCGGATGTCGCCAGCGACCAGCTCGGGGAAGATCGCCTTGCCGTCCTCGACCACGTCGCCGCGCTTGCGCGTGAAGCCGGCCACATAGCCGTCGCCATGGGCGGCCTGGACCACCGCCAACTCGCCAACGATATAGTCGACCCGCCGCTTGCACTCGGCGTCGCCCGTCTGGGCGTACATCAGCGACAGAGCCGTCAGGTAGTGGCCCAGGGTGTGGCCGGCGATGGTGTCGCTCTCCCAGCCGCCATACACCGCGCCCTTGGCCGGCAGTCCGGCGCTGGTGCGGAAGTTGTGCAGCAGCCGGTCTGGCTCCAGGGCGTGGAGGTAGCGGCGATTGGCCTCCACCGCCTCCAGCCACGGAGAATCCAGCAGCCGCACGTCCGTCAGCGGCAACGGGCTGGCCGGCCCGAGCGGAGCCAGGGGCGCGGCGCTCAGCAGCGACGGCGCCGAGGCGGCCAAGCCGGCCATGGCCAGCAACATGCGTCGATCGATCGACTCCACGGCGCCCGCTCCCTACCTGGTTTCGGGCAGGGCCGGGTTGAAGCCGGGCGGATTGACCCCGCCGTCGGCGATGAACTGGTCCAGTCGCGCCTCCAGGGTCGACAGCGGCACCGAGCCTAGCGCCAGGATCGCGTCGTGGAAGTTGCGCTGGTCGAACTTGGGACCCAGCTTGGCCTCGGCCTCGGCGCGCTTCCTGCGGATCACCATCTCGCCCAGCTTGTAGGCCACGGCCTGGCCGGGCCAGGCGATGTAGCGGTCGATCTCGGTCTCGATCTCGTGCTCGGACAGCGCGGTGTGGTCGCGCAGGTACTGCTGGGCCTGCTCGCGGGTCCAGCCGTAGTGGTGGATGCCGGTGTCGATCACCAGGCGGCTGGCCCGCCAGATCTCGTAGGACAGCCGGCCGAAGTTCTCATAGGGCGTGTCGTAGACGCCCATCTTCGTGCCCAGCCACTCCATGTAGAGCGCCCAGCCCTCGCCATAGCCCGAGAACGAGGTCTGGCGGCGGAAGTCAGGGCGGTTCTTGGCCTCGGCCGCCACCGCCGCCTGGAAGGCGTGGCCCGGATTGCACTCATGCAGGGTCAGGGCGGTCAGGGTGTAGAGCGGCCGCGACGGCAGGTCGTAGGTGTTCATCAGGCAGCTGTCGAGGCCGCCGCGGCCGCCGGTGTAGATCGGCGCCAGGGCCGGCGGCACGGGCAGGATCGCGAAGCGCCGGCGCGGCAGGAAGCCGATGGTGTCGGCCAGCTTACCGTCGACGCGCTTGGCCACATAGGCCGAGAACGACAGCAGCTCGCGCGGCGTCTTCGGGTAGAATTGCGGGTCGGTGCGCAGGAACTTCAGGAACTCGGGCATCGTACCCTTGAAGCCGGTCTGGGCCTTGACCGCCTCCATCTCGGCGCTGATCCGCGCGACCTCTTCGAGGCCGATCTTGTGGATCTGCTCGGGCGTCAGGTCCAGGGTCGTGAAGCCTTGGATCTGGGCCTGGTAGAAGGCCTTGCCGTCGGGCTCGGCCTCGGCCGCCAGGGTGGTGCGGGCCTGCTTCATGTATTCGTCGCGGATGAAGGCCAGCAGCTTGGCGTAGGCTGGGATCACCGTCCCGGTGAGCACCTGTTGGGCCTCGGCCTTGAGGGCGGCCTGCTCTTCGGCCGGGATCGAGGCCGGCATGGTCTCGAACGGGGCCAGGAACGGATTGTCCGCGCCGGTCGACAGGTTGGGCTCGATGGTCTTGTCGCGGCCGGTGACCACCACGCGCGGCACGCTGAAGCCGCGCTTGAGACCGGCCCGCATATTGGCGGTCTGCTCGTCGAAATAGCGCGGGATGTCGCGCATCCGGGCGATGTAGTTGCGGTAGTCCTTGGCCGTCTTCAACGCGCCGCGCGGCGCGAGACCCGACCAGAAGAAGGTGTCGGCGTTGAACGGCGCCTCATAGGTCTTGAAGCGGGCGTTGTCGGCCAGGGACCTCACCGAGGCGCGGAAGATCTCGGCGTTGATCTTCTCCTCCGGCGACAGCTGGGCGATGGGGATCTTGTCCAGTTCGGCCAGGACGGCGGTCCAGTAGGCCAGGCGCGCGGCCTGGCTCTTGGCGTCGACGCGCGGCAGGTGATCGGCGCCGTCGCCCCAGCGGCCGTTGTCGTCGCGAACCCGGCCCAGTTCGCCCTGCCGCCAGGCCCACTCCCGCTCGTACAGCGCCTTCAGCTGCGCGTCGGCGGCGCCGGCTTGAGCGGCGGCCTGTCCGGCGCCCGCCATGACGCTCGCGGCCAGCAAGGCCGCCGCGATCGTCCGTCCCATCGAAACCTTGCTCATGCCCCTACTCCCACTTCACGCGAACCATCGAAAAATCAGTGAGTCAGATCGACCGCCTCGATCGGCATCGGCCCGGCGGGCAGTCCCCGCGCGGCCTTTTCCTTGAGCACCGACTGGCGGATCTCCTCGCGCAGCTTGCGCGCGTCGTAGAGGATGCCGTCCTTGACGGTCCAAGCCACGCCGCCGACCCGCTCGACCTTGCCGGTCTGGTCGTTCAGGCGCAGCGAGCCGGTGCCGAACAGCAGCTTCAGATTGGCCAGCGGATTGCCCTGGACGATGACGAGGTCGGCCTTGCGGCCCACCCGGATCGTGCCGACCTGGTCCTCGTGGCCCAGCAGCCGAGCGCCTTCCTGGGTCGCCGAATGGATGACCTCCAGCGACGAGAAGCCGGCCTCGCGCAGCAGCTCCATCTCCTGGACGTAGCCGAAGCCATAGAGGTTGTAGATGTAGCCGCTGTCGCTGCCGACCGTGACGGCGCCGCCACGGTTCTTGTACTCGTTCACGAACCGCATCCAGAGGCGGTAGTTGTCCTTCCAGGCGACCTCGTCCTCGGTGGTCCAGTCGAACCAGTACGAGCCGTGATGGACGCGGCTGGGGCGGTAATAGTCCCACAGCGCCGGCATCGTGTAGTCGTCGTGCCAGGTGGCGCGGCTCATCCTCATGAGATCACGGCTGGCCAGATAGGCGGTGAAGGTCGGGTCCAGCGTGAACTTGCGGTCAAGCAGGGTCTGCATGACCTGTTCCCACTTCTCCGAACCGGGCGCGGCGGCCTGGGCCCACAGCCGCCCGGACTCGCCGAACCGGTCCTGCTCGTCGTTATTGACGAAGTCGTTGGGCCAGCGCTGCAGGCGCTTGTCGGTGAACATCGCCTCGGGCAGGCCGTACCAGTGCTCCATCGACTCCAGCCCGTGGGCCGAGGTGGTCAGCACGTTGGCGAAGGCCACGCTGGGCTGGGCGTGGTGCATGGTGGTGTGGAGGCCGATCTTGTGGGCCTCCTCGATGGCCGCCAACAGCACGTCCTCGGAACCGCCGATGAACTTGACGCCGTCCGCGCCGCGGGCCTTGGCCTCCTGCACGGCCAGGCGCGCCTGGACCGGATCGTTGACGGGCGTGTTCCGGATCTTGTGGAAGAACGGATAGATGTCGATGCGCGGCGCGACGATCTCGTTGCGGGCGCTGCGGGCCTTGATGTCGGCCAACCACTCGATCGGCCGGCTGCTGCCCACCTCGCGCACCGAGGTGACGCCGTTGGCGATCCAGAGCTTGAGGATGTAGTCCGATGGCACGGCTTGCGCGTCGTTCAGGTCATGCAGGTGGACGTGGGCGTCCACGAAGCCCGGCATCACGTAGTAGCCGGTCAGATCCAGCTCGTAGTCGCCCTTGGCGGCGCGGGCCGAAGGGTCGATCGCCTTGGGCGCGCCGATGGTGCGGATCTCGGCGATGCGGTCGTTGACCAGGACGATGTCGACCGGCCCCTGGGCCGGCGCGCCGGTGCCGTCGATCATGGTGACGTTGCGCAGCACCACGCGGTTGAACGGACCGATCCCTTCCGTCCGCTTCGGGATCGGATCGGCGACCTTGCCCGCCTTGGCGGCCGGCGCGTCGTCCAGCGGCGCCGCCGCCGATGTGGTCAGCGGCGCGCTCGCCATCATCACGGCCGCGACCGAGGTCAGCAGCACTCGAGCCAGTCTCTTCATCGTTTCCCCTCCCCAGGGTCGAAAGGCCGCGAGCGTTTCGCCCGCGGCCCTCGACTATTCGCCTAGAAGCGCAGTCGCGCCCCCATGAAGTAGCGCCGGCCCAGCGTGTCGAAGAGCGACACGTCGGTGTTGGCGTCGCCGACCAGGGTGGTGCCCAGGATCGGCGGCTGCTTGTCGAGCAGGTTGTTGACCCCGCCGAACAGGCTCACCTGCTTGGTCACGTTCACGGCGAACGAGCCGTCGACGTACCAGGTGGGATCGACCTTCTTCACGACGTTGGTCGCGGTCGGGTACAGCTCCAGCTCGCCGATCATCCGGGCCGCCAGGCGCAGGGTGACGTCGCCGCTGGCATAGTTGGCGCTGAGGTTCAGCTTGAAGTCCGGGGTGATGAAGCCGCCGGTGCCGCTGGAGCAGCCCGCGCCATAGAAGCCGGCGCAGTCCTGCGGCTTCTGGTTGGCCAGGACCTGAGTCGAACGCTCGAGCAGCCAGCTGGCCACCGCGGTCAGCGACAGGTTGGCCGGCCCGCCCAGCTCCAGCATCGACGGCAGCGGCAGCTTGTAGTCCACCTGGGCGTCGACGCCGCGCACCTTCAGCTGGCCGATATTGCTGTTGCTGGTGCGGACGAAGTCGATCTGGCCGCTCGACAGGCGCTTGACCGCCTGACAGGTGACGCTGCTGAGGTTGAGGTTGGTGAAGCAGTCGTTCAGCGTCTGCTGGGCGTTGATGGTCGTGATCGCGTTCTTCACCTCGACATTGAAGTAGTCGACCGTGATGTTCAGGCGCGGGATGATCGGTGGCGAGATGACCGCGCCGATCGTGAAGGTGCTGGACTTCTCCTCGGTCAGGTTCGGATTGCCGCCGCTTTCCTGGGTGAGGCCCAGGGTGGCCTGGGTGAAGGTCTCGATGTCGGTGGCCGGAACGCCTTGGGCGACGCAGAGCTGCTTCTGGGCGGCCGTGGGCTTCTGGGCCGTGGCGCAGGGGTCCGTGCCGCCGGTGAAGCCTTGCGCCCGGGCCGAGTAGAGCTCGGCGATATTGGGCGCGCGGATCGCGCGGTTATAGGCGCCGCGGAACCGGACCCAATCGATCGGCGCGTACTCGCCGCCGGCCTTCCAGGCGAAGACCCCGCCGATCGATGAATAGTCCGAATAGCGGGCCGCGCCCTCGATGGCCAAGGTCTTGACGAACGGCAGGTCGGCCAGGAGCGGCACGCGCAGCTCGCCGAAGACTTCCTTGACGTCGAACGAACCCGACAGGGCGTTCGAGGACGCCGCGCCGTACTCGCCGTTCAGATCGAAGGCGCTGGGACTGGAGGCGTACTGGTCCTTGCGGTACTCGGCGCCGACCGCCATGGCGACGGGACCGGCCGGCAGTGTGAACACCGTGCCGCTCAGCGAACCACCGCCGACCTGACGCTCGAAGATGTCGTGGGCGTCGCGGTCGGGGGTCAGGAACTTGCCCGCCGCCGGGCTGATCGAGGCCAGGCCGAAGATCGACACCGGAACGCAGCCTTGCGCGCCGCTGCGGCACACCACCTGGCCGGCCGAGTTGACGATGGCGTCCAGGCCCTGGCTCAGGCGCGTCTGGTTGATCGTGCCTTCGTTGTGGGTGTCGGTGCGGTTGCGCATGTACTGATAGAAGGCGTCCCACCGCCAGGTGTGGTCCATCACCTCGAAATCGCCGCGCAGGCCGGTGGTGATCTCGTAGGACTGACGCTCGTAGAACGAGTTGCGGGTGCCCAGTTCGTCGGCGCGCCGCCCGCCGCCGACCACCGAGGCCGTGCCCGTGCGGTTCGGGTCGAAGATCGTGGCGTTGTTGACGAAGAACTGCCGCAGCGCCGGCGTCAGCGCCGCGTTGGTGGCGTAGTTGGGAACCAACAGAGTCGAGGACGCCGCGCCCGGCGTCACCGGCGTGAACGAGTCCGGCGCCAGGATCGAGTTGTTGCGCGAGTTGACGAAGAACGCCTCGGCATAGGCCGTGACGTGATCGGTCAGATTGTAGTGGCCGATCGTCGAGACATTGTAGCGCTCGAGCGGTCGCTGCAGCAGGTTGAACGGCGCGTAGTTATAGGTGTCCTCCGGCTGGCAGTACGGCAGCACCACGCCGCCCGCGCCGAAGCGGATGCCGGTGACCGAGGTGCAGGTCCCGCTGGGGGTCAGGTTGACGCCCACCAACTGGGCGCGCTGGGTGGCGCTGAGCGGCACGCGCGTGCCGGGGATGCTGCCCGAACCCGAATAGACCAGGGCGCCATTCACCTCGCCCAGCGGGGTCTTGGAGAAGTCGCGGTCGTTCTGGGTGATCGGATCCTGCTTGGTGTAGGACAGCGACATGGCGACATTGCCGCGTCCGCCGTCCAGGTTGGCGCCCATCGTCAGGTCCAGCTTCTTGGACTTGGCGTCACCGCGATCGGTGACCCCGTACTGACCCGAGGCCTCGAAACCCTCGAAATTGTCCTTCAGAATGAAGTTGACCGCGCCGGCGATGGCGTCCGAGCCGTAGACCGCCGAGGCGCCGCCGGTGATGATCTCGGTCCGCTTGATCAGCGTATCCGGGATGCTGGCCAGGTCGACGTCGGCCGCCGAGTTGGCCGGAATGAAGCGCCGGCCGTTGACCAGCACCAGGGTCCGGGTCGAGCCCAGGCCGCGAAGGTTGGCCGTCAGCACGCCCGAGCCGCCGCCGTTGTTGACGGTCGAGGTGTTGCCCGAGGCCAACTGCGGAAACTGGTTCAGGGTCTTTTCGAGCGTGACATTGCCCGACTGCTTGATCTCCAGCTCGCCGACCACCGTGGTCGGGCTGGGCGCCGTCAGGTCGGTCCGCGCCAGGCGGGACCCGGTGACGACGATCTCCTCGACCGTCGCGGGCGCATCGCCCTGTGCGGTCTGGGCCAGAGCCGGAGCTCCGATCGCTAGGAACCCGCCGATCATGCTGGAACATAGAACGATAGAGCGAAGATTTTTCCGAGCCTCGCCCGTATTCTGATCACCACTTCTCATGCTCATCCCCCAATTCTTGATCTATTTCGTAGGTATTTTCGGACCGTCAGTTCTCACTAAACAAAGCAAGTACGCCCTCGCACATCACCAACCGAACGTGCGAGAGCACTCGATACTCGTCTGTCGAAGACAAGCACCGTCTCGGACGGGCTCAGGAACGGAAACCTTCTCGATCCTTACCGTATACAGAATACGGTATATTGGATCAGAAATTGGTCAAGCCCGTGTTTCCGATTTGTGAAGGGTTGGAAGGCCAGGGGCCGACCTGCCGCTCTATTAGTCAGGCCGCGCCCACGATCCGCGCCTTCGCCCGCCTCCCCTTCCGAGCAAGGGGACCGACGAAACACGCGACAGGAGCGGCGAGCTGCCGCCAGAACGCGGTGTGAGCCGAAGTTCCCAAGATGCCGGCCGGGCGGTTGGCATTCTGCTTCCCCTCACGCCGATATTTATAATAACGTATACAATATTAGCAGCGACGCAAACAGGGACTTCATCGCGCATGGACGCATCAATCAAAGGCGCCAGCCGGCGCGGCCTGGCGGCCCTGGCTCTGGCCATGATGGCGACGCCGGCCCTGGCCGCGTCCAGGGCATGTCCCCGCGTGAAGGACGAGGCGGCCGAGACCACCGCCATCCTCAAGGTCATCGCCGACATGCAGGCGGCCTGGAACCGAGGCGACTTCTCCGGCTACATGGCCGGGTTTCTCAATCCGGGCGTGGTGTTCGTATCGAAGGGCCGTTTCCAGACCGGCTGGCAGGGCACGCTGGACCACTACATCCGCGACTACGGCGCCTCGGCCGCCACCCGCGGCCAGGTGCGGTTCTACGACATCAAGGTCGAAATCCTGGGGGCGGACGCCGCCCAGCTGATCAGCCGCTATGAGTTGAACCGGCCAAAGCAGGCCCAGCGCGGGATCAACACGCGACTGATGCGCAAGGTGGACGGGCGATGGGTGATCGCCCTGAACCACGTCTCGGCCGAGGAAGGCCCCTCCCCGGCCTGATCGCTACGGCGTCTCGGAGCGGGCCAACAGTTCCACCAGATCCTTCTTCCAGAACCTGGCCCAGGTGTGCGTGCCGTGACCGCGCGTCTCGGGCGTGGCCTGGATCAGGATGAACTTGCCGTTCTTCAGCCGCTTGGCCGCCGGCTCGGCGATGCCGAGGCTGGGCGGGTTGATGAAGTCGTCGCTGGAATTCACCCAGGTCATGGGCGCGGTGATCTTTTCCAGATCCGCCGAAGGATCGTAGTCGCCGGACGCGGCCACCTGATAGAGCATGTCGTTGGCGTCGCGCGTGGGCAGGTCCTTGGCGAAGCGATCCTCGAAGAAGGCGTCGGCCGCGTCGCGGGTGGGCGCCTGCTGCTGCCAGGCCGGCGGGGCCGAGCCCGCGACGATCATCAGGTTGACCGCCCCGCGCAGGCCCAGCACCGGCTGCTGGTCGTAGTCGCCGCCGCGCCAGGCTGGGTCGGCCTTGATCGACTCCATCGCCGCCTTGCGCCAGACGCGGTTCAGGCCAGCGATCTGCACCGGCAGACAGGCCATCGGCATGATCGCCCGCGCGAATTGCGGATGCAGCTCGCCCCACATGAAGCCGTGCATGCAGCCCATCGAGGTGCCCATCAGCAGGCGCAGGCGATCGACCTTCAAACCGTCGACCAGCAGCAGGCGCTGGGCCTCGACCATGTCGGCGTAGCCGTAGTGGGGAAACTTGGCGCGCAGGCCGTTGCTGGGCTTCGACGAGCCGCCGTGACCGATGCCGTCGGGCAGGATGATGTAGTAGCGGGTGATGTCCAGCGGCTGGCCAGGGCCGTACAGCTCGTCGGCGAACTGCGGCTGCAGGAACTGCGCGCCCGTGCCGCCGGTGCCGTGCAGGACCATCACCGCGTTGGTGACATGACCTTGCGCGTCGCGCCTGGGCTGACCCAGCGTGCGGTAGTGCAGCTTCAGGCTGGGCAGGGTCTCGCCGGACCTGAACGCGAAGTTCGGGACGACATAGTCGCCCTGGGTGACCTGCTGCTCGTAGGGCGTCGCCGCCCCGGCCGGGCCGCCTATCGCCAGGATAGGGGTCGCCAGGAAGAGCGCGCTGATCGCGGCGGCCAGGATCCTCATGCGCTTCTCCCCTTGCGCGGTTTACGTCCGCATTGATCGTATACGTTATGTGCTTTGACAAGATCCAGACTGAAGACCGCAGGCGCGCATGACGGCCGCGGCGTCGCGAAGCGCGACCGATCCGCAAAGGCCCGACCAGGGAACCTTTACGGCCTTTAGTCGTTAGAGGCTCGCGTTCAGGGGCGCGCGGTCAGGGATATCCAGTGAGTTTCAAGCGTATCAGGCAGCTTTGCGTCGGCAAGCCGACGGTCCGCGCGCGCGAACAAGGCTACCGCCCCGTCGGGACCGAGCCGCCCCTGCCCGTCCCGCGCGCTTGCTGAACTCCGCAAGATCGTCCATCCCGCCATCGTCCGTCATCTTAGGCGGGCTCCGCCGCACAGCCTCCACGTCGAGAACCGCATGTCCCTGATCGAACCGCGCAAAGCGTCCGCGACCGGCGCCCGAACGGAGCTGTGGTCGGCGCTGGGCATGGGTCTGGCCCTGGCCTTCTTCCTGATCAGCGGCGTGATCGCCTATCGCAACATCGAGACGCTGCGGATCAACAGCGAGAAGATCTGGCACACCCACGAGGTGCTGATCGCGCTGAACGACCTGCTGTCCACCACCCAGGACGCCGAGACCGGCCAGCGGGGCTATCTGCTGACCGGCAACGACCGCTATCTCGCCCCCTACCAGCGCGCGGTGACCGACGTCGCCACGCGGACCGAGGCGGTCGGCTCGCTGACCAAGGACAATCCCATCCAGCAGGCCAATCACGTCCAGCTCAGGCGCCACATCGACGCCAAGCTGTCCGAGCTGGCCGAAACCGTCGCCCTGCGGGGCAGCAAGGGTTCGCAGGCCGCTCTGGCCGTCGTCAACACCGATCGCGGCAAGGCCGAGATGGACGCCATCCGCCAGCAGATCGACGTCATGCGCGCGGAGGAAAACCGTCTGCGCGACATCCGCCTGGCCGAGATGGACATCGCCCATCGCACCGCCCTGATCAGCAGCGTGTTGTCGGCCGTGCTAGGCGCGGCGCTGACCTTCGTCGTCTTCGCCCTGATCCGCCGCAGCGGTCAGGCCCGCGCCCGCCAGCAGTGGCTGCAGGCCGGCCAGGTCGGCCTCTCGGAAGTGATGATGGGCGACAAGACGGTCGAGGAGCTGAGCGACAGCATCCTGCACTTCCTGTCCCGGTATGTCGGCTTCCAGGCCGGCGCGCTGTTCAAGGGCGAGAACGGCCGCTTCTACCGCGCCGCCGCCCTGGGCATTCCGGCCGACGCCGACACACCGCTGCATTTCAACATCAAGGAGGGCCTGCTGGGCAAGGTGGCGGCCGAAGGCCACGCCACCATCGTCCGCGACGTGCCCGACGGCTATCTGACCATCGGCTCGGCCCTCGGCCACGACAAGCCCAAGCACCTCGTGCTGGCGCCAACCCACGCCGACAATGTCGTCAACGCCGTCATCGAGCTGGGCTTCCTGCATGCCGTCGACGACCGCATCCTGGAGCTCCTGAGCCAGGTGTCGACCTCGATCGGCGTCTCGCTGCGTTCGGCTCGGTACCGCTCGCAACTGCAGAACGCCCTGGAAGAAACCCAGCGCCAGTCCGAGGAGCTGCAGGTCCAGAGCGAGGAGCTGCGCGTCTCCAACGAGGAGCTGGAGGAACAGGGCCGCGCCCTGAAGGAATCCCAGACCCGCCTCGAACAGCAGCAGGTCGAGCTGGAACAGACCAACAGCCAGTTGGAGGAACAGGCCCAGACCCTGGAGGCCCAGCGCGACGAACTGGAGCGCACCGGCGCGGCCGTGCAGCTGAAGGCGCGCGAGCTGGCCCAGGCCAGCCAGTACAAGTCCGATTTCCTGGCCAACATGTCGCACGAGTTGCGCACGCCGCTGAACTCGCTGCTGATCCTGTCGAAGCTGCTCAGCGACAACACGGCCGGCAACCTGTCCAGCGAGCAGGTCAAGTTCGCCCAGACGATCGAATCCTCGGGCAACGACCTCCTGACCCTGATCAACGATATCCTCGACCTGTCGAAGATCGAGGCCGGCCATATCGATGTGCGCCCCGAGAGCGTGCCGCTGCAGCGCCTGATCAACGACCTGCGGTCGCTGTTCCAGCCGCTGGCCGACGAGCGCCAGCTGGGCTTCGAGATCAAGGTCGCGGCCGATACCCCGACCCTGCTGGAGACCGACCGCCAGCGCCTGGAGCAGATCCTCAAGAACCTGCTGTCGAACGCCTTCAAGTTCACCCAGGCCGGCCAAGTCACGCTGGCCATCACCCCGACGGGCGACAACGAGATCGCCTTCGCGGTGACCGATACCGGCATCGGCATCGCGCGCGAACAGCGGGAGAGCATCTTCGAGGCCTTCCGCCAGGCCGACGGCACCATCAGCCGCAAGTACGGCGGCACGGGCCTGGGCTTGTCGATCAGCCGCGAACTGTCGCGCCTGCTCGGCGGCAAGATCGCGCTGGAGAGCACGCCGGGCGAAGGCAGCACCTTCACCGTCACCATCCCGCGATCCTACGACCCGGCCCGCGTCGCGCCGCGTCCCGAGCCTTCGGCCGCCCCTGCGCCCGCCCCGGCGGCCCCGGTCCACGCGCGCCCCGCCGCCCCGATGACCCGCACGATCGAGGACGACCGCGACCAGCTGGCCAACGGCCGCCGCGTGCTGCTGGTCATCGAGGACGACGACAAGTTCGCCAGCATTGTCCGCGACCTGTCGCGCGAGCTGGGCTTCCAGTGCCTGGTCGCCGGCACCGCCGAGGACGCCCTGAAGCTGGCCCGCCGGTTCAAGCCCAGCGCCGTGGTCCTGGATGTCGGCCTGCCCGACGAGTCCGGCCTGATGGTGCTGGACCGCCTGAAGCGCGACGACGCCACGCGGCACATCCCGATCCACGTGATCTCGGGCGCCGACCACAGCCAGACAGCCCTGTCGCTGGGCGCGATCGGCTACATGATCAAGCCCGTCAAGCGCGACGACCTGGCCCAGGTGTTGACCAACCTGCAGTCGAAGCTGTCCAGCACGGTGCGCCGCGTGCTGATCGTCGAGGACGACGACGTGCAGCGCGACGCCGTCGGCAAGCTGCTGTCCTCGGGCGATGTGGAGACGGTCGGGGTCGGCACCGCCGCCGAATGCCTGGAGCTGCTGAAGACGCAGACCTTCGACTGCATGGTGCTGGACCTGTCGCTGCCGGACGCCTCGGGCTTCAGCCTGCTCGAGACGCTCAGCCAGAACGGCGACAACGCCTTCCCGCCGGTCATCGTCTATACCGGCCACGACCTGTCGGCCGACGACGAGCAGCGCCTGCGCCGCTATTCCAGCTCGATCATCATCAAGGGCGCCAAGTCGCCCGAGCGCCTGCTGGACGAGGTCTCGCTGTTCCTGCACCAGGTGGTGTCGGAGCTGCCGCCCGAGCAGCAGAAGATGATCAAGAAGGCCCGCAACCGTGACGCGGTGCTGGAAGGCCGCCGGGTGCTGATCGTCGAGGACGACATCCGCAACGTCTATTCGTTGACCAACGTGCTGGAGCCGCGCGGGGCCATCGTCGAGATCGCCCGCAACGGCCAGGAGGCCATCGACGCCCTCGACCGTTCGGCCCAGGGCGACCCGGCCAACGCCATCGATCTGGTGCTGATGGACGTGATGATGCCGGTGAAGGACGGCCTGACCGCCACCCGCGAGATCCGCGAGGACGCCCGCTGGGCCAAGCTGCCGATCCTGATGCTGACCGCCAAGGCCATGCCCGACGATCAGGCGCGCTGCATCGCCGCCGGCGCCAGCGACTACATGGCCAAGCCGATCGACGTGGACAAGCTGCTGTCGCTGGTCCGGGTCTGGATGCCGAGGTAGCCGGTGTCCGAGATTGAAGACCTCGAGATCCAGCTGCTGCTGGAGGCGCTGTTCCAGCGCTACCACTACGACTTCCGCCACTATGCGCGGGCGTCGATCAAGCGCCGCCTGATTCAGGCGCGCCTGCATCTGGGCTTCGCGACCATCTCGGCGATGCAGGATCGCGTGCTGCACGACGCCTCGATGCTGCCGCGCCTGCTGGACTTCCTGACCGTGCAGGTCAGCGAGATGTTCCGCGACCCGACCTACTTCAAGGCCTTGCGCGACAAGGTGCTGCCGCATCTGCGGACCTATCCCTCGCTGAAGGTCTGGATCGCGGGCAGCAGCACGGGCGAGGAGGTCTATTCGCTGGCCATCCTCTTCAAGGAGGAAGGCCTCTACGACCGGACGATCTTCTACGCGACCGACATCAATCCCGAGGCGCTGGCCGCCGCCGAGGCCGGCGTCTACGCCATCGACCGCATCCGCAAGTTCACCGAGAACCACCAGAAATCCGGCGGCAAGTCGTCGCTCTCGGACTACTACACCGCCGCCTACGGCCGGGCCGCGTTCGACAAGACGCTGCGCGAGCGGGTGGTGTTCTCGGATCACAGCCTGGTCACCGACGCGGTGTTCGCCGAGATGCACCTGATCTCGTGCCGCAATGTGATGATCTATTTCGATCGCCCGCTGCAGGACCGCGCCATCGGCCTGTTCCGCGACTCCCTGACCCGCAAGGGCTTCCTGGGTCTGGGTTCGAAGGAGAGCCTGCGCTTCTCCAGCCACGCCGGCGCCTTCACCGATTTCGTGCCGGGCGAAAAGATCTACCAGAGGCGCGAGCCATGAGCGGGACGCCGATCCAGGCCGTCGCGATCGGGGCCTCGGCCGGCGCGGTGCAGGCGCTGCTGGCCATCCTGCCCGCCCTGCCCGCCAGCTTTTCGCTGCCCGTGCTGGTAGTCGTCCACGTGCCGCCCGACCGCTCCAACATGCTGGTGCCGCTGTTCCAGTCCAAGTGCCGGATCACGGTCAAGGAGGCCGAGGACAAGGAGCCGGTCGAGAAGGGCGTCATCTATTTCGCGCCCTCGGACTATCACATGCTGGTCGAGACCGACGGTTGCGTGGCCCTGTCGACCGACGAGCCGGTGAACTATTCCCGCCCCTCGATCGACGTGCTGTTCGAAAGCGCGGCGGACTATTATGGATCCGCCCTCGTCGGCGTCATCCTCACCGGCGCCAATCACGACGGGGCCGCGGGGCTCAGGGCCGTGGCGGACGTCGGCGGCGTGGCGGTCGTCGAGAACCCGGACGGGGCCTACGCCTCGGCCATGCCGCACGCGGCGCTGGAGGCCACCCCATCGGCCACGATCATGAACCACGACGAAATCCTATCCTACCTGTCGAGTCTGGGGACCGCGCGATGACGGCGGACAAACCGATCAACTTCCTGCTGGTCGATGACCTGGAAGAGAACCTGCTGGCGCTCGAGGCCTTGCTGCAGCGCGAGGGCCTGACCTGCCTGAAGGCGCGCTCGGGCGAGCAGGCGCTGGAGCTGCTGCTGGTGCACGACGTGGCCCTGGCCCTGCTCGATGTGCAAATGCCGGACATGAACGGGTTCGAGCTGGCCGAGTTCATGCGCGGCGCCGCCCGCACCAGCCACGTGCCGATCATCTTCGTCACCGCCGGCGTCGCCGACGCCACGCGCCGCTTCCGCGGCTACGAGGCCGGCGCCGTCGACTTCATCCAGAAGCCGATCGAGGCCGATATCCTGCGCAGCAAGGCGGCGGTGTTCTTCGACCTCTACCGCCAGCGCCAGCAGATCGAGGCCCAGCGCGACGAACTGGAGGTCGCCGCACAGGCCCTGCGCCGCGCCGACCGGCACAAGGACAGCTTCCTGGCCGTCCTGGCCCACGAGCTGCGCAACCCGGTCGCGGCGCTCAGCGGCGGCCTGCACCTGCTGGGCAAGGACATCGCGCCCGAACGCGCCATCGACATCCGCACCCGCATGGACCGGATGCTGACCCACCTGTCGCACCTGGTCGACGACCTGCTGGACGTCTCGCGCGTCAGCCAGGGCAAGATCTCGCTGCGCAAGCAACGGATCGAGCTGACAGAGGTGTTGCGTTCGGCCACCGAGGCCAGCCAGCACAATCTCGACGCCGGAAAGCACCAGTTCGTGGCGGAGATGCCGGACGAGCCGATCTGGCTGGACGCCGATCACACGCGCCTGGCCCAGGTGGTGTCCAACCTGCTCAACAACGCCGCCAAATACACCCCCGAGGGTGGAACGGTGACCCTGTCGGCGGCCGCCGACGGCGCCATGGCCGAGATCCGCGTCGCCGACACCGGCGTCGGCATTCCGCCGGACATGCAGTCGCGGATCTTCGAGATCTTCGCCCAGGTCGAGGACCACCTGACCAAGGCCCAGGGCGGTCTCGGCATCGGTCTGGCCCTGGCCAAGCAGCTGGTGACCTTGCACGGCGGCACGCTGACCGTGGAGAGCGCCGGTCAGGACCAGGGCAGCACGTTCACGGTGCGCGTGCCGGTCGCGGTGGACGCTTAGCCCGCGAACACCTTCCGCCCCCGCTCCACCGACATCCGGTGCGAGCCAGCGACCGCGAGGCTCCGCGCCTTGATGGTTTGCATGAACAGCCACTCGCCCGTCACCCGCTGGGGCGTGATCCGCAGCATCATGTAGCCGCGCTGGCTGGTGTCGGCCCACTTCATCTCGGGATTGGCGGCCATGAAGCCCGCCGCCACCGTCTTGGGATCGGGCGCGAAGGCGTTTTCCATGCCGTTCGAGGTGACGCTGTGGCCCGCGAACTCGACGCCGGCGGGCCGCCCGTCCTCGATCAGGCCATAGGCCCAGGCGTTGTGGCTGTCGCCCGACAGCATGACCAGGTCGGCGTCGGCGCCCTGCGCCGCCTTCAGCAGCCGTGAGCGCGCCGCCGGATAGCCGTCCCAGCGGTCCATCCACATCGGCAGGCCGGCCTGTGCGGCGCGGACATTGTCGCGGAAGCCGTTGATGCTCTTCTCGGTCGCGTCGGGGCGCAGCCAGCCGACGGCGTCCTTCGGCATGACGGTGCGGCCCAGGATCGTGCCCATGCCGACCATCTGCCAGCCCTTATTAGTTTTCAGGGCGTGGTTCAGCCAGCTCTCCTGGGTCGAGCCCAGCATGGTCGCCGATGGATCCCTCCAGGGCCCGTCGCGGAACGCCCTCAGCGCCGCCTCCGGGTTCTCGGCCTTGAAGGCCGCGCCCATGCTGATCTGCTGGGTGCGGCCCAGCAGGCGCGACTCGGTGCGGTAGAGCGTGGCCAGCGCGCCGATCTGGTAGGCCTTCCACGGCTCTTCGGAGACCGGCATCCACTCGCGATAGACCTGCATGGCGGCGGCCTTGCGGACGCCCCAGTCGCCCTCGGTGGCGGCCTGGTGGTTCTGCGCCCCGCCCTCCCAACTGTCATTGGCCGACTCGTGGTCGTCCCAGAAGCCGACCATCGGAGCCATCTGGTGCAGGCGCTGCAGGTCGGGATCGGCGCGATAGCAGGCGTAGCGTAGGCGGTAGTCGGCCAGGCTGAGGATCTCGGTGACGGGTTGCAGCATCGCCTTGCGGCCGTCGGCCCAGTCGCTGTCGCGGGTCGAGGCCAGGCCGTATTCGTAGATGTAGTCGCCGGTGTGCAGCCACAGGTCCAGATCATCGCGCGCGGCGGCGTGGCCATAGGCGTTGAACCAGCCCACGGGCAGGTTGGCGCATGAGAAGACCGCCAGGTTGAAGCGATCCACCGGTCCCAGCGGCAGGGTCTTGGTGCGGCCAACCGGGGACTTGTCGCCGTTCGGAGCGATGAAGCGATACCAATGGATCGCGCCAGGCTTCAGCCCATCGACCGTGATCTTGGCCGTCCAGTCGCGATAGGCGCCTGTGCGGACGCTGCCGCCGGCCACCACCTTGGCGAAGTTCGGGTCCAGGGCCACCTCGACCCGCAGGGTCGGGGTGCTCCCGTCCGCCGCCGGGACGTAGCGAGTCCACAGCAGCATGGAATCCGCGCCCGGCTCGCCGCTGGCGACGCCGTGGGTGAAACCCGTGGCGCCCAGCACCTCGGCGGCCAGCGAACGGCCCAGCGGCGACAGGAAGGCGGCGGCGCCCAGGCCGCCGGCCAGGACCAGGCGGCGGCGATCGATTTTCAGAACCATGACGCGATCCTCGGGCTGTGAATTTGGGAAAGAAAATGGCCGCGCCCAGGGGAGAGGCGCGGCCATGGAAGGGATCGGCGACCTAGAAGGTGCCCTTGATCCCGACGTTCCACATCGAGCCGTAGATGCTGTACTGCTGCACCCGGCTGCGATCGTTGGAGTAGACGATGTCCGGCTTGTTGAAGATGTTGCGGCCGGCCAGCATCACTTCGAACTGACGATTGATCTTATAGCTGGCGCTGACGTTCCACAGCTCGCGCGAGGCGCGGTAGAGGATGCCGTTGTTGGCGGTGGTCGGCGTGTTGCTCAGCGCGCTGGTGCGGGCCGATGACTGGTAGTTGCCGGTCAGCTGCACGTCGAACTTGCCGTAGCTGTAGCGCAGCCCCCAGTTGGCCGAGGTCTTGGGCAGGTTCACGCGCTCGCCGTCCGGATCGACCTTGGTCACCGAGGCCCGCAGGCCCAGACCGCGCAGCGCGCCCGGCAGGAAGGTCAGCTGCTGGTCGTATTCCAGCGTGACGCCCTTGTTGGTGCTGGTGCCCGGCAGGTTCTGGGCGCTGCGAAAGGTGTAGCCGGCGTAGTCGGCGGGATTGTAGCCGACGTCCGCGGGATCGACGGTGACGCCCGTCACCTGCATGTCCTGCACGTCCAGCTGATAGGCCGAGATGGCGATGATGCCCGACGGTTCGAGATAGTACTGCAGGCTGGCGAAGTACTTGGTCGAATGTTCCGGCTTCAGCAGCGGGTTGGGCACGGTGACGATCAGGTTGTTGTCGTCCACGGCCACCACGCCGCCCAGGTTGCCGTAGTCGGGACGCAGGATCGACTGGCTGAAGGCCAGTTGGCCGACCAGCTTCTTGGTCAGGTCGTACTTGACGCCGCCGCTCCAGAACCAGTCGTCATATTCGCCTTCGCGGGTCGTGTAGGTCCCGTTGCGATACTGGTACAGCAGGCCGGCGACGGTGCTGGTCGACAGGCCCGCGGCCGTCACCTCCTTGGCCGAGCGGATGTCGGCGACGCGCGCCTCGGTCTTGGTCTTCTCGTAGCGCAGGCCAAGGTCGAACTGGGCCTTGCCGACGCGCGGCTGCACCTCGGCATAGGCCGCGCTGACCTCCTCGCCGATCTTCTTGTTGTTATCCAGCTGACGCTTCAGGTTGCCCACGGTGTCGGGGACGAAGTAGTCGGGATGCTGGGCGTAGATGTCATAGACGCCGTAATTGCTGTCGGCGCGCCAGTGCTGGTCGTTCAGGTTGCCGGCGTCGAAGCCGTGGATCTTGAAGGCGTAGTTCTGGGTGGCCGGGATCATGGCTTCCGGCGCCTTCTGGCTCAGGTCGCCGGTCGGGCCGACGTACTGGAACTGCTTGAACGAGCCCTCGATGGTCTTCCAGGCGTTGGTGCGATAGCCCGCGCCGGCCAGGACCTTCAGCTGGACCTGACCGAAGGCCAGCTTCTTCTTCAGATCCAGATTGGCGCCGTACATCTGGTTGTTGGCGTTCGACTGCGACGTGCGGATGTTGTTGCCGATGTCGTCGTCGCGGTTGAAGCTGGCCGGGTCGCCCCACGGACGGCCGGCCGTCTGCTTCAGCGTCCAGGCGTTGGAGTCCTCCGACGCGCGATCCAGCGTGAAGCCGATGCGGGTCAGATAGCTGTCCGTGCGCTGGAAGAAGCCCCGGTCGTTGTCCTCGAAATTGAATTCCGAGCTGGAATAGTTGGCCCGCAGCACGGCCTCGAACGTGTCGCCGCGATATTCCAGCTTCGGCGCGAACACCCAGGCCGGCGTGCCGGCGTAGCGGTGCGAATATTGAGTGTGCAGCCGCGTGCTGGTCCCGTTCGGATTGACGACGATATGCGTGCCGGTCGAGTCCGCCGTGGCCTGGGTGGCCGTCGTCGTGCCGAAGATCAGGTAGGTGTACTGGTTGAAGTACTCGACGTCATAGAACGAGTAGGTGCTGCGCAGGGACAGCGCCAGCTGGTCGGTGATCTTGTAGTCGACGCTGAGATTGGCCGCCTTGCGGTGGGTCAGCTTCGGACCCGGGCGGTACATCAGCTGGTACGGGATGACCCGGCCATTGGCCAGATACGACCAGTCGGTCTGGATGCGGTCCTGCTGGACGAAGTTGGCGTTGTAGCTGGCGTTGAAGGCGACGCCGAGGCGGCCGTCCAGGAACACGTCGGCATAGCCGACCTGGGCGGACGGGAAGATCGTCGAGTGCTTCTTGTCGTCCGGCAGATACTGGCGCGACAGCGTGGAGTCGGACGTGCCGACGCCGCCGACCTGGAAGCGCAGCAGGCGGCCGTTGCGCTGGAAGGCGTACTTGCTGCGCAGGTTGATGGACCCGCCGGGGCTGTCGGCGTCCATATTGGCCTGCAGGGTGTTGTTCAGCTCGATCGAGTCGATGCCGGTGATCGACATCTGCTCGAAGGAGTTCTGGCGGCCGGCGTTGTTGTTCGACGTGGCCGTGGCCATGCGCGCGCCATCGGTGGTGAAGGTCGAGTACTTGGGATCGAGCCCCCCGATGCGGACAGCGGTGGCGTCGACCTCGGTGTAGTCCAGCGACAGGCCCGGCATGTTCTTCATGAACTCGCCGACGTCGCCCATGGTCAGGGCGCCGAAGTTGTCGGCGGCCACGACGGTCTTGGCGTTGGTCGAGGCGCGGCGCTCCATGATGGCCGCGGCCTGGCCTTCGCGCTTGGCGGTGATGGTCACCGCCTCGACGCCTTCGCTGGCCAGGGCCGCGTCCGGCGGCTGCAGCGAGAACTCGACGGTGGCGGTCTGGTCCGGGGTGACCGTGACGATCTGCCTGGACTCCTGCAGGCCGGTGTACTTGACCACGACGGTGACGTCGCCGGTCGGCACGCCGGTTAGTCGAAAGTCGCCGCCGTTCTCGGACAGGGCGACGATCGGCGTGCCCTCGACGCGGATCTCGGCGTTGCGGACGTACTCATGGGTCGCGGTGTTGAAGACCCGGCCGCGCACCATGCCCGAGCCCACGCCGGCCTGGGGGCGCGAAGCGCCCGAGGCGGACGCGGCCTTCAGGGTGATGATCTGGCCGTCATCGGTGTCGATCCGCAGCGGCGTGCCGGCGATCAGGCGACGCAACGCCGTGCGCACGTCCATCGTGCCCTTCACGGCCGGGGTCTGGATTCCGCCGAGGTCGCGCGCCGGAGCCACGATCTGCACCTGCCCCTGGCGGGCCAGTTCGGGGATGGCGCGGACGGCCGCCTGGGCCGGGATGTCGAAGACGCGCTCCTGCGCGAAGGACGGCGCGGCGATCGCGAGCGCCACGATCGACGTCCCACAGGCGAGGACGGAGTAACGGGAAATCATAGGCAAGCACCCCAAGGTCATCGCGTTGGTCGCGACCTTCGCGATTGAGAGGAGCCGGCCGAGGCCTTCCGCTAACGGTAATAAAAACTTCTTATTCGGCGACCGATCGGCGGCTCAGCACCACCGTGTCGCCCTGCTGGTCGAGCCTCGCGTCGAACACCCTCGCGATGGCGCGGCTGAAGCCCACGGGATCATTGGCGGCGAACAGGCCGGTGACCGGTTCGCGCGCCAGGAAGGGGTCGCCGATCTGGATGCGGGTGTCGCTGTAGCGGGCGAAAACCTCGGCCGCCTGCTTCAGGGTCTCGCCCTCGAAGGCCAGCTTGCCCTCGCGCCAGGCCAGCTCGCGGCTCACCGTCTCCGGGGTGATCGCCCGCGGGCGCTCGGCGGCGGGACCGTCGGAGAGCAGCAGGCGGGTGTTGCTGGCCAGCCGGACCGCGTGGGCCGACACCAACGCCGGCGCGACCTCCACCAGGCCCTGATTGACCAATACGTCGACCGGCGCCTGGTCCAGCTTGCGGACGCGGAAATTGGCCTGGGCCGTGCTCAGCCGTCGGCCGTCGACCTCGACGATGAACGGTCTCCGGTCATCGCGCGCGACCGAGAAATAGGCCTCGCCCTTCAGCAGGGCGACGATCCGCCGGCCCTTGTCGTAACGGATGCGGATCTTGGTCTCGGTGTTCAGCAGGACCGTGGAGCCATCCTTCAGCGGCGCCAGGCGGATCTCGCCGCGCTCGGTGCTGATCACCGTGCCGGCCGCGGCTGGCAGGCCGATGGCCAAGGCGCCCAGGGACGCCGCGACGGCCGCGCCGCCGCCCCAGGTCAGGGCCTGGCGGCGGGACAGGGGCGAGACCTTCGGCGCGGCGAAGTCGGCCGGGTCGAAGTCGTCGCCCAGCGCCTGGGCGGACTCGCTCATCATCGCCATCGCCTGGGCCCGCAGCATCGCGCCCTTGCGGCGCGGATCCCCCTTCAGCCAGGCCTGGAAAGCGTCTTCTTCCCTCGCGGACAAAGGCCCACGGTCCAGCCGCGCCGTCCAGTCGGACGCCGCCTGATCAATGTCTCGACTGGATTCTCGCTGGTCCATCTACCGGGGCAATCTCCGCTTTCACGGTCCTAGAGGTTTGGGGTCGTCTGTTTCCGCTACGACCAAACCAATCAATCAGGAATAGAACGCCTCGGGATATGTGAGTCTCGACCGTATTCTCTGAAATTCGCATCCGCGCGGCGATCTCGCGCTGTGGCAGGCCCTTGACCCGTCTGAGCACGAAGGCCTCGCGGGTCTTGGCGGGCATCGCCGCGATCGCCAGGGCCAGCCGCCGAAGTTCGTCCCGGTCTATGGCCAGACGTTCCGGCGAGGCCGCCTCGTCGGGATGCTCCAGGCGCTCCAGGTCCTCGACCGTCTGGATCGAGACGATGCGCGCCCGGCGCACGTGGCGGACCACGATCGAGCGGGCCACCTGGAAGAGATAGGCGCGCGGATGGCGGATGCCCTCGACGCTCTCCTGCTCGGCCAGGATGGCGTAGGCCTCCTGGATGACGTCGTCGGGATCGACGCCGACCGGCGCGCCGCGCGACAGCCATCCCCGCAGCGCGGATTCGTGCGGCAGGATGTTGCGCAGGAACCACCGTGTTCTTTCCCTGTCGGCGCCGCTCATCGTCCACCCGCTGACTGGATTCGTCTCACCACGGAGCCTTCGCCTAGAGCCCTATTGTGACAGTCAGACCTCACCGCGCGGCAGGGTTGTCCGCCAGCTTTCGCAACTCGTCGGCGGTGACGGGAACGAACGGCTTGTGGGCGTCGCCGGTCCAGCGATTGAGCGTCAGGTCGGCGGTCTGACCGTCGGGCGTCTTGGCGTTGACCGCCAGATAGAACAGGCCGGCGCCGACCGGCTGCAGCCCGACATCGGCCTTCTGGCTCCAGCCGCGCACGCCGGTGGCGGGGTCCTTCAGGCCGTCGTCGGCGAGCGGCAAGAGCCTCCCCTGCTCCCAGCCCGGCCCCGCCTTCACGCCGATCAGGTCGCCGGTCTTCGGCTGCGCGGCGCCGTCGAAGGCGTACAGACCGTAGTTCGGCCACGCCGGCTTCTGGCCCGGATAGACACCCATGAACCAGCGCTTGGAGGCCGGGTCATAGGCCAGGTTCTGGACGCCGTAGCGGGTGTTGCCGGTGCGGACGAAGACCTTGGCGTCCACCGCCGCCGGCCCGTTGTGGTGCGGCGCGGCTTCGGTCAGCGGGCTGGCGTAGCGCCCCCAGTCGCCGACGTCGTACTGTAGCAGCACCTGCTGGTCGTTGTCGGTCCGGGTGGTATTGCCATAGACCCCGTAGGCCACCGTCAGGTAGCGCCTGCCATCCGTCTGGCCGAACGCCGGACCGAACGAGACGCCGTCGATGCCCGAGGCGTCGTAGCGGTGATCGGGCGAGGCCACGACGTCGCCCTTGAACTTGCCGTCGTCGCCCTCGAACACCCCGTCGCCGTTCAGGTCGGCGCTGTAGTCCCTGACCACCTCGGGCAGGTAGACGGTGCGGAAAAGCGCGCTGCCGGACGCCTCGACGCCGACGCGGTCCAGCCGGGCCACGTCGATCACGGCGATGTAGAAGGCCTTGTCTTCCTTGTACTCCAGCGAGCCGTAGACCTTGCCGTCGGCCGGATTGAAGTCGAGATCGCCCAGGTGTCCGGTCCAGCCGACCAGCGTGCCGATCAGCTTGCCGCTGAAGTCGTACTTCGCCAGCAGGGTCGTGAACGAGTAGTAGATGAAGCCGCCCCGCACATCGACGGCGACGCCCTGCACGTGGCCGGCCTTCCAGGTCCCGCCGTTCTGGGTCAGCGGCAGGTTGGCCAGGCCCCCCTCGGCGAGCGCCGGACCGCCGACGCACAAGGCCAGGATCGAAGCGGCCAGGGCCAGGCGATGACGAACGGACATGGTGATGACCCCAACCCAGCGTTGGCGGGCGGACCTAGGGCGTCTTGGCGACAGCTTGATGACAGTTCGGCGTCAGAGCCGGCGTCAGGGAGCCTCTCGGATCGAGAAGCTCTGCTCGATCAGGGTGGCGCGGCCGAAGATGGTCATGAAGGCGATGTCGGCCGCGTCCCGCCCCGTGGCGACCCGCACCAGGCCGTCGATCGGCGCCTTGCCCGTGGCGTCCACCAGGCGCCAGCGGCCGCCCAGATAGACCTCGGCGATGGCGTGCAGGTCCGGCGGCTCCAGCTTCCAGGCATAGGCGCTGACCGCTCTGGCCGGGATGTCGGCGGCGCGGCACATGCCGATGATCAGGTGCGTGAAGTCGCGGCAGACGCCGGCCCGGTCGACCAGGGTGTCGATCGCCGTGGTGCCCGAGTTGCTGACTCCGCCCAGATATTCGATGTGCTCGGCGATCCAGTCCAGCATCGCCTGGACCTTGGCCCCGCCCTTGAGCTCTCCGAACTCGCGCTCGACGAACAGCTCGAGGCGATCGGACGGGCTGTAGCGGCTGGCGCGCAGGAACGGCAGCACCTCGCTGGGCAGGTCGCGGATGGCCATGGCCGGCGCGTCGGCCAGGTCATGGTCGCGCCGCATGACCTCGACCCGGGCGCGGTAGAGCGCGTTGACCGTTCCCGTGGCGGTGAACACCGTACGCCGCTCGAAGGTCACCGGATCGTCGACCCGCACGGCCTCGACATTGGGCCAGAAGGTCAGGGCTTCCAGCCCCACCACCTGGTCCGGCCCATGGGCGGCCTCGACCAGCAGCAGCACCTCGCACGGGGCCGCGAAGTCATAGGTCAGCGAGGCTTCGACGTCGAAACGCATGGCGATCCTGGAACTTGGGCGACCGAGAGCCGGCCGCGCCGCCTAACAATCCGCCAGGATGGCTTCGGTTCAGAACCTCTATCGAGCGAAAGGGAATGGCGATAGCGACTTGCTGGTCTCCTCGACCAGCAGGGTGCGATTGATCGGCGCCGCCGCCCGCTGCGGACAGGCCGGGCGCTCGCAGATCCGACACGAGGGTCCGATCTCGACAGTGATCGGCGCGGCCATGTCCAGGCCCCGCGCATGGACCAACTTGGACGCGTATTTCAACTCGCAGCCCAGGCCGACGACCAGTTCGTCCTCCAGTCCCGCCTGCAGGCCCGAGGTCCGCCGCACCGTGCGCGACAGGGTGAAGTAGCGCTCGCCGTCCGGGGTCTCGATCACCTGGGTGACGATGCGCCCCGGGGTCTTGAAGCTGTCGTGGACGTTCCAGCGTGGACAGGCCCCGCCGAAGCGCGAGAACGGAAAGGGCCCGGCCGCGAACCGCTTGGAGATGTTCCCCGCCGCGTCCAGCCGCATCATGAAGAACGGCACGCCGCGCGAACCGCTCCGGCCCAGGGTGGTCAGCCGCTGGGCGGCCTGCTCGTAGCTGATGCCGAAGCGCGGCCGCACCCGCTCGATGTCGTAGCCGCTGGACTCCATGGCGGCCAGGAACGGCTCGTAGGGCATCATGATCGCGGCGGCGAGATAGCTGTCCAGAAACACCTTGAGCAGCTGGCGCGTGGCCCTGTCGGGAGCCTTGAAGCGGTCGGTCAGGTCCGACAGCACCTCCCCGCCCTCCATCAGCCCCAGCTGGTAGCACATGCCGAAAGTGCGGCTGGCGTGGGCCAGGGTCTCCGACAGCATCAGGCGCTTGCGGTGATGGTCGTAGCGGCGCAGCGAGCCGGTCATCACCTCGACCGGCATGATCCGGGTCTGGATGCCGAACCGGCTCAGCAGGCGCTCGCGCACGGCGGGACTCAGGTCCTGCGGATCGGCCTTCAGCTGGGCGACGATCTTCTCGGCCAGAGTCTCCAGTTCGGCGAAATGGTTGCGCTGGGCGCCCACCAGGTCGCGGACCCAGTCGGTCGGCGACGATTGCTCCGAGGCTGGCCCCGTCCCGTCCGGGCGCTCGAAGGCGCCCAGGTCGATCATCCGGCCGCGATCCAGATAGGCGCGATAGAGCCGCGTCATGGCCTCGGCCAGGCCCGGCGACAACTCGGCGACCTCGGCCGCCTCGTGGCGCGAGATCCCTAGATCCGCGAACATCTTGTCGGCCAGCACCTCTTCCAGCCCGGCCCCGCCGCCCGGATCGTCGGCCGACAGGCTGCGCAGGTCCAGGTCATAGGCGTCGGCCAGCCGCAGCAGGATCTGCGCGGTCACCGGCCGCTGGTTGCGCTCCAGCAGGTTCAGGTAGCTGGCCGAGACGCCCAGCTCCTCGGCCATCCGCGCCTGGGTCACGCCCAGGTCGCGCCGCAGCCGTTTGAGCCGTCCGCCGAGGAACAGCTTCTTGTCGCCCTGTTTCTTGTCGAGGGGCTTTTTGTCGCCGGTCATGTTTGGGAGCGTCGCCATTCGGTCAATCTGTCACGACTTTACAGATCTTACAAAGTCATTCTGTGACAAATTGCCTTCAATAGGTTCGACCGACCCCACGGCGCGGCGTTAGCTCACCAGGACGAGTTTTCCTTGGCCCGCAAAGGCGTAACGCCCCGGGCCCCGTAGTGGGATCGAACGACCATGACGCAGCGCAAGACCTATGCCGAACACCGCGACGCCCTGCTGGCGCGCTATCCTGACGGCGTCCTGCCGGGCGGCGTTGGCATCGACGACGTCATCCAGCTGAAGCTGCAGAACACCTTCCCGACCCACCTGGACATCGCCCGCGCCATGGCCCCGGTCATGCGCGCCGACATGGCCGAGTATGATCGTGACAGCAGCAAGTTCACCCAGTCGCTGGGTTGCTGGTCGGGCTTCCACGCCCAGCAGATGATCAAGTCGGTCAAGCGCCTGCGCGGCACGACCAAGGGCGCCTATGTCTATCTCTCGGGCTGGATGGTCGCGGGCCTGCGCAATCGCTTCGGCCACCTGCCCGACCAGTCGATGCACGAGAAGACCTCGGTCGTCGACCTGATCCAGGAGATCTATGTCTCGCTGCGCCAGGCCGATGAAGTCGCCATCAACGACCTCTTCAAGGCCCTCAGCGCCGCCCGCAAGGCCGGCGACCAGGTCGCCGAGCAGGCCGCGATCAAGGCGATCGACAACTTCGAGACCCACGTGGTGCCGATCATCGCCGACATCGACGCCGGCTTCGGCAACGAGCACGCGACCTACCTGCTGGCCAAGGAGATGATCAAGGCCGGCGCCTGCTGCCTGCAGATCGAGAACCAGGTCAGCGACGCCAAGCAGTGCGGCCACCAGGACGGCAAGGTCACCGTGCCGCGCGAGGACTTCATCGAGAAGCTGCGCGCCTGCCGCCTGGCCTTCGAGGAACTGGGCGTCGACGAGGGCGTCATCGTCGCCCGCACCGACAGCCTGGGCGCGGGCCTGACCCAGAAGATCCCGGTCAGCCAGGAGCCGGGCGATCTGGCCAGCGACTACATCAAGTGGCTGAAGACCGAGCCCGTCACCCCGGAAAACCCGCTGAAGGACGGCGAACTGGCGATCATGAAGGACGGCGCCTTCGTCAAGCCGGTGCGCATGCCCAACGGCCTGTTCGCCTTCCAGGACGGCACCGGCCGCCAGCGCGTCATCGAGGACTGCATCGCCAACCTGACCCAGGGCGGCGCCGACCTGCTGTGGATCGAGACCGACACCCCCAATGTCGACGAGATCGCCTCGATGGTGGCCGAGGTCCGCAAGGTCGTGCCGAACGCCAAGCTGACCTACAACAACTCGCCGTCGTTCAACTGGACGCTCAATCTGCGCAAGCAGGTGCGCGACCAGTGGATCGCCGAGGGCAAGATCCACAAGGACAGCTATCCGGACGGCAACGTCCTGATGTCGGCCGAGTATGACAAGACCGACCTGGGTCGCGAGGCCGACGAACGCCTGGCCCGCTTCCAGGTCGACATCGCCGCCCGCGCCGGGGTGTTCCACAACCTGATCACCCTGCCGACCTTCCACCTCACCGCCAAGAGCGTCGACGAGCTGTCGCGCGGCTACTTCGGCGAGGAGCGGATGCAGGCCTATGTCAACACGGTGCAGCGCGAGGAAATCCGCCGCGGCGTCTCGGCCGTGAAGCACCAGCACGAGGTCGGCTCGGACCTGGGCGACACCTTCAAGGAGATGGTCGCCGGCGAGCGCGCCCTGAAGGCCGGCGGCCACGCCAACACCATGAACCAGTTCGCGGCCGAATAGCCGCGAACCCCTTCCCACCGCCAGCCCCTTCCCACCGATCGAGGAGCCAAAGCCATGACCGCCAAGCGTTTCGCCCCCGCCGCCATGCCGAACTCGGACGCCAAGGAGCGCGCCGTCGACCGCGTGGCCGAGGCCTCCCACCGCCTCAACGAGGCCGTGCGCCGCGCCATCGAGGCCGGCTACTCGGTGGAGCTGGTGCGCGCCTCGCGCCACCACGACGGCTCGGGCAACTGGGGCGACCAGATCGTCCCCACCGTCCGTGACAAGGGCGCCGAAAAGAGCGCCTAAGACCGAGAGAGTCCGACGCCTTGCGTGGTCCTCGTCCTTCGACAAGCTCAGGATGAGGACCATTGCTGGCGCGGCAAAGAAACGCCCAGCTCAAACGCTTGCAGTAGAAACCTCATCCTGAGCCTGTCGAAGGACGAGGTTTCGGACACACGGAAAGCTTCCCATGCCGCTCGACATCGCCGCCAACATCCAGGTCACCGGTCCCGTTGAAGGCCGAGCTGCGGAAGTACTCACCCCGGAAGCCCTGGCCTTCGTGGCCGACCTGCACCGCCGGTTCGACGCCCGCCGTCGCGAGTTGCTGGCCGCCCGCCAGGCGCGGCAGGCCCGCTTCGACGCCGGCGAGCTGCCTGACTTCCTGGCCGAGACCGCCGATGTCCGCGCGGCCGACTGGACCGTCGCGCCCGTTCCCGCCGACCTGCTGGATCGCCGGGTCGAGATCACCGGCCCGGTCGACCGCAAGATGATCATCAACGCCCTGAACTGCGGGGCCAAGGTGTTCATGGCCGATTTCGAGGACGCCACCGCCCCGACCTGGGCCAACGTCGTCGAGGGCCAGATCAATCTGAAGGACCGCTGGCAAGGGCAGCTGACGCATGTCGACGCCAAGTCCGGCAAGGCCTACGCCATGGGCCCGACCCCGGCGGTGCTGAAGATCCGCCCGCGCGGCTGGCATCTGATGGAGCGCCACCTGGAGGTCGACGGCCAGGCCGTGGCCGGGGCGCTGTTCGACTTCGGCCTCTACGCCTTCCACAACGCCAAGGCGACGCTGGCGCAAGGCTCGGGCCCCTACTTCTACCTGCCCAAGCTGGAGAGCCATCTGGAGGCCCGCCTCTGGAACGAGGTTTTCGTCCGCGCCCAGGAGGCGTTGGGTCTGCCGGTCGGGACGATCAAGGCCACGGTGCTGATCGAGACCATCCCCGCCGCCTTCGAGATGGACGAGATCCTGTTCGAGCTGAAGGACCACATCGTCGGCCTGAACTGCGGCCGCTGGGACTACATCTTCTCGTTCATCAAGCGCCTGGGCCGCCGCCCCGAGTTCCTGACCCCGGACCGCTCGGCCATGGTCATGGGCAAGGCCTTCCTGGGCGCCTATTCACTGAAGCTGATCCAGACCTGCCACCGCCGGGGCGCCTTCGCCATGGGCGGCATGGCGGCCCAGATCCCGGTCAAGGGCGACGACGCCGCCAACCAGGCAGCCTTCGCCAAGGTCAAGGCCGACAAGGAACGCGAGGCCGGAGCCGGCCACGACGGCACCTGGGTCGCCCACCCGGATCTGGTGCCCGTGGCCATGGAGGTCTTCGACCGCCTGATGCCGGCGGCCAACCAGCGCGACAAGCTGCTCGCCGATCTCGACATCACCGCCGCCCAGATGCTGGAGCTGCACGAGGGCGTGCGCACCGAGGCCGGCGTGCGCGAGAACATCCGCGTCGGCGTCCGCTACACCCAGGCCTGGCTGGAAGGCCGGGGGGCGGTGCCGCTCTACAACCTGATGGAAGACGCCGCGACGGCCGAGATCTGCCGCACGCAGCTGTGGCAGTGGATCCGCCTGGGCGCGGCGCTGGACGACGGCCGGGTGCTGACCTCGGAGCTGTTCATCAGCCTGTTCACCCAGGAGATGGCCGACCTGCGCCGCGACTTCGCCTCGCCGCGCCTGGAAACGGCCGCCGAGCTCTTCACCCGCATGGTGCTGTCCGACAGCCTGGAAGAATTCCTGACCCTGCCGGCCTACGAACTGATCTAGCCGACCGCCTGATCCAACCGAACGCATGACCGCAAAGAAAAAGCCCGGCGAAAGCCGGGCTTGAGAAGTAGGGGAGGAAACGCCCAGGAAGGGCAGAGGCCTCAGCCTCACGGGAGGTCATCTATGCCTGGCCGAACGCCATTCAAGGGTGACCGCGAAGAAACTTCGGTTTCAACGCGCTTGGCTTGCCGGGGCCGTGTGGTAATGAGCGCGCTCGACGAGTGAGGGCCTGGCCCGAAGCGAGCGCCAGTCCATGTCCGACCCCGCCGATCCCAAAGACATCCCGCCGGCGCCGAAGCCGCGCAAGCCCCGGAAGCCGCGCGCCAAGGCCGCGATGACCTCGGCGGCCGTCCTGCCCGAGAGCTCGTCCGAACCCGTCACGCCCAGGCCGCCTCGTCCGCGCAAGCCGCGCGCGCCAAAGCCGCCGGTGCAGGCCGTCGCCGAGACGCCGGAAATCGTCGAAGAGGTCGCCGCTCCGGAGCCAGCGCCCGCGCCGGTCGTCGAGCCCGAACCCGAGGTCCTGCCCGAGGAAGCGCCCGCTCCCGAAGCCGAGACCGAGCTGCCGGAAGCCGTCGAGGCGATCCCGGAAGCCGCCCTCTCCCCGGCCGAGCCCGTCAAGACCGCCAAGCCGCCGATCTGGAAGCGCCCCGCCTGGCTGATCGGCGCGGCCGCGGCCGTGGTGCTGGCGGTCGTGCTGGTGGCCTCGCTGTTCTGGTCGCTGCCGCTGAGCCGCGCCCTGGAGCCGCTAAACAATTCCGCCATAGTTCTGGTGGCCGAGGACGGCTCGCCGATCGCCCGGCGCGGCTCGTACAAGGAAGCCCCGATCGATGTCGCCAAGCTGCCGGCCTATGTACCCGGCGCCTTCATCGCCATCGAGGACCGCCGCTTCTACAGCCACATGGGCGTCGACCCCAAGGCGATCGCGCGGGCCCTGGGCAGGAACGCCCAGGCCGGCGGCGTGTCGGAAGGCGGCTCGACCATCACCCAGCAGTTGGCCAAGAACGCCTTCCTGAGCAGCGACCGCAACCTGCGTCGCAAGGCTCAGGAAGCGATGATCGCGGTCTATCTGGAGGCCCGCCTCTCCAAGAACCAGATCCTGTCGCGCTATCTGTCGTCGGTCTATTTCGGCGACGGCGCCTTTGGCCTGCGCGCCGCGGCCCGGCACTATTTCGGCAAACAGCCCGAGCAGCTGTCGATCGGCGAGGCCGCCATGCTGGCCGGCCTGGTCAAGGCCCCTTCCCGCCTGGCGCCGACCAACAACATCGAGGGCGCCCGCGAGCGGATGCGCGTGGTGCTGGGCGCCATGGTCGAGACCAAGACGATCACCCAGGCCCAGGCCGACGCGGTGGGCCAGGTCTCGGCCATCGAGAACCCCGACAAGCTGCCGACCGGCTCCTACTTCGCCGACTGGGCCCTGCCCCAGGCCCGCGCCGCGATCGGCGCCCGCTATGGCGAGACCATCGTCAAGACGACCCTGGATCCCGAGCTTCAGGAGAAGGCCGAGAAGATCCTCAACGACTACATCCAGCGCGACGGCAAGGTCCTGAACATCACCCAGGGCGCCTTGGTGGCCATGCGCAAGGACGGCCGCGTCGTGGCCATGGTCGGCGGCCGCGACTATGGCGCCAGCCAGTTCAACCGCGCCGACGGCGCGCGCCAGCCGGGCTCGTCGTTCAAGCTGTTCGTCTATCTGGCCGCCCTGCAGTCGGGCATGACCACCACCAGCCCGATCCTCGACACCCCGGTGCAGGTCAGCGGCTACACGCCCAAGAACCACGAGGGCAAATATCGCGACCGCGAGATCCCGCTGATCAGCGCCTTCGCCGCCTCGTCCAATGTCGCGGCCGTGCGCCTGGCCCACGACCTGGGTCCGGCCAAGGTGATCAAGGTCGCCCGCCAGCTGGGCGTCACCGAGAAGATCCCCGACGACCTGACCATGGCCCTGGGCACCGGCTCGATGAGCCTGACGCGTCTGACCGCCGCCTACGCCTCGATCGCGGCCGGCGAATATCCGATCGTTCCGCACGCCCTGGACACCTTCCAGAAGGGCAAGACCACCGCCTACGACCCCAAGGTGCTGGCCGGCATGCGCGACCTGCTGCGCTCGGCCACCCATCGCGGCACGGGCCTGGAAGCGGCCATCGACGGCGCTTTTGGCAAGACCGGCACCACCCAAGACTATCACGACGCCCTGTTCGTCGGTTACGTCGACGACCTGGTGGTCGGGGTCTGGGTCGGCAACGACGACAACAGCTCGATGAACGGCGTGGTCGGCGGCGGCGAGCCCGCCAAGATCTGGAAAGCCTTCATGCTTTCGGCCCTGGGCCGCAACGTCGCCCCCGTGGTCGTCGAGGACCCGCTGGACGACCTGGGCCTGCCGCTGGAAGGCGAGATCGGCCCCGACGGCCTGCCGGTGGCCCCGCTGACCGTGCCCACAGACCCGCTCCCGCTCCCGCCGCCGCCCGTCGCGCCGGTCGCCCCCGTCGCCCCACCACCGCCCGACCCGCGCCCTTAGCAAAGCCCTCCAGGAGACCGACATGTCCGACGACCTGGCGCGTGATGACCTGTCGGCCCTCGCCGAGACCCACGCCGGCCCCTTCCACGCCCGCGCCGAGGCCCGCGCCACCCGCGCCGGTCTGGTCACCTTCGGCGTGGTGGTGAGCGGCGTCCTGCTGTCGGCGGCGCTCCTGGTCTGGACGGTGCGCCGGCCGGTTCGCTAGGACGCGAGGTAGAAGCCCTCCCGTCCAGGGGCCTCAGTCCCCCACCAGCTTTCCCGCCGGCGGGACGCGCACGATGAAGTGGCCCTTCACGCCCTCCGGCCACTGGCGGTACGGCACCACGCCCTCGTCGCTGGCCGCGTAGGCCACGGCGTAGTCGACGATCGCGCGCGCGACCTCCGCCGTCGGTTCGAACCGGCCCAGCACATAGCCGATCTTGCCCGGCGCCCGCAGGTGGATCGAGCAGTGCTGCGCGCAGTTGAACAGGCAGGCCATCTCCTGGATCGCCACGCCGGAGCCGTCCGCCGCCTCGCGTAAGGCGGCGGCCAGCAGCGCCCCGCCGCGCACGCCTTCGGGCGTCTCGCGCTCTTCGGTCGAGACGCGGCAGGTGTTGCAAACCACCACCGCCGGGCCGTCGTCGGCCGCGCGCAGCACGGTCAAAACTCGATCCCCGCCTGGGCCTTCACGCCGGCGCGGAACGGGTGCTTGACCTGGGCCATCTCGGTGACCAGGTCGGCGGCCTCGATCAGGGCGTCGGGCGCGTTGCGGCCGGTGACGACCACGTGCTTGCCCTCCGGCCGACCGACCAGGACCTCCAGCACCTCATCGAGCGGCAGGTAGTCGTAGCGCAGGATGATGTTCAGCTCGTCGGCGACGACCATATCCCAGTCGGGATCGGCGATGCGGCTCTTGATGGCTTCCCAGGCCTCGCGCGCCACGGCGATGTCGCGGGCGCGGTCCTGGGTGTCCCAGGTGAAGCCCTCGCCCATCGGCCGGAACTCGACCTGGTCCGGGAAGGCGTCGAACACGACCTTCTCGCCGGTCTCCATCGCGCCCTTGATGAACTGGATGACGCTGACCCGCTGGCCGTGGCCGATGGCGCGGCAGACCATGCCCAGGGCCGCCGTCGTCTTGCCCTTGCCCGCCCCGGTATGGACGATCAGCAGGCCCTTTTCGATCTGGCGCTCGGCCATCATCTTGGCGCGCGCCGCCTGGATCACCTTCATCCTGGCGTTATGGCGCGCGTTCTTCGCGGCCTCTTGGGCCGCCTCTTGGGCGGCCTCGCCGTCCGGGAGTTCTTCGTTCATCACCCTGCCCTCGCCGGACACCCCGCCGGCCGCGTTGATATGACGAAGGCCGGTCTCCTGGCTTACGCCCTCCCGTCGCGGCGCCTTCCCAGGATCACTCCCAGTGGCGCGTGCCGCGACGATCGACGGACGATCACAGTTGCGGGGGCAGCCGCGGATTGGTCACCGCGTTCCCGGAGGTCTCGCGACCTCCATGCCTTCGCCGTCCGGGGTAGGCGCGCCCGCCCAGGGGGTCAAGCTCACTTCGGCAGGGACAGGCGGTAGACCAGCACCAGGTTGTCGTTGTCGCCGGTCCCGGTGTCGCCATGCAGCGAGGCGTCGAAGTCCTGGCCGTTCACGTGGCCCTTGGCCGTGGCGAAGTCGTTGTCCGACCCGACCAGCAGGAAGACGTCGCCAGTCTTGTCGAAGGCCGAGCCGATGGCCATGGCCTCGATCTTCTCGGGCAGGCTGGTCCGGGTCGAGGGCGCGACCGACAGATTGATGCCGAACCTGGCGAGCTGGACGGGGTTGAGGATGTTGACCAGCTCGGCCTGGGCGGCCGGCTTGATGTCGGGGTTCAGCACGCCGTCCCTGGCGATCGGCTTGCCGTCCTGCTCGTAGGGCGTGCCGGCCAGGTTGGTGGCGCCGGCGAGATCGACCAGCAGGATGCTCTTGTAGACCGGCGCGTTGGGCGCGCCCTTGCCGCGTCCATTGCCGTCGCGGGCCAGGACCAGCAGGCGGGTGTCGCTGAGCGCCACGGCCTCGGATTGGGCCGCGGTGACGTCGGCGCTCTGGCCGTCGCCGTTCTCGCGCACGGTCGGCAGCTGCAGCGCGTAGTGGCCGATCGGCGTCTTGGGCAGCCGGGTCTGGCTGATGTCGTAGACCAGCACGCGGGTGTTGTTGCGGGTGGCGTTGTTCGACGTCGAGTCCTGCATGGTCGCGCTCTGCAGCACGGCGATCAGGCGTTTGCCGTCGGGGCTGATGGTCAGGGCCTCCAGGCCTTGGTTGTTGCGGCGGCCTTGGTCAGGCGCCTTCTCGGCGCCGAAGTTCAACTGGCCCTTCTTGATCGGCAGCAGCGCCGGGACGGTCTGGATCGCGCCGGTCAGCGTGCCGGCCTTGTCGAACAGATAGACGCCCGTCGCATATTCGTCCGAGACGTAGAAGCTTCCGTCCGGCAGGTAGGCGATCGCCTCGCTGTCCAGGCTGAGCTTGCCCGCCCCCTCGCCGCTGGCCGGCGACGGATAGCGCACGCCGCCCCGCTCGATGACGTTGGCGCCCGGGTCCATGCCGGTGAACGGCTGGCCGGTCTGGTCCTTCAACAGGAAGCCGCCCGTGGGCGTGATGGTCAGGCCCTTGCCGGGAACCAGCCTGATCGCGTGCTCGTGGACGCGGTTGGCGTAGTCGGTCGTGCTCTTGAACGGTCCGACATTGTTGGGACCCCGGTCCGGCAGGGTGCGCACGGTCCCGGTATAGGACCCGTCGGCGGCCTTCTTCCAGTTCGACAGCGCCATGCTGGAGAAAGAGCCCAGGGTCTCGCCGTTGAAGTCGCGCGTCGCCGCGGGCAGCCAGCCCACGGCCACCAGGCCGTGATTGACATAGGTCTTGCCGCCGAACGGGACGGTGACGTCGCCGGCGGTGTTGTCCCAATGCGGCGTGACATAGGCGCGCGACTGAGCGCCGGCGCCAGCCGCCAAGGCCAGGGCGGCGAGACCCACGAGGGTTCCGACAAGGCGATGGCGCGACATCGAGAGCTCCTGAAAAGGATGCGAGGCGTTCGGTGAACCTGGCGCGCTCTTAGGGAGGGTGTGCATCGGTTTTGTGACGCACGCTGTCATCCAGACGCAGCAGAACCGTCATCAACCTGTGGAATAGACGCGGCGCTCAAACCAATCGGCGCCATAGACGAAAATCCGCGTGGCGCGCGATATCGAGGGGATATCCGAAATGCTGCTCCGATCCGCTAGCGTGGTGGCTATCGCCGCCTGCCTCATGTTCGCCGCCCAGGCGCAAGCCGCTGAGGTTCTGGCCGCCGACGCTCCCGCCGCGAAGGCCGCCGATGCGGTCGCGGACGCCCCCGCCGACACCAACGAGATCGATGCGGTCGTCATCGTCGGCAGCGGTCAGACCCGCTCGGTCAACAGCCTGACGCCGTCGAGCCTGGAGGTCCTGCCCCCGGGCACGAGCATCCAGAAGGCCCTGAACTTCCTGCCGGGCGTCAGCGCCCAGTCGATCGACGCCCTGGGCGTCAACGAGCAGTCGCTGTCGCTGCAGGTGCGCGGCTTCAACACCACCCACCTGGGCTACTCGCTGGACGGCATGCCGCTGGGCGACGGCGCCTACAACAACTACAACGGCCTGACCATAAGCCGCGCCCTGATCTCGGAAAACCTGGGCCGGGCAGACCTGGCGACCGGCATCGCTGGCCTGTCCATCCCCTCGACCAGCAACCTGGGCGGCGCGCTGATCTACACGTCCAGCGATCCGAAGAAGGACATGGGCTTTTCGATCAACGGGACCGTGGGCAGCGAGGACACCGCCCGCACCTTCATGCGCTTCGACACCGGCGAGCACGGCGGCTTCTCGGCCTATGTCTCGGGCCACTACGCCCAGCAGGACCTGTTCGTGAACCAGGGCGCCTACAACAAGTCGACCGGCAAGCAGTTGAACGCCAAGGCCCAGTACCGCTTCGGCGACAACGTCATCACCGCCTTCGCGGACGTGTCGCGCACCAACCAGGCTGACGACACCTATCTCTCCAAGGACATGCGCTCGCGCCTGGGCTGGGACTGGGCCGGCTACGCGCCGAACTGGGACGCCTATGTCGGCCGCGCCGCCTGCTCGGTGGCCTCGCTGGCGGCCAAGTGCGTCCCCTCGACCGCGCCCGAGAAGCTGGCCGATGTCACCTTCACCAACGGCCAGATCCTGCGCAACGACGAGGTCTACTACCTGTCGGGCGACTTCAAGATCCGCGAGAACATCACCAGCCACGTGCAGGTCTATCGCCACACCGACAAGGGCGCGGGCAACAACTTCATCACCGGCCTGTCGAACCAGGGCACGACCTCGACCGCCGACGACCTGCCGGTCCGGATCCGCGACACCCGCTACACCATCGACCGCGACGGCGTGGTGGCGAACGTGGGTTGGACGCTGGGCTTCAACCACATCCAGGCCGGCCTCTGGCTGGAAGACAACACCAGCAGCGCCGCCCGCTACATCTGGACCAATGTCACCGGCCCGCTCAGCCTGGCGAAGTTCCTGAAGGGCCAGCCCGACACCGCCCAGTGGGTGCAGCAGACCAACTGGACCACCCAGCAGTTCTACGTCCAGGACACGATGACCCTCCTGGACGACGCCCTGAGCATCGACTTCGGCTTCAAGAGCACCCACGCCAAGTCCGCCGCCGAAGCGCTTCGCGGCATCGCCAAGGCCCCGGTGACGGCGTCCAGCCAGTTCGCCAGCGGCACGCTGTACGCCAAGGATGACTTCCTGCCGGAAATCGGCGCGCGCTACCGCATCGCCCCGGGCCACGAGGTGTTCGCCAGCTACGCCGAGAACATGGCCATGTTCCAGGGCGGCTTCAAACTCGGCCCGCAATCGGTGTCGCAAGCGGTGTGGGACGCCCAGGGCAAGTATCTGAAGCCGGAAACCTCCAAGAGCTTCGACGCCGGCTACCGCTATGTCGGCGACAATCTCCAGGTCTCGATCGCGGCCTATGACGTGAAGTTCGAGAACCGCCTGCTGCAGTACAACCCCTGCCCGACCAACCAGCAGCAGAACCCGGGCTGCGGCAACTCCTTCCACAACGCCGGCGGCGTCACCAGCAAGGGCGCCGAGATCGGCGTGCTGTGGAAGGCGACGTCGTGGCTGAACTGGTACAATTCGGCCTCGTACAACAAGTCGACCTACGACGAAGACCTGAACTGGTGCACGACCACCTGCGTGATCAAGCAGACGGCCGGCAAGCAGCAGGTCGATACGCCGAAGGAAATGCTCGCCAGCGTGCTGACCGTGAAGCAAGGCGGCTTCTCGGCCTCGCTGCAGGGCAAGTACACCGGCCGCCGCTACTATACCTACACCAACGACCAGAGCTTCGCCGGCGTCACCACCTTCGACCTGGGCGTCAGCTACAGGTTCAGCCCGGTCGGTTTCATGAAGGGCGCCAAGGCGTCGCTGAACGTCACCAACCTGACGAACAAGCGCTACGCGTCGAACTTCGACAGCAGCGTGTTCGCCCCGGACGACGCGGCGGGCAGCATCCTGGTGTTCCACGCCTCGGCCCCGCGCCAGGTGTTCGGCACGATCGGCTTCGAGTTCTAGGCCCCGCGCAACGCCGCGATAAATCAGGCTCTTCCCCAGCGATGGGGGAGAGCCTTTTACTTTGCCCCCTTCACCTGGGCCGGCTCCATCAGCGCCCGCGTCACGCCATTGGTCCAGCCGAAGCCGTCCTGGGTGGGATACTCCCCGCCCCCGCCGGCCTTGGCCTCCTCGACGTCGTACTTCTCCAGCATCTTGCCGCTGGCCTGGTACTCGCGCTCGACCGTGGCCAGCCAGCGCTTGGAAATCTCGGCGGCCAGGGCGTCCTCGCCATAGCGGCGCAGGCCCGAGACGGCGATCCACTGCAACGGGGCCCAGCCATTGGGGGTGTCCCACTGCTGGCCGGTGCGGACGGTGGTGGTCCGCAGGCCGCCGGGCGCGAGCAGCACGTCCCAGGCCTTCTGGGCGACGGTGTGGGCCTGCCGCTCGTCCGTCGCGCCCGTGAACAGCGGGTAGAAGGTCGCCGCGCTGAGGTCGTCCAGGCGCCGGCCGGTCTTCCACTGGTAGTCGACATAGCCGCCCTTGGCGTTGTCCCAGAGATAGAAGTCGATGGCCTCGCCCCGGTCCTGGGCGCGACGGTCGAAGTCGCGCTCGCAGGCGGTGTCGGCCAGCTGAGCGCAGCCCTTGGCGATCGCCTTCTCCAGCCCGTACATCAGGCTGTTGAGGTCGACCGGGACGACGGCCGTGGTCTGGATCGTCGACAGGGTCTGACCGTCGGCCATCCAGCGCGAGGAATAGTCCCAGCCGCTCTCGGCGCCGGCCCGCAGGTCGCGGAAGACCTCGGCGGCGGGGCGAGAACTCCTCAGCGCCGTCTCCAAGTCCTCGCGATAGGACTCATCGCGCGGGGTGTCGCGGTCGTCCCAGTAGCGGTTAAGGACGACGCCCTTGGCCAACGCCACCACGCGGCGGTGGGCGTGGCCGGGCTGGAGGTCCTTCTCGCCCTCCATCCAGAAGGCGTGCTCGCGGCGCATCAGGTCGACGCGGGTCTTGAGCACCTTGGGGTCCGTGGCGCTGGACAGCCCGACCATGGCGAAGAAGAACGGCGGCTGCGAGCGGCTGAGATAATAGGTCCGCGCGCCGTTGGGGATATGTCCGTAAGCCATTATCAGGCCTCCGAAATCGTCGATCATGCTCTCGACCAGATCGTCACGGCCGTCGGCCTTCAGGCCCAGCATCGTGAAGTAGCTGTCCCAGTAGTAGATCTCGCGGAAGCGCCCGCCCGGCACGACGAACGGCTTGTCCATGGCCAGGGCCGAACCGCCGGCCACCGGCTTGACCGGCGGCCGGGTCAGGTGCGGCCAGAGCGCGGCGATGTGGTCCTTGAGTGGCGGGCGCGCGGCGCTGGGCTTGGGCGCGGCGCCCGCTTGCGGAACCACGAAGTTGGCGGTGACGAACCGCTTCAGCTCGGCGTCGCTGAGCCTTGAATGGGCGCGATAATCGGCCAGGATCTTCGCCGGAGCGCGCCTCGGGACCGCATCGACGAAGGTCTTGCCGTCCGGGAAGATCCGTCGCGTCTGAACCTGGTGGAAGAGCTCCTGGTAAGTGTCCGCCGGCGTTGGGATTTTCGCGACGCCTTGGGCTTGGGCCGTCGAGGCCAAGGTCAAGACGGCTAGCGTCGTGGCGATCAGACGGACCATGCGGGACCTCAACTCAAATCAAACGATCAACCGTTTCCCCGGCGAAGGCCGGGGCCCAGATCATAGGGCTGAGCAATGGACGATAATCCGAAACGCTCTGATCTACGATCTGGGCCCCGGCCTTCGCCGGGGAAATCGGATTGGGTTAAAATCTCTAGAAGTTATACCCCACCGACAGCCGCACCGACCGACCCAGGATCGGACGGGCGTTGGCGCCGCTGGTGGAACGCGGATCGCCCTCGGTCAGGCCATGGCTGTCGGTCAGATTGTCGGCGGCCACCTGAACGCTGAAGTCGCCGACATTGAAGATCGCGCCCAGGTCGACCTTGGTGTAGCCCTTGAGCTTCTGGGTGTTGGCGTTGTCGCCCCAGCGGTCGTCGACCGCGCTGACCGTGCCGTAGAACGTGGTCGCCACCGAACCCAGCTGGACGTCATAGCTGGGCGTGAAGCGGATCTGCCAGTCGGGCTGGCGCTGGGCGCTCTTGCCTTGGTTGCCGGGGATCGAGGACTTCTTGATCTCGGTCTTCTGCAGCGTGCCGTTCAGCGCCAGCGACAGGCCGAAGTCCGAGCGCCAGCGGCCGTCCAGCTCCAGGCCGTGGGCCTTGTTGGAGTTGGTCTCCAGCGTGCCGCCGACATCGGCGAACTTGGCCCCGTCGAAGGTGTTGGCGAAGCCGGTGGCATAGAGCTCGAACGGGCCCGAGCGCAGCTTGTAGCCCAGCTCGTACTGCTTGACGCTCAGGGTGTCGGTCAGGTTCTCGCGGAAATTGTCGAAGCTGGGGAACTTGTAGCCCTTCGAGTAGCGGGCGAAGACCCCGGACATCTCGTTGAGGTCATAGTTCAGGCCGACCGTGTACGAGGTCTTGGACTGGCTGTAGTCGACGGTGCGGATGGCCAGGCCGTCCGGATAACCGTTGCCGTCGTCAACGACATAGTCGGTCTCGAACTTCTCGCGGCGCACGCCGACGTCCAGGCGCAGGGGCTCGGCGATCTGCCAGCTGTCGGCCAGGTAGACGGCGTTGACCTTGCCGTCGCCGTTCGACAGCAGGCCATAGGCCCAGCAGCCCGAGCCGCTGCCCGCCGTCGCCAAGTTGGCGCACGACACGTTGGCGGCCAGGTAGTCGCCATTGGCCTTCACCTGCATCGGCTTGAAGTTGCCGATGGTCCAGAAGTCGTCCGACGAGAAGCTGGAGGCGTAGTAGCCGGCCGAGATCGAGTGGTCGCCGACCTTCTTGTTGAGGCTGAAGTCGTTGGTCAGGGCCTGGATCTGCTTCTCGACGATCCATGCGCCCCAGTTCTGGACGTAGTCGCCGGTCCCCAGGGGCGTCCCGCCGCGCGTGCGCACCGGGCCCCCGATCACCGTCGCCACCGAGGCGGCCGTCACCGCCCCGCCGTCGGGCACCAGGCCATAGGTGTTGGCGTCGCCCTTGGTGAAGCTGAAGCGGTCGCGCACCGTCCAGCCATCGCCGAAATCGTGCTCGAAGCTGCCGCCGGCGACATAGCCCTTCCAGCCCCGGCCGTCGGCCAGGTCGAAGCTGCGGGTGGCGCCGTTGGCGTGGACCTGCAGGGTCTGCTGGCGCGAAAGCTCGCCCAGCTGGGTGTATTCGCCCTTGTCGATGCCGGGAACATTGATCGCGAACGGCAGGTACCAGGCGCCGTGGTCGTCGGTGAAGCGGGCGTACAGGTTGACCTTGCCGTGCTCCAGCCGCCTGGTCAGGTTGACCGTGAACTGCTGGCCCTTCTCGTTGTCGAACTGGGTGTCGCGCACGCCCGGCGAGCGGGTCACGTAGCCGCCGGCCATGAAATAGAGGTCATCGGCCAGCTTGCCGCTCATCACCCCGTCGATGCGGCGCAGGCCGTAGTCGGAGGTCGTGGCCTTGACGAGGCCCTTGGCCTCCTCGCCGCCTTCCTTGAGCATGAAGTTGGTGGTCAGGCCCGGCTGGCCGTTCGAGAAGATCGGGTTGGGACCGCCGCGCAGGGCTTCCATGCGCGAGATCGTCTCGTCAACGCGGAAGATCGACGAGTTCTCCAGGAACGACAGGGTCGAGGGCGGATAGATCGGCGCGCCCTGCAGCTGGATGGTCAGGAACTCGGCGTCGCCGGTGGCGGGAAAGCCGCGCACGAAGACATTGGCCCCGGCCACGCCGCCCGAGGTCTCGACCCAGACGCCGGGCACCAGCGACAGCAACTCGGCGCTGCTCTTGGGCGAGGCCTTGAGGATGTCCTGGGCGCTGACCGTGGTGACCGCGAAACTGGCCGACAGCTTGTCGATGCCGGCGCCGCCGGGCGTGCCGACCACGATCACCTCTTCGACCTGGGCGGGCTCTTCCGGGCGGCTTTGTTCTACGGCGGCGGCCGGCGCGGCCGACTGGCCGGCGGCGCTGGCCGAGACCAGAAGCGGCCGCTCGCGGATGGCGTAGACGCCGCTGGCGGTCGACTGAGCCACCAGGTTCGAGCCGGCCAGCAGCCGCGTCAGGCCCTCGTCGGCCGAATAGGCGCCCTTCAGCTTCGGCGCGCGCTTGCCCCGCGTCAGGTTCTCGTCGAAGGCCAGCTGCTTGCCCGAGGCCCGGCCGAAGGCGCGCAGGGCGCCGGACAGGTCCTGGGCCGGAATGTCGAAAGTCCGCTCTGGGGCTTGCTCAGCGCGCGCCTGAGCCTGCGCCGCGACGGGCGCGGCCAGGGCCATCAGCACGGCCGCCGAAGCGCCCAGCAGCCAGCGTTGCTCGAAAGACTTGCTCATACGTCCCTCCCTCGCGCCGCTTGTTCTGTGTATCGGCGCTTTTGGTCAGTTAGACGCCTCACTCCACGGAGGACTCACCACCGGCGGTGAAGTTTTTTGGCTGGCGCTGGAACGCGCGCAATACGGTCTCGCCGCCCTGGCCGCTGACGGCCCGCACGGGCAGCACCGCAGTGACGCCGTCGACGAAGGCGCGGGTGTCGCCCGAGGTGAAGACGCCGCTGATCCGCAGATTGGCCACGCTGGGGTCGCCGATCCGCAGCTTCTCGCGCGCGTAGCGATTGACCCGCTCGACGGCGAGGCTCATCGGCTCGTCCTGGAAGACCAGCTGGCCGCTCTCCCACGCGGCCGCGCGGTTCGGATCGGCCGGAGCGACCGAGGCGGCCTCGGAATTGACCTGGGCGACCAGCTCGTGATCGGGCGTCAGCGACTTCTCGGTCGGCGCGCCATTGACCCTCAGCAGCGGCGGCGGACGCCCCTTCGCGCCCTCCCCGTCCAGCACCGCGACGTGGCCCTCGTAGAGCACCACCCGCATCTGGTCGGCGACGCGTTCGACGCTGAAGGTGGTGCCGGTGGCGACCACCAGCTTGCCGCCGGCCGCGACCGAGAAGGGCCGCAGCGGGTCCTTGGCCACCGCGAACTTCGCCCGCCCCTGCTCCAGCCACAGCCGGCGGCGGTCGCCGTCATAGCGGACCTTCAGCACCGTGGCGGCGTCCAGGGTGACGCGCGAGCCGTCGGCCAGCTCGACGATGCGCCGCTCGCCCTCGGTGGTGCGATAGACGTCCGGCAGGCTCGAGCGCCAGGCGAAGGCTCCGCCCAGGGCGACGGCGGCGACCACGGCGGCCGCGGCGCTCCAGATGGCGACGCGCGGGCCGGGCTTGCGCGCCCACTGTCGTCGCTGAGCGCGGCGCAGATCGTTCAGGGCCTCGCCGCGCAGGGCGATCATGCCGGGGTGCGCGGCCTGCTCGTCCACCGCCCGCCAGGCGGCGACGGCGTCGTCCAGCAGCTCGCGATGGTCCGGATCGGCGGCGAACCAAGCGTCCAGCGCCAGTTGCTCGGCCGGCGTCAGCTCGCCTTCGGACAGTCGCACGCACCACTCGGCGGCCTGATCCAGGGAAAGGTTCAACGCCAGATCCATCTTGTCGTCGTCCATGGGCGTGCTCATTCGCCCGCCCTCAGCTTGCGCGTCAGGTGGCCCATGGCCTTGAGGATGTGTTTCTGAACCCCGCTGGTGGTCATGCCGTACAGCGTGGCGAGTTCGGCCTGCTTCATGCCTTCCAGGCGATAGAGCAGGAAGATGGCGCGGGTCCGGTCGGGCAGCTCGCGCAGGGCCCGCGACACCGCGCCCAGGTCCTCGCGGCCCTGCAGGATGCGGGCGGGGTCCAGCGGCTCCTGGTCGAAGGTCTCGCCCGCCACGGCGGCGCGATAGCTGGCCCGCACCCGCTCGCGCCGCTGACGGTCACGCAGCAGGTTGGCGGCCATCTGGAAGATATAGGCGTCGGCGTTCTCCATGGCCGGGTCCTCGACCCGCGCCAGCTTGGCGAACAGCTCCTGGGTCATGTCCTCGGCGTCGCTGTGCGTGGCGGCGCGGCGCATGAAGAACGCCATCAGCGCTGGCCTGTAGCGCCGATCCAACCCTCGAAGATCGTGTGGCGCGACCTGCCGCACGGCGAAACCCTCATGACTGCTCACGACAGTCATGACGCACAAGGGCCCCGAACGCACACCGGTCCCGCGAAAGTTTTTCGCGGAACCGGGCTGAACCCCGCTCCATGGCGCGGCCCGCCGGCCGCTCACGCCGGAGGAGCCGATTCCCGCCTGGACGGCGATGGAATTGTTCAAGCGGCGAGCGCCAAGCGCCCTTTAAGCCGGCCTCATGACCCGGCGTTCGCCTGCCCCGCCCCCCGGCCTCTCGCCCAAGCCCCGCGCGCACGCTACAGCGTGGGCAGCAAGGACGGTGGCATGAGTCATTCCGGTATCGACAGCCTGCAACCGCACGAGCGGCCGATGTTCCCGGGGTCGCCGGCGACGCCCGACTTTTCCCCGCGCGTCCGCATTGGCTATGGCTGCGTCGGGGTGCTGCTGGCCTTCACCAGCGCCATGGGCACGGCGCTGATCACGGTCAACCTGCCCAGCATCCAGGGCGCGCTGGGGCTGGATCCGGCCCAGGTCTCCTGGCTGCCCACCGCCTATGCGATGACCTCGATCTCGATGAACCTGCTGCTGGTCAAGTTCCGCCAGCAGTACGGCCTGCGCCTGTTCGTGCAGCTGGCGCTGGGAACCTATCTGGCCGCGGTCGTGGCGCACCTGTTCGTCAACGACTTCGCCTCGGCCCTGGTCGTGCGCGCGGCCAGCGGCGTCGCCGCCGCGCCCCTGACCACCCTGGCGGTCTTCTACATGCTGCAGGCTTTTCCCCAGCCCCAGCGCCTGGCGGCCTTCGTGCTGGCCTTCGGCCTGCCGCTGGTGGCCACGCCCCTGGCCCGCTGCTTCTCGCCGGATGTCCTGGAGCTGGGCCAGTGGCGCACGCTCTACCTGATCGAACTGGCCCTGGTGCTGGCCACCCTGGCCGCCGTGCTGGCGCTGCGCCTGCCGCCGTCGGAGCGGCTGAAGGTGTTCGAATGGGCCGACTTCGTCACCTATCCGCTGATGGCCGTCGGCCTGGCCCTGATCTGCGGGATACTGGGCCAGGGCCGGCTGGAATGGTGGTTCGCCGCGCCCTGGATCGGCGTGGCCCTGGCCGTCGCGGTCGTGCTGATCATCGCCGCCCTGGCGCTGGAATGGCATCGGACCAATCCGCTGCTGGACCTGCGATGGGCGATCACGCCGGACTTCCTCGGCTTCATCGCCATCGCCTTCCTGACCCGGGTGCTGCTGGTCGAGCAGAACGGCGGCGCCGCGGGTCTCCTGGCCGTGCTTGGCATGGGCCAGGAACAGACCCGAAGCCTGTATTTCGTGATCATGCTGGCCACCCTGGCCGGCGCGATCGTCGGCGCCCTGACGATCACGCCACAGACCGTGCTCTTCCAGATCATGATCGCCGTGGCGCTGATCGGCGCGGCCGCCTATATCGACAGCCATTCCAACGACCTGACCCGCCCGGCCCAGCTGTACGTCAGCCAGTCCATGCTGGGTTTCGCCACGGCCCTCGTCCTGGCCCCCACCCTGCTGATCGGCTTCGTCCAGGTGCTGCAGCGCGGCTGGCGCTCGTTGCCCACCCTGATCGTCTCGTTCAGCATCGCCCAGAACCTGGGCGCCCTGTTCGCCGCCGCCCTGTCGCAGACCTTCCAGTACGACCGCATGCGGTTCCACTACGCCCACCTGGTCGGCCAGCTGGACGCCTCGATTCCGTTCGTCGCCGACCGCCTGCGCGCCGGTCCGACCGCCGTCGCCGCCGTGGCCGGCCAGGCCACGCGCGAGGCCGGCATCCTGGCCTATAACGACCTCTTTCTGCTCCTCCTCGTCATCGCCATGCTGACCCTGATCGGCACGGCGATCTTCACGCTCCGCGCCATCGCCAAGATGAAAGCCGCGCAAAGGGCCGCTCAATGACCGACGCCGCCGCTCCCTCGCCCTCGCCCGAAGCGGCCGAGGCTCTGCGCCACCCGCCCCGCATCAGCCCCGGGACCCTGGCCATCGCCGTCACCGCCGCCGTCGCGGCCGTGCTGGTGATCCTGTTCGTCTGGCGCCTGCCGCCCTTCGCCACCACCCTGCAGGTGACCGAGAACGCCTATGTGCGCGGTCAGGTCACGGTGATGGCGCCGCAGGTCAACGGCTATGTCGTCGAGGTCGCGGTGCAGGACTTCGACCACGTCAAGCAGGGCCAGGTGCTGGCCCGCATCGACGACCGCATCTACCGGGCCCGTGTCGAGCAGGCCAGGGCGACCCTGGCCGCCCGCGAAGCCGATCTGGCCAACGCCGATCAAGCCCAGCGGGCCCGCGCCGCCGCGCTCCAAGGCCGCGAGGCCGAGCAGGCCTCGGCCTCGGCCCAGGCCGCCCGGGCCCGCGCGGACCTGGCCCGCATCAACGACCTGGCCTCGGACGGCTCGGTGTCGCTGCGCGAGCGCGACCAGGCCGTGGCCACCCTGCGCCAGACCGAGGCGGCCGTGCGCCAGACCGCCGCCGGCGGCGAGATCGCCCGCCAGGACATCCGCTCGGTCGTCGTCTCCCGCGAGGGCCTGAAGGCCGCCGTCGACGCCGCGCGCGCCGCCCTGCGCCTGGCCCAGATCGATCTGGACAACACCATCATCCGCGCCCCGCGCGACGGTCAACTGGGCGAGGTCTCGGTGCGGCTGGGCCAATACGTCTCGGCCGGCACGCAGTTGCTGGCCCTGGTCCCCGCCCGCCTGTGGGTGACGGCCAACTACAAGGAGGCCCAGACCGCCCGCATGGCCGTCGGCCAGCCGGTGACCTTCACCGTCGACGCCCTGGGCAAGACGACGCTGCGCGGCGTGGTCGAGGACCTGGCCCCGGCCACCGGCTCGGAGTTCGCGGTGCTGAAGCCCGAAAACGCCACCGGCAACTTCGTGAAGGTCTCCCAGCGTATCCCGGTCAAGATCGTCATCAGCCCGAACCAGCCCCTGGCCGCCCGCCTGCGGCCGGGCATGTCGGTGGTGACCAAGGTCGACACCAAGGGCGGCCGCTGATGCGCCGCTCGCTGCCCCTGCTGCTGGTTGGCGCGGCGCTGTCGGCCTGCGCTACCACCGCCGCGCCCGAGCGTCCGGCCTCGCCCGTTCCGCCGCCAGCCGCCTGGCGGACCACGCCGCCAAATTCCCAAGGCGCCCAAGGGGCGCTCGCCGCCGACTGGTGGACCCTGCTGGGCGACGCCCAACTCAACGCCCTGGTCGACAAAGCCCTGGCCCGCAACGCCGACATCGCCCTGGCCACGGCCCGGGTCGACGAGGCGCGCGCCCTGTCCCGCGCCGCCCGCTCGGCCCTGCTGCCGACCGTCGACGCCGTGGCCGGCCTGCAGGGCTCGCGCCAGCTGGACGCCTTCGGCAGATCCTACGAGTCGACCGCCGAGCAGGTCGGGCTGCGCGTGGCCTACGAGGTCGACCTGTGGGGCCGGGTGCGCGATCTCGACGCCGCCGGGCGAGCCAGCCTGCAGGCCAGCGCCGCCGCCCGCGACAGCGTCCGCCTGGCCGTCGCCGCCACCGTGGCGCGGGCCTATGTCGGCCTGCTGTCGCTGGACGCCCAGCTGGCCGTCGCCAGGCAGACCATCACCGCCCGCGAGGCTGGGCTGCACGTGATCACGCGCCGCGAAGGGGCCGGCTATTCCACCAAGCTGGAACGCGACCAGGCCCAGGCCGAGTTGGCCGGGGTCCGCCGGCAGGTCCCCGCCCTGGAGCTGGCCATCGCCCGCCTGGAAGCTTCGATCAGCGCCCTGACCGGCGATCCGCCCGGTCCCGTGGCGCGTGGCGGCGACCTCCTGGCGCTGCTGAGGACGCCGATCCCGGTCGAGGCCCCCGCGAGCCTGCTGGCCCGCCGCCCGGACATCGCCCAGGCCCAGGACAGCCTGATCGCCGCCGACGCCAGCCTGGCCGCCTCGCGCGCCCAGCTGCTGCCACAACTGCGCCTGTCGGTCTCGGCCGACCGGGCGTTCACCGACGCCCTGCCCGATCCGGTGGCCCTATGGAACGTCGGGGCGGGCCTGGCCCAGCCGATCTTCAACGGCGGCCGGCTGAAGGCCCAGGTCCAGGCCTCGCAGGCCCGCAAGGCCCAGGCGGCGGCCAGCTATCGCGGCGTCGTCCTGAACGCCTTCGCCGAGACCGAGACCGCCCTGCGCGCCGTCGACGCCCTGCAACGCCAGGAGAGCGAGATCGCCGCCCAGCGCGCCGCCATCGCCGAGGCCGCCCGCCGCGCCAAGGACCGCTATCGTGCAGGCTACGCCTCGTACCTGGAGCAGATCGACGCCGAGCGTGGCCTGCTGGCCGCCGACCAGGCGGTGATCCAGGCCCGCGAGGCCCGCGCGGTCGCCGCCATCGACCTGGCCCGCGCGCTGGGCGGCGGCTGGACGCCGACACCCTGAGACTCGCCCCGGCTCGGCCGGTTCACCCGAAGCACGCGCCGGCAAGCTTCACCAAGGAAGACGGCGAGGTCGTCCAGCGCTGACCCACGCCACCATCGTCCGCCCACGGATACTGTGTCGCAAAACCGTCGTGGAACCGTGACAAAAGACCTTGCATTGCTCCGGCAGGGTCCCACAGTCCCCCCGGACCACATAGGATTTGACGACATGAACAAGCTCCTTGGCGCGGTCGCGACGATCGCTCTGCTCGCGGTGGCCGACCAGGCGCACGCCGCCCGCGACTACGTCTGGGCCGCTGGCTCCTCGACCGTCTTCCCGTTCTCCACCCGCGTCGCCGAAAACTTCTCGAAGAAGACCGGCAAGAAGTCGCCCAAGGTCGAGAGCCTGGGCACCGGCGGCGGCATCAAGATGTTCTGCGGCGGCGCAGGCGAACAGTTCCCCGACATCGCCAACGCTTCGCGTCCGATGAAGAAGTCCGAGTTCCTGGCCTGCCAGAAGGCCGGCGTGAGGGACATCGTCGAGATCAAGGTCGGCTTCGACGGCATCGTCGTGGCCGCCGACAAGAAGTCGCCGGACTACAACTTCAAGCTCGAGCAGCTCTATATGGGCTTGGCCGACCAGGCCGCGAAGGGTAACGCGACCGTCAAGAACCCCTACAAGACCTGGAAGGACGTCAACGGCGCCCTGCCGGCCAACCGCATCCTGGTCTACGGCCCGCCGCCGACCTCGGGCACCCGTGACGCCTTCGTCGAGCTGGCCATGGAAGGCGGCGCGTCGAAGATCCCGTTCCTCGCCGCGCTGAAGAAATCGGACGAGAAGAAGTTCAAGGCCATCGTCTCGCCGACGCGCACCGACGGCGGCTGGGTCGACGCGGGCGAGAACGACAACGCCATCGTCGGCACCATCGAGAAGACCCCGAACGCCCTGGGCGTGTTCGGCTTCTCGTTCCTGGAAGAAAACGCCTCGCGCATCAAGGGCGCGGCCATCAACGGCGTGAAGCCGACGCCGGCCTCGATCGCCAGCGGCCAGTACCCGCTGTCGCGCTCGCTCTACATCTACGTGAAGAAGTCGCGGGTCGGCGTGACGCCGGGCCTGAAGGACTTCGTCGCCGAGTTCGTGTCGGACTCGGCCACGGGCCGCGGCGGCTACCTGCAAGGCCGCGGTCTGATCCCGCTGCCGCCGGCGGCGCACGCCCAGATGAAGAGCAAGGCGGGCGCCCTGCCGGCCATGCCGATGCCGAAGGAATAAGGTTCTCTCCGAACCTGAATTTGGGAAAGGCGGTCACTTCGGTGGCCGCCTTTTTCTATTCCGGCTTCTCCCAGGGCGGCCTGTCCGGAAGAAACTCGTCGAAGCTCGGCCGCACGCCCGGATCGTCGTCCAGGCAGCTCGCGGCGATGGCCAGGATCCGGCCGCTGTCAGGATCGCCCAGCGAGGTTCCGCAGCGCTTGCAGAAGCTCCGCGTGAACCGGAACGGCGGCTTCGGGCGGTAGCGGGTCAGGAGCTCCTGCCCCGCCAGCCAGTGGAACGCCTCGGCCCGGACATAGGCGTAGACGCCTGAACCGGCCTTGCGGCACCGTGAGCAGTGGCAGATCCCCATCAGCAGCGGCGGCTCGAACAGCTCGAAGCGGACGCCGCCGCAACAGCAGCTACCCTTGATCGACAATACGCATCTCCTTGATCACCCAATCCTTTGAGTGATCTCGAGAAATTGCGCCTCCCCTGCCGCCAGCTGTGTGTCAGCAGGGTGATTGGGCGGGTGAGTCAGGTTGTCGCGGTTCTGTCAGCCCGCGCCATGAGAGTTTCGATCCGAAACCCCAAAAGCCATTGGTTTGAAGTTCGGGGAGCGGTGAAGAACAGATTTTCCGGAACAGCTGCGCGAACGATGGCTTTGCGAATGATCAATGCGATCTTGGCGAAGACCCCCATTTTCAGCGCCACACATGTCAGCTCGAAACCCAGATGAAATCCGAGGTTTTCGCGACACAAATGAACGGACTAGAGGGTCATGGGAACGACACAACTGCATCGTGGCCGGCTCATCGATCACATCCAATTGGTCGTCCAAGATCTCAAGGCTAGTCGGGAATTCTACACGGCTGTTCTGAATGTTCTGGAGATTCCCGTCGTCGATACGGCCGACGGTTATTTCTGGGCTGATGAGCTCGTCGTGTCCTCGCCAGAAAGCGCGGCGAGCCAGGGCGTCCTGACAGGCCGGCACCACCTGGCCTTTCAGGTCAAGGATCGCGCGACAGTCGACGCTTTCTATCGGGCGGCGCTGGCCCATGGCGCACGCGACAATGGCGCGCCGGGCGAGCGGACCTATCATCCGGGCTATTACGCCGCTTTCGTGCTCGATCCCGACGGCAACAACATCGAAGCCGTGCACCACGGCGAGGCGCGGCGCAACGCGCCGTCGGTGGTGATCGACTTCTAAGGGTCTCGCGGAGGTCTCTAGCGCGTCCGCGAGGTCATGCCTGCCGCCGCCGCGTCGTCCGCCACCTGCGGGTCCAGGGTCGGCGCGGGGCCGGTCTGGCGTTCGGAGGGCGTGGCGGTCACGGGAGCGTCGACGACCGGGGCCGAGGTCTCGACCTTGTGCGGCGCGGGCTGGGAGGCGGTCGACTTGGCGGCCATGGCGGCCGCGGCCGCGTCATCGGCGGCGGTGCGCGTCTCGGACGGGCCGTCCTCGTAGCCGCCGTCGCTGGAGGTCAGGAACAGGATCGCGCCGAACGTCGCCAGGACGCCGATGATGAAGCCGAGGATCACCCAACCAAAGGGATTGCTGCGACGCTCACTCATCTGACTGGGATTCCCTGACGCCGATACCGCCGGCTACCATGCTCTAAACGCTTCAACTAGAGCTTGGTTACCCGTTTCGGCCCCCAGGTGAAAAGGGGCGGGCGAAAGATGGCGTCAGGTTCCGGACCACTTGCGGACCGGGCCGACATCGACGTGCACGAAGTTGCTGGTCGGATAATAGCCCACGCCGCCGCGCCCGAGCTCCAGGGCCGCCGCCCGCACGTAGCGCAGGTCGACGTCTTCCAGGAAGACGTCCATGGCCTTGCCGTCCATATGCAGGCTGCGCTTGGCGACCTCGCCGCTGCGTTTGGACAGCATCTTGTTGGTGGCCGGCGAGCGGTAGCCGGAGATGATCTGGAACGGCGACTTGCTCTGGGTCTTGGCCCGGATCTGGTCGAGGATGTCGTAGAGACCCGGAGCCATCGGATGGGTCTCGTCGTTGCGATAGTCGCGCAGCACCTTGTTCAGGGCCTGGACGGCGTCAGGAACGTACTCGCCGTTCTCCCAGTAGACCGCTTCCAGCTTCTCGTCGGTGTGGATGTTGCGCAGATGGACCCAGCGCGGCTCGACCACCGCCTTGGCGGCGAACGTCTCGACCGGCGTGGGTCGCAGGCCCACCGGCGGAACCGAAGCGGCCGGAGGGACTTTTCCTTCCAGGATCTGGCCGATGATATCGTCATCGGCGCGGGCGTCCGCGACCGGCAGCAGGCCGGCGCCGAGCACACCGAGCCCCATTCGAAGCAGCTTACGTCGATCCATAGGTACGCCTTACCCGACACCAATGCCGGGAGGACATCCCAAAAATTTCAGGAAATCAAGCTGGGCCAGAACGAAGTGCGGCGATACGCTGCACCAGCTCGCGATCCCAGCCGTAGGGATCGTCGCGGAAGTTGACCTGCCCGTCCGGGGTCACATAGGCCGTCCAGTACAGCAGGAAGACCGCGATCTGCTGCGGCAGCTTGGCCCGCACGGTCTCGCCAGAGGCCAGGGTCGCGTCGATCTTTTCCGGCGTCCAGGTCATGTCGCCGGCCAGCAGCGCCTTGGCCAGCTCGATCGGCTTTTGCAGGCGCACGCAGCCGTGACTGGCCAGCCGGCTGAAGCTGTCGAACTTCGATCGGCTGGGCGTGTCGTGCAGATAGACCCCGTAGGGGTTGTTGAAGTCGAATTTCACCTGGCCCAGGGCCGCCTTGGGCCCGGCTTTCTGCTGCAGGCGCGAGCCGCCGTCGCCGGTCGGGATGACGATGAAGTCATTGCGGCGCAGATAGCCCGGACTCTTGCGCTCCTTGGGCCACAGCTCCTTGGAGGCGATCGAGGACGGCACGTTCCACGGCGGGTTCAGGACGATCGAATGGATCATCGACGAGAGCATCGGCGTCTCGTCGCCCGGACGACCGGTGACCGCGCGCATGGTCAGGGTCGGGGTGTCGTGACTGAACATCGACAGGATGGCGGCGGCGACGTTCACCTGGATCCGGTCGGCCGGCAACACCTGCGGCAGCCAGCGCCAGCGCTCCATGTTGGCGGTGATCTGATCCAGGCGACGTTCGACCGGGATGTTCAGGGCGACCAGCGTGGCCTTGTTGAGGGTCCCGGTCGGATTGAGGCCGAAGCGCTTCTGGGCGCGCTGCACGGCCTGGGTCAGGGCGGCGTCGAAGATCGGCGCCGCGTCGACCGCGATCGTCGGGTCCTCGACGGCCAGGCGGGCTTCCAGCGCGACCACCCGCGGCCCGGTCGCGCCTTCCTTCAGCTCAGGACCGGCGACCAGCGGCGCCCAGCCGCCCTTGGCGGCGATGTCGCGATAGGTGACCAGGCCCTTCTGCAGGGTCTGGTAGCCGGTATAGGGCGGCGGCAGCGTCCCCAGCCACGCGGCCAGGCGGTCCTGCTGGACGGCGGCGTAGAATTCGGGCGCGGGATCATAGGGGGCGGGACGCAGGCCCCACTCATTCTTGAAGCCGCTGACCGGCAGGCGCCCCGAGCGCACGGCGCGGGCATAGGCCAGGGTCAGGCTTACCAACTGCGCTTGGCCAGCGATGCGGGCCATCGCGTCGCGCGACTGCAGCTGGGCGATCGCCTGGTCCGGCGAAAAGGCGCCCGGCTCGAAGCCGTGCAGATAGGCGTCGCCCAGCACCTGGCGCAGCAGGTCGATCTGCTCGGGCCGCAACTCGACGCTGGAATAGTCCGGCTGGATCACCGGCGTCCGGGGAGCCTGGACTTGCGGGACGGCCTGCGGGGCCATTTGCGGGGCGCGGCCACCGGCCAAGGGCGGGCGCTGCGACTGGGCTATCAACGGTTGAGCTTGGGCCGCCTCCAGGGACAGCAGCATTGTCGCCGCCGCCAGGACGCCGCAGGATCTCGAAACTCGCATCACCGTCGAACAGCCCGCCCGCGCACTCGCGGCCCAGCCGCATTAAGGTTTCCAGATGGCCGGCGTCGGCCCTCCGCGTCAACGAAGGTAGCGCGAAAGGCGAGCCTTCCCCCCATCTCCTGAAGACGTTTTCCGACAACAGGAACCCGCAAGCCACACCGTCGGTTTCATTCATAATGGGGCGCGCCGGATAACCGGCCGATAATGGCGATGGACAAGGCTTTGCATCAGAAGACTCTCGACCTCTATCCGATCGGCAATTGCGCCGTCAGCGCATTGATCGACACCCACGGCCGCTTCGTCTGGGGCTGCGCCCCGCGCGTCGATTCCGATCCCGTGTTCAGCGCCCTGCTCGACGACACCGATATCGAGGGCGCCGACGCCAAGGGCGTCTGGGACGTGCAGGTCGAACGCCGGGCCGAGACCCGCCAGGGCTATCTGCGCAACACGCCGATCCTGCGCACCGAGATCGCCGACGAGGACGGAGCGCGGTTCGAGATCCTCGACTTCGCCCCCCGCTACCAGCAGTTCGGCCGCGCCTTCCGCCCCACCGCCTTTATCCGTCTGATCCGGCCGATCATCGGGGTGGCGCGCATCACCCTGCGCCTGCGGCCCACCGCCGGCTGGGGCGCCAAGGTGGCCGAGCACACCTCGGGCTCGAACCACATCCGCTATCTGTGCTCGGACATGACCCTGCGCCTGAGCACCGACGCGCCGGTCTCGCATATCCTGGAGGAGCGCACGTTCCGGCTGGAGCGGCCGATCGCCATGTATCTGGGCGCCGACGAGGGTTTCGACGCCCCGATCGGCGCGACGTGCGAGCGGATGCTGCGCGAGACCGACAACTACTGGAAACAGTGGGTCCGCGGCCTGGCCATCCCGCTGGACTGGCAGACCGCGGTGATCCGCGCCGCCATCACCCTGAAGCTCTGCATGCACGAGGAGACGGGCGCGATCGTCGCGGCCCTGACCACCTCGATCCCCGAGCACGCCGACAGCGGCCGCAACTGGGACTACCGCTACTGCTGGCTGCGCGACGCCTATTACGTGGTCCAGGCCCTGAATCGGCTGGGCGCGGTCGACATCCTGGAGAACTATCTGGGCTATCTGCGCAACATCGTCGATCGGGCCGGCGGCGGCCACATCCAGCCGCTGTTCGGGGTGGGCTTCGAGGAGGTGCTGACCGAGCGCTTCGCCCCCGATCTGCCCGGCTATCGCGGCATGGGCCCGGTCCGCGTCGGCAACCAGGCCTATGAGCACATCCAGAACGACGTCTACGGCCAGATCGTCCTGTCGACGGTCCAGGCCTTCTTCGACGAGCGCCTGCTGCGGCCGGCCACGGTCGAGGATTTCGAGGCGCTGGAGCCGGTCGGCGAGCGGGCCTTCCAGCTGCACGACCAGCCCGACGCCAGCCTGTGGGAGTTCCGGGGTCGGGCCAATGTCCACACCTATTCCTCGGCCATGTGCTGGGCGGCCTGCGACCGCCTGGGCAACGCCGCCGAGAAGCTGGGACTGACCGACAAGGCCGCCTTCTGGAACAGCCGCGCCGCCCAGGTGCGCAAGGTCATCGAGGACCGCGCCTGGAACGACAAGCTGGGCCGCTTCGCCGCCACCTTCGAGGGCGACGAGCTGGACGCGTCCCTCCTCCAGCTCGTGGACCTGCGCTTCCACAAGCCCGACGACCCGCGCAACGTCGCCACGCTGCAAGCGATCGAGGACGGCCTGCGGCGCGGGGCCTATCTGCTGCGCTACGCCATCCCCGACGATTTCGGCTCACCGCAGACCGCCTTCAACATCTGCACGTTCTGGCTGATCGAGGCCCTGCACCTGTCCGGCCGTTCGGACGAGGCGCGCGCGTTGTTCGAGGACATGCTGTCGCGCCGCACGAGCGCGGGCCTGCTCTCCGAGGACATCGGCTTCGCGGACGGGGAGTTGTGGGGCAACTACCCGCAGACCTATTCCCTGGTCGGCCTGATCAATTGCGCGGTGCTGCTAAGCCGGCCCTGGACATCGGTGCGGTAGACCTCGAAGACCTTTCAGGTGCGCGATATTGCGGCGCGGGAAGATTCTGAAATCCTCGTGTCACATCGCGCGGGCAACGGCGACGTTGGGACGCTCGAAAATCGGAGAAGCTCTTTGGTGAGCCGCAAACTGGCCTTGGCCGGCGTCCCCCTGCTGGGCATCTGGGGCTGCGTCGCGACGAGCGCCTACGCCCAGGCGACCAAGCCCCCTGTCCCGGCCTCCGCCGAGCAGGCCCCCAGGCCCGCCGCGGAGAAACCGGTCACGCCCGATGACCTCGACACCGAGGTCGAGGCCATCACCATCACCGCCAGCGGCAAGCCCTATGGCGCGGTGATGGGCGACATCCCGCCGGAAGAGACCTTCAGCGCCGCCGACGTGCGTTCGTTCGGGGTCTCGTCGATCACCGACCTGCTGACCGAGCTGACGCCCCAGACCACCAGCGGCCTTGGCGGCGATCCGGTCGTGCTGCTGAACGGCCGCCGCATCTCCGGCATGGGCGAGATCCGCGACATCCCGACCGAGGCCATCCAGCGCGTCGAGATCCTGCCCGAGGAAGTGGCCCTGAAGTACGGCTACTCGGCTGACCAGAAGGTCGTGAACGTGGTGCTGCGCCAGCGCTTCCGCGCCGCCACGGTCGAGGGCCAGGTCGGCGGCTCCACGGCCGGCGGCCAGTTGAGCGAAATGGCCAACTACAGCCGCCTGCGGCTGAACCGCGACGGCCGCACCAACATCGCGGTCAAGATCCAGAACAGCGACCGGCTGCTGGAAAGCGACCGCGACCTGATCAGCCGCAACGACAGCGGCCTCTATGACCTGATCGGCAATATCGGCCCCGCCCTGCCCGGCGCGACGCAGATCGATCCGGCGTTCAGCGCCCTGGTCGGCGCGCCCGTCACCGTGGCCGGCGCGCCGGGCTCGGCGGCCAGCGGCCGCCCCGCCCTGTCGGCCTTCACGCCCAATGTCGCCAACACCAGCGACCTCTCCGACAGCCGCACCCTGCTGCCCGAGAACCAGCAGCTGAGCATCAACAGCGTCACCAACCGCTACATCCTCGACCGCGTTTCGGCGACCCTGAACCTGGGCCTGACCGCCTCGCGGAACAATTCGCTGTTGGGCCCGGCGCGGGCGCGTTTGCTGATCCCCGGCGGCGACCCGTTCTCGCCGTTCAGCCAGACCGTGGCGCTCTATCGCTACCTGGGCGAGCTAGCCCCGCTGGAGCAGACCAGCCGCAACCTCGCGGGCCACGCCGGCTTCACCCTGACCAAGGACACGGAAGACCTGCGCCTGTCGCTGACCGGCGCCTACGACCACGCGATCAGCAAGACCCAGACCGACCGGAGCGTCGACCTGACGAGCGTCCAGACCCGCTTGACGGCGCTGGACCCGACCCTGAACCCGTTCGCGCCGCTGTCGGGCCTGTCCCTGACGCGGGACCGCGCCCGCTCGACCACCGACACGGCCGACCTGCAGTTCGTGGCCAACGGCGCCCTGGCCAAGTTCAAGGCCGGGGATCTGTCGACCACCTTCAAGCTGGGCGTCAGCGGCACGAAGCTGGACGCCAGGTCGTTCCGGGGCGGCGTCGAGGCCGACAGCGACCAGTCGCGCGGCGATCTCAACACCCAGGTCAGCTTCGACCTGCCGCTGGCCAGCCGCCGCAAGGGGGTGCGGGCCGGGATCGGCGACCTGTCGGCCAACCTGAACCTGGCCGCCCGCCATGTCTCGGACTTCGGGACGCTGACCACCATCGGCGGCGGCCTGAACTGGTCGCCGCTTAAGCCGGTCAGCTTCATCGTCTCGGCAACCCGTCAGGAGAACGCCCCCAGCATCGCCCAGCTGGGCAATCCGCTGGTCACCACGCCGGACGCGCGGGTGTTCGACTATGTGCGCGGCGCGACCGTCGATGTCACCCGCGTCAGCGGCGGCAATCCGAACCTGCGGGCCGAGGAGCGCAACGTCCTGAAGTTCGGCGTCAATTTCCGGCCGGAGAAGATCCAGGGCCTGACCCTGAACGCCAACTACACCCGCATCCGCATCGACAATCCGGTCGCCGGCTTCCCGGCCGCGACGGCGGCGGTCGAGGCGGCCTTCCCCGATCGCTTCACGCGCGACGCCGACGGCGATCTGACCCGCATCGACAGTCGACCGGTCAACTTCGCCAAGCGCGAGAGCGAGCAGATCCGCTGGGGCCTGAACTTTTCCCGCCAGATCGGCAAGACTCCCCCGCCGCCTCCGGGCGGATGGCGCGGGCGCCAGGGCGTCGGCGGTCAGCGGCAGGACGGCGCGAGCATCCCTGGCGGCGAGCCGGGCCGCGCGCCGCGGCCCGACGATCAGGCCCAGAACCCGCAGAGCCAGCCCGCCCAGACCGGCGAGGAGCCGCCGCGTCCGAACTTCGGCGACCGCGGCGGCGGCGGCGAGGGTCCCCGTTTCGCCGGCGGCGGCGGACGCGGTGGCGGCGGCTTCGGCGGTAGAGGCGGCGGCGGCAATCCCCGCGCCACGCGGCTGCAGCTGGCCCTCTTCCACACCATCCACCTGCGCGAGCGGGTCATGATCGCCGATGGCGTTCCGGCGCTCGATCTGCTGGACGGCGACGTCCTGGGCTCGGGCGGCGGCCAGCCGCGCCACGAGGTCGAGGCCCAGGCGGGGATCACCCGCTATGGCCTGGGCGCGCGCGTCTCGGCCGACTGGCAGAGCGCCACTCACGTCCGCGCGGGCCTGGGCGGGGCGTCGACCGACCTGGACTTCTCTGACCTGGCGACCATCAACCTGCGCCTGTTCGCCGATCTCGGCGTGCGACGCGAGCTGGTCCAGGCCCATCCGATCCTGCGGGGCACGCGCCTGACCTTGTCGGTCAACAACCTGTTCGACCAGCGGCAGACCGTGCGCGACGCCACCGGCGTGGTCCCGCTGACCTACCAGCCGGACTATCTGGACCCGCGCGGCCGGGTGGTGTCGTTCAACGTCCGTAAGCTGCTGTTCTAGTCACGTCCAAGTTCGAGGCCTCCGCGCAAAAACCCGTGAGCTTCAGTGTCCCGGGGGATCGAACCGTGCCGTTCGGCGTTCTTGGCGGATGTTGCTTGCTGATGAGGGGGTTCTCGCATGACCGCGGCTCAAACGGTCTCGCGCCTGGAATCTGTCGATCTCGCGCCCCCACCCGTCGAGTTGCCGCGCCGTTCGGCGCTGTTTCTCGACCTCGACGGCACGCTGGCGCCGATCATGCCGCGTCCCGACGACGTGGGTCCTGATCCGCGCCGCGCGCGGGTGCTGGCGCGCCTGCGCGACGCGTTGGAAGACCGCGTGGCCGTGGTCAGCGGCCGGGCCCTGACCAATCTCGACTACATCCTGGACGGCGCCGTTCCGGCGATCGGCGCCGTGCATGGCCTGGTGCGCCGCAGCGCGGACGGCCAGATGATCGAGCGCGAGCCCCACGCGGGCCTTGCCGACGCCCGCCGCATCCTGGTCGAGCTGGCGCACTGCGAGCGCGGCCTGTTGTTCGAGGACAAGGGCCTGTCGGTCGCCCTGCACTACCGCAGCGCCCCCGGCTGCGCGGAGGCGGTGATCGAGGCCGCCGAACGCCTCTCGCAATCCACCGGCCTCGTCCTGCAGCTGGGCGACATGGTCGCCGAGCTGCGCACGCCCGGGGCCGACAAGGGCGCGGCCGTGACCGCCTTCCTGCGCGAGGCCCCGTTCCTAGGCGCGACGCCCGTGTTCGTCGGCGACGACCTGACCGACGAGGACGGCTTCTCCGCCGCCAACCGGCTGGGCGGCTTCGGCGTCCTGGTCGGCGAGCCCCGCCCGACCGAGGCGCGCTATCGCCTGCCCGACACCGAGGCGGTCTTCCGCTGGCTGGAGGGCCTCAGCGCGCCCCAGAGTGTCCTTGGGGTCCCGGCATGAGCCGGCTGATCGTCGTCTCCAACCGCGTCAATCCGCCAAATCCGGCGGAGGGCGGCGAAGGCAGCGTCGGGGGCCTGGCCATGGCCCTGGCCGCGGCCCTGCGGGAGTATTCCGGAATCTGGTTCGGCTGGAGCGGCAAGACCATCCCGGAGTTCACCGGCCAGCTGAACATGCAGCGGATCGAGGGCGTCACGGTCGCCACCGTCGATCTCGAGGAAACCGACTACCAGGAATATTACAACGGCTACGCCAACAAGACTCTGTGGCCGCTGTTCCACTACCGCGTCGACCTGACCGCCTATGACCGCTCGTTCGGCGAGGGCTATGACCGGGTCAACAAGCGCTTCGCCGAGACCCTGCTGCCGCTGATCGAGCCGGACGACATCGTCTGGGTCCACGACTACCACCTGATCCCGGTCGCCCGCGAGCTGCGGCGGATGGGCGTGACCAACCGGATCGGCTTCTTCCTGCACATCCCCTGGCCGGCCCATCAGCTGGTCACCACCCTGCCCCGCCACAAGGCGCTGGTGGAAGCGCTGTTCCACTACGACCTGATCGGCTTCCAGACCGAGGAGTCGCTGCAGGCCTTCGAGGGCTACGTGTTCTCGGAAGTGAGCGGCCGCAAGAACGAGCGCGGCGAGCTGGTCGCGTTCGGCCAGCGCACCTGCGCCGCCGCCTTCCCGATCGGCGTCGACGCGGCGGACTTCGCCCAGATCGTCCAGGGCGAGAACGCGCGCAAGGTCTACGACCGGATGATGGCCCACAGCGTTTTCCGCAAGATGATCGTCGGCGTCGATCGACTCGATTATTCCAAGGGCCTGGAAGAGCGGCTGATCGGCTTCGAGCGTTTCCTGGCGGACCATCCGGACATGGTGCGCGACGTCATGCTGCTGCAGATCGCTCCGATCTCGCGCGACGAGGTCGAGGCCTATCAGGACCTGCGCGCGCGGCTGGACGGCCTGATCGGCCGGATCAACGGCGCCTATGCCGAGATGGACTTCACGCCGATCCGCTACGTCAACCGTTCCTACCGCCGCGACGAGCTGGCCGGGATCTATCGCGCCAGCCGCGCGGCCCTGGTCACGCCCCTGCGCGACGGCATGAACCTGGTCGCCAAGGAATATGTCGCCGCCCAGAACCCCGACGATCCCGGCGTGCTGATCCTGTCGCGCTTCGCCGGCGCGGCCCGGCAGATGAAGGACGCCCTGATCATCAACCCCAACAGCCCGGAGGAGATCTCCGACGCGCTGGAGCGGGCCCTGTCCATGGAGCTGCCCGAACGCCGGCGGCGCTGGCAGGCGCTGTTCGACAATGTCAGCCGCGAGGACGTCACCGCCTGGCGCGACGACTTCGTCACCGCCTTGCGCGCGCGGCCCGGGCCGGATGGCGACGAACCGGTGAAAGTGCGGACGCTGGATGTCGCGGCCAAGGCGCTGAAGGCCGGGCCTGAAGCCAAGGCGATGCGGGCTTAGGCGTTAGGTCTTCGCGCTCATCCCAAAAACCGATCTCCCCGGCGAAGGCCGGGGCCCAGATTCAGCCTGAGCGGTTTGGGATGATCCGAGATACGCCCCATTTGCCTATCGAGCGCTCGTGGGTTCGATCTGGGCCCCGGCCTTCGCCGGGGAAACGGAGTTTGGACGCTACTTCTCCGCCATCCCGTCGATCAGCTTCTTCAGCTTCTCCACCTCATCGGCCCGCAGCGGGCGGTGCTGGGCGAAGTGGCTGATCAGCGGGGCCAGCTGGCCTTCGAACAGGCGGTCCAGCAGGCCCTGGCTCTCGGAGTGCACATAGGCGCTGCGGTCGATCAGCGGGCGGTAGCCGTGCTTGCCATCGGCGCGCTCGGACTTGATCGCCTTCTTTTTCAGCAGGCGGTTGATCAGCGTCTTGACCGTGGCCTCGCCCCACTGCTGGGACGCGCCGACCTCGGCCACCAGATCGTCGGCCGACATCGGCTGGCGGCGCCAGAGGGCTTCCATGACATGCGCTTCGGCGGCGGTGATGTGCATGACACTTACATCCGTAATTCATCGGGGACGCTATACCCGCTATTACGCGTGTCAAGCCGCGTCTGGTTCATCGCCTGTCGATGGCCGCGAGCAGAGTCTGGCCGCGCCGGCCGCTTACGGCTCATTGTCAATGACACCGGTTTCCACTAGAGACTCCCCAAACCTGTGACCATGGCCCGCCAAGCGGGACCTGTGCTGAATATTCGAGGGAGGATTAGCGGCGTGACCGTTTCTGAGGCCGACAGCGAGGTTTTCGCCCCCGCGGCCATTGCTCCCCAATTCGTCAAGGCCCGTCAGGAGGGCGTCAGCGTCCCCGGCTATCCCGGCGGCGTGATTCCCGCGACCATGGCCGAAGGCTACGCCGTTCAGGATCTGGCCATCGCCGCCTGGCCGGACGAACTGGTCGGCTGGAAGGTCGGGCTGGTGCCGCCGCAGCATCGCGAGCGCCTGGGCGTCGACCGCCTGGCCGGCTGTATCTTCAAGTCCAAGGTCCAGGACGCCTCGACCGACGGCCAGCCCAATAAATTCCGCGCCATCGACGGCGGCTTCTGCGCCGTCGAGGCCGAGTTCATCGTCCGCCTGGGTCAGGACGCCCCGGCCGACAAGACCGAGTGGACCGCCGAAGAGGCGGCCGACTATGTCGGCGAACTGCTGGTCGGCGTCGAGATCGCCGGCAGCCCGCTGGCCACCATCAACGCGCTGGGCCCGACGGCCGTGGCGTCTGACTTCGGCAATAACGATGGTCAGATCATTGGTCAGGCCATTTCCAACTGGCGCGACATCGCCTGGGAGGATATGCCGGTCGAGACCTTCCTCAACGGCAAGTCGCTGGGCAAGGCCACGGCCGCGACCATCCCGGGCTCTCCGCTGGCCGCCCTGGCCTTCCTGCTCGGAACCGTCGCCGCGCGCGGCAAGCCGCTGAAGAAGGGCATGATCGTCACCACCGGCGCCACCACGGGCATTCACGACGTGGTCGCCGGCGATGTCGCCCATGTGAGCTTCGGCCCGTACGGAACCGTGGACTGCATCGCCGTCCCGGCCAAATAAGAAGACCATAAGGGGAAGGACGCGTGTCCATGGACTTTTCGAAAGCGCCCGCCCCGTCCGAGAAGATCGGACGGTACCGTTGGGTGATCGTCAGCCTGCTGTTCGCGGCGATGGTCATCAACTACGTCGATCGCCAGACGATCGGCCTGCTGAAAGCGGACCTGTCGAAGGAATTCGGCTGGGACGAGACCCACTACGCCGACCTCGTGTTCTATTTCCAGATGGCGTACGCGATCGCGTACCTGGCCTGGGGCAAGATCATGGACAAGATCGGGGCCCGCTGGGGCTTCGGCGTCGCGTTCGCGATCTGGCAGATCGCCCACATCGCCCACGCGGCGGCGGCCGGCTTCGGCGGCTTCGTGGCCGCCCGCATGGGCCTGGGCATCGGTGAGGCCGGCGGCTTCCCCGGCGGCATCAAGGCCGTGGCCGAGTGGTTCCCCAAGAAGGAGCGCGCCTTCGCCACCGGCCTGTTCAACGCCGGCACCAATATCGGCGCCATCGTCACGCCCCTGGTCGTGCCGGGCATCGTGCTGGCCTTCGGCTGGCAGATGGCCTTCATCGTCACCGGCGTCGCCGGCCTGGTCTGGCTGCCGATCTGGCTGCTGGTCTATCGCCGCCCGCGCGAGCAGAAGCGCCTGGGCGCCGCCGAACTGGCCTATATCGAGCAGGATCCGGCCGACCCCGTCGAGAAGATCGGCTGGACCAAGCTGCTGACCAAGAGGGAAACCTGGGCCTTCGCCCTGGGCAAATTCCTGATCGACCCGATCTGGTGGATGTTCCTGTTCTGGCTGCCGGACTTCCTGGGCAAGCGCTACGGCCTGGACCTGAAGTCGTTCGGCCCGCCGCTGATCGCCATCTATCTGCTGAGCGACGTCGGTTCGGTCGCCGGCGGCTGGATGTCCTCGACCCTGATGAAGAACGGCGCCAGCATCAACAAGGCCCGCAAGCTGACCATGCTGGTCTGCGCCCTGCTGGCCGTGCCGGTGATGTTCGCCGCCAAGGCCGACAGCGTCTGGCTGGCCGTGCTGATCATCGGCGTCGCCACCGCCGCCCACCAGGGCTTCTCGGCCAACCTCTACACCCTGCCGTCGGACGTGTTCCCGCGCGCCGCGGTCGGCTCGGTCGTCGGCATCGGCGGCATGCTGGGCGCCTTCGGGGGCATGGTCTTCTCGAAGTATATCGGCAAGGTCCTGGACCAGATCGGCAGCTACACCCCGATCTTCATCGTCGCCGGCAGCGCCTATCTGATCGCCCTGCTGGTCATCCACCTGCTGACGCCCAAGATGGAGCCGGTGAAGATCTGACCGGCGCGTCCTTCGAGGCGCGCTCAGGAGCGCGCACCTCAGGATGAGGACCGTTGCTGAATCCCTCTTCCTGAGGCGCCCGCATCGCGGGCCTCGAAGGACGCAGGGCTGAAGACGAAAGGCCGGGGAGCAATCCCCGGCCTTTTCCATGATGGACACGCCATCCCCGGTAGCCCCCGCCCGAAAAACCCGCTTAACCTGCCGGCCATGCGCGCTTCCCTGCTCACCGCCTCCGCCGCCCTCGCCGCCGCCCTGGCCGCCTGTGGTCCCGCTCCCGCCCAGCCTCAGGCCGGCGCCCCCGTCGAGAGCCGCCCGGCCAACGCCCCCGACCAGAAGCCGGCCTTCGTGGGCCAGACCCGCGCGCCGGGCCTGAACTCGAACACGGTCGGCCAGTACACGACCCTGGCCAGCGGCCTCTCTCACCCGTGGGGCATGGCCTTCCTGCCCACCGGCGACATCCTGCTGACCGAGCGGGCCGGCCGCCTGCGCATCTTCGGCAAGGACGGCAAGCTGTCGCCGGCCGTCGAAGGCTTGCCGGCGGTGTTCGCGCAGGGCCAGGGCGGCCTGCTGGGCGTGGCGCTGGATCCCGCCTACGCCCAGAACGGCCTGGTCTATTGGGCTTACGCCGAAGCAGACGGCGGCGTGAACGGCACGGCCGTGGCGCGCGGCAAGCTCGTGACCGGCCCCGCCCCCAGGCTGGAGAACGTCCAGGTCCTGTGGCGCCAGGCGCCCAAGATGGACAGCGCCCTGCACTTCGGCGGCCGCCTGGTCTTCGCCCGCGACGGCACGCTGTTCATCACCACCGGCGAGCGCTCGATCCTGGAGGGCCGCGTCCAGGCCCAGCATCTGGACGCCACCCTGGGCAAGGTTGTCCGCATCAACGCCGACGGCTCGATCCCCAAGGACAACCCCTTCGTCGGCAAGGCCGGCGCCAAGCCGGAGATCTGGTCGCTGGGCCACCGCAACCTGCAGGCCGCCGCCCTCGACCCCAGCGGCAAGCTGTGGACCGTCGAGCACGGCGCGCGCGGCGGCGACGAGCTTAACCATCCCGAGGCCGGCAAGAACTACGGCTGGGCCGCCATCACCTATGGCGAGGAATATTCCGGCAAGCCGATCGGCGACAGCCTCACCTCGAAGGCCGGAATGGAGCAGCCGGTCTACTACTGGGATCCGGTGATCGCCCCCTCGGGCATGGCCTTCTACGAGGCCAGCCTGTTCCCGGCCCTGAAAGGCAGCGTGCTGATCGGCTCGCTGAGGGAAAAGCACGTCGATCGCCTGGTCCTCAAGGACGGCAAGGTCGTCGGCGAGGAGCGCCTGTTCACCGACATCGGCGCCCGCGTCCGCGACGTCGCGGTCGGCCCGGACGGCGCCATCTACGTCCTGACCGACGAGGAAGACGGCAAGCTGATCAAGGTGACGCCGAAGGGGTGAGGCGTCGCCCGGTCCGCCATGGGCTGGCGTCCCGGGCGATGCGAAGGATCGCGCCTGACTACTCCGGGATCAGGTGGGCGTCGCGCAGCAGGTGGCCGACCTCGGTGGCGTCGATCTTGCTGAGCAGCAGCTCGCGAAGGAACGCCGGCCCCGGCACGTCGAAGGGCTTGCCGTCGCGAACATGCCCCATCGCGGCGAGCAGCTTGCGCACGTCATAGGTCGAGTTGAAGACCTCCGGGACGCCCCGCTCGACATTCAGCAGCGTATAGACCGCCTCCATCGGCGTACGGACGGAATACTCCGTGGTGAAGATGCAGTCGCGTTCGCCGGACTCGGCGAACTGGCCGATGAAGGCGAAATTGACCGCGCCCTTGGGCACGACGTCCGGCCTGTCCCCCGCCTGGCGCGGCATGAAGAAGGCGGTGATGTAGGGCATCATCACCGGCACGGCCTTGGCGCCCGTCGCGGCCAGCTCGGCGATCTCCTCGACCGGAACGCCCATGTGGTAGAGCCACTCCTGGGTGATCTCCTCGCCCGTGCAGTCCTGCATCGGCTTCTTGACGAAGTCGCCGGGCTTGTCGACGAACAGCGAATAGACCCAGACGATGACCTGGTCCTTCGGCTGCTGCCGGAAATGCGGCTGGCGGCTGACCGTCCAGCTCATCAGCCAGCTGGAGTCCTTGACGGTGACGATGCCGCCGGTGACCACCGTGCCGCTGAACGGGTCGCGCTTGGCGACCTTCTGGATGTAGGGCGGAATTCGCGCGTCCAGGGTGGTGATCGTCGCCGACTCCCACTTGGTCTCGGGAATATGCGCGCCGAAGACGTCGGGCCGCCCGAACACCGGATCCTTCGCCGCGATGTTGCGCCAGAGGTCCCAGGCGGGCGCGGGCCCCTCGTTGAGCTTCGCGGGCGTATGGTGGTCGCCGTTGTCGGAGTTCTCGGTCAGCGATCCGATGGTCATGAACACCAGATCGTCGGGACCCAGATCGACGCCGCCGTCGACGCCGTCCTGCCGCCAGTGGATGCGCGTGGCCTGCTTGCGTTCGGCGGTGATGTCGAAGTCGACATCGGTGACCTCGACGCCGTAGCGGAAAGTGACGCCGCGATCGGTCAACCACTTGTACAGCGGCAGCACCAGCGACTCGTACTGGTTGCGGCGCGTGAACTTCAGGGCGCTGAAGTCGGCCAGGCCGCCGATATGGTGGATGAAGCGATGGACGTAGAGCTTCATCTCCAGGGCCGAGTGCCATTCCTCGAAGGCGAACATGGTGCGCCAGTAGAGCCAGAAGTTGCTCTTCAGGAAGTCCTCGCCGACCACTTCGTTGATCCGCTTGTTCTCCATCTCCTCGCGGGTCGCCAGGAAGAGCGAGATCAGGTCCTTCTGGGCCTTGCCGTTCAGGGTCAGGCGTTCCACGTCCTCGATGGGCTCACCCCGGTTCTGGGTCGCCCTTTGCAGGGAGAAGTTCGGGTCGTCCTTGTCCAGCCAGTAGAACTCGTCGAGCACGCTGGCGTCCTCGACCTCGAGCGACGGGATCGAGCGGTAGAGATCCCAGAGACATTCGAAATGCTCTTCCATTTCGCGGCCGCCGCGGATCACGAAGCCCTTTTCGGGATCCTTGATGCCGTCCAGGGCGCCGCCCGGAAGCGCCAGCCGTTCGAGGATGGTGATCTTCTCGCCCGACATGTGTCCGTCCCGGATCAGAAAGGCCGCCCCGGCCAGGCTGGCCAGCCCCGAGCCGACGAAGAACGCCGTCTTGTTCTCCACGCCCGCTGGTTTGCGGGGCCGGGCGAAGGCTTCGTAATTTCCGCTGCTGTAGTACATGGCGAGTTCCTTTTCGAACGCTGGAAGCTCAGGGGACACTTGGGAGGGCACGGCGCATCGCTCGCGGCCAAACCGGCGAAACAGCCGGCCGCGATCTGGCCTGTCCGGGCGCGCGGGTCGGTCATGGGATCATGTCGGGACGCGCGCCGGTGGAGTGTCCTAATGGATGAGTGTGCTCATCCATTGAGTGTGATCACCCCGCCAGGAGGCCACAATCGGGGTTATCCCGTAGGGCGAACCGCCGATGCTGGATGACACCAGCGCGTTCCGTCGAACTTCCCTCCCCCGCCCCGAACTCTGCTATCAATCCGCCATGCGGCGCAGGCGAAGCATCCTCATCGTGGGCGGCGGGACGGCGGGGTGGCTGACGGCAGCCTACCTGGCCAAGGCCCTGCGCGTGGCCGAGCAGGACGACCTGACGATCACCCTGCTGGAATCGCCCGACATCGGCATCGTCGGCGTCGGCGAGGCCACCTTCCCCACCATCCGCAACACCCTGCGGTTCCTGGGCGTCGACGAGGCCCGGTTCATTCGCGAGACCTCGGCGACGTTCAAGCAGGGCATCCGCTTCGTCGACTGGGCGGAGACGCCGGCGGAAGGTCGCCATCACAGCTTCTTCCACCCGTTCGAGGCGCCGTTCTCGACCGAGGGAGCTTCGCTGGCGCCCTACTGGCTGCTGCAGGACGAGGCCGGCCGCGCGCCGTTCGCCGAGGCGGTGACCATCCAGGCCCGCGTCGCCGACGCGGCCCGCGCGCCCAAGCGGCCGCACGAGAGCGATTTCGCCGGACCGCTGAACTACGCCTACCACTTCGACGCCGCCAAGCTGGCCCAGGTGCTGGCCGAGCGGGCCGGCGAGTTGGGCGTGCGCCACCTGCGGGGAACCCTGTCCGAGACGATCCTGGACGAGACGGGAGCCATCGCGCGCGTCGTCAGTCCCGAGCACGGCGACCTGACGGCCGACCTCTATGTCGACTGCTCGGGTTTCCGGGCCGAGCTGATCGGCAAGGCCCTGGGCTCGCCGTTCAAGTCGGCCAGGCCGATCCTGTTCGCCGACCGGGCGCTGGCCTGCCACACGCCCTATGATCGCCCCGACGCGCCGATCCAGAGCTACACCGTCGCCACCGCCCACGAGGCCGGCTGGACCTGGGACATCGGCCTGGCCGGCGCGCGCGGCGTCGGCTGCGTCTATTCCAGCGACCACATGGACGAGGCCCGCGCCGAGGCGGTGCTGCGCGACTATCTGGGCGGGGTCGAGGCGGAGACGCGCAAGATCAGCTTCGACGCCGGCTATCGCCAGAAGCAGTGGATCGGCAACTGCGTCGCGGTGGGCCTGTCGGCCGGCTTCCTGGAGCCGCTGGAGTCCACCGGCGTGGTGCTGATCGAGGCGGCCGTGGCGATGATCGCCGAACTCTTCCCGCGCAACGGCCCGGTCAGCGCCCCGGCCCGCCGCTTCAACGAGCTGATGGCCGCGCGCTACGACAACATCATCGTGTTCCTCAAGCTGCACTACGCCCTGAGCCGCCGCCAGGAGCCGTTCTGGCGCCAGAACACCGATCCGGCCTCGATCCCCGAGCGGCTGGCCGATCTCCTGGAGCAATGGCGCTATCGCCCGCCGGCGCGGTTCGACTTCATCCTGGATCTCGAGACCTTCGCCTTCTTCAACTACCAGTACATCCTGTACGGCATGGGCTTCAAAACCGACCTGGCCGCCGGCGCGGGCGAGTTCCCGGACGTGGCCGGCGCGGCCAAGCTGTTCGCCAAGATTCGCGGCTTCGCCGACCGCGCCACCCAGGACCTGCCCAGCCACCGCGACCTGATCGCGCGGATCAATGCATCGGGGTTCGAGACCGAGCCCGCCTGATCGAATTAAATCTAAGATTGTATTCCCATTTGATCGCCCATAGGCTTCATACAGCCTGAGGTCGTGCTTCGAACGACCGATGCGCGGATGGTGGAGAGTGCAGCTTGGCTCCATCCCGATCGGCCGCGGAAACGCGGAGCGTGCCGCCAGGCTCCACGGGTGCGGACGCTCACCTCGCCTATGTCTTCCTGCGGCAGGCCTTGATGGACGGTCGGGTGCGTCCGGGCGCCCGCCTCAACCCGGACCTGCTGGCCGATCCGCTGCGGGTCAGCCGGACCCCGATCCGCGAGGCGCTGATCCGCCTTGAGGCCGAGGGCCTTATCGCCGCGCGCCGCTATCACGGCTTCTTCGCCAAGATGCTGGACGCCAAGGAGCTCGACGACCTGTACGACGTCGTGAAGGTCGTCTTCGTGCAGGCCCTGGCGGGGCGGAGCCCGATCTCCCGCCGCGCCGAGGATCACGACGCCCCGGAGGTCGAGCATCTGATCCGCACGGCCAGCACCGCGCTGGGCAATGCCGAGGCGACGGTGATCGCCGACCGTTTCCTGGTCCGCACCCATTTCGTCCGGTCGATCCATCTGGAGCGGCCCCGATTCATCCCCCACGACCTGCGGCCCGCCGCGCGCGGCGGCGAATGGGCCAGTGAGCGCGTCTCGCGACGCCTGACCCGGCTCCTGACGGTGGAACGCCGGCGCCTGCCGGACCTGGTCCGGATCGCCAACGCGCGGGCGTCGGCGTCCGAGCTGCCCTGAACGGACGGCGGGAAAGGAAAGGAGCGGCGCGCCGCCCCCTTCCCCTGGTCTGTCGGAAACCTCTAGACCAGAAGGTAGAAGTTGCCGTCGTTCGGCACGATCGCCACCAGGTCAGTACCGGCGATCAGCGCGTCCGTGACGCCGATCACCTCGATGAAACCCTGGCCTTGGGTGAAGAAGTCCTCGACCGTGACGTAGGAATTGAACTGATTGTCGTTGACGAAGTCCGCCACGTTGCTCAGCAGCAGATCATCACCGGACCGGGCGACCGCGAGGCTGGCCAGGTTCGTGTTCACCAGATCGATGAAGTCGTTGGCGCCGCCGCCGGAGCCCGGCGTCCAGGTCGCCGACATGTCGTCGTTGATGATGTCGCCGCGGCCGTCGTCGACGAGCGCGACGAGGTAGGTGTCATCGCCCGCCCCACCGGCCATCCGGTCGTTGTTGCCGAAGTCGCCGGCCAGTTGGTCGTTGCCGGCGCCGCCGATCAGCAGGTCCGTGCCGGAGCCGCCGAACATCACGTCATCGCCGGTTCCGCCCAGCAGCGCGTCATCGCCCGCCTGAGCGATGAGAAGGTCGTCACCGGCCCCGCCATCGAGCGTCGAGCCGATATAGGCGCCGCCGATCAGGCCCTTGTTGCCGCCGATGATGGTGTCGTTGCCCCCGAGCCCGGACAGGCTGTGTCCGGTCTCGTTGAAGGCCAGACCGTGGGAACTCCAGTCAATGGTGTTGTCGTTCGCATCGCCAACCCAGCTCGCCATACTTCCCTCCAGCACTAGAATATATTCCGCGATCTTCTTGACTTCCGCCACAAGATCGGCCCGGTCACATCGATCTGTTCGACTCCAGGTGGAAATATCTAGACATACGAAGAATACGGCGACCAGCCCGAGGAAAAGTATATTCTATCAGGGCTAAAAGTCTTATTTCTCGTTTACGCTATATTTGTCAGGCCCGGATGTCGCTGAGACGCGCGCGTCCATTGAAGAAGTCCGGGACCCCATTGGCCGCGGCCCATTCCGTGGGTGTCATGCGCGACGGGAGCTTGGCCTGCTGGGCGACCCAGGCCTCCTGGGTCACCGCCGTATCGAGGCTGGCGAACGTCCCGCCCGTCGCCTTCAAGATTTGTTCGGCGCGCCATTTGGCCAGTTCGGGGCCCTTCATGCCGGACGGATGCTCCCCGTCGATCTGGGTCGCGCCCGGACCGCTCATCACGCCACTGTTGTAGACCGTGGCGATCACCTCGCCGTTCTTGGTGACCTGGCCATAAGGCTGGTCGTTCTGGGCGGCGGCGGCGTCCTTTGCGGCATTACCCCAGCCTTCCAGCATCTCGTGCCAGGCCTTGGCGCGCGCCTCCATCTCCGGCCGCTGCTGCTCCAGCAGCGCCATGCGCGCCTGGATCTCGCCGCTGGTCAGCGGCGCCACGCTCAGGGGGGGCTTGGGGGCGAGCTTCGGCCTTTCGGTCGGCGCCGCATCCGGTTCCAGGGTGAAGGCCGAAGCCGGCGACGCCGCCGCCTGGGTCGGGGGCGCGTAGACCGACTGCTGGGACGAAACCGCGTTGATCGACATGGGAGATCAGGCCCGGATATCGTGCGCGCGTTCGTTGTAGACGTCCGCAAATCCGTTGGCCGCGCCCCAATCCATGAGCTTCATGATCGGCGCGTTCTTGGCCTGCCGGGCGACCCAGGCGTCCTGGGTCTCGGCCGTGTCCAGGCCGACGAACGTCCCGCCCGTCGCCTTCGAGATTTGCTCGGCGCGCCACTGGGCCAGGTCTGGACCGGTCATGCCGGGCGGCTGGTTCCAATCGATCTGGGTAGAGCCCGGGCCGCTCATCGCACCGCTGTTGTAGACCGTGGCGACGACCTCGCCGTTCCTGGTGACCTGGCCGTAGGGCTGGTCGTTCCGGGCGGCGACCTGGCTCTTCACGTAGTCGACATACCCATCGACCTGCGATCGCCAAGCCTTTGAGCGGGCCTCCATCTCAGGCTGGACCGCCTCCCAACGAGCGTGCAGCGCCTCCACGTCGAGGCTCGACATCGCCACCACCCCGAGCGGTTTGGTGACGGGCCTCGCCGTCCCCGCCGGCGTCACGTCAGGTTCGAGGGTTAAGGCCGGGGCCGACGACGACTCCGCCTGGCTCTTGGGCGCGTAGACGGCAGGCGGGGACGAAACCGCATTGATCGACATGGGGGCTCCTGCGGGTAAACGGGATAGTCCGCAGGGGCAGCAGCAAGCGTCGTGCCAGACACTTGCTGCCTCTTTTCAATCACTTAGCAGACCCACACTCGCGAGAAACGCTACCTTCGGCAAATGCTGCCGACTAAAGGTTGCACAACCCCCAATCGAGATCAGGCCCGGGCGCCGTCCGGGACCGCGCCCAGCTCGCCCGACGCGCGGGCCTTCTTGCCGTAGACGGCCTCGAACAACGGGGTGGCCATGACCGTGGTGACGATCGCCATCAGCACCAGCATGGCGAACAGGGTCGGACCGATGACGCCCTTCTGCAGGCCGATATTGATGATGATCAGCTCCATCAGGCCGCGCGAGTTCATCAGGGCGCCGATGCCCATGGCCGTGCTGTGCTGCTCGCCCGACAGACGGGCGGCGACGTAGCAGGCCACGCCCTTGGCCAGGATCGAGGCCGCCAGCACGCCCACCGCGATCAGCAGCAGGGTTGGCGAATTGACCATGTCCAGGCGCGTGTTCAGGCCCGAATAGGTGAAGAACATCGGCAGCAGCAGGACGACGGCGACCGGCTCGACCTTCTTCTTCAGTTCCTCGACGAACAGGCCGCGCGGCATGACCGCGCCCAGCATGAAGCCGCCGAAGATGGCGTGGATGCCGACGGCGTCCATCAGAAAGGCCGACAGGCAGAACAGCATCAGGGTGATGGCCATGACCGTCGGGGTCATCTCGCCGGCCTTGTCGACCATGCGGCCCAGCGGGGCCAGCAGCTTGCGGCCGAAGACGGTCAGGAACAGGGCGTAGGTCACGCCGCCGCCGATCGCCAGCACCGCCACCCCCGGCCCGCCGCCGAACGTCGCCAGCACGATGGCCAGCACGCACCAAGAGCAGGCGTCGTCGAACGCCCCTGCCGTCAGGGACAGGGTGCCCAGCGAGGTGTTCTGCAGGCCGCGCTCGTTGATGATCCGGGCCAGCATCGGGAAGGCGGTCAGGGCGATGCAGGCGCCCATGAACAGCGTGGCGTTGGCGACGCTGATGGTGGGCGCGAACAGGCCCGGGACCTTCAGCAGCAACGGGGTGATGGCCCAGGCCACCAGGAACGGCGTGACGATCCCGGCCAGCGACACGCTGAACGCGCTCCTGACCTTGGCCCGGAAATGCTCGACCTTGAAGGTCGTGCCGACCAGGAACATGTACAGCCCCACGCCCAGCTGCGAGCCGACATAGAGGATGTTCTTGGTTTCCTTGGGGAACAGGGCCAGCTGGAAGTCGGGGAACAGCAGGCCCAGCAGAGACGGGCCCAGGACCACGCCGGCGATCATCTCGCCCACCACCTGCGGCTGGGCCAGGAACTTCTGCCCCAGCCAGCCGACCACCCGGCAGGCCAGCAGGATCACGGCCAGTTGCAGGAAGAAGTGCACCGAAAAGTCGCCCGGCGCGTAGCTGTGAGCGGCGGCCTTGGCGGCCGGACCGTGCGGCGACAGGACGTCGGCCAAGGTGGCGAGCGTGCTCGCGAGAATGTCTGACACGTCTAGTCGCCCCCGAAATGGATCGTCTTGGCTTTGCGCCTTGACCCCATGCAAGGCGAAGATCGGCGCGGAGCGCAATCCGGAACCCACGTTTTTGACACGGCTGTCAGTCGATTGTTTTCGTTGCCCATTTTTTGTTGCTGGAACGCCACTATGTAGTAACGTGCCTACAGACAGCCTTGTCATTTTCGAGCGGTAGGCGAGCCATGAAGGTCCTGACGAGCCGCGAATTCAACCAGGATGTCAGCCAGGCCAAGCGCGCGGCGCGACTCGAGCCGGTGTTCGTCACCGACCGCGGCCGACCCACCCACGTGCTGATGAGCGTCGAGACCTATCGCCGGCTGACCGGCCAGACCGAGACCATCGTCGACCTGCTGGCCATGCCCGGCCTGGCGCCGGTCGACCCGCCGCGCTCGACCGAGACCTGGAGCCGCCAGACCTGGGACGGGAAGGACGGCGACTGATGCATCTGCTGGACACCGACGTCGTCTTCGAGCTGCGCAACGCCAAGGCGGGCGCGACCGATCCGGGCCTGACCGCCTGGGCCGGCGGGGCGTCGCGCTCCAGCCTGTTCATCTCGGCCCTCACCCTGCTGGAACTGGAGACCGCGACGGTCCGCGCCGAGCGCAAGGACAAGGTTCAGGGGGCTCGCCTGCGCGACTGGCTGGACAGCCGCGTCCTCCCCGCCTTCGACGGCCGCGTGCTGGCGATCGACGCCGCCGTGGTCCGCCGCCGGGCTCACGTGCCGCTGACCGACAGCCGCGACGCCCTGCTGGCCGCCACGGCCCTCGAGCACGGCCTGACCCTGGCCACCCGCGACGCGGCGGCCTTCACCAAGGTTCCCCGGCTGAAGCTGTTCAATCCCTGGGGCTACAAACCCGAGGAACAGGAAGAAGACTGGGGCGAAGCCGCCAAGGCCGGCGCCCAGTGGCTGCGCAACATCTTCGTCCGGGGCTGAGGCTCAACGGACGCCCGCCACGTCCGTCGCCGCGGCGACGCGCACCGTCATCGAGAACGGCGCGAGCGGCGCGTCGACGCGCGGCGTCGGGGCCGGCGGCTCGGCCGCGACCAGCACCGGAACAGGCTCGGCGGCGACCAGCGCCGGCGGCGGCGCGGGCTTGGCGACCACGGACACCAGGCGGTCTCCCTTGCAGGTCCCGGCGTTGTAGAGGCCCTTCAGGTAGCCGCGCCGCACGAAGCCGGCCTTGATGGCGTCGCGGACCATCTGGTCGTGGCGCTCGGCCCCGGTCAGGCGGCGAACCCAGCCGCGCATCGGGATGACGTCGGTGATCGTGCTGGCGACCACGCCCAGCACCGGCCGGGCCATGCCGCCCTGCCCGCTCTCGGCGTCATCGCCGCGATCATCGTAGTCGTCGCCCAGCACCGCGTCGAACCGGTCGATCTCGGCCTTCAGCGGCGCGCAGCCGGGCGACGGCGGGGCATAGGGATCGGTCTGGGCCGTCTTCAGCAGGTCGGGGATCTCGGAGCGCACCAGATTGATGTCGCGCAGCGGCGCGGCGACGGCCGAGCCGAGGCTGTCGGTGTTGGCCTCGGCCGAGGTCTTAGGCATTTCCTGGGGCGCCGTCTGCCGCTCGCCGGCCAGAGCGGTATCCGCCGCTCCTGCCCCAAGGCACAGCGCCAGCAAGGCCACGCCGCATCGGCGCGCCGCGCCGACCGTTCGGGTGGATCCGAGGACTGGCGACGTCATGTCCATGAGCTCGCACGATTAAACCACGCCCCATCAACCCGGGAATCGCCCCGGCCGTTCCGCGGGGCGCGCGAACGTGATCGGCGGAGGCATGAGCGCCATGGCGGCGCGGCGCCAGACCGGACGTCGGCAACCGGACCTGTTCAGAGTCAGCTTGGGGTGGGATGCGGGCGTTGGCACCTCCCTCGCTCAGCAAAATTCTCAGCGGCGACAGGCCAACGAGAGGCGTGCATGGGTCAGGGAGTGGCCGCTGCACTCCCACCCGAAGTGCCGATCGGCATTTGCGACGAGCAGCGCACCAAGCGCTGCCAAGAGGCCTAGCGCGGGTAGGCAATACGCTACTAGGAAGGCGAAAAATCCCTTTCTCCCCCACCGCGAAGTAAAATTCAGAGCGCTAGTCAGACCACTGATCAGTAGGAGAAGGCAAAAACCGTTCGAAGCTATGTCTCTATTGAATGTGATTGCAAAAAAGAACGCTGACGCAAGGATGGAGTACCCTAGGCCACAGACCCATAAACGGGATTCCCAAAAAGTGGCGGGGCTGATTCAAACCTTCTGAGACGGGAGGTTTGAATGGCGCGATTTGATCTTACGG
>Ga0255334_1000041_pt1 | contig 179111 bp, 170 predicted proteins | sample EtOH5_35cm_T3_12_FD_202080 | JGI IMG/M metagenome (GOLD analysis project Ga0255334, IMG submission 202080) | Sandy soil microbial communities from University of British Columbia, Vancouver, Canada - EtOH5_35cm_T3_129 | ecosystem: Engineered > Artificial ecosystem > Sand microcosm >...
ACTTGGTCCGCGCCCGTCCGGGGGCTAGTGGGGTCCCGAGCTGAAAGACGCTCACGCCCCCCATCCTCACGGGCAAGAACAGCCTGGCGGAGCGGTCAAGCGAGCCGAAACACAACAAACCTCACGGTCTCCGGGTTCGCCCGGCCGCTCCGTCGCCTCCCCATACCCACTCGCAGCCGCATGGCGCGAGGTCGATCAATCACGTTCCCTCCCCCTCGATGGGGGAGGGGCAGGGGTGGGGGTGACCACGGCGGTCGAGGCCGCGCACGGCCCCCAGCTCAGCAGTCACCCCCATCCCCGACCCTTCCCCCATCCAGGGGGAAGGGGCTCCTAGCTCGGGCAGATCGGCAGGGCCGTCGTGAACTTGATCTGCTCCATGGCGAAGCTGGACGAGACGTCGGTCAGCGGGGCGGTGGCGATCAGGCGCTTGTAGAAGCGGTCATAGGCGGCGATGTCCTTGACCACGACCTTGAGCAGATAGTCGACCTCGCCGCTCATCCGGTAGAACTCGACGACCTCGGGCAGGGAACTGGCGCCGGCCGCGAACTGGGTCAGCCAGGCCTCGTCGTGGCGGCCAGTCTTGACCGCCACGAAGACGGTCAGGGAGAGGTCCAGGGCCGCGCGGTCCAGCAGGGCGACGCGGGCGGTGATGACGCCGGCGTCCTGCAGGCGCTTGATCCGCTTCCAGCACGGGGTCTGGCTGAGGCCGACCCGCTCGGCCAGCTCGGCGATGGCGACGGTGGCGTCCTCCTGCAGCAGGGCCAGGAGGCGGCGGTCGATTTGATCGAGATCAATCATCTCGCGATCCCCTGTTTTGGAGAATGAAATTCTCCGTATCGTGGAGCGGGTAACCTTTCAAACCATGTCTTTCTTCGAATCCTCGCCATCCTAGGGCGCCTCGGCACAGCAGCGAGGCTCCCATGGACCTGTCCTTCACGCGTCATCCCAAGTCAGTCGGCGAAAGCTATGGCCAGCACATGGGCGTGGCCTGGGGCTTTGGCTTCACCCTGCTGGGCGCGGGCCTGGCCTGCCTCGTCCACGGCGTCCTGCCGTTCGCCTTCGAGCGCACCGGCAGCCAGACGGTGCGCCGGCTGAACGAGCGGCTGTCCAGCCGCTGCGCCAAGGCCGAGGCGCATTTCGCCGCGTCCGCGCCGATTTCCGGCGAGACCGTCCGCGGATGACCGCCGCCGCGATCCGGCTGAGCGCGGGCCGGCTGGGCCCCGGCCTGGTCGCTGGCCTGCTGCTGGCGATCCTGGCCAAGCTGCTGTCTTCGAGCCTGCACGCCCCGGCGCCGCTGATCGCGGTGGTGCTGGGCATGATGCTGGGCGCCCTGGGCCTGCAGGCCCAGCTGGGCGCGGGCCTGGACGTCTTCGCCAAGCCCGGCCTGCGGCTGGGCGTGGCCATGATGGGCGCCCAGATCAGCTGGAGCGAGTTCGCCGCCCTGGGCGGTCCGGCCATCGTGGCCAGCGGCGCCGTGGTGCTGGGCGGCCTGGGCGTCGGGGCGCTGGCCGGGACGGCCCTGGGCCTGCCGTTCGCCGAGGCGCTGATCGCGGCCGCCGCCTGCTCGATCTGCGGGGCGTCGGCCGCGCTCGCCGCGTCACAGGCCGCGCCGGCCAGTCCGGCCAACCAGCGCACGACGGCGCTGGTGATCGTCGGCGTCAACCTGCTCTCGACCGTGGCCATGCTGGCCTATCCGCCGATCGCCCACGCCCTGGGCCTGAGCGCCCACCAGTCGGGCGTGTTCTTCGGCCTCTCGATCCACGACGTCGCCCAGGTGGCCGGGGCCGGGGCTTCGGTCTCTCCGGAAGTGGCCGGCACGGCGGCGCTGGCCAAGCTGGCCCGCATCGTCTGGCTGGGTCCGGCGGTCGTCCTGATCGGCCTGATGCTGACCCGCACCCAGGAAGGCGGCGTGGTCGGCGGGCTCAAGGCGCCGCCGCTTTTTGTTTTAGGCTTCGCGGCGCTCGCCGCATGCCGGGGCCTGGGCCTGATCCCGCCCGTCCTGGTCACGACCATGGCGGCCTGCTCCGGCTTCCTGCTGCTGGCCGGCGTCGGGGCCATTTCGGCCAAGCTCGGCCCCAAGGCCTTGCTGGAGGTCGAGCCGAAGCTGGCGGTCATGCTGGGAACGGTCACCGTGGCCGTCGCGGTCCTGGCCTACGCCCTGACGAGAATATTCTTCTAAAGATCAGGCCTTGGCGGAGCACGAAACCCGCTCCATGGTCCCGGCCAAGAGTCGGAGGGACCCCCCAAGTGAGCATCTGGACGCGACGCAAGTCGATCGACACCATCACCGCGGGCCACGCGGACAGCCATCAACTGAAGAAGACCCTGAGCTGGTATCATCTGGTCGCCCTGGGCGTCGGGGCCATCGTCGGCACCGGCATCTACACCCTGACCGGCGTCGGCGCGGGCCTGGCCGGGCCGGGCGTGATCCTGTCGTTCCTGATCGCCGGAGCGGTCTGCGCCTGCGCCGCGCTGTGCTACGCGGAGCTGTCGACTCTGATGCCGGCGGCGGGCAGCGCCTACACCTACAGCTACGCGGCCATGGGCGAGCCGGTCGCCTGGTTCGTCGGCTGGAGCCTGATCCTCGAATACACCCTGGTCTGCGCGGCGGTCGCCGTCGGCTGGTCGGCCCACGCCCACGGCCTGTTCAAGATGGCGGGCTTCCCCGACTACCTGCTGGCCGGACCGCACGCTGGCGGCGTGGTCAACCTGCCGGCCGTGATCATCTCGATGGCGGTGGCGGGCCTGCTGGCCCTGGGCACCCGCGAGAGCGCCACGGTCAACATGGTCCTCGTTTTCGTGAAGATCATCGCCCTGGTCATCTTCGTGGTCCTGTGCCTGCCGGCCTTCGACGCCAGCCACTTCACCCCGTTCATGCCCAACGGCTTCTCGGCCCATGTGCCCGCCGGAGGCGGGGCAGACCAAGCCAAGATTGGCGTGATGGCCGCCGCCAGCCTGATCTTCTTCGCCTTCTATGGCTTCGACGCGGTCTCGACCGCCGCCGAGGAGACCAAGAACCCCAAGCGCGACCTGACCATCGGCATCGTCGGCTCGATGGCCGCCTGCACGGCCATCTACATGATCGTCGCCGCCGCCTCGATCGGCGCCTCGCGCACCGAGATCTTCTCCAAGAGCGAGGCCCCGCTGGTCTTCATCCTGGAGAGCCTGCAGCACGGCAAGATGGCCCAACTGGTGGCCCTGGCCGCCGTCGTGGCCCTGCCGACCGTGATCCTGGCCTTCATGTACGGCCAGAGCCGGATCTTCTTCGTCATGGCCCGCGACGGCCTGCTGCCGCGCGCCCTGTCGAAGGTCAACGCCAAGACCGGCACGCCGGTGGTCATGACCCTGCTGACCGGCGCCCTGTCGGCGGTGCTGTCGGGCTTCCTGTCGCTGAAGGACATCGCCGAGCTGGCCAATGCCGGCACCCTGGCGGCGTTCATCGCCGTGGGCCTGTCGGTGATCGTGCTGCGCCGTCGCGAGCCCAACCGTCCGCGCGTGTTCTCGACCCCGGCCTGGCAGATCGTGGCCCCGGCCGGCATCCTGGGCTGTCTCTATCTGTTCTACAGCCTGCCGGCCAAGACCCAGATCTACTTCCTGTTCGCCCACATCATCGGGGCGGTGGTCTATCTCGCCTACGGCATGCGCAAGAGCGTGCTGGCTCAGGCGGAAAAGGCGGCGCGCTAGGCCCTTCCATTCGCTCTCTTCCATTCTCGGGGGCCATCGCTACAGTCCTGGTCAAAACAAGTGTTTGATGCCGGGAGAAGCGCATGGCCCTCGATCTGGAAACCCGCGAGCAACTGATCGAGACGGTGGCCCGCTTCGTCGCGGAGCGCCTGCGCCCGATCGAGGCCAAGGTCGCCGAGGACGACGCGGTGCCCGCCGACGTTGTCGAGGAAATGAAGGGCCTGGGTCTCTTCGGCCTGTCGATTCCAGAAGAATTTGGCGGCCTGGGCCTCAACATGGAGGAAGAGGCGCTGGTGGCCGTCGAGCTGGGCCGCGCCTCGCCGGCCTTTCGCTCGGTGTTCGGCACCAATGTCGGCATCGGCAGCCAGGGCCTGGTGATGTTCGGAACCGACGACCAGAAGGCCAAGTGGCTGCCGGGCATCGCGTCGGGCGAGATCATCACGTCCTTCGCCCTGACCGAGCCGGAGGCCGGCTCCGACAGCGCCGCGGTGCAGACCCGCGCCACGCTGGACGGCGACTGCTACGTCCTGAACGGCGCCAAGCGCTACATCACCAACGCCGGCAAGGCCTCGCTGTTCACGGTGATGGCCCGCACCAACCCCGACGTGAAGGGCGGGGGCGGGGTTTCGGCCTTCCTGGTCCCGCGTGACCTGCCAGGTCTTTCGGTCAGCAAGCCCGAGAAGAAGATGGGCCAGCAGGGCGCGCACATTCACGATGTCACTTTCGACAACGTCCGCGTCCCGGCCTGGAACCGGCTCGGCGAGGAAGGCGAGGGCTTCAAGGTCGCCATGCAGGTGCTGGACCGCGGTCGCCTGCACATCGCCGCCGTCTGCGTGGGCGTGGCCGAGCGGCTGATCGCCGACTGCGTGGCCTATGCCAGCGAGCGCAAGCAGTTCGGCCAGCCGATCGCCAGCTTCCAGCTGATCCAGGCGATGATCGCCGACAGCAAGACCGAAGCCCTGGCGGCCAGGGCCCTGGTTCTCGAGACGGCCCGCAAGCGCGACACCGGCGTCGGCGTCACCCTGGAGGCGGCGGCCTCGAAACTCTTCGCCTCGGAGATGGTCGGCCGGGTGGCCGATCGGGCCGTGCAGGTGTTCGGCGGTGCGGGCTATGTCGCCGACTACGGAATCGAACGGCTGTACCGCGACGTCCGGATCTTCCGCATCTACGAGGGCACCAGCCAGATCCAGCAGTTGGTCATCGCCCGCGAGACCTTGAAGCGCGGCGGGTAGGGCCGCAGCGGGATGTCGCGCCTGATTTCTGGTAGAGCCGTGGCACCACGCCGCGGGGAGGTGGCTTTTTCCAGTGCACGCAAATGTTTTTGAAGGCGCCGCTACTCAAAGATGTGTTCACGACCTTTGAGTGTCGTGCGTCATCCTGTCGCTTCGCATACGGAGAATATTTAAGCCGGCATTAAGTATGCTGGACGAGGTTGTCTCCGGGTTTTGAAACGGGGACGGCCATGAGCCAAGATCACGCGATCAGCGAACGAGCGGCGTTCATGGGCCTGGACGATAGGGCGCGGGCCTCCCTCCGCGCGCTTCAGCCCGTCGTCCGCGCCAATATCGGCCCCGCCCTGGACGCCTTCTACGCCAATGTCCGCGCGACGCCCGAGACCCGCAAGTTCTTCGGCGACGAGGGCCACATTCAGTCCGCCTCGAGCCGCCAGCAGGCGCACTGGGACGTGATCGCACGGGCCGAGTTCGACGACACCTACGTCAAGGCCGTGCGCACTATCGGCCAGACCCACGCCCGCATCGGCCTGGAGCCGCGCTGGTACATCGGCGGCTACGCGGTGGTCAGCGAGCATCTGATCCGCGCCACGATCAACGACCAGTGGCCCAAGGGCTTCATGGCCAAGGGCGACCCGAAAAAGGCCGGCGACGCGGTGAGCGCGCTGATGAAGGCGGTCATGCTGGACATGGACTTCGCCATCTCGATCTATCTGGAGACCATCGACGCCGAGCGCCAGCGCCTGGAGGCGGTGCGCCTGGCCAACGAGGCCAGCCAGAACGCGGTGGTCCAGGCGCTGGGCGACGCGCTCGACCGCCTGGCTCAGGGCGACCTGGTCGGCCGCCTGTCGGCCGAGGTGGCGCCGGAGTTCCAGAAGCTGAAGGACGACTTCAACAACGCCGTCGGCATCCTGGAGCGGGCGATGAGCCGCGTGGCCGACGCCACCGACGGGATCCGCTCGGGCGCCGACGAGATCGGCGCCGCCGCTGACGACCTGTCGCGCCGCACCGAACAGCAGGCCGCCAGCCTGGAAGAGACGGCCGCGGCTCTGGACGAGATCACCTCGACGGTCCGTCGTTCGGCCGCCGGCGCCAAGCAGGCTCAGGACGTGGTGGTCGGCGCCAAGGCCGAGGCCGAGAAGTCCGGAGTCGTCGTCGACCAGGCCGTGGCCGCCATGGGCGAGATCGAGACCAGTTCGCGCTCGATCGGCAACATCATCGGGGTGATCGACGAGATCGCCTTCCAGACCAACCTGTTGGCCCTGAACGCTGGGGTCGAGGCGGCCCGCGCGGGTGAAGCCGGTCGCGGCTTCGCCGTCGTGGCGCAGGAAGTCCGCGCGCTGGCCCAGCGGTCGGCCGACGCGGCCAAGGAGATCAAGACCTTGATCGCCAGCTCGACCGCCCAGGTCGATCGCGGCGTGGGTCTGGTCGGCCAGACGGGCGAGGCCCTGCGCGGCATCGTCGGCAAGGTGGCCGAAATCGACGCCCTGATCGTGGAGATCGCCAGCTCGGCCCAGGAGCAGGCTCAGGGGCTTAACGAGGTGAACACGGCCGTCAATCAGATGGACCAGGTCACTCAGCAGAACGCCGCCATGGTGGAGCAGACGACGGCCGCGACCCATTCCCTCAAGGGTCAGACGCTGGAGTTGGTCAAGCAGGTGGCGACGTTCTCGATCTCGGCGCGCCAGAAGGCCGCCGCGCCGGCGACGCCCACGCCGACGCGCGTTCCGCCTGTCGCCCGCCCGCTCAGCCGCCCCGGCCGCCAGCCGGCCGTCTCCGCCCCAGCGGCGCGGGGCAATGCGGCCGCGGCGCTCAAAGAAAAGTGGGAAGAGTTTTGAGTAAAGGAGCGGGTCAGGTGCGAATCTTGACCTGCGAACAGCAGAACGCCCCCGCCGACGGTGTCGGCGAGGGCGCTATGTGTTCCCCGGAAGGGATTGACGCTTACGCGCCGCCCGGGAAGCGGAACGGGACCTTCACGGTGCCCGTCTTGGCGCCCATGGGGAGCTTTTCGGCGATGCACATGGCGGCCTTGTCGAAACCCTTACCGGCGGCGCTGTTGTCGACGACCTTGCAGTCCGACAGCTTGCCGGCGTCGGCGGTGCATTCCAGCATCACCTGAGCGGCGTCGCGGGTGTTCGCGAACTGCTGCAGGCAACGGCCCATTTGGTCTTCGAAGCCACCGGCGGCCGAAGCGGCCTGAGCGACGAAAAAGCTGCCAGCGATTCCCGCGGCAATAGCGATCGGATATTTCATCCCGCTGCTCCTAGTAAATATGTCCCGTCCTGTGGACGCTGCGCCAACCGGACGCAGGAGCCTTTTCGCAGGTTCAAGTTAAGAGAATCTGAGTCGGCGAAGAATATTGGAAGTTTACTGTCAGGTAACCATCAGAGGGGCGCCGCGCGACGCACCGCGAGGTGCTCCTGTCTTTATAGATTCCGCGCGTGGGAGCCTGCGACGAAACGACCCGTCCGACACCACCTCGAACTATTATGTCGAATTGGCTTTAACCAAGTCAGAGTCTGTTAGGACTCTATGGGGATTATCCCCTCTCATGTTGGCGGTCCGTGGGCACGGCGCGCCGGTTGGAGGGAACCTCGCGATGAAACGGATTCGTCTCGTCGATTTACCGTTGATTATAAAGATCGGCTTTGCGCCGGCATTCGCTTTGCTTATGCTGGCCCTGATGGCGGGTGGCGCCATCGTTGTTCAGAAGAGCCAGTCGGCCGCTCTGAAACAGGTCGTTGAAAGCGACATGCGCGAAAACTTGGAGATCCAGAAGATCTCCAAGCGTATCTCGAACGTCAACGGTGAGCTCTACACCGTCATGACCCACAAGGCCGGCAACATCGACGTCGGCAAGAACGACGCTCGCATGGCCGCCGTGCTGACCGAGACCGACTCGATCAAAAAGGAGCTGGCCGCGCTTAAGGCCAAGCTGCCGGCGGCCGAACAACCCAAGATCGCCGAACTGATCAAGCAACTCGATGAGTGCCGCAGCGCCATCGACACGGTCAGCGGCATGATCGGCGTCGACTTCAACATGGCCGTGGGCTTCATCGCCCCGTTCGAAGAACAGTACGCCAAGATGACCGGCACGCTCGACCAGGTCGTCGGCGCCGCCAACAAGCGCGTCGAAGCCGAGAGCGCCAAGCGCCAGGCCGAGGCGACCGCCGCGATGAGCATCACGATCGTGATGTCGCTGATCACCCTGGCCGCCGTCGGCGGTCTGGCGTGGTTCACCGTCATGACGACCCGCAAGTCGATCAACGACATCGCCGGCGCCACCGACAAGCTGTCGAAAGGCGACAATAGCATCGACCTTGAGAAGCTGACGCGCGGCGACGAACTGGGCGCCATCGTCACGGCGCTGAAGGTCTTCCGCGACAACCAACTGCACCTCGACACATTGCGCGCCGAGCAGGAAAAGTCCGCCGCCCTCACGGCCGACGAACGCCGCGCCAAGGAAGCCGCCGCGGCGGCCGCCGCCCAGGAAGCCTCGACCGTCGTCAGCAACCTGGCCCAAGGCCTGGAGAAGCTGGCCTCGGGCGACCTGACCTTCCGCGTGACCGCCGACTTCCCTGGCGACTATCGCAAGCTGAAGGACGACTTCAACGGCGCCATGGGCTCGCTGCAGGAGACGATGAAAGTCATCGCCGCCTCGACCGACGGCCTGCGCACCGGCGCCGACGAGATCGCCCACGCCTCGGACGACCTGTCGCGCCGCACCGAACAACAGGCCGCCAGCCTGGAAGAGACCGCCGCCGCGCTGGACGAGCTGACCGCCACCGTGCGCCGCACGGCCTCGGGCGCCCGCCAGGCTTCGGACGTGGTCTCAACGACGCGTGGCGAAGCGACGCATAGCGGCCAAGTCGTGCATCAGGCAGTGTCGGCCATGGGCGAGATCGAAAACTCGTCCAAGCAGATCAGCCAGATTATCGGTGTGATCGACGAGATCGCCTTCCAGACCAACCTCCTGGCCCTGAACGCCGGCGTCGAAGCCGCGCGGGCGGGCGAAGCGGGCCGCGGCTTCGCGGTCGTCGCCCAGGAAGTCCGGGCCCTGGCCCAGCGCTCGGCCGAAGCGGCCAAGGAGATCAAGGCCTTGATCTCCAGCTCGACCCAGCAGGTCAGCCAAGGCGTCAGCCTGGTCGGCCAGACGGGCGAGGCGCTGCAACGGATCGTGGCGAAGGTCGGCGAGATCGACGCCCTGGTCACCGAGATCGCGGCTTCGGCCGCGGAGCAGGCGACCGGTCTGAACGAAGTCAACACGGCCGTGAACCAGATGGATCAGGTCACGCAGCAGAACGCCGCCATGGTCGAGCAATCGACCGCCGCGACGCACTCGCTGAAAGGCGAGACTGGTGAACTGGTCCGCCTGATGGCCCGCTTCCAAGTGGGGAACGGCGTTTCGAACTACACCCGCCCGGCCATGGCCGACGCGGCCCAGCACGCTCCGGCGCGCAACCCGGTGGCCGAGCAGCAGGCCCGCCTGAACACCTTCGCCCGTCCGGGCCGGAGCAATGGTTCGGCGGCTGTCGCCCAGGCCCCCACAACGGATGGTTGGGAGGAATTCTAATGGCCGCCGCGATCGCGCTGCCTGAAACCCTGGATCTGAAGGCCGCGGCCCCTCTGAAGGCCGCCTTCCTGGAACGCCGCGGCGCGGAGATCATCGTGGAAGCCGATCAGGTCCGTCGCCTCGGCGGTCTGTGCCTGCAGGTTCTGCTGGCCGCCCGCAAGGCGTGGGACCAGGACGGTCAAGTCTTTTCCATCAAGGGGCCTTCCGAGGCCTTCGTCGAAACCACCCGTCTTTTCGGCGCCGAAACGGTGCTCCTCTCGGCGGAATTCCAAGGAGCTGAATCGTGACCCGTACGATTCTCACGGTCGACGACTCCCGCACCATGCGGGACATGCTGCGCATGGCCCTGGCCGGCGCCGGCTTCAACGTGGTCGAAGCGGTCGACGGCGAACATGGCCTGGAGGTTCTCTCCGCCCATCGCCCCGACGTGATCATCACGGACATCAACATGCCCAAGCTGGACGGCTTCGGCTTCATCGAGGCGGTGCGGGTCGATGACGACTATCGCGCCATCCCGATCCTGGTCCTGACCACGGAAAGCGACCCGGCCAAGAAGCAGCGGGCCCGCGAAGCCGGCGCGACGGGCTGGATCGTCAAGCCGTTCAACCCGGAAAAGCTGGTCGACGCCATCCGCCGCGTCGCCGCCTAGGTCCGGGGCCGCCTGAGCCAGGCTCAAGTACCGCGTGCCGAATTTTGACTACCCGTTGCTAGACGCGAATTAGGACGTACGGGACATGGACGAGCTAGAGGCCATCAAGGTTACCTTCTTCCAGGAATGCGAGGAGCTTCTCGCCGACCTCGAGGGCGGTCTCCTGGCCATGAAGGAAGGGGCCGGCGACAGCGAGACGGTCAACGCCGTGTTCCGCGCCGTCCACTCGATCAAGGGCGGAGCCGGCGCCTTCGGCCTCGAGCCGCTGGTGCGCTTCGCTCACGTGTTCGAGACCCTGCTGGACGCCGTGCGCGCCGGCTCGGTGCCCAACACGGCCGATCTGGCCGCCGTCATGCTGCGCGCCTCCGACATCCTGGCCGACCACGTCAGCGCCGCGCGCGGCCTGGGCGATGTCGACATGGCCGCCTCGGCCGCCATGGCCGCCGAGCTGGAAACCTGGACCGACCCGAACGCCGCCCCGGCTCCAGCAGTGGCTCCGGCCGCCGCCGCCCCGGCGCCGGTCGAGGAGGCCGCTCCGGCCCCGCCCGCCACTGTTTCCGTCGCCGCCGCCGAAGACGCCATGGATGACGACGACCTTGGCTTCGTCTTCGTGCCCCAGACCATCTCGGTCGAGGCGCAGGCCGCCGACGCCGACCTGATCCCCGCCAACGTCTGGACGGTGTCGATCCGTCCGAAGTCGGACCTCTACCGCAAGGCCAACGAGACGGCGCTGCTGCTGCGCGAGCTCAACCGCCTGGGTCCGATCAAGGCGACGCTGGACGATCGCGCCCTGCCGGCCCTGGAAAATCTGGATCCGGAAGCCGCCTTCGTGACCTGGAGCGTCCGCCTCGAGACCGAGGACGACGAGACCGCGATCCGCGAAGTCTTCGAGTTCGTCGACGGTGACTGCGACCTGGAAATCACCCGTGGCGAAGCCGCGGTCGAAGACGCCCTGGCTTCGCTGCTGACGGTCGCCGAGACCATCCCCGAAATGGCCGTCGAGCCCGCCGCTCCGGCCGCCATCGAAATTCACGCCCCCGAAGCGGCTTTGGCGCCCGTCGCCGAGGTCGCGCCCCTCGCGCCGGCCCCCGCGCCGGTGGTCGAGGCCGCCAAGCCGGCCGCCCCGACGCCGAAGGCCACCCAGGTCGAGGTCCCGGGTCCGGGCCAGTCAGTCATCCGCGTCGATCCCGAGCGCATCGACCGCCTGATCGATCTCGTCGGCGAACTGGTCATCAACCAGGCCATGCTGGCGCAACGCGTCGGCGAATATGGCATCGCCCCGTCCTCCAACCTGGCCATGGGTCTGGATGAGCTGGAACAGCTCACCCGCGAGATCCAGGACAGCGTCATGGCCATCCGCGCCCAGCCGGTGAAGTCGGTGTTCCAGCGCATGCCGCGCCTGGTCCGCGAAGTCGCCAACATGACGGGCAAGCAGGCCCGTCTGGTCATGGACGGCGAAAACACCGAGGTCGACAAGACGGTCATCGAGCGTCTGTCCGACCCGATCACCCACATGCTGCGCAACGCCATCGACCACGGGCTGGAAAGCCCCGAGGAGCGCAAGGCGGCCGGCAAGAACGCCGAAGGCGTCGTGCGCCTGGCCGCGCTGCACCGCAGCGGCCGGATCGTCATCGAGGTCTCGGACGACGGCAAGGGCATCAATCGCGAACGGGTGCTGTCGATCGCCGTCAAGAAGGGCCTGATCGCCCCCGACGTGACCTTGACCGACGAAGAGATCGACAACCTGATCTTCCTCCCGGGCTTCTCGACCGCCGACAAGATTTCGGACGTGTCGGGCCGCGGCGTCGGCATGGACGTTGTCAAGCGCTCGGTCCAGGCTCTGGGCGGCCGCATCTCGATCACCTCGCGCCCCGGCCAGGGGTCGACCTTCACGCTGAGCCTGCCGCTGACCCTGGCCGTTCTGGACGGCATGGTGGTCGACGTCGCCGGCGAGACCCTGGTCGTGCCGCTGGCCGCCATCGTCGAGAGCCTGCGTCCGAAGCCGGAAGAAGTTCGCCCGCTGGGCCCGGTCGGCTCGGTGCTGGCCGTCCGCGACAGCTTCGTGCCGCTGATCGACGTCGGCCTGACGCTCGGCTACCGCGACCATAGCCCCAACCCGACCGACGGTGTCGTGCTGCTGGTCGAGGGCGAGGACGGCTCGCGCGCGGCCCTGGTGGCCGACGCCATCCATGGCCAGCGCCAGGTCGTCATCAAGTCGCTGGAGCAGAACTACCAGCAGGTCGAGGGCGTCGCCGCCGCGACCATCCTGGGCGACGGCCGCGTGGCCCTGATCCTGGACGTCGACGCGACGATCGCCATGCGCCGCCGTGAAGGCGGCGCGCCTCGCCCCACAGAACCCACCCTCATCGCGGCGGAGTAAGTCATGACCGACCATGCCACCGCCATAGGCATTGACCGCCGGGAACTGATTTCATTCCGCGTGGGCGACCAGGAGTACTGCGTCGACATCATGGCGGTCCGCGAAATCCGCGGCTGGAGCCCGGCCACGGTGCTCCCGCAGTCGCCCGGCTTCATGCGCGGCGTGATCAATCTGCGCGGCGCGGTGCTGCCGATCATGGACCTGGCCTGCCGCCTGGGCATGCCGGTGATCGAGCCGACCGTCCGCAGCGTCTTCATCGTGGTCAAGGCGGGCGACCGCACCGTCGGCCTGCTGGTCGACGCGGTGTCGGACATCCTGTCGATCAACGACGACATGATCCAGCCGACCCCGGACATGGCCTGCGACACCGTCCGCAACTTCGTCCGCGGCATCATCTCGATCGAAGGCCGCATGATCAGCGAGATCTCCTTGGACCGCATCCTGCCCGAACGGGAGGCCCTGGCCGCCTGATGACGAATTTCGCTTCCACCTCAGAGCGCCGCGAAGCCATCGTCGATGGCGAGTTCGCGTTCACCAATCAGGATTTCAAGCGCATCGCCGCGCTGTTGTACGACCTGGCCGGCATCAGCTTGCCCGACAGCAAGGCGACGCTGGTCTATTCGCGCCTGGCCAAGCGCCTGCGGACCCTGGGTCTGCGGACGTTTACCGAGTACTGCGCCTTCGTCGCCAGCGACAAGGGCCAGGACGAGAGCCAGGAGATGCTCCGGGCGCTGACGACCAACGTCACGCGGTTCTTCCGCGAGCCACACCATTTCGACGACCTGCGCGCCAACGTGCTGGAACCTGTCGCCGACAAGGTGCGCGCCGGGGGGCGGCTGCGTCTATGGTCGGCCGCCAGCTCGTCGGGGCAGGAGCCCTATTCGATGGCCTTCACGGTGCTGTCGGTATGGCCGAACGCGGCCGATCTGGACATCCGGATCCTGGGCACGGACATCGACACCAACGTGCTGGCGACAGGCCGCGAGGCCATTTACGACGAATCGCTGCTGGAAGGGATTCCCGCCTCGGCGCGCAGCCAGTTTTTCGAGCGCGACGCCTCGGATCGACGGGCCTGGCGCGTTTGCGACGCGGCCCGCAGCCTGGTCGCGTTCCGGGAACTAAATCTCAACGCTCCATCATGGCCTATGAAGGGCCCATTTGACGCAATCTTCTGCCGGAATGTCGTGATCTATTTCGATGAACCTACCCAGGAACGTGTTTGGAGCCGCTTCGCGCCGCTCGTCGCGCCCGGCGGCCGTCTCTATGTCGGCCATTCCGAGCGCGTGGGCTCCAACGTCACCGCGTTCGAAAGCTGCGGCCTGACCGCCTATAGGAAGGTGGGCCGCTGATGCCGAAGATTCGCGTTCTTGTCGTCGACGACTCCGCCACCATGCGGAGCCTGATCACGGCGGCCCTCTCTCGTGACCCGGAGATCGAGGTGGTCGGCGGCGCCGGCGACCCGTTCGAGGCGCGGGGCATGATCAAGACCCTGAACCCCGACGTCGTCACGCTCGACATCGAGATGCCGAACATGAACGGCATCGAGTTCCTCGAGAAGATCATGCGCCTGCGGCCGATGCCGGTGGTCATGGTCTCGACCCTGACCCAGGCCGGCGCCGAGATGACGCTGCGGGCCCTGGAACTGGGCGCGGTGGACTGCGTGGGCAAGCCCGCCGACGCCACCGGCACCCAGGAAGCCCTGGCCGAGATCGTCACCAAGGTGAAGATCGCCGCCCGCGCCTCGGTTCGCACCAACGCCGGCGCGGCCCCGGCGGCCGCGCCCGTGCGGCGCAAGGACTTCGTGCCGTCGGGCGACATCGTGGCGATCGGTTCGTCGACCGGCGGGGTGGAAGCCCTGCTGTCGATCCTGACGCTGTTCCCCGAGACCTGCCCGCCGACGGTCATCACTCAGCACATGCCGGCGACCTTCACCGCCAGCTTCGCCGCCCGCCTGGATCGCGCCAGCGGGGCCAAGGTGCAGGAGGCTGTCGACGGCGCCCTGCTGGAGCCTGGCAAGGTCTATGTCGCTCCCGGCGGCGCGGCGCATCTCACGGTCGTTCGCTCGGCGGGCCTGCGTTGCCGCCTGGTCCAGGGCGACCCGGTCAGCGGCCACCGCCCGTCGGTGGACGTGCTGTTCAACTCGGTGGCCAACGCCGTCGGCGACAAGGCGGTCGGGGCTATCCTGACCGGCATGGGCCGCGACGGCGCCCAGGGCCTTCTGGCCATGCGCAAGGCCGGCGCCAAGACGCTGGGCCAGGACGAAGCTTCGTGCGTCGTCTACGGCATGCCGCGCTCCGCTTTCGAAATTGGCGCTGTGGAGAAGCAGGTCTCCCTGTCCCACATGGGCCAATCCATCCTCGATCTGGCCTCCGCGAGGCGATGAACCATGCCGCAAGCTAGCACCATCTCCGTACTCGTGGTCGACGACCAGCTCACCATGCGGGCTCTGATCCGCAATGCGTTGCAGCAGATCGGCTTCAAGGACATCCGTGAGGCGCCGGACGGCGAGGAGGCTCTCAAGAACCTCCTGGCCAAGCCCGCCAACCTCGTCATCTCGGACTTCAACATGCCGAAGATGGATGGCCTGGCGCTGTTGCGCGCGGTGCGCTCGCACCCGCCGATCCGCCAGACCGCCTTCGTCATGCTGACGGGCCGCGCCGACCGCGAACTGGTCCAGCGCGCCGTGCAGTTCGGCGTCAACAACTACTGCGTCAAGCCGTTTACGGTTCAAGGCTTGAAAGAGAAGATCGAACAAGTGTTCGGGCAGCTGACATGACGCAATTCTCCCATCACGACGACCCGGAACGGGCGGTCAAGGTTCATGTGACCCAGGGCGAAAGCCATGTGACGGGCGACCCGCAGGTGGTGATGACCACCGTGCTGGGCTCGTGCATCGCCGCATGCATCCGCGATCCGCAAGCCGGTGTCGGTGGCATGAACCACTTCCTGCTGCCGGATTCGGGCGATGGCCGCACCGGCGGCGACGCTGTCCGCTACGGCGCCTACGCCATGGAAGTGCTGATCAACGATCTGCTGAAGAAGGGCGCCCGCCGCGAGCGGATGGAAGCCAAGATCTTCGGCGGGGCCAAGCTGTTCGACGGCCTCTCGGACGTCGGCGCCAGCAACGCCGCCTTCGCCGAACGCTTCCTGCGCGACGAAGGCATCCCGATCGTCTCGTCCAGCACCGGCGGGGTCTCGGCCCGTCGCGTCGAGTTCTGGCCGACCTCGGGCCGGGTGCGTCAGCGTCTGGTGGCCGTCGACAACGCGCCGCAGGATGTCCGCCGTCCCGTTCCGCCGCCGATGCCGTCGGTGGCCAGCGGCGACGTGGATCTGTTCTGAGCCTGATGACCGCGCTGCCGCTTCAGACGCCGACGACCGCACCGACCGAGCACCTGCCCGTCGGAGAGCTGTCGCGTCGCCTGGCGGTGGAACTGGCTTCGGCCGCGACCCTGTGCCGGGACTGCGAGCACCTGGCCGGCGACCTCGCCAGGGGCGGGGCGACGCTGGAGAACCTGACGCGTCTGCAGTCGCTGGACGAGCTGAGCCAGCGCCTGCACGGCCTGTCCGAGGTGCTCGAGCGCATCGGCCAGCACGCCTCCGGCGAATGGAACGTCTCGATCGAGCCGCTGCTGAGGGGGCTGGGTCTGTCCGACATGGTCGTGAGGCTGCGCGCCGAGGAGCGGCAGGGCGAACGCGCCGACCCCGGCGAGCTCGACTTCTTCTAGGAGCGCGATGGCCGACCCGCTCCTTCCCTCGACGCGGATCAATCTCGAAAAGGCCACGGTTCTGGTCTTGGATGACAACGGTCCCTCGTTGGACATATTGTCGCAGGTGGTCTCGGGCTTTGGCGTCAAACAGCTGCTCCGGGCCGAGAGTGTCGCGGACGCGCAGACCTTGATCCGAACCAAGACCTTCGACCTGATCATCAGCGACGTGCAGATGCCCGTCACCGACGGCATCGAGTTTATCGAATGGCTGCGCAAGGACGGCGGCGAGACCAACCGCTACGTCCCGGTCATCCTGGTCACCGGCCACACCCGCACCTCGCAGATCTTCAAGCTGCGCGACGCGGGGTCGAACTATGTCGTGGCCAAGCCGATCACGCCCAAGGTGCTGCTGGAGCGCATCGTCTGGGTCGCTCGCGAGGAGCGGCAGTTCATCGAATGCGACAGCTACATAGGGCCTGATCGCCGTTTCAAGCACGAGGGACCCCCGCCAGGGACGGATGGACGGCGGAAGGATGACCTCCCGGCCGAGGTGGGCGATGCGCAGACGCCCAACATGTCGGATGACGAAATCGCCAACCTGATGCGCCCAGCGAAGGTGCAGATATGACCGTCCGTAAATTCCGTCCCCCCAACCGCCTCGCCAGTATGATCAAGGAGCGGGGCGGCATCCTGGCCCAGGACGCCGTCATCGCCGCCGAGGCGGGAGTCGAGAGCCTGCGCGAGGCCTCGCTGGCCGCGTTGGACGAAACGCTGGCCGAGATCGAGCGTCGCTTCGGCAAGGCCGCCGAAGACCGCGAGAGCGAGCCGTTCGACGCGCTTTACCTGCTCAGCTCACGGATCATCGACGTTGGTCATTTCGTCTCCGACAGCGGGGTCGACAAGGCGGCGGTGTCCCTGTGCACCCTGGCCGACAGCCTGGCGGAAGCCGAGGTCTGGCGCTGGGATGCGGTCGATGTCCACCTCAATGCCTTGAAGCTGCTGCGGGCCATGGGCGCCCAGCTGCCGGCGGATCAGCGCGCGGCGATGCTGGAAGGCCTCTATCAGGTCAGTCACCACCGTCCCGACGAGGTCTGACCCGGCCTGACCCGCCGCCGCCATGTGTCGGAAACGCAACGGCGCTAGGTCTCGTGAGTTGTGTCCACTTTGTGGCCTTGTCGGCCGCCAATCGCTTTGTTAGCCCCCTGATACCGGTGTCAAAAACGAGCGTCTGCTTCTGACACCGGTAGCAAAGATCAAGATCTAAGGCCGGGGTGCGGCTTCGTGGGAAGGACGCGGAGCTGAAACGAAGGCCTAGGGCGGCGGCGACGCCGTCTCCAAATGGTCTCATCGGGAGGAGGTTCTATGTCCAAGAATACCACGGGGCGCGTGCGCGCCCTGCACTACGGCGTGTCCGCTAGCGCCCTGGCCCTGGCGATGGTTTTCGCCGCCGCCGCGTCGGCCCAGGAAGCGCCCGCTCCGGCCCCTGCCGATGATCAAGTCGAGGCAATCGTGGTCACCGGCTTCCGCAAATCGCTGGATGCGGCGCTCAACGCCAAGCGCGACTCGGTCTCGTCGGTCGACGTCATCGTCGCCGAGGACATCGCAAAGTTCCCCGATCAGAACCTCGCCGAGTCGCTGCAGCGCGTTCCCGGCATCTCGATCGTTCGCGACGGCGGCGAAGGCCGCGCCATCACCGTGCGCGGCCTGGGCTCGCGCTTCACCCGCGTGCGGGTCAACGGCATGGAAGCGGCGCCACCACCTCGGACGGCGCCAGCGCCAACCGCGAGCGCGGCTTCGACTTCAACGTCTTTGCCTCAGAACTGTTCAGCTCGCTGGTCGTCCACAAGACCGCCGAGGCTTCGCTCGACGAAGGCTCCCTGGGCGCGGTCGTCGACCTGAACACCGGCAATCCGCTGGCCGGCAAGGACGGCTTCACGCTCGCGCTCAGCGCGCAGGGCCAATACAACAGCCTGAGCAAGGATCTCGGTCCGCGCCTGGCCGGCCTGGTCAACTATCGTCACCCGAGCGGCGTGTGGGGCGCGTCGATCTCGGCCGCCTATTCCCAGCAGGAACAGATCGAGTCGACCAACAACACCGTGCGCTGGGCCCAGGCCCGCTTCAACCGCGTGGGTTCGACCAACTGCTTCACCACGCAAAACAGCGGCGGCTCCTACGTTCCCAGCGCGGCCTGCAACGAAGCGGCCCTGGCCTTCCACCCGCGCATCCCGCGCTATGGCCAGGTCACCCATGATCGTGAGCGCCTGGGCCTGACCGGCAGCTTCCAGTATGCGCCGACCGACCGCACCAAGTTGTCGGTCGATGGCCTGTATTCGAAGTACAAGGCTATCCGCAACGAGAAGTGGGCCGAGGTCCTGTTCCGCTCCAACGAGCGCTCGATCAACGTCCGCGACTACACGCTGGACAGCAACAACAACATGATCAAGGGCACGTTCGACAACGCCTGGGTGCGCCTGGAGCACTACGAGCGCAAGCTGGACACCACGTTCTACCAACTCGGCGCGAACCTGACCCACGAGTTCTCGGACAAGTTCAAGATCCAGGGTCTGGCCGGCTTCTCGAAGTCGGACGCCGACATCCCGTATGAGACGACGATCATCTTCGACGACCGGGACGCCACCGGCTACAGCTATGACTATACCAACATGAAGAAGCCGGTGCTGGCGTTCGGCGCCAGCATCAGCGATCCGACGAATTTCCAGTTCGCGGAATTCCGCGACCGTCCGTCGAACAACACCAATAAGTTCAAGACCTTCGGTCTGAACGGCGACTGGACGATGAGCGACTCGATCACGCTGAAGGGCGGCGCTTCGTTCCGCCAGTTCGACCTGAACCTGCGCGAAGGGGCCCGTGACTCGACCTACTGCGCCGCCTTCACCTGCGCGACCGGGACCTACGGCGCGCCGGTCACCTCGGCGCTGACCACGAACTTCACCCTGAGCGGCGCGGAGGCTCCGACCGGCACGACGACCAGCTGGGCGGCTCCGAACCTCGATGCGGCGACGGCCCTGGTCAATCTCTACAACCGCCCTCTGATCCAGCAGGCCGGCAATACCCGCGCCGTGACCGAGAAGGACACCGGCGCCTTCGTCCAGATGGACGTGAAGAGCCGGATCGGCGACCTCGACTATGCGCTGAACGCCGGCGTGCGGTACGTGAAGACCGAGCAGTCCTCGACCGGCCTCAACAGCGGCCAGAACCTGACCGTCGATCGCACCTACAAGGACTGGCTGCCCGCGGCCAACCTGGTGCTCTATCCGATGGACAAGGTCATCGTCCGCGCCTCGGCCGCCAAGGTCATGACGCGTCCCAACCTCGGCGCCCTGACGCCCGGCGGGTCGGTGGACGGTTTCAACTACCGCATCACCACCGGCAATCCTCAGCTGAAGCCCTATCGCGCCAAGGCCTATGACGCCGCGGTGGAATGGTATTTCGCCCGCGAGTCGATCTTCTCGGTCGCGCTGTTCAAGAAGGACATCGCGAGCTTCCCGCTCTCGACGTCCGTCCAGGGCACCTACGCGTCGACCGGCTTGCCGCTGTCGCTGATCCTGGCCAGCTCGCCCGCCGCCGCCAATCCCGAAGCGCGACCCTGGACGATTGGCACGACGATCGACGGGAAGGGCGCTTCGCTGAAGGGCGTAGAGTTCGCGATCCAGGGACCCTTCTCGTTCCTGCCCGGCTTCTGGTCGAAGTTCGGCGGCATCGCCAACGTGACCTTGGTCGATTCCAACGTCAATTATCGGGTCAATGGCGCAGCCACCGTCGCCGACCCTCGGAATCCGACGACGAACGCACAGCTTTCCTTCCCGCAACTCGTTGCGCGTGATGAGTCGTCGAGCCTGTTCGACCTGTCGAAGCGCGCCTTCAACGCGACGCTCTACTACGAGGCCGACAAGTTCAGCGCTCGCGCCTCGGTCGCCTATCGCAGCGGCTATATCGACGCCGCCAGCGACACCGGCAATGTGTTCGAGGGTTACAACAGCTCGGTCAATGTCGACGCCTCGATGCGTTATCGCCTGAACGACAACTTCGAGGTTTCGCTGGAAGGCGTGAACCTGACGGACGAGTACCGCGACCGCTTCACCGACCTCGCGGCCGACCGGAACTACGAGTACAACCACTTTGGCCGGACCATCATGTTCGGGGTCCGCTACAAGATGTAGTCACGCCGCGAGGCGTGAACGGGAAAGGCCGCCGGGTGACCGGCGGCCTTTTTCGTTGCGGGATGGCCGGCCCAGAGAGGCTACCCGGCGACCCCGTCGATCCAGGTCGCCGTGACGTTGAGCGCATCGTCGAGCAGGCAGAGGTCGGCCGCGAAGCCTTGGGCGATCCGGCCGCGCTGGGCCCCCAGGCCCAGGAACGCCGCGGGGGCGGCCGAGGCCATCATCACCGCGTCGGCCAGCGGCAGGCCCAGCATGGCGACCGCGTTGCGCACCGCGCCGGCCATGTCGAGGTCCGAGCCCGCCAGGGTGCCGTTCTCGTCGACGCAGACGCCGTCGCGCACCACGATCTCGCGGCCCTGCAGGACGAAGCGCTTGTCGGTCATGCCCACCGTCGGCATGGCGTCGGTCACCAGCATGAAGCGGTCCAGAGGCCGGGCGCGCAGGGCGATCTTCAGGGTCACCGGGTCGACGTGGCGGCCGTCGACGATGATTCCGGCCCAGGCCGTCTGGCTCTCCAGAGCCGCGCCCACCGCGCCCGGCTCGCGGCTGGTCAGCGGCGACATGGCGTTAAACAGGTGCGTGAAGCCGGTCAGTCCGTGGTCCAGGGCCTGGCGCATGGTCTTGTAGAGCGCATTGGTATGGCCGGCGGCGACGCGCACGCCGGCGTCGGCCAGGCGCTGGATCATTTCGGGTGTGGTGCGCTCTGGGGCCAGGGTGACCAGAGTCTTGCCGACCTTCAGCGAGGTCAGCAGCGCCAGGGCTTCTTCATCGATGACGCGGAACTTGCCCTCGTCATGGATGCCCTTGCGCTTTGGATTGAGAAACGGACCCTCGATGTGGACGCCCAGCACGCCGGGCACGCCTTGCGCGATGGCTTGCTCGGTGGCGCGGATGGCCTGGTCGACCACCGAGAGATCGTCGCTGATCAGGGTCGGCAGGAAGCCGGTCGTACCGTAGGCCCTGTGGGCCGCGCCGATCGCGGCGATGGCCTCGACGGTTGGGGAGTCGTTGAACAACACCCCTCCGCCGCCATTGACCTGGGTGTCGATATAGCCGGGAACCAGCAGGCCGCCGGCCAGGTCGTGGGCTTGAGCGCCGGCCGGAATCGCGCCGGCGTCGACGATCGCGGCGATCACGCCGTTCTCGATCAGAATGGCCTTGTCTTCGACGACGCCGGCTTCCGTCAGGACGCGGCCATTTACAAGTGCAGCCTGCATCAGACGGTTTCAGTGACCTTGTTGAGGTGGGGCGGGCTGTCGGGATCGTAGCCGCGCGCGACCGAAAGCGCATTGGCCATTCGGTAGAAGCTCTGGATCATCAGGATTGGCTCCAGCACCGGGTGGCTCGACAGCGTCGGCAGGACGTCCGCGCCATCCTCGCCAGGGGCCGCCAGCAGCACGTCGGCGCCGCGCTCGCGCAGGCCTTGGGCCATCGCGTCGACGCTGGCGCGGCTCTCGTCGTTCTGGGCGAAGACCAGGGCCGGGAAGCCCGCCTTCACCAGCGCCATTGGGCCGTGCAGAACCTCGGCGGCGCTGAAGGCCTCGGCGTGCAGGCCGCAGGTCTCCTTGAACTTCAGGGCCGCCTCCAGAGCGACCGCGAAACCGACGCCGCGGCCCAGGACGTAGAGATTGCGGGCCAGCTTCAGGCGTTCGACGGCCGGGGTCCAATCCAGGGTCCAGGCCTCGGCCAGGGCGGCCGGCAGGGTCGCCAGCGCCTGCGTCAGCGCCTCGTCTTCCGTCCAGGCGGCGATCAGCTGGGTGATGGCCACGAGGGCGGCGATGTAGGACTTGGTGGCCGCGACGCTGAGCTCGGGGCCGGCATGCAGCGGGATCATCTCGTCGGCCAGTTCGGCCAGAGGCGAGTCGACGACATTGACCAGGGCCACCGCATAGGCGCCGGCGGCCTTGGCCGCCTTCACGGCCGCCAGCAGGTCAGGGCTCTTGCCCGACTGCGAGATGGCCAGGACCAGCGCGCCTTCCAGGTTGGGCGAGGCGTCATAGACCGAGCTGACCGACAGACCGGCCGACGAGGTCAGCACCCCGGCCTTGGTCTCGATCAGGTAGCGGGCGAAGGTCGCGGCGTGGTCGCTGCTGCCCCGGGCGCAGGTGACGACGACGCGCGGCGGGTTGGCGCGCAGGCGCTTGGCCAAGGCTTCGATCTTGCGGGCGTTGGCGGCCAGCTGGGTCGCGGCGACCTCCGAGGCCTGGCCGGCTTCCAGGAACATGCGCGTGGACTCTGGCGCAGGATCTTGGGGCGACGGCCGTGTGGGCGCGGGGGTCTCAGGACGGGTCAAGACGGTCGCCTCCAAGCTCTACTCCTCGGACTCAAGACACTCGGGACTGGCACTCACGACAGTGCATTCAGTTCCGCGACGAAATCGTACGCATCGCCGCGATAGTAGGATTGCGTGACTTCCACCGCCCGGCCGTCGCGCAGGAAGCCGCGCCGCTCGATCAGCAGGCCGGCGTCCTTGACCGGAACGCCTAGCAGGTCGGCCTGTTCGGCGGCGAACAGCACCGCCCGCAGTCGCTGCAGGGCCCGCACCGGCCGGTGGCCGGTCTCTTCCAGGGCCTCATAGAGCGAGGTCCCGACGGCCTCGGTCGAGGGCAGGGCGAAGGCGGCGATGGTGGTGTACTCCACGGCCATCGGCGCGCCGTCGGCGAAGCGGATGCGGGCGAAGCGATAGACCGGTGTGCCGGGCGACAGGCCCAGGGTCAGCGACTCCTCGGGCGTGACGTGGCCCTCGGCGCGGCTGATCCATTCGCTGCGCGGCACGCGCCCGCGCGAGATCATGTCCTCGGTGAACGAGGTGAGCTTGGAGAAGCTCTTTTCCACGCGCGCGGCGACGAAGGTGCCCGCGCCCTGGCGGCGCGTCAGCAGGCCCTCGCTGACCAGACCGTCCAGCGCCTTGCGGACGGTGATGCGCGAGATGCTGAACTCGTCGGCCAGATCCCGCTCGGCGGGCAGGGCGTCGTCAGGCGCCAGCACCTTCGTCTGGATGGCTTCGCGGAGGGCGCGCTGCAGTTGCTTGTAGAGCGGAGCGTGATCGTCCCTAGCGTCGAGCCGCCCGATCCGTTCAGCAAACGTCATTTACAGCCTCCCTCGCCAGTCGTCGCGCAAACCGACGGCGCCCCGATACCCGTTCTCGATAGCATATGACCATTTTCATACCAATAGGAACGTGGTCTGCAATTGGTTTCTTTTTGGCCTTGTCATCCGCAAAATTTCCGTCACAGTTCTCTCCTGAGGCCTGAGAAGTACCACTTTCTGCGGAACCTCCCAGAAAATTGGTATCATATTGGGCTTTGGGGTTCGGCTCCGGTCCAGTAGGCCCGGCAAAAATGGGGAGAAGCCGAGTTATGTCTAATTTCCGCAAATCCGTGCTGGCCGTATCGGTGAGCGCCATGGCCGTCATGGCCGCGGCGCCTGCCCTGGCGCAAGACGGCAACGCCGTGGAAGAGGTGGTCGTCACCGGCATCCGCGCCTCGCTGCTGCAGTCCATCGAGTCAAAGCGCCGCGCCAACGCCATCGTCGACGTCGTCACCGCCGAGGACGTGGGCAAGTTTCCAAGCTCCAACGTCGCCGAAGCCCTGACCATCGTTCCCGGCGTCACGGTCGACCGCGCCTTTGGTCAAGGTGAAAAGGTCAGCATCCTCGGCACCGACCCGGCGCTGAACCGCACTCTGCTCAACGGCCAGACCGTCGCGTCCGCCGACTGGTTCATCCTGGATTCTCCGGGCCGCACGTTCAACTACGCCCTGCTGGCGCCGCAGATCGTCGGCAAGGTCGAGGTCTTCAAGTCGCCCGAGGCGCGCATCGACGAAGGCAGCATCGGCGGCACGGTCATCGTCAACACCCGCAAGCCGCTGGACCTGAAGGCCGGCCTCGTCGCCGGCGCGGTGAGCTATCTCTACACCGACCGCTCCAAGAAGGGCGACGCCCAGGGCTCATTGCTGCTCAGCTGGAAGAACGACGCCCAGACCTTTGGCGCCAGCTTCTCGGTCCAGCGCGCCAAGGATCAGCTGCGCCGTGACGGCGTTGAGAGCTACGGCACCATGGCCGCCAACCAGTGGGCCGGCGGCAACGCGGACAACCCGGTGGACTCGCGCAACGCTGGCTGCACTGGCACGTGCGCCACGACCCTGACCTCGAACCTGACGGCCCGCAGCCCGAACGCCTTCGGCGCCTCGTATTTCGAGCAGGACCGCACCCGCACCACCTACACCACGGCCCTGCAGTGGAAGCCGACCGACGCCCTGTCGTTCGACTTCAACTGGATGAAGATCAAGGCCGACTACGACAACACCAACCAGTCGATGTACGCCTTCCAGGGCAACACCTGGAACAGTCTGGGCGCCCTGACGGGCCTGACGGTCAACAACGGCGTCGTCACCAAGGCCTCGTTCAACAACGCGCTGAGCGTGCTGGACGTGCAGTACCGCGAAGCAGAGCTGAACTCCGACACCTACCACCTGAAGGGCCAGTACAAGGCTGACGGCTGGGATCTGTCGGGCGAGATCGGCAAGTCCACCGCCGACGGCGGCACCAAGCGTCAGGTGTTCCTCGAGTTCCTGAACTGGGCCAACTACACCGTCGACATCTCCGGCGCGCCCAAGAGCCCCGGCAGCCTGACCTACACGACCAACGTCATGGGCAATCCGTCGGCCTTCGCGACCGATCCGGGCTGGAGCGGCAACCTGGTCAGCAAGCCGACCAGCGACGAGGAGAAGTACGCCCAGCTCGACCTGGGCAAGGACTTCGACGGCGTCATCCAGCGCGTCCAGGTCGGCTACAAGCGCCGTGAGCACCAGACCGGCCAGCAGTATTCGGGCATCGCCATCACCGGCGTCGCCGCCCCGGCCTCGCTGTTCGACCCGTCGACCGTGCCCAGCAACTACCTGAAGGGCTTCGACGACGTCGGCGAGCAGATGGCGAACCGCTTCCGCATCGATGGCCAGTCGATGGTCTCGTACGTCGACAGCGGCAAATGGCTGGCTCCAGGCGCTTCGATGCCCAAGCCGTCGATCTTCGCCGCCGCCGAGTTCACGGCCGGCAACTGGAACATCGAGGAGAACATCGACGCGCTGTACGCCCAGGCCAATTTCAAGGCCGACAACGTCCGCGGCAATTTCGGCGTCCGCTACGTGAAGACCTCGGTCGACAGCGCCGGCTATGTCTGCAAGCCCGGCGCGGCCTGCAACGCCGCCGCCGACTGGACCTGGAACACGACGAAGAAGAGCTACGACAACGTCCTGCCCAGCGTGAACATCATCGTCGACGCCCGCGAGGACCTGGTGTTCCGCTTCGCGGCCGCCCAGGTGATCGCCCGCCCGAACTATGCCGACATGACCAACTACTTCTGGCTGTCGGACGGCATCCTGACGGGCGGCGGCGGCAACCCGGCGCTGGAGCCCTACAAGTCGAGCAACGTCAACGCCTCGGCCGAGTGGTACTTCCAGCCGCAAGCGATCCTGTCGGCCGAAGTGTTCTACAAGGACATCTCGAACTACATCCTGACGCGCACGCAGCCGGAATCCTACTTCAACCAGTCGCAAGGCAAGGTCACGACCTATCAGATCAGCCGTCCGTTCAACGCGGGCTCGGCCGAAGTGAAGGGCCTGGCGGTCGCCTACCAGCAGAACTTCGCCCACGGCTTCGGCCTGCTGGCCAACTACACCTACGCCGACGGCTCCGGCCAGGGCGGGGCGCCACTGCCGTACAACTCAAAGAACCAGATCAACGTCAGCCCCTTCTATGAACATGGTCCGTTCTCGGCCCGGGCGACGTTCAACTGGCGCTCGAAGTACTTCACCGGCGTCGACCGCGGCGACGACATGTTCGTCAAGGCGTCCAAGACCCTGGACGCGACGGTCGGCTACGCGATCAACCAGAACATCACCATGTCGGTGTCTGGGCAGAACCTGCTGGACAGCGAGTACTACGCCTACGCCAACACCACGGCCCTGCCGCGCGGCGTCTATCGCACGGGCCGCAAGCTGCAGGCCACGCTGAACGTCGCCTTCTAGGACGCGCGGCGGCGGAGGCTCCGGGTCCGTCCGGAGCCTCCGGCCATCAGCGCAATTGATCCAACCCCTCCTGACTGCAAGCATGGAGCTGGGGCGGGGCAGTCTCGCTGTCCCGCCCGCTTTTTGCCGCCTGTTTCCTCGCGAGGCCGCGTGACCAAGACCCCGCTGCGCACCATCGCCGTTTCGGCGTTCGCTCTGGCTGCCGTGCTCGCGACGAGCGCCTTGGCCGATACGGCCGGCCTGACCCTGACCCCCGCGCCGGCCAAGGCGGTCCGCGCCGAAGGGGCCTTCAAGCTTTCCAGCGCCACCCGCATCCATGTCGCCAAGGGCGATGTCGAGGCGCGAGGCGTCGCGCAACAACTCGCCGACCTGATCCAGCGCTCTCGCGGCTTCAAGCCCGCCGTGGTCGAAGGCCCGCCTGCTGTCGGTGAAGCCGCCGTCGTCCTGACCCGCGAAGGACCGACGGGGGAGGCCTACAAGCTGGACATCTCGCCCAACGCCGTGACCATCGCCGCCGCCAGGCGCGCGGGCCTGTTCTACGGCGCCATGTCGCTATGGCAGTTGGCGACGCCGGACGGGGCCAAGGGCCCGGTCGCCGTGCCGGCCGCGTCGATCGAGGACGCCCCGCGCTTCGCCTGGCGCGGCCTGATGGTCGACAGCGCCCGCCACGTCCAGTCGCTGGACACGCTGAAGGCGGTCATCGACGCCATGGCGGCCCACAAGCTCAACACCTTTCACTGGCACCTGGTCGACGACCAGGGCTGGCGGCTGGAGATCAAGAAGTATCCGAAGCTGACCCAGGTCGGCGCCTGGCGCACCGATCCGGGCGCGGCGCGCGGCTATCCGAAGTACGGCGGCTTCTACACCCAGGATCAGGCCCGCGAGCTCGTCGCCTACGCCGCCGCCCGCAACATCACCGTGGTGCCGGAGATCGAGACCCCGGGGCACGCCCTGGCGCCGATCGTCGCCTACCCGTCGCTCGGCACGGCCGCGCCGGACGCCAGCAAGATGGGGGATTGGGGGGTCTTCCCCTGGCTCTACAACACCGACGACGCCACCTTCGCCTTCCTCGACGACGTGCTGAACGAGGTGATGGACATCTTCCCCTCGACCTTCATCCACGTCGGCGGCGACGAGGCGGTCAAGGACCAGTGGAAGGCCAGCCCCAAGATCCAGGCCAAGATCAAGGAACTGGGCCTCAAGGACGAGCACGAACTGCAGAGCTGGTTCATCCAGCGGGTCGGCAAGTCGCTGAACGAGCGCGGCCGCCGCCTGATCGGATGGGACGAGATCCTGGAAGGGGGTCTCGCCCCCAACGCCACGGTCATGTCCTGGCGCGGCATCGACGGCGCGATCGCGGCCGCCAGGCAGGGCCACGACACGGTGCTGTCGCCGCATCCGACGCTCTATCTCGACAACCGCCAGAGCCAATCGCCGGAAGAGCCGACTGGTCGCGGCCACGTCTCCAGCCTGAAGGACGTCTACGCCTTCGATCCGGCCCCGGCCCAGCTGACCCCGGACGAGCGCAAGCACATCCTGGGCGTCCAGGCCAATGTCTGGACCGAGCACATGCAGACCGACACCCGCATGGAGCTGATGGCCTTCCCACGCGCCGTGGCCCTGGCCGAGCGCGGCTGGTCGTCGGAAGCGGACGCGAACTGGGACGACTTCGCGCGCCGGCTGCCGGCCGAGATGACCCGTCTGAAGATCCTGGGCGTCGCCGCCAACACCGTGCCGTTCGAGCCGCAAGCCGCGCCGTCGGAAGGCGCGGACGGCAAGACCGTTCTCGCACTCTCGACGGGCCTTGGCGTCGGCGAGATCCGCTACACCACCGACGGCGAGGCCCCGACGGCGACCTCAATGGCTTATGCCGGCGCCCTGGCGCTGACCAGCGGCGCGACGGTGAAGGCCCAGACCTTCGTCGACGGCCAGGCCCTGGGCCGCGCGCGGTCCTGGACCATCACGCCGGCCCTGCTGGACACCCGCGTCAGCGGCCAGCTGAAGGCCTGCACCGAGAAGGTGGCGCTGACCATGATCGACGACGCGCCGGCCGCCTTCGACAAGCGGCCGATGATGTATGTCGACATCTTCAACCCGTGCTGGATCTGGGAAGGCGCCAGGCTGGACAAGGGCGCGGTGCTGACCGCGCGGATCACCCAGATCCCGTTCAACTTCCAGGTCGGCAAGGACCGCGACAACATTCCGCTCCACCCGCCGGCCACGCCAGGCGGAGAGCTGGAGGTGCGGTTAGGCTGTACGGGCGAGCGCATCGCCGCCATCCCGCTGGGCGACGCCGCCAGGAATCCGGGCCTGTCGACGGTCACCGCCCGCTTGCCGGCCCGCGCGGGCCAGGCGGACTTGTGCCTGACCTTCACCTCGAAGACCCTCGATCCCTTCTGGGTGATCGAGCGCGTGACCCTGAAGTCCCAATAAGCGTTCCAGACAGAGTAGCGCCCCGTGTCTAACCTCGTACTCTTCGCGCCGCTCAAGGGCTGGATCGCGCCGCTCGACGAGACCCCCGACGCGGTGTTCGCCGAGCGGATGCTGGGGGACGGGCTGGCGATCGATCCGTTCGGCTCGACCCTGCACGCGCCCTGCGACGCGGTGGTCGCGACCGTCCACCGCGCCCGCCACGCCGTGACGCTGCGCGCGGCCAACGGGGCCGAGATCCTGATGCACGTGGGCCTGGAGACCGTGGCCCTGAACGGCGAGGGCTTCAGCGTCTTCGTCAAGGAAGGCCAGGGCGTGAAGGCCGGCGACAAGCTGCTGGACTTTGACATCGACCTCCTGGCCCAGCGCGCGCGCAGTCTGATCACGCCGGTGGTGATCACCAATCCGGACGCCTTCCGGATCGTCCGCCGCGACCAGGACCGCGAGGTGTCGGTCGGCGACTTCCTGATGGAGCTGGCGCCGATCGGCGGAACGGCCGCCGCCGGCCTGGTGAGCGACGGCGAGGTCGCGCGCGCGGTCATTGTCCCCCTGGTCCACGGCGTCCACGCCCGTCCGGCCGCCCGCATCGCCGAAACCGCCCGCAAGTTCGAGGCCGAGGTCGCCCTGGTGGCGGTCAACCGCCGCGCCAGCGCCAAGAGCCCGGTCGGTGTCATGTCCCTGGCCATCCGCCACGGCGACACCATCCAGGTGGTGGCGTCCGGTATGGACGGGGAGGCGGCGATCCGGGCGGTGGCTGAACTGATCGAGGGCGGCATGGGCGAAGGCGGGTCGGTTCTCGCCGATGGCCCCGCCACCGCGCCGGCCGCCGTGACGTCGGAGCCGACCGCGCCGGTCGAACTGCCGCGCGATGGCGTGCTGAAGGGCGTACTGGCCGCGCCGGGCCTGGCCATCGGCAAGGCCGTGCGCCTGGCCGCCGCCGACATCGTCGTGCGCGAGCAGGGCGAGGGGACCGCCCACGAGGAGGCCGCTCTGGCCGCCGCCCTCGACGTGGTCCGCGCCCGCGTCGAGAAGAACGCCGCCAAAGGCGACAAGGCCCGCAAGGCCATTCTCGGCGCCCACCTGGCCTTCCTGGATGATCCCGAACTCTCCGCCGGCGCCCGCCGCCTGATCGGCGAGGGCAAGAGCGCCGGCTTTGCCTGGCGCAAGGCGGTCGGCGGCTATGTCGAGGCCCTTCGCGGTCTGGGCGACCGCCGCCTGGCCGAACGCGTCGACGACCTCGTGGATCTCGAACGCCAAGTGCTGCGCGCCCTCCTTGTTTTGGAAGGGGCCGGCGAAGAGGACGAAGGCGCGGTCCTGCCACCCGGCTCGATCCTGCTGGCCGACGAACTGCTGCCCTCGCAGCTGATGGGCGTCGATCCGAGCGCCGTGGCCGGCTTCGCCACCGCGCGCGGCGGTCCGACCTCGCACGTCGCCATCCTGGCCGCCGCCATGGGCATCCCGGCGATGGTCGCCCTGGGCGGCGCGCTGCTCAAGGTCAAGGACGGCGCGACGCTGATCCTGGACGCCGACAGCGGGACCTTGCGGGTCGCGCCCGACGCGCCGGCCCTGGAAGCGGCCCAGACCGCCCTGGCCCAGCGCCAGGAACGCCGCGCCGCCGCCCGGGCCGCCGCTCACGATCCTTGTGTCACCCGGGACGGCGTCCGTATCGAGGTCTTCGCGAATACCGGCTCGCTGAACGACGCCCTGGCCGCCGTGGCCAATGGCGCGGAAGGCTGCGGCCTGCTGCGCACCGAGTTCCTGTTCCTCGACCGCGACACCCCGCCCGACGAGGACGAGCAGGCCCGCCAGTACCAGGCCATCGCCGACGCCCTGGACGGCAAGCCGCTGATCATCCGCACCCTGGACGTCGGCGGCGACAAGGCCGCGCCCTACCTGCCGATCCCGGCCGAGGAGAACCCCGCCCTGGGCCTGCGCGGGGTACGCGTCAGCCTGTGGCGGCCGCATCTGCTGAAGACTCAGCTGCGGGCCATCCTGCGCGTTCGACCGCCCCGAGGACAGAAGGGGGGTCAATGCAAGATCATGGTCCCGATGATCGCCAGCCTGGACGAGCTGCGCGCCGTCCGCGCCATGCTGGACGAGGCCAGGCGCGAGCTGGGCGTCACCGACAAGGTCGAGCTGGGGGTGATGATCGAGACCCCGGCCGCGGCCGTGACCGCCGACCTGCTCGCCGCCGAGGCCGACTTCCTGTCGATCGGCACCAACGACCTGACCCAGTACGTGCTGGCCATGGACCGGGGCAATCCCGAGCTGGCCGCCCGCATCGACGCCCTGCATCCGGCGGTGCTGCGGATGATCGACCAGACCTGCAAGGGCGCGGCTAAGCATCATCGCTGGGTCGGCGTCTGCGGCGGGCTGGCCTCCGACGTCGCCGCCACCCCGATCCTGCTGGGCCTGGGCGTGACCGAGCTTTCGACCACGGCCTCGATCGCGCCCGAGGTGAAGGCCCGGGTCCGCGGTCTTTCCCTCGCGTCTTGCCGCAGCCTCGCGGCCCAGGCCCTGGACCAGACCTCGTCCGAGGCGGTCCGCGCCCTCGTGAAATCCTTCGGAGCCTGAACCCGATGAAGTCTCCGCTCGAGATCCTTCAGCCCCTGGGCCGGGCCCTGATGCTGCCGATCGCGGTGCTGCCGGTGGCGGCGCTGCTGCTGCGCATCGGCCAGACCGACCTGCTGGGCGCGCCAGGCCTGGCCGTCATGACCCACGGCGTCTCGCTGAACATCGCCAACGTCTTCAGCGCCGCCGGCGGCGCGATCTTCGGCAGCCTGGGCCTGATCTTCGCCATCGGCGTCGCCGTTGGCCTGGCCAAGGAGAACCACGGCGCGGCGGGCCTGGCCGGCGTCGTCTGCTACGTGATCGCCACCAAGGGCGTCGACGCCCTGCTGGTCGTTCCGCCCGAGGTCGCCGCCAAGGTGGTCGCCGAAGCCAAGGACCTGACTGCGGCGGCCTGGAAGGCCAAGGAGATCGGCAAGCTGTCGATTCCGGTCGGCATCCTGTCGGGCGTGATCAGTGGCTGGCTCTACAACCGCTACAGCGACATCAAGCTGCCGGAGTACCTGGCCTTTTTCGGCGGCCGTCGGTTCGTGCCGATCGTGGCCGGCCTGGCGGGCGTGATCCTGGCCCTGATCTTCGGCTTGTGCTGGGGCGCGCTGGAGGCTGGCGTCGACGGGCTGAGCCATCTGGTCACGGCGTCGGGCAATGTCGGTCTGTTCGTCTTCGGCCTGTTCAACCGTCTGCTGATCGTCACCGGCCTGCACCACATCCTCAACAACGTGGTCTGGTTCATCCTGGGCGACTTCAACGGCGTCACCGGCGACCTCAACCGCTTCGCCGCCGGCGACAAGACCGCCGGCGCGTTCATGAGCGGCTTCTTCCCGGTCATGATGTTCGGCCTCCCGGCCGCGTGCCTCGCCATGCTGCACACCGCCAAGCCCGAGCGCCGCAAGGCTGTCGCCGGCATGCTGGGCTCGCTGGCCCTGACCTCGTTCCTGACCGGGGTGACCGAGCCGATCGAGTTCAGCTTCATGTTCCTGGCCCCGGCGCTGTTCGCGATCCACGCGGTGCTGACGGGCCTGTCGATGGCCCTGATGAACATTCTCGACGTGAAGCTGGGCTTCGGCTTCTCGGCGGGCCTGTTCGACTATGTGTTGAACTTCAACAAGGCCACGCACCCGCTGCTGCTTATTCCGGTCGGCCTGGTCTATGGCGCGATCTATTACAGTGTCTTCCGCTTCGCGATCCTCCGCTTCAACCTCAAGACCCCTGGCCGCGAGGACGAGGAGGCCGTCGCCGTCGAGACCGTCACCACCGGTGGCGGCCGGGGCGCGGACTTCGTGGCGGCCCTGGGCGGGGCGGGCAATCTTACCAGCGTCGACGCCTGCACCACGCGCCTGCGCCTGATCGTCGTCGACCAGGGCGCGGTCAGCGAGCCGGCCCTGAAGGCGCTCGGCGCGCGCGGTGTGGTGCGACCGTCCGACAAGGCGCTGCAGGTCGTGCTGGGCCCGATCGCCGACGGCGTCGCCGGCGAGATACGCGCCGCCCTAGGCCGAGGTATCGGGAGGGCTGCCGCGCTCGCCAAGCCCGTCGCCGCCGCCAAGCCCGCGCCCTTGGCGCCGCCCAGCATCGACGACGACCGCAAGGCCGAGAAGCTGCTGAGCGCTCTGGGCGGGCCCGCGAACCTGAAAAGTGTCGGGACCTGCTCGAGCCGCCTGCGCCTGGTCGTCGCCGACCAGGGCGCGGTTAGCGAGCCGGCCCTGAAGGCCCTGGGCGCGCGCGGCGTGGTCCGGGTCGGCGACAAGGTTGTCCACGTCGTGCTGGGTCCCGACGCCGAGCGCGTCGGCGAAGCGGTGCGCTGCCAGTTGCCCTAGCTAGAACAGGTGGGCCTTGAAGAAGGCCGCCGAGCGGGCGTTGGCGAGCTTGGCGTCGGCGTCGTCATAGTGGTCGCCGCCGGGCCGGGCGAAGGCGTGGTTGCGGCCGGGATAGGTGTGGATCTGGATCCGGGGGTGGCCGTCCAGGGCGTCGTGGATCTTCGCCTGGGCCTCCTTGCCGATATATTCGTCGTCGCCGGCCAGGTGCATCAGCAGCGGCTTCTTGATCCGCGCGCCTTCGGCCACGTAGTTGTCGGTCCCGCCGCCGTAGTAGACGACGCCCACGTCCGCGTCGCTGGCCGCCATGGCCCGGAATGTCATCAGTCCGCCCAGGCAGTAGCCGGTCACACCGACCTTGCCGTTGGCGCCGTCCAGCGTCCGCGCGGCCTTGATCGTGGCGACCACGTCCTCGACGCCCTTGTCGAAGTCGAAGCGGTTGTAGAAGCCGAAGGCCTTCTCCCAGTTCTCGGGCGAGGCCTCCGACATCGCCAGGCCGGGTTCGAAGCGCCAGAACAGGTCGGGAGCGACGACGATATAGCCTTGGGCGGCCAGCTCGCCGGCGATCTGCCGGATGCCGTCATTGACGCCGAAGATCTCCTGAATGAGGACGATAGCCGGCGCGGGCGCCATGCTGGGGCGCACCACCAGGGCCTGGAAGTCGCCATCGGGGACGGTGATGGTCAGGTACTCGGACACGGACGCGCTCCTGCGGCGGATCGGGGGGATGGCCGCGAGTTTCGACATTCGCGCGAGCCCGGGCTTGAACGATCCTGTCGGGTCGGACGAGCGCCGCGCGCGCGAGGCGCTGGCTATCGGTGTGAAATCAAACAGGATGGCTGGCGGAGAGGGTGAGCATTCAACTTTCAGAACTTCTTCAATTTTACAAAGTGTTATCTGATTTTCGCTGCGGTTCTGTCCCACAAATCGATCCGCAAACCGCAATAATGTGAGCATTCCTCATATTCAAAGCGGCTAAATTCCCTTGGATTTCTTTCACTAAATGAGCGGGTTTCAACGCACGTTGAAACGATCGATTCTATTGAAAGTGAACCTCAATTGACTCTTCCTGGCCTGGAAGCCCGTTGCTTCGCTTTTTTGGCTAGTGGGATACGGCGTCGTTGACCTTCTTGATCCGCTCGGAGCCGTGGTGTGCAAGGCTCTCCATGGCGTTGCCACTCAGACCGTAGAACGCAAAGGTGTAGGCGATGTCGATCCTGTCCGAGATGGACCAGATTTCGTCGCCCGGTGCCACGATCCGCGTCTGTTCGTAGGCACCTGAGAATTCACGAAGCACGGTCGACGGCACGCCCGAACGGCTCCAGAAACTTTTCTCCCCGGAGCCGGCGACGGCGTCGTGGGTCTTCAGCATCTCGACGATGATGGCGAGCACGCTTTGGACCTTCTGAGTTTTCAGCGTAGATCGCCAGGTGGCGAACACCACTACAAGCGTGACCGCCGAGATCACGGTGCCTAGAATGCCGCCGACATAATCGCCGTAGAGACCGTAGCCTTGCGTGATCTCTACCGGGAATACCTTATCCAGGCTCAGCGGCCACATACCGTTGCCTCCTCAATCTGTCGTTGGTCTTCTGCCGGGGACGGCTGGCGCAGAGGACAGGCCATGCAGGGCGAGTGGCGGCCAATAGTCAAGCTTGGATTGCGGAATTCGCCTAGCCGTTCAGCGCAGATTTCATTGCCTTCCAGCTGCTCAATCGGCTCGTCGGCGACGTTCGAGGCTGCGACAGTGCGCGCCGCCGTGTGGCACTACGCGGCCGTAGCGAAGATTGCCGCCATCCGGGATCCACAAGGCAAGGATCGCCGGCGCAACTTCAACGCCAAGCCAAAGCGATCGATTCGGCCTGACGAATGACAAGATCAACAGCTGCTTTTTGTAGATCAGGCGGGTAGCCGTACCGCGCGAGGGTCTTACGCACCTCAATGCGCATTTTGGCGCGAACACTGTCTTTCACAGTCCAGTCGATCGACGCAGATTTTCGGATGATGACAGTCAGCACTTGAGCTAAAATTCGCAACTCCTCGTGCGCCATTAGCTCCTTACGCACGCTCTAGGTGTTTAGTCCCGGGTTTTGATGGATCGGATTGAGCCTGAATCGTTGAGGCTCTTTTGTCCACATTTTGCAGATGAATTCGTAGGGGGTGAGGCCCTTCAGTGTCTTCAGGCGCCGCCCGTAATTGTAGGCGTCGATGAAGACCGACAGGTGGGCGTCGAGCTGCTGGTGGCTGTCGTAGTGATAGCGCTTGACGGTGGCTTCCTTGATCGTCCGGTTCATCCGCTCGACCTGTCCGTTGGTCCAGGGGTGCTTCACCTTGGTAAGCCGATGTTCGATGCCGTTCTCGCGGCAGCGCATGTCGAACATGTGCGTCACGTAGCGGGCGGTGGGGCCGTCGGCGTAGCGCGGCGGGAAGGTGAACTGGATGCCGTTGTCGGTCAGGACGGTGTGGATCTTGTAGGGGGCCTACGCTTTTGGCGCCCAGAGCCTGTCTTTGTTTCCCACAGTACGATCTGGCCCCGCGAGGCCTTGCCGCTGACGGCGAGCAATCCAATTCTGGCTCATCGAATGCCTTGAGATCCCAGTCTGTGGAGCTTGCAACGATGGCCGACCTCGACCGCATTGTCCGCCTCAAGACCGTGCTTGCGCGCACGGGCCTTAGCCGATCGACCCTCTATCGGAAGATCGGCGAAGGCTCGTTCCCAAAACAGATCCCAATCAGCGCTCACGGTGCGGGGTGGCGGGAGTCGTCGATCAATCGTTGGATCTCCGACCCGGCTGGATATCAACACGAGGCCAGCTAGCCTTTCACCTTCCGGAAGCGCGGAACGGCCCGACCTCGTCGCAGCTAGAGCGAAGCAGCATGGGGCCGAAGGACGTCGACGTTTTGGTCAGGCCCTCGGCTTTCATACCCAGGACCTCGCCGGTCTTCTCCGGTGGCGACCTCATCGCCGGTCCGCGTCGTCGTCGCGATCGGCCGGGGCGCCTGGTCCGACACCTTTGCGATGCGCCGGTCGACAACGGCATCCGGTCAGGGCCGCCTAACACCCGCCTATGGGCCCGCGCCCGCCGGGGTCTGGTCTGGCCCGTGTCGAGCCAAGCCAGCCGAAAGCGCTTGCAATGATGCCAACCTATACTACAGGATATCAAAAATCCTATGGGAGGTTTGGCTTGACTGTCGAAGAGCTAGGCGTGTCCGAGACGGGCGCGCGCGACGAAACCTCCGAGGCCGGCCGAGGGCTCTATCTCTGGTCCGTGGCCGGCGTCGCCGCGCTGGGCGGTCTGCTTTTCGGATACGACTGGGTGGTGATCGGCGGGGCCAAGCCGTTCTACGAAGCCTATTTCGGCGTCACCGCGCCGTCGCAGCAGGCCTGGGCGATGAGCTGCGCCCTGATCGGCTGTCTGCTGGGCGCGATCGCGTCCGGGGCGCTCAGCGAGGCGATCGGCCGACGCAAGGCGCTGATCCTGGCGGCGGCGGCCTTCGCCGTCTCGTCGATCGGCACCGCGCTGTCGGTGACCTTCATCGACTTCGTCGCCTGGCGCATCTCCGCCGGCGTCGCCATCGGCATGGCCTCGGTGCTTTCGCCCGTCTATATCGCCGAGATCGCGCCCGCCCGCGAGCGGGGGCGGCTGGTGTGTCTCAACGAACTGACCATCGTCATCGGCATCCTCGGCGCCCAGACCGTCAACTGGCTGATCGCACAGCCGGTGGATGCGGGCGCCTCGGTGGCCGACATCGCCCAGTCCTGGAACGGGCGCGTGGCCTGGCGGCTGATGTTCGGGGCCGCCCTGGTTCCCGCCGCCGTGCTGTTGATCGGCGCGATCTTCATCCCCGAGAGCCCGCGGTGGCTTGGCCGCAAGGCCCGATGGCCTCAGGCTCAGAGGGTGCTCGAGCGCCTGGCCGGACGCCGCGACGCCTTGGTCATCGTCGACGACATGCGCGCCACCTTCGCGGCCGCCAAGACGGTCGGCATCGGCCAGGTGGTTCGCCAGCCGCGCGTCAGGCGCGCCCTGCTGGTCGGGGTGGTGCTGGCGGTCCTGCAGCAGTGGTGCGGCATCAACGTCATCTTCAACTACGCCCAGGAGGTGTTCTCGGCCGCCGGCTACGGACTCTCCAGCATCATGATCAACATCGTCATCACCGGCGTGGTGATGTGCGTCTTCACCTTCATCGCCATCGCGTCGGTCGAGAAACTCGGCCGCCGACCGCTGATGCTGATCGGCTGCGCCGGTCTGGCCGTGCTCTATGCGGTGCTGGGGGGGCTCTACCTGACCCATCAGCAGGGCTGGCCGCTGCTGGTGCTCGTCGTCGCCGCGATCGGCTGTTACGCCATGACCCTGGCGCCGATCACCTGGGTGATCCTGTCGGAGATCTTCCCCAACGAGGCGCGGGGAGCCTGCGTGGCGATCTGCACCACGGCCCTGTGGGCCGCGTGCTTCGTGCTGACCTACACCTTCCCGCTGTTCAACGCGGGCATCGGACCGGCCTACACCTTCTGGCTCTACGCGGTCATCTGCGCGGGCGGCTTCCTGTTCGTGTTCTGGAAGGTGCCTGAAACCAAGGGCCGCAGTCTTGAAGAAATCGAGCGGCAGTGGTCGCTTGAAGGCGACGCTTAGGGGACGTGATGAAGTTTTCCGGAATCGACCTGGCCATCATGGCCACCTATCTGATCGGCATCACGATCTTCGGCGTGGCGGTGGGCTACCGCAAGAACAGCGGCGCCCAGCAGTACTTCCTGGCCAACCGCTCCCTGGGCTGGTTCACGGTCGGCGCGGCGGTGTTCACGTCCAACATCTCCACCTTGCACCTGGTGGGGCTGGCGGCCGGCGGGGCCAGGGACGGCATGGTGCTGGGCAATTTTGAGTGGATGGCGTGCTTCACGCTGATCCTCCTGGCCCTGGTCTTCGCGCCGCTTTACATCCGCTCCGGCGTCCAGACCCTGCCTGAGTACATGGAACGGCGCTACGGACCCTCGGCCCGGACCTTCCTGGCCATCATCGGCCTTCTCGGGGCGCTGCTAGTCCATATCGGCATCAGCCTGTTCGCCGCCGCCAAGCTCTTCGAGAGTTTCCTAGGGGTGCCGATGCTGCCGATCATCATCACGCTGTCGCTGTTCACTGTGGTCTATACCGCGCTCGGGGGTTTGCGCGCGGTCGTGTTCACCGAAAGCATCCAGGCCTGCCTGTTGCTGGCGGGCGCGGCGATGATCACATTCCTGGGCTTTCGCGCCCTGGACGCGGCCGGCGTTCACGGCTGGTCGGGGCTGACCGAGGCGGCCCTTCCCGGCCAGATGCGGATGATCAAGCCGGTGCATGAGGCCGGCGGCGCCCTGAACGGCTATTCCTGGCTCGCCGTCCTTCTGGGCTATCCGATCCTGGGTGTCTGGTACTGGTGCGCCGACCAGACCCACGTGCAGCGCGTGCTGGGCGCCAAGGACGAACAGGCCGGTCAGAACGGCGCGCTGTTCGCCGGCTTCCTCAAGATCACGCCGGTTTTCCTGATGGTGCTGCCCGGCGTGATCGGTTCGGTGCTGTGGCGCAAGGGCCTGCTGACCCTGGGCGTGACGCCGGGGACGGGCGCGCCGGACTTCAACACCATGCTGCCGGCGCTGATCAATCTGCTCGTGCCGGTCGGGTTCAAGGGCCTGCTGGCCGCCTGCATGGCCGCGGCCCTGATGAGTTGCATGGCCGCGGCCCTTAACAGCTGCGCCACCCTGGTGTCCCTGGACATCGTGCGGCGCATCCGCCCCGACACCTCCGAGCGGCGTCTGGTGCTGATCGGCCGCATCGCCACCGGCGTGGTCATGCTGCTGGCCATGGCCTGGTCCACCCAGGGCGATCAGTTCGGCACGATCTTCGAGGCCATCAACAAGATCCCGATGACCTTCGCCCCTGCCGTGACGACGGTCTTCGTGCTGGGCGTCCTGTGGCCGCGCGGCAACCGCCAGGCCGCCATGGCCACGCTCTACGCCGGGACCCTGGTCGGCATCGTCTATTTCATTGGCGACCTGCCGTCCGTGGGCCGCGGCCTGCTGGGCCTGACCGCGTCGGACCCGTTCGGCGGCCTGGTGAGCGACCCCCAGCGCGGCCTGGGGATCCCGTTCATGCTGGTGGGTCCGATGCTGGCGGCCGGCTGCATCGTTCTCTATGTCGCCGTCGCCCTGTCGACACCCAAGCCCGCGCTCGAAAAGACCGAGGGCCTGGTCTGGGCCCGGCCGCTCGATCTTGTGCGCGGCCCGCTGAGGAGCGTTGGCGATCCACGCCTGGTCTCCCTGGCCTTGTGCGTCGTCGTCGCGGGTCTCTATGCCTGGCTGCACTAGCCCGATGATCGCGCGCGCCTTGTTCAACTGGAGTTTCCCGTGACGTTTTCGAGAAAGCAGTTCCTGGCCGGAGCGCTGAGCCTGACCGCCGCGAGCGGTGTGGCCGCTCAGCCGCCGAAGACCGCGCGGCCACTGGCGATCACCATGTGGGACTTCTCGTGGCTGGAGCGCCGCTGGCCCTGCGCGGGCTACGAGGACTGGAATCGCGCGCTCGATGGCCTGGTCGAACGCGGCTATGACGCCGTGCGCATCGATCCCTATCCGCACCTGCTGGCCGTGGACCCCGACAAGACCTGGACCCTGGTCCCGGCCTGGACCACCAACGACTGGGGGGCGCCGGGCCTGGTGAGCGTCAAGGTTCGTCCCGCGCTGCTGGACTTCATCTGCAAGTGCCGCGACCGCGGGATCAAGGTCGCGCTGTCCAGCTGGTATCGCGAAGACACCGACGGGGTTCGCAAGGGGCTGACCGCCAGGAGCCACGTGGAGGGGTGGAGCAAGACGCTCGCGCTGATCAAGGCCGCCGGGCTGATGGACGCGATCCTCTATGTGGACCTGTGCAACGAGTGGCCGCTCGATGTCTGGGCCCCGTGGTTCGAGCCGGGCCGCAACAGCGGCGACTGGCGCCAGCCGGCGTCGCTGGCCTATATGCGGCAGGCGATCGCGACGCTGCGCCAGACCTATCCGGACCTGCCGCTGACCTTCTCGTTCTGCAACGAGAACGTCGAGACCTACGCCCAGAACGACCTGAGCTTCCTGGACCTTTTCGAGCACCATCTGTGGATGGCGCAGATCGACGGCAACGCCTTCTACAAGGAGGTCGACTACAATTACGAGCGCTTCGACCTGGTGGGCTATCGCAACCTGGCGCTCAAGGCCGAGCCGGCCTATCGCGCCCGGCCCGACCATTGGGCCGGACTGCTCCAGGCGCGGATTCACCTTCTGGCCGACAGCGCCAGGGCGGCCGGCAAGCCGCTGATCACCACCGAATGCTGGGCGCTGGTCGACTACAAGGACTGGCCGATGCTCGACTGGGGCTGGATCAAGGATCTCTGCGCCCTGGGCGTCACGACCGCGGCGTCGACGGGGCGCTGGACGGCGATCGCCACCAGCAACTTCTGCGGGCCGCAGTTCGAGGGCATGTGGCGCGACGTCGCCTGGCACCAGGCCCTGACCCGCAAGATCCACGCGGCCCCGATCGCCCAGGATCTCCAGGCCGGTCGACTCTGGCGTCGCCTCTGACGCCAGAGCCGCGCCAAGCGCCCGCCGTCAGGCGGGCGTCGGCGCCCCGGCGTCCACCAGGCTCGCCGCGCGCAGGGCCCGCCAGAGGTCGGGCGAGGGCGCCATGACCCGCCAGCCCAGGACCTCCTCCACCTGCAGCGGATCGGCCAGGCCCGCCAGCACCGTCGACACCGCCGGGTGCGCGCCGGGAAAGGCCAGGGCCGCGGCCGCCAGCGGCGTGTCATGCGCCCGGCACACCTCAGCCAGGGCCTCGGCCCGCGCCAGGATGTCGTCCGGCGCGGGATCGTAATTATAGTGGCGCGGACCCTTGGCGCTCTCGACCAGCAGCCCCGAATTGAACGGCCCGCCGACGATCACCCTGACGCCCTCGGCGGCGCACCGATCCAGCAGCGCCAGCGCGCCCTGTTCCAGAAGGGTGTAGCGTCCCGCCAGCAGGATGACGTCGAGCTCAACCTCGTCCATCAGTCGCTCGCAGATCGCCACCTCATTGACGCCCAGCCCGATCATTCCGACCTTGCCGGCCGCCTTCAGGCCGCGCATCGCCGCGTAGCCGCTGTCGAGGAAGGCCGCCAGATGCGCCTCGGCGTCGGCGCCGTGGGTCGCCTCGCCCAGGTCGTGGGCCAGGAGCACATCGACCCGGTCCAGGCCCAGCCGCTCCAGGCTCTGGCGGTGCGAGGCGACGACCGCCTCGCCGCCATAGTCGAAGACCGGTTCGAACGGATCGGCGTCGACAAAGCCGTGGCGCTCGCCCGTCTGGTCGGTCGCCACCAGCCGCCGGCCGACCTTGGTGGAAATCACCAGATCCCGGCGCGGTCGCCCGGCCAGGGCTTTGCCGAGCCGTCGCTCGGCCAGGCCAAAGCCGTAGTGGGGCGCGACGTCGAAATAACGAACCCCAAGCTCCAGCGCCCGATGCACCGTCGCGATCGCCGCGGCTTCCTCCATCCGTCGGTAGAGGTTGCCCAGGCCGCTGCAGCCCATGCCAAATGTCGGAAGACGCATTGCTCAGACCTCGATCAGCGCCTTGATCACATGGCTTTCCGGCTCGATCCAGGCAGGCAGGATCGTGGGCAGATCCGCCAGCAGGGCCCGGTGCGAGGCGAAGGCCTCGGTCGGCGCCTGGCCGCCGCGGATGGCCTCCACCACGGTGTCGAAATCCTCCTGGGTGGCGTTGCGACAGGCCAGCAGGGTGATCTCGCGCTTGTGGAATTCGGGGTCGGAGAAGGTGATGTCGGCGCTGACCACCGAGATCAGGCCATAGCGGCCGCCATGGGCGACATAGCCAAATCCCGTCTGCATGGCCGCCGGATTGCCGGTGGCGTCGAACACCACGTCGAACAACTCCCCGCCCGTCTGGTCGGAGAGCTGACCGGCCGTCTGGGGCGATAGGACCACCACCTGCTCGACCCCGATGATCCGTGCCGCGAACGCCAGCCGATCCTCGCGGCTGTCGATGACCCAGACCCGCGCGCCGCGCAGACGCGCGAACAGGGCCGCGCCCAGGCCGATCGGCCCCGCGCCGACCACCAGGACCTTCTCGCCCGCCTTGACCGCGGTGCGCCGCACCGCGTGCGCCCCGATCGCCAGGAATTCGATCATGGCGGCCTGGTCCAGGGTCAGGCCCGCGGCGGACATCACGAAGCGTTCGGGCACGCAGACATAGTCGGCCAGCGCGCCGTCGCGGTGGACGCCCAACACCTCCAGGTCGACGCAGCAATTGGTCTTGCCCGTCCGGCAGGCGACGCAGTCGCCGCAGGAGAAGTAGGGCATCACCGCCACGCGGTCGCCCGGCTGGAAGCGGCCGCCGGCCGGGGCTTCCTCCACCTCGCCCGCGAACTCGTGCCCCATCACCCGCGGATAGGACAGGTAGGGCTGACGGCCCCGGAAAATGTGCATGTCCGTGCCGCAGATGCCCACCCGCCGGATGCGGATCAACACCTCATCGCCTTGCCGCACCGGCTTGGGACGCTCCTCGAGCGCCAGGGCGCCGGGCTCGCGGCAAACTAGAGACCGCATCTAACCTCCAATATGATATTGCTAAAACCTATAGCAAAGGTATATCAGCGCAAAGGGTGGAGAACAACGTGAACCTGAACCTGGCCAAGAGGGCCGACGCGTCCTGGCGCTGTGTCTGGGCCACGCGCTGCAAGCTCGGAGAGGGACCGGTGTGGGACGCCAGGACGGCAACCCTGTGGTTCGTCGACCTGCGGGGCGAAGCGCTCCTGGCCTGGTCCGAAACGCTCGGCGGCCGGCGCTTCCCGTTCCCCGGAACCCCGACGGTGGTCGTGCCGGTCGCCGACTCCGACGATCTGGTCTGTGTCAGTCGGGCCGGCATCGAACGGATGCGGACGAGCGGTGAGCTCGAGCCGCTCGTGCGCTGGACGGGCGAGCCGGCCGGCAACCGTCCAAACGACGGCAAGTGCGACCCCAGCGGCCGGCTGTGGGTCGGCACCATGGACGACGCCGAGCAGGTTCATTCCGGGACGCTCTACCGATGGAGCCCGACCGAGGGCCTGGCCCCCATGGTCCGGCGCGTGGGCGTTTCCAACGGCCTGGGCTGGAGCCCGGCGGCGGACGTCTTCTACTTCACCGACTCCCTGCGCCAGCGCATCTGGCGCGCCGACTTCGATCTGGCCACGGGCCAGATCGGTCCGCTGCGGCGCTTCGCCGATGTCGAGGAGGACGCCGGGGCGCCCGACGGCCTGGCCGTCGACAGCGAGGGCTTTGTCTGGAGCGCCCATTGGGACGGCTGGCGCATCACCCGCTATGACCCGGACGGCGCCGTGGAGCGGGTCATCGCCTTCCCCGGGCCGCGCCCGACCTCGCTCTGTTTCGGTGGCTCCGACCTTCGCACCCTCTATGTGACCTCGGCCCGGACCGGCGTCGCCGACGCCGAGCTGGCGCGCGCGCCCGAGGCCGGGAGCCTTTTCGCCCTGGACTGCGAGGTCGCGGGCTTGCCCTCCACACCCCTGAGGCTGGCATGAGACGTCATTCGATGCGCGCGGCCCTGGTGGCGCTGGCGATGGCCGCCGCGCCCTCGTCCTTCGCCGCCAAGCTGATCACCCCGGGCTATCTGTTCAATTCGGATCCGACCTGCCGGGAGATCGACGGGCGCTTCTACCTGTTCGCCACCCAGGACCCGTTCACCGCCGTCTTCCGCCGCCCCAACGACTACTTCAAGGGGATGTACGCCTACCACGCCTACAGCACGACCGACTTCGACAACTGGGTCGATCACGGCTCGATCCTGACCTCGCGGGACGTCGGCTGGAGCGGCGGCGCGGCGTTGTGGGACGGTGACGCCGGCATCCCGGCCAACGGGCGCTTCTACGCCTATGCGCCGTTCCGGATGAACGCGGCCAGCGAAGCCAATTACGGACGTTTCGAGCTTGGGGTGTTCACCGCCGACCACCTGGCGGGCCCCTACAAGGATGTCTTCAAAGGCCCGATGCGCGCGCCCGACGGCAAGCCGATCGAGGGCCTCAGCCCCTATGTGATCCGCGGCGACGACGGCCGCGGCTATCTGATGTGGGGGTCGGGCGACACCGAAAAGCACGAGGTGTTCATCGCCGCGCTCAAGCCGAACATGACCGAACTGGCCGAGGCGCCGCGGGAACTGCGCGCGCCGCGCCACGACGCCTGCGGCAACCTGGAATATTTTGAGAGCCCGGTGCTGCTGAAGGCCAAGGGCCGCTGGCTCCTGACCTGGATCGCCTACAAGGACGACAAGGGCGCCAAGTGCGACCCCAAGGGCTCCTATGTCCGCTACGCCAGCGCCGACAGCATGTTCGGGCCGTTCGACCAGGAGCCGCCGCGGACGCTGATCTATCCGTCCCCGGGCGGCGCGGAGTCCGCCCAGCAGGGCATGTGCGTCTATCGCGGCCGCGAATATCTGGCCTACCACGTGCCCTATGACGACGTGGTGCCCTACGCCGATCATCACCGCCAGGTCGCCGTCACCCGCCTGATCTCGCGCCCCGACGGCGGCTTCGAGCCGATCCACCCGGAAACCGACCGGGGCGTCGGAACCCCCGGCGTCTCCAACCTGATCCTGGACGCCTTCGCCCCGCGCCGCGAGGCCGCCGAGTTCCACGTGCGCAGCGGCGTCTCCGGCGAAAAGGCCCTGGCCGGCGAGCACCAGATGAAGATGAAGGCCGGCGGCTACCTGCAGTTTCGGCGCATGGATTTCGGCGCCGGACCGTCGGCGTTCCATGTGGAGTTCAGCGCCGAGGCGCCCGGCCTTGAGGACACAGTTCTCGAGGTGCGGCTCGACAGCCCCGCCGGCCCGCTGCTGGCCAGCGTGCCGATCACGGCGACGGGCGGGCCGACCGCCTATCGCATTGCCCGCATCGCCGTCACGGCCAAGGCGCGGGGCGTCCACGACCTGGCGCTGGTGGCGCGCGGGCGCGGCGGCGATCGCGACGGCCATCTCTTCAATATCACCTCGTTCGGCTTCGACGCCGCAGCGAACCGCAAACATCGCAAGGGGGCCTGATGCGCCGGATCGTTCGAACACTCGCCATGTCGGTGCTGCTGGCCTCGGCGTCCTCGCCGGTGCTGGCCCAGCTCTATCGCGATCCGGGCGCCGAGCCGGTCGCCCGGGCCCGCGACCTGGTGGGCCGCATGACCCTGGAGGAGAAGGTTCCACAGACGCAGAACGCCGCGCCGGCCATCCCGCGGCTGGGCGTGCCGTCCTACGAGTACTGGAACGAGGCCCTGCACGGCGTGGCGCGGGGCGGCGAGGCGACGGTCTTTCCGCAGGCGATCGGCATGGCCGCGACCTTCGACGTCGACCTGCTGGCGGCCGAGGGCGCCACCATCGGGCTCGAAGGGCGCGCGCGCTACAACGCCGCCCAGCGCGAAGGCAACCATGACCGCTATTTCGGCCTGACCTTCTGGGCGCCCAACATCAACATCTTCCGCGATCCGCGCTGGGGCCGGGGGCAGGAGACGCTGGGCGAGGACCCGTTCCTGACCGGCGTCCTGGCGACCGCCTTCGTCAAGGGGATCCAGGGCGATGATCCGCGCCACCTGCAGGCGATCGCCACCCCCAAGCACTTCGCCGTCCATTCCGGGCCCGAGCCGCTGCGGCACGGCTTCGATGTCTCCCCCAGCCCCCAGGATCTCAACGAGACCTATTTCCCCGCCTTCCGACGCACCATCGTCGAGGGCCACGCCGGCTCGGTGATGTGCGCCTACAACGCCATCGCCGGCCAGCCGGCCTGCGCCAATCCCTGGCTGCTGGGCGACACCCTGCGCAAGGCCTGGGGCTTCGACGGCTTCGTCACGTCCGACTGCGGCGCGATCGACGACATCACTACGGGCCATCGCTTCACCAAGACCAACGTCGAGGCCGCCGCCGTGGCCGTCAAGGCCGGCACCGACACGGCCTGCGTGTTCAAGAACGAGTACCTGGATCTCACCCAGTCGGTGCGTCAGGGCCTCCTGGCGGAGACGGATCTGGACACCGCCCTGATCCGGCTGTTCACCGCGCGCATGCGCCTTGGCATGTTCGATCCGCCCGAGCAGGTCGCTTTCTCGAAGATCCCCCTCAGCGCCAACCATTCGGAGGCGAGCCGGCAACTGGCGTTGCGGGCGGCGCGGGAGTCGATCGTTCTGCTCAAGAACGACGGCCTGCTGCCGCTGGCGACCACGGGACGCAAGGTCGCCGTGATCGGTCCGAGCGCCACCTCGCTGATCGCCCTGGAAGGCAATTACAAGGGCACGCCGACCGCGGCGGTTCTGCCGATCGACGGCATGGAGGCGGTGTTCGGGGCCGGCCAGATCGCCTACGCCCAGGGCGCGCCGTTCGCAGACACCATCGCCACGCCGGTTCCCCGCAGCGTCTTCGGCCAGGGTCTGCGCGCCGAGTTCTTCAACGGAACGGAGTTCGCGGGCCCGGTCGTCGCCACGCGCACCGATCGCCAGATCGATTTCGATTGGAACGCCGTGGCCCCCGCGCCGGGCGTCGACCCCAACGCCTTCTCGGCGCGCTGGACTGGAACGATCACCCCGCCCGCGCCCGGCGACTACAGCTTCGAGGTCGCCGACCGGCGCTGCGACCCCAGCGAGGACCGTCAGACCTACAAGCTGGAGATCGAGGGGGCGCCGACCTTCCAGGCGGCGTCGCTCTGCGAGGATTTCGGCCAGCCGCGCAAGGCGATCACCGTCCATTTCGACGACGTGCGGCCCCGTCGCTTCAGCTTCGCCTATTCGCATGTCTCGCCGCGGTTCTCGGCCGGGGCGACCCTGGCCTGGAAGGCCCCGGCGCAGATCCTGGTCGACGAGGCGGTCAGGGCCGCGCGCGACGCCGACGTCGTCGTGGCCTTCGTGGGGCTCACCCCGTGGCTCGAGGGCGAGGAGATGCCCGTCCACATCGACGGCTTCGCCGGCGGCGACCGAACCTCCCTGGCCCTGCCGACGGCCCAACTTCGCTTGCTCGACGCCCTCTTCGCGACCGGCAAGCCGGTGGTGATCGTGCTGGAGACCGGCTCGGCGGTGGCGTTGGGTCCCTATGGCGAACGGGCCAAGGCGGTCCTGCAGGCCTGGTATCCGGGCGAGCGAGGCGGCCAGGCCATCGCCGAGGTGCTGGGCGGGGCGGTCAACCCGTCCGGACGCCTGCCCGTCACCTTCTACGCCTCGCTGGGCCAGTTGCCGCCGTTCTCCGATTACGCCATGCGCGGCCGCACCTATCGCTATTTCAAGGGTGAGCCCGAGCACAGGTTCGGCGATGGCCTCAGCTACACCCGCTTCGCCTATTCGAGCCTGAAGATCGACACGCCGCGTCTGCAGGCGGGCAAGACCCAGTCGGTGTCGGTCAGCGTGCGCAACGCCGGCCCCGTCGCCGGCGAGGAAGTGGTCCAGCTCTACCTGGCCGCCCCGAGCCGCGCCGGGGCGCCGGTCCGGTCGCTGAAGGGCTTCCAGCGCGTCAAGCTGGCGCCGGGCGAGACCCGCACGGTGCGGTTCGACCTGTCGGCGCGCGACCTGGCTCTGGCGGACCCCGACGGCGCGATGAAGGTCTCGCCGGCCGGCTATCAGGTCTGGGTCGGCGGCGGACAGCCGGGACGCCGGACGCCTGGCCAGGGCGGTCAATTCCAGATCACCGGCAGCGTCACGCTCGACCGCTGATCTCAATACAGGAGCTTGCAAGTGTCCAAGGGTGTGATTTCCGATGATCTGGTCGCCGCCTACGCGGCCGACGGCTACGTCCTGGTTCGGGGCATGCTGGACGCCGAGGAGATCGGTCTTCTGTCGCGCGCCGCGCGCGAGGATCGGGTGCTCGACCAGCGGTCCTACGGCAAGGACGACGGCGAGGGCGGGGTGGTGCGGCTGTCGGTCTGGAACCATCCGACCGACACCATCTACGGCATGGTCGCGCGCTGCGAGAGCATCGTGGGTTCGGCCGCCAAGCTGCTCGGCGACGAGCCCTACCATTATCATTCCAAGATGATCATGAAGGACGCCAAGGTTGGCGGCGCCTGGGCCTGGCATCAGGACTACGGCTACTGGTACCAGAACGGCGTCCTGTCGCCGAACCTCACCAGCGCCTTCATCGCCGTGGACCGCGGCACGCGCGAAAACGGCTGCCTGCAGGTGATCCGCGGATCCCACAAGCTGGGCCGCATCGAGCACGAGCAGGCCGGCGACCAGGCCGGGGCCGACCTGGAGCGCGTCGAGGAGATCCTCAAGCGCCACGAACTGGTGCATGTGGAGATGGAGCCGGGCGACGTATTGTTCTTCCACGCCAACACCCTGCATCGCTCCGATCAGAACCGATCCGACGACCCGCGCTGGTCGATGATCTGCTGCTACAACGCCCGCTCCAACGATCCCTACAAGGACGCCCACCACCCCCGCTACACGCCGCTGGTCACCGTGCCCGACAGCGCCATCCGCGAGGCCGGCGCGCGTCGCTTCGTCGCCGGTCAGGACGCGGCCTGGCTGGACGACGCCGAAGACCTCAGCGCCCGGCGGCTGACGGCCCGCTGAGGTGGCGTTCAAGGCCTATATGAACTGGCTGGCGCTCGACGACCTGGCCGAGCCGCCGGGCGGATGGCTGGGCGCCTTGCGCGACGCCGGCTACGACGGCGTTCAGATGATCGAACCCTTGCCGGCGACGCTCGCCGACAAGGCGCGGGACCTGGGCCTGGAGGTCTGCGGCAGCGGCCGCGTGAACCTGCCCGCCGACGCCTGGCGCCTGGCGCGCCAGGCGCGGAGGCTTGGCCTGGGCCAACTGACCATCCACTTGGGCTGGGGCCTGGAGGACGAGGCCGAGGGGCTGGCGCTGATCGACGCGGTGCTGGAGGCCTCGGACGGGGAGGGGGTGGCGATGCATGTCGAGACCCACCGCGCGACGCTCTTTCAGGACATCTGGCGGACCGTGCGCTTTGTCGATCGGCGGCCGCAACTGCGCTTCACCGCCGACCTATCCCACTGGTACACCGGCCTGGAATTTGTCTATGGCGGGATCGAACCCAAGCTGGCCTTCATCGCGCCGGTGCTCGACCGGGTCGATTCCATGCATGGCCGCATCGGCGATCCGGGCTGCATGCAGGTCGACATCGGCGAGACCCCATGGGTAGAGTCCCCGCCCCATGTCGAACACTTTCAGACCATGTGGGCGCGGGCGTTCGAGGGGTTTTTCGCCCGGCGCGGCCCGGACGCCGACTTCATCTTCGCGCCCGAACTGCTGTCGCCCGCCCTCTATTACGGCCGCCAGATCGGCGGACGCGAAGCGTCCGACCGCTGGGCGCAGGCGCGGGTGCTGACGGCTCTGGCGCGCGCGACGTTCGACCTGGCGCGCGACCGCGCGCCTCCGGTCGCCGGCGGCTAGGCCTGGACCGGCGCCTGGCGCGCGCGCCAGGGCGCGCAGAGACCCTCCAGAACCGCCTCGTGGGGCTGCATGGTCTCGACCGCCTGGGTGATCGCCCGTCGCGCGGCGTCGATCTGCTGGGCCACCTTGCCGGGATCCAGGGCGTCGACCAGCGGATCATAGTCCTCCGGCGTGAGGTTCTGGCCAAACATCACCGCCACCCAGCTGCTCAGGGCGAACAGATCGGTGTCGGTCTTGAGGAAGCGCCCGCGTCGGGCGAACAGCTCCAACCGGCGGGCCAGGGACGCCGGCGGCTCCATGTCGCGGCAGTAACGCCAGAACGGCGTGTCGTCGCGCTGGGTCAGCTTGTAGTGCAGGATGACGAAGTCGCGCACGCTTTCGAAGCTGCGCTGCATCTGCTCGTTGAAGAGGTCGCGCTCCAGGGACGTGAAGCGCTTGTCGGGCAGCAGGGCCAGCAGCAATGACACCCCGTGCTGAATGAGATGGATGCTCGTGGATTCCAGCGGCTCGATGAAGCCCGAGGCCAGGCCCAGCGACACCACGTTGCCGACCCAGGCGGCCTTGCGCCGACCGGGGGTGAAACTCAAACGGCGCGGCTCGGCCAGGGCCTGGCCTTCGAGGCCGGCGATCAGGTCGGCCTCGGCCTGGGCGTCCGACAGAAACCGGCTGGCATAGACGTGGCCGTTGCCGGTGCGATGCTGCAGGGGGATGCGCCAGCGCCAGCCCGCCGCGCCCGCCGTGGCGCGCGTGTAGGGCGCCGGCGGCCCCAGATTGGCGCTGGGCGCGGCCACGGCGCGATCGCAGGGCAGCCAGTGCGACCAGTCCTCGTAGCCGGTCTTCAGGGCCTGCTCGATCAGCAGGCCGCGAAAGCCCGAGCAGTCGATGAAGAGCTCGCCTTCGATCACGCGTCCGTCGCTCAGCACCATGGCCTGCACCAGGCCGCTGTCGGCCCTGCGGCGCACCTCGGCGACCTTGCCCTCATGGCGCACGACGCCAAGCTGCTCGGAAAACCGCCGCAGGAAGCGCGCATAGAGGCCCGCGTCGAAGTGATAGGCGTAGGCCAGGTCGCTGGCCGGCTGTCGCGGATCGCCCGACGGAAAGGCAAAGCGGCCGGCCCGCGCGGCCACGGCCGCGACCGAGAACGCGTCGATCGGCGGCAGGGCGCGGCGGCGGGCCTCGCGCAGATAGAGCTGGTGGAAGTCGATCCCGGCGATGTCGCGACCGTGTCGTCCGAAGGGGTGGATATAGCGGTCGCCCACGCGCCCCCAGTCGACGAACTCGATGCCCAGCTTGAAGGTCCCCTGGGTCGCGGCCAGGAACTCGTCCTCGGCGATGCCGAGCAGATGGTTGAACTTCTGGATCGGCGGGATCGTGGCCTCGCCCACGCCGATCGTGCCGATCTCCTCGGATTCGACCAGGACGACCTCGACGCCGCCAGGAACCAGAAAACGGCCCAGGGCGGCGGCCGCCATCCAGCCGGCGGTGCCGCCGCCGACGATCACGATCTTGCCGAGCCGATGTCCGGTCATGAGGCTTCCCTGGCGAGGCTCGGTTCGAGCCAGGCGGATTTGAAATTGGCGACGCCCGGTCCCAGATGTCTGCGCACCTGGCGCAGGGTCGCCGCGGCGGCGTCCGGCGTCAGGAGGCCCGACAGGGTGTCGACGCGGCGCGGCGCCAGGCCAAGGCCGGTGAGGACGAGGATGCGCTCCTCGGCCGTCACGCTGTCGTCTTGCCGGTGGCCCAGCCGTCCGCGTTCGCCGAACAAAGCCAGATCGTGGGTCAGATCCGGCGACAGCGGCGCGGCGCGGGCGGCCTGCCAGAAGGGCTCGGCCCGCGCCGACATCGTATAGTGCAGCCGCGCGAAATCGTGGGCGTGGTCGGCCTCGATCCCGGCGCCGCGGTTGTAGAGCTCGCGCTCGACGGCGCTGATCTCACGGCCTGGCCACAGGGCCAGCAAACGGTCCAGGTGGCGGCAGACCAGGTCCAGTCCGGAAACGGCGATGGGTTCGAGGGCGACGGCCGCCGCGCCGATCGCCACGACATTGCCGAAGAACGGCTCCTGAAGGCGCCCCTGATGCAGGGACACGGCGGAGTCCTCCGGCGGCCCGCCTTGAGCGGACGGGGCCTGCTCCGGCGTTCGCCAGGCCTCGAGCCTCAGGCCCGCCTGTTCGTAGCGCCAGCCGTCGGCCCGGGCGGCGATCCGGTCGAACGGCGCGGCGTCCTGATCGTCCTCGGTTCGGGCCGGGGCGAGCCGATCGATCGGCAGGCTCGCGCGCCAACTGGTCCAGGCGCTGGGCAGGGCCCCGCGGACGATCGCCGCGCGGCCGGACGCGTCGATGAAGAGGTCCGCCTCCAGCGTGCGACCGCTCGGCAGGCGCAGGCGGGCGACCCCGGCGCGATCGGCGGTCGGTTCGGCGCTCAGGCCCTCGGCCGACTCGAAGCGGATTCCCGCGCTCGCGGCCAGACCCTCCAGGGCCTGACGGTAGGCGGCCAGATCGAGGAAATAGCCCATCAGCGGCGAGGCCGCGCCCTGCCGCAGGTCGCGGTCGACTGGCGCGGCGCAGGCGGCGGCCAGGGCCAGGTCTCCCAGGGCGCGGGGCTGGAGACCGGCGGCAGCGCACAGCTGATGCAGGGGGACGCCCGCTTGCGACGGCGCCAGCGCATGGGCCCGAAAGAACGGCGCGGGTCCAAAGCCGACCATCTGGGTGGCCAGGCGCGGGCGGGCCCCGATCCGCCGCCAGAGCCCGCCGCCGACCACGCCCATGGCGTGATGGAACGCTTGCAGGCCCGGTCGCGCGGCGCCGATCACGTCCTCCAGCACCTCGTGCCCGGTCCCGCCGTCGACCAGGGTCACGCCGAGACCGGGGACCCGCCGGGCCAGGGCGACGGCCGCCATCAGGGCGGCGACACCGCTGCCGACGACGACGACGTTGCGAATGGGCTGGCTCATGCGGGAACGGGCTCGGCGGGGCAGTAGGCGGCCAGGTAGCGGTCATGCGAGGCCATGGGCGCGCTGGCCGCGTCGATCTCCGCGCGCATGCGCGCCAGGGCCTGGGACAGGGCCGCCTGGGGCATCGCGCTCACGCGGCAATCATAGTCCCGCGGCAGGACGCCCTGGCCCACGAGCACGGCAAGCCAGCTGGGGTCGTGGAACAGGCCCCGCTGCTGTTGCGGGATCCGGCCGCGCACCCGAAACAGCTCCAGCCGCTCGGTCAGGCTGTCGGGAACCGGCGTGGCGCGAACATGCCGCCAGAAGGGCGAATCCTCCCGCTGGGTGGCGTGATAGTGCAGGATGATGAAGTCGCGGGCGCGATCATATTCGAAGGCCATGACGCGATTGAAGGCGTCGCGGTCGATGTCGGCGATCCGGCGCTCGGGGAAGCACTCCAGCAGTTGGGTGATCGCCGCCTGGATCAGGTAGAGGCTGGTCGACTCCAGGGGCTCGAGAAAGCCGCTGGCCAGGCCCACCGACAGGACATTGCCGACCCAGGCCCGTCGCCGGCGCCCGGCGGTGAAGCGCAGCACGCGAGGGTCGGCCAGCGGCGGTCCGTCCAGGGCGGCCACCAGGGTGTCGATGGCGGTCTGTTCGCTGGCGAAGGCGCTGGCGTGGACGTAGCCGTTGCCGACCCGATGTTGCAGCGGGATGCGCCAGCGCCAGCCGGCGGGCTGGGCGATGGCGGAGGTGTAGGGGGTGATCGGACCTCGTCCCAGGGCCGGCGCGGCCACGGCGCGGTCGCACGGCAGCCACCGCGACCAGTCCTCGAACGGCTCGCCCAGCGTCTCGCCGAGAAGCAGCGACCGAAAGCCCGAGCAGTCGACGAACAGATCGCCGGCGACGCGGCGTCCGTCGTCCAGCAGGACGGCGCTGACCGCCCCCGACAGCGCGTCGCGGCCGGCCCGGACGATCCGGCCCTCCACGCGCCGCGCGCCGGCCGCCTCGGCCAGCCGGCGCAGGAACGGCGCGTAGAGATTGGCGTCGAAATGGTAGGCATAGCCGACGCCGGCCTCGATCCGATCGGCCTGCCGGGGGGGCGGGGCGAACAGGTTGCGGCGGCACATGGCCACCGCCAGGCAATAGTCCTGCAGGTCGCCGGGCTCCAGCCCCTCCTTGCGGGCCCGCGCCCAGAAATGATGGAAGGGCACGTCGCGCACGTCGCGGCCGAACCGGGCGAAGGGGTGGAGGTAGCGATCGCCGATCCGCCCCCAGTCCTCGAACTGAATGCCCAGCTTGAACGTGGCCTTGGTGGCGGCCATGAAGCCGGCCTCGTCGATCCCCAGACGCGCGTTGAAGGCGCGCAGGTGGGGCAGGGTCGCCTCGCCGACGCCGATGATGCCGATGGCGTCGGACTCCACCAGCGTGACCTCGCAGGCCTGCGGGACCAGCTTGCGCAGCGCCGCGGCAGTCATCCAGCCCGACGCCCCGCCGCCGACCACCACCACCGAGACCTTTTCGCCGCGCGGGGTCATCGCCGCCCTCATGGTTCGGGCGTCAGGGTGATCGTCACGCGCCCCTTGGCCTCGAGCGGCAGGTAGGCCACCAGGGTGCGGCCCTCCAGCTTGTCGACATAGCCCAGGCGCGCGCCGGCGAGCGCCGCGCCGTCGACGCTCACCTGGGCGCGGCCGCTCCAGTGCGGCGCGACGATGGCCGGATTGATCACCGGATGGGCCTCGTCGGCGAGGATCTCCAGGCGCACCGGCCGGCCCGGCTCGGCCCCGTCGACGACAAAGGCGCGTTGGGCCTGATCGAAACGAACCGACCCGGCGTCCAGGAGACGGACGGGCGGCGACTGCACCCAGGCCCGCGCCGCCGGCGCCAGGCTGGCGGCGTCGCCCTGCGTCAGGCCGGTCATCAGCAGCCGGGTCAGGCGTTGGTCGTCCTTGGCCGCGATCGGCCAGAAGATGTGCGACAGCGAACTGTGGCTGGGCCGGTCCGAGGTCAGGGCCGGTCGCCCGCTCGACCGCATCTGCGACACGGGCCAGTGGTTCCACCACTCGAAGGACGACATCGACGGTTCCCAGTTGATCCCCGAGAACTTCGCCGGTCCGGCGTTGACGATCGAGAACGGCTTCCACTGCGAGCGAAGATTGATCCACTGGATCATCGGGTCGCTCAGGCCCTCGAACTGCTCGGGACCGCGCGGCTTGGCCAGATCGGTCGCGGTGCGCTGCGCCCAGCTGTAGGACTTGGTCTGGCCGGCGAGGTTGGCCAGGGTCAGGGCGTCGAGATTGATGTTGTCCTCCGGCGTCTGGCCGGCGGGAATGATCACGATCGATTCCTGGAATTCGCTGGCCTCGCGCTGGGGGTGGTCGGTCCACAGCACCTGGCGACGGATCGCCACCCCGTCGGGATAGATCGTCCAGTATTCGTCGGCCCAGGCCCCCCAGCCGGTCGGCGAGGGATCGGCCTGGCGGCCGTGCTCGACCTCGGCCAGGGCGTAGCGCCAGTGGACGACCGCGCGGGCCGGCGTGCTTTCGGCGACCTCGACGTGCGAATAGCGCACCTGCTTGTCCGACATCGGCTCGCAGTCCTCGCCGTCGAGGCAGCGGGGCGGGCCGTAGATCTCCATGAACTGATTGCTGAACCAGCGGCCGTTCTCGGTGACCCAGGCGGGGATGTAGTTGGCCCCTTGCCAGAACACCAGCTGAACGGGGGCGTGCTCAAAGCGCACCACCACGTCCTGATCGGGACCCACCCGGCGGCGACCGTCCCAGGCCGGATCATAGGCCAGGGTGGTCTGAAACGCCCCGAACGGGCCCGGGCCGCCCGTCCAGCGCGGCAGGCTCGGCGCGGCCGCCTGGGCCAGTTGCGCGGGCGTGACGTCCTTCATCAGGGCGGTCAGCTGGCGCCTGGACAGGACCTGGTCATAGACCGCGACCTCGCCTAGGGCGCCCTCGAGCGTGAAGTCGACGGGCAGGAGGGGATGGATGGCGTGAGACGGATAGGGCAGGGCCTTGTGGCGCGAGCGGCCGATCAGCAGGGGCGCCTCGGCCCCGCCCTCGGCGACCAGGACGGCCGCGGCCGGCGCGCTGTCGGCCGCCGCGCCGTCGAGGCTGAACGTCAGGACGCCGGCCTGATAGGACACCGTGACCAGGCTCCAGGCGCGCGGCCGCAGGGCCGCCTTGGACACCGCCCGCAGCGGCGCGCCGGCCCCGCGGCGCTCGGCCACGAGATGGCCGTAGGGATCCACGCCGAAAAAGAACCGGCCCTGGGCGTCGCGCGCGTCGACGATCGGCGTCTCGCTCCAGGGCAGGGCGTCCAGCTTGATCCAGGCCGAGATCGCCACCGGCGCGCCGCGGGTCAGCCGCTCGACCGCCGCCCCCGACAGGAGGCCCGACAGGAGGGTGGTGTCGCCATCCAGGCGGATCGCCGGACCCTTGGGGGCCTGGCTGGCCAGGAAGAAGCCGACGGGCGCGATGCGTTCGCCCTTCACCTGTTCGACGACGCTCTTGCTGGCCGGATCATAGACGAAGCGCGCCACGACCTCGGCGAGCGAGGACGTGGACGCCAGGAGGGCGAGGGTCAGGCCAAGGGCCAGGCGATGGGCGGTCTGTCTCAAGGTGTATCCTTCATCCGAAAAGGTGCTCGGCGCGTCCGGGCGTCTCGACCTCGATCGCGAACACCGCGCCCTGGTCGGGCTCGCGAGCCTGCGCGGGAGGCAGACCGAACCGGGCGGAGGTGACATAGAGCGTGCGCAGGTCGCGGCCGCCCAGGGCGCAACTGGTCGGCGCGGCGCAGGGCAGTTCGACCAGGTGGGTCACCGTCCCGTCGGGGGCGAAGCGCACCACGCGGGCGCCGCCCACCCGGGCGTTCCACAGGCCGCCGGCGGCGTCCAGGGCGGAGCCGTCGGGCAGGCCGCGATCGTGCCGCGCGAACGGACGCGGACGGCTCAGGCCCCGGGGCGACCAGTCGTAGGCTATCAGGCTGTTGGCCAGGGTGTCGGCGCAGAGGAAGCGGCCCTGGTCGTCCCAGGCCATGGTGTTGCAGATTCCAAAGACCGCCGGGGTCATCGACTCGACACGCCCATCGGGCCAGACCCGATGGAAGGCCCCGGTCGAGGCGGTGATCGGCTTTGGACCGTCGTCCGCGGCGATGTTGTCCTGCATGGTGCCGACCCAGAAGGCGCCGTCCGGACCCACCCGCCCTTCGTTGAGGCGGTTGTCGGGGCGATCGGGCTCGGGCCGGGCCAGGGGGGCGAACACCGCCCCGAAATCCCACAGCGCGACCTCGGCGCGCAGGCCGACGACGGCGCCGCCGTCGCGGCGCAGGCCGATCGAGGTCACCAGGTCAGGCGTCGTCCAGATCCGATGCGCGCCCGTGCCAGGGCTCCATTCCTGGATCCGGCGGCCGATGATGTCGACCCACAGCAGGCTCTGGCGCGTCACGCTCCAGACCGCGCTCTCCCCGACGATGTCGCCTGGCGCCAAGATGCGTGTGATCTCCACCGCTGCGCGCCTCCCCCTGCCATCTGGCCTTGTTATCTGGAGGAAGTTTATTTGACCTATGATATAGGTGTCAATGCGCCGTTGCTCGATCCGAGCGCCGGGGCCAGATTGGTTCGAGCACGAACCGGCGTGAAGGAGATGGCGTGAGCGGAGACTTTTTGGGCCAGCGCGTGCTGCTGACCGGCGGACTGGGCTCTCTGGGGCGCGCCCAGGCCGAGATGTTCGTCGCCGCCGGCGCCGACCTTCTCCTGCTTGACCGACCCGGCGATCCGCGGGCCGAGGCGACGATTTCGCAGATCGGCGCCCAGGGCCCGGGCGCGGTGTCGTGGATCGGCCAGGACCTGTCGGACCTGGCCGGGACCCAGGCCAGGCTTGGCCAGATCTGCGAGGCGGCCGGCGGGGTGGACGTGCTGATCAACAACGCGGCCCTGATCGTCAACAAGCCGTTCGAGGCGTTTTCCCTGGACGAGTATGAAGCGCAGATGCGCGTCAATGTCGGCGCCGCCTTCGCGCTGAGCCAGGTCGTCGCCCCGGCGATGAAGCGCAAGGGTCGCGGGGCGATCATCAATTTCGCGTCCGTCACCCTGTCGGGCGCCTGGAGCGGTTACGCCCCCTATGTCGCCTCCAAGGGCGCGATGGTCGGGCTGACCCGGTCGCTGGCGCGGGAATTGGGACCCCACGGCGTGCGGGTCAACGCCATCTCCCCCGGCGCGGTCGTCTCGGACGCCGAGGCGCGGGTCTTCGGCGACCGGGCCGCCGCCTACGAGGCCTGGGTGCTGGAGCGCCAGTGTCTTCCCGGCCGCATTCAGCCGGCCGACATCGCCCAGGCCGTGCTGTTCCTGGCCGGCGACGGCGCGCGGATGATCAGCGGACACACCCTGGAGGTCGACGCAGGATGGTAGGTTGTCTTCGCGATCCCGTGCTAGCATCGCCACCCTAGCATCAAGGTCGGCGACACCAGGATAGATCGTGGAACACAATTCCCCCGCACCGGACGAAGCGGCTCACGTCCAGATCAACGAGAGCATGGTCGAGCGGACCGTGGGGACGATCATCGAACTCATCCGCAGCCGCGATCTGCGGCCGGGCGATTCGATGCCGTCCGAAGCCGCCCAGGCCTCGCACGCGGGCGTATCGCGCATCGTCGTGCGGGAGGCCAACCGCTATCTGTCGGCCCTGGGCATTCTGGAGATCACCAACGGCCGAACGCCCCGGGTGTCCATTCCCGATGAGAAGGTCGTGGGCATGCTGCTCGAACACGTGGTGCACACGCGGCACGTGACGATCCAGCAGGTGCTCGATATCCGCCGGTCGCTCGAGGTTCGGGCCGTGGCGCTCGCGGCCCTGCGACGGACCGATGACGAAGCGCGGCAGATCATGAACCACGCCCAGGCCATGCGCGCCGGCTACGATGATCTGGACATCATGCGCGAGCACGACGTCGCCCTGCACGCGGTCGTCGCCGAGGCCGCGCACAACCCGTTGCTGACGATCCTGATAAAGTCGTTCGCGCCGCTGCTGCGGCAGATGTGGCCGGTCGGATGGAAGGCCCGCGTCGAGGAGGGCGAGCGCGATTCGATGTTGCGATGCCACGAGGCGATCGCCCAGGCGATCGTCGACCAGGACCCGTCCGCGGCCCGTCACGCAATGTCGGCGCACTTCGACGACACCGTGCGCGTGTTGATGAATGCGGGTGTCACCTGACCTTAGTTGAGATAATCCAAAACCTTTGATATAGGTTTCCCCAACAACACGTTGCTGGGGACGGAAACATGCACCTCGACGCGCCTGGCCTGTCGGTGGGCCGCTCATGAGCGACAGCGTCAATCCCAACGGCGTCGTCCAGAGCGTGGTCATCGTCGGCGGCGGGACGGCCGGCTGGATGGCCGCCGCGGCGCTGTCGAAGATTCTCGGCCCGCAGGGGGTGACCATCACGCTGGTCGAGTCCGAAGAGATCGGAACGGTCGGTGTCGGCGAAGCCACCATCCCGCAACTCCTGAACTTCAACGCCCTTCTGGAACTGGACGAGGACGACTTCGTCCGCGCGACCGAGGCGACCTACAAACTGGGCATCGAGTTCGTCGATTGGCGCGCGCTTGGCGACCGCTATTTCCATCCCTTCGGCTCCTATGGCCAGGCCATGCTGGGCGTGGACTTCCAGCACCTGTGGCTCAAGGGAGGCCTGCTGGGCCAGACCGCGCCGCTGGACGATTACGCCCTGGCCGCCGTGGCCGCGCGACAGGGGCGGTTTCTGAGGCCCCAGCCGCAGATGCCGCGCTCGCCGCTCTCCAAGCTCTCCTACGCCTTCCATTTCGACGCGGCGCTCTATGCGCGCTATCTGCGGCTCTATGCCGAGCGGCGCGGCGTGGCGCGGGTCGAGGGGCGGGTCGTCCAGGTCGCCCGGACGGAAACGGGCCTGGTGGAGGCCGTGGTCCTGGCCGATGGCCGCCGCGTCGCCGGCGACCTCTTTATCGACTGCACCGGCTTCCAGGGCCTGCTGATCGGCGGGGCGATGGGCTCGGCCTATGTGGACTGGACGCCCTGGCTGCCTTGCGACCGCGCCGTGGCCCAGCCGTCGGCGAGCGTGGGCCCTCCGACGCCCTACACCCGGTCCACGGCCCTGGCGGCCGGATGGCGCTGGCGCATTCCGCTGCAGCACCGCGTCGGCAACGGTTATGTCTATTCGAGCGCGCATCTTTCCGACGACGAGGCCGCCGCGGTCCTGACCGCTGGCCTCGACGGCGAGGCGCTGGCCGAGCCGCGCCTGCTGCGCTTCACCGCCGGCCACCGCGCCCAGCCCTGGATCGGCAATGTCGTGTCCCTGGGCCTGGCGAGCGGATTCCTCGAACCCCTGGAATCGACCAGCATCCACATGGTGCAGACCGGGATCGCCCGGTTGATGACCCTCTTTCCCAGCGCCCGTTTCGAGGCCGCCGAGATCGCCGAGTACAATCGCCAGACGGTCCGCGAGTACGAGACGGTGCGCGACTTCCTGGTGCTGCACTACAAGCTCACCGAACGCGACGACACCCCGTTCTGGCGCGCCTGCGCGGCCCTGGCGCCGCCGGAGGGCCTGGCGCGCAAGCTGGAGCTTTTCCGGACCAACGGCCGGATCGTCCGCGAGGCCGATGAGCTCTTCACCGAGACCAGCTGGCTGGCGGTGATGGTTGGCCAGGGCTGCCAGGCCCGCGGCTATCACCCCGTCGTCGACAGGCTGAGCACCGAGGAAACGCTGCGACGCCTGGCCGATGTTCGCGACGTCAATCTGCGCGCCGCCTCGCTGATGCCCGACCACCTTGAGTTCCTCAAAGGGCGGCGTTCGCCCCAGGCGGCCTTCGCATGAGACGCGTCCTGACCCTCGCGGCCAGCCTGGTGCTCGCCGCGACCCCGCTCGCCGAGATCGTGCGCGCCGAGACCAAGGCCGCAGGCCCGCCCGCCGCCCAGGGCCAAGGCCAGGGCCGGGCCGAGGTCTCGGCGATCCTCTACGGGGCGTCCTACTACAGCGAATATCTGCCCGCCGAACTGGGCCCCGACCGCGTCGCCGTCGACGCGCGGCTGATGCGCGAGGCGGGCGTCAATGTCGTGCGGATGGGCGAGTCGAGTTGGGGTCTGATGGAGCCCGCCGACGGACGCTTCGACTTCGCGTGGCTGGATCGCGCCATCGCCACGTTCCAGGCGGCCGGGATCAGGGTGGTGCTGGGCACGCCGACCTATTCGATGCCCGCCTGGATGGCCAAGGCCCATCCCGAACTCCTGGCGCGGCCGCTCGGCGGCGCCCCGGTCGGCTACGGCATGCGCCAGAACATGAACTACGACGACCCGCTCTTTCGCCGCTACGCCGGGCGGATGATCACGGCGATGGTCGCCCACTATCGTGACAATCCCGCGGTGATCGGCTGGCAGCTCGACAACGAGACGGGCCCTTACGGCGCGGCCAACGACGACGTCTTCGCCGCCTTCGTCGAGCACCTGAAGGCCAGGTTCGGATCGCCCCAGGCCCTGAACACCGCCTGGACGCTCAACTATTGGGGCCAGTCGATCCAGGACTGGTCGGACATGCCCCGGCCCGACTTCACGGTCAGCCCCAGCTACAAGCTCGAATGGGCGAGATTCCAGCAGCGGCGGGTCACCGCCTACCTGGCCTGGCAATCGGCGACGGTGCGAGGCCTCAAGCGGCCCGACCAGTTCGTGCTGCACGATTTCGCCAGCGCCATGCGCACCGATGTCGATGAATTCGCCGTCGCGCCCGCCCTGGATGTGGCGGGGATCAACGTCTACCACGCCGTCCAGGACGGCATGGACGGGGCCTGGCAGGCGATGCAGGGCGACTACGCCCGCTCGCTCAAGCGCCAGAACTATTTCGTCACCGAGACCAGCGCCCAGACCATCGGCTGGAACGCGCAAGGCCAGGCGCCGCCCTTCGACGGCCAACTTCGCCTGGACGCCTACGCCGACATCGCCAGCGGCGCCAACATGATCCTCTACTGGCATTGGGCGTCCTTGCCCGCCGGGCTGGAGACCTACTGGAAGGGCGTGCTGGGCCACGACTATCTGCCGGGCCGGGCCTATGCCGAGGTCAGCCGCACCGGCGGCGAACTGCGACGCCTGGCCGGATCCGTCGTCAATCTCGACGTCCCGGCCAAGGTTGCGATCCTCTACAGCCCCGATTCCAACAACGCCCTCAACTTCATGCCCTATCGCAAGGAGGACGAGAGCGGCTGGCGGCCCGAGCAGACCGTGGGCTACGCCAGCACGCTGCGTCAGTTGCATCGGGCCCTCTACCAAGCCGACGTCTCGGTCGACTTCCTGCCCGCCACCGCCACGGCGCGGGATCTGGCCCGCTACAAGCTTGTCGTCGTTCCCAGCCTCTATGTCGCCGACGACGCCCTGCTGGCCCGCATCGACGGCTATGTGCGAGACGGCGGTCACGTCCTGGCCACGTTCAAGAGCGGGTTCGCCAACCCCGACAACGCCGTGCGCGCCACCCTCGCGCCCGGCCCGCTGGCCAGGGTGGGGGGCTTTACCTACCAGGAGTTCTCGAGCCTGAAGACGCCGGTCGCCCTCAAGGGCGACCCTTTCGCCGTCGGCGCCGCCAACCAGGTGAGCGACTGGGCCGAATTCCTCGAGTTGAAGGGCGCGCGCGCCCTGGCCCGGTACGACGACCCGCACCTGGCGGCCTGGCCGGCGATCACCCGGAACGCCTATGGCCGCGGGACCTTCACCTATGAAGCCACCGCGCTCTCCGATCCCCTGCAATATGCGGTGATGCGCGACGTGCTCGCCGCCAGCGGCCTGGCCGCCGATCTCCCGGCCTCGCCGGGCCGGGTGCGGACCCGCACGGCGGTCGACCGTGACGGGCGCACCCTGCGCTTCGTGATGAACTTCTCGTCGACCGCCGCGACCGTCGCCTACCGCCATGGGGCGGGGCAGGACCTGCTGACCGGTCGCCAGATCGCGTCCGGCGAGGCGCTCACCACGCCGCCGTGGGGGCTCTACATCATCCGCGAGACAGCCGGGCGTTGAGCGCGCCCGGCCTGTCCGCAACCGCGACCTGCAAAAGCCGGGAAACGACGTCCGTCACACCCGAATTTTCAGGTTCGAGCGTCTTTTCTGGTAGCGCTATCATATAGGTTGCCATAAGCTTTGATAATCGACCCTGTATCCAAGGATATAGGTTTGCCACGCCGGCCTCTCGAAGGCCAAAAGAGCGGGAGGGGACTAAGGAAATGAGCAACCACGTTACTGAGGTGCGGCGTTCGTCGCGCGCGTCGCTGCTGCTGGGCGCTTCGGCCGCCTGTCTGCTCATCGGGCAGGCGGGGGCGGCCCACGCCCAGGACGCCGCGGCCGGCCCGGCCCCGACGCCCGACGCCGACACCGTCGAGGAGGTGGTGGTCACCGGCTATCGCGCCTCGCTGGCCAGCGCCCAGTCGATCAAGCGCAACGCCGCCACCATCGTCGACGCGGTGACCAGCGCCGACATCGGGGCCTTGCCGGACCGCTCGGTGGTGGAGTCGCTGCAGCGCATTCCCGGCGTCAGCATCAGCAAGTTCGAGGGCGGCAACGACCCGGCCCACTTCTCGGCCGAAGGCACGACCATCCAGATCCGCGGGCTCAGCCAGGTGGCGACCCTGGTCAATGGACGCGACACCTTCACGGCGGGCTTTGGACGCACGATCAATCTCGCCGACTTCCCCTCCGAACTGCTGCGGTCGATCGAAGTCTACAAGCAGCCCACGGCCGACATGATCGAAGGCGGGCTGGGCGGCACGGTCAACCTCAACACCCTGCGCCCGCTCGATCGGCGCGGCTTCCACGCCGCCTTCGACTTGGAGGCCAACTACAGCGACTTCCGCAAGAAGTGGACGCCGGTCGGTTCGATCCTGCTCAGCAACACCTGGGAGACCAATCTCGGCACCTTCGGGGTGCTGGCCGACTACTCCTATTCCGAGCTGAAGGTCCGCTCGGACGCCATGCAGGTCACCAACTTCCAGACCCGCGACGGCCAGACGGTCAACGGCGTGGCGCGCAACCGCCTGCCGGGCAAGTCCGTGGCCTATGCGCCGATCGGCGCGAGCTTCCGCACCCAGGACACCGACCGCAAGCGCAATGGTGCGGCGCTGGCCGTCCAGTGGGAGAGCCCCGACAAGACCATGCAATTGACCGGGCAGTTCCTGCGCACCCAGGCGACGCGCAGCTGGACCGAGCACACCTTCGAGACTGAGTCCGGCCTGTCGGAATACAACACCTACCCGCTGGGCTGCGCGCCCGACGTCGGCGGCGCGCCGGTCTGCTCGCCCGGCTTCGCCGACTACCAGTACGGCGCTGACAACGTCTTCGAGAAGGGCTACATCACCTATCCGGGCACCGGCTGGCGCACCGCCACGTCGGGACAGGCCAATTCGCCCACCCCGACCGGCGGCATGCAGATGAACCTGTCGCGCCGTGACCGCTACGAGCGGGCGGTGACCAACGACTACGCGGTCAACTACCGCTGGACGCCGACGCCGCGCCTGACGGTGGATATCGATGGGCAATATGTGCGCTCGTCCACGCGCGACTTCGACTTCACCTCCTACACCGACACCTTCGCCGACGAGGAACTGGACCTGACGGGCGGTCTGCCGCGCGCGGTCATGCACAAGCCCAACGTCAACGCCTCGCCCAACGCCCGCATCGCCGGCCAGACCGACGCGCAGTATTTCGCCGATCCGGCCAACTACTTCTGGCGCGCGGCCATGGATCACCTGGACGAGAGCCGCGGCCACGAGTGGGCGTTCCGGGGCGATGTGACCTATGACCTGGAGGACGAAATTCCGTTCCTCGACAAGATCCGGGTGGGCGTGCGGCGGTCCGACCGCGAGCAGGAGGTTCGCTACACCAGCTACAACTGGGGCTATGTCAGCGAGATCTGGAACGGCTCGGGGGACGCGGTCTATCTGAACCAGGCCGGCCAGAGCGGCGCCGAGCTCTTCAAGTTCGGCGACTTCTTCCAGGGCAAGACGCCGGGGCCGCAGGGCTGGTACTACGCCGGCCAGCAACTGGACGGCTACAAACAGGCCTCGCAGTTCTTCCAGAACATCCAGCAGGTCTGGATCAACAACAACGGCGGCTTCGGCGGCGGCTGGACGCCTCTGGCCCAGCGGGCCGGGGTCGTGGCGGGAACCTCGTACCTTCCGGGCGAGATCGACACCTCCGGCGAAAAGACGACCGCAGCCTATGTCATGCTGGACTTCGGCTCCAAGGAGCCGGTGCTTAACGGCATGAGCATCCGGGGCAATGTCGGATTGCGCTATGTCGACACCCGCGACTCGGCGGTCGGCTCGATCCAGTATCCGTCGGCGGCGGCGTTGGCCGGCGGCTACGGCACCATCTGCAACCCGGCCGGGGCGCTGCCGGCGATCTGCTCGCGCGGCCAGCCCTATTTCAACAACCTGGTCACCTTCAGCAACGCCGCCTCGACGCCCTCGACGGTGGTCAACACGTACGAACACTGGCTGCCGAGTTTCAACCTGATCGTCGGCGTCACCGACGACTTCCAGTTGCGGTTCTCGGCCGCCGAGCAGATCCAGCGGCCCGACTTCGGCTTCCTGCGCAACTATGTGTCCCTGGCGGCCGGGACGGGCGAACTGCCGGTGACGGCGGCGGCCGGCAATCCGTATCTGAAGCCGGCGGTGTCCAAGCAGTTCGACATCGGCGCCGAATGGTACTTCTCGCAGGTCGGCTCGCTGACCGTGAACGCCTTCCACAAGAACGTTCACGACTTCTTCTACCAGAGCCAGGTCAACCGCGACTTCACCAACAACGGCGTCACCGAGACGGCCTATCTGACCGCCCCGGCCAACTATGACGGCGTGGGCAAGATCAAGGGCGTGGAGGTCGGCTACCAGCAGACCTTCGACTTCCTGCCGGCCCCGTTCGACGGCCTTGGGGCCAGCGCCACCTACGCCTACGTCAAGAGCAAGGGCCTGCCCAACTCGATGCTGTCCAACGTTTCCGACGCGCCGGCGGCTTCGCCGTCGACGGGCCGCGGGACCTTGCCGTTCGAAGGCCTGTCCAAGCACAACGTCAACCTGACCGGCTTCTACGAGAAGGGGCCGATCTCGGCCCGCATCGCCTACAACTACCGCTCCAAGTTCCTCGAGACGGCGGTGGACCAGCTCTACCCCTACTTTCCGGTCTATCAGAAGGGCACCGCCCAACTGGACGCCTCGCTGTTCTACAGCCTGAACAAGCAGCTGAAGCTGGGCGTGCAGGGCGTGAATCTGACCAACACCAAGACCCAGACCCGTCAGCAGTTCACCTCGTCGGGACTGATCGGGCCGGCCTCCTACTTCATCACCGACCGCCGCTTCGCCCTGATCCTGCGCGGCAGCTTCTAGCGTTCCTTCCTTCCCCCCTGGCCCTTCCCGGACATTTCGGGAGGGGCCATTTTTTCTTCAAGGCGACTGTGATGCGAATTACGCGCGTGACCACCCGCATCGTGAACGCGGAGATGCGCAACTGGGTCTTCGTGCGCGTGGAGACCGACCAGCCTGGCCTCTATGGTTGGGGCGAAGCGACGCTGGAGTGGAAGACCCGGGCGGTGGACGGCGCCGTCCAGGACCTGGAGCCGCTGGTGATCGGGCGCGATCCGCGCGACATCGAGCAACTGGTGCGGATCATGGTCAAGCACAGCTTCTGGCGGCTGGGCGCGATCGGCATGAGCGCCGTCTCGGGGATCGAGCTGGCGCTGTGGGACATCTTCGGCAAGTCGCTGGGCGTGCCGGTCTGGCGACTGCTGGGCGGCAAGGTCCGCGACAAGGTCAAGGTCTACACCCACCTGGGCCTGGGCGACATGAAGGCGGTCTACGAGACCGACACGGTCGAGCCGCTCGTGGAGCGCGCGCAGGAGATCGTCGAGCGCGGCTACCACGCGCTGAAGGCGGTGTTCATTCCCTACACCCACTACACGCCCTCGATCCGCGACATCGATCGCGTCGCCGGCATGATGGACGCCCTGCGCTCCGCGGTCGGTCCCGACATCGACATCATGGTCGATTTTCACGGGCGGCCGGCCAGCGCTTCGGCGGCCCTGGCCTATATTCAGGCGCTGGAGCCGGGGCGGCCGATGTTCGTCGAGGAGGTGTTGCCGCCCGGCGAGAACGCCGCCCTGGCCCAACTGGCGGGCAAGACCAGCGTGCCGATCGCGACCGGCGAACGCCTGGTGGACCGTCGCGAGTTCGACGAACTCCTGCGCCTGCGCGCGGTCGACGTCCTCCAGCCCGACATCTGCCATTGCGGCGGCCTGCTGGAAGCCAAGAAGATCGCCGCCATGGCCGAGGCCGCCTCGGCCGGGGTGGCGCCGCACAATCCCATGGGACCGATCGCCGGCGCCGCGGCGCTGCACTTCGCCGTCTCGACCCCCAACCATGTCATCCAGGAGGAAATGGTCGGCGCGGTGCCCTGGTTCGAAGAGGTGGTGCAAGGACCGATCCGAAACATCGACGGCTTCTGGCAGGTTCCGGAGACGCCGGGCCTGGGCATCGAGATCGACGAGAAGGCCTGCGCGGCCCACCCGTTCAAGCCCGAGGTCCAGCATGCGTCCAACGCCGTGCTGGCCGACGGCACCGTGGTCGACTGGTAGATGCGCCTGGCGGGAAAGACGGCGATCGTCACCGGCGGCGGCCGAGGCATCGGCGAGGCGGTTTGCCGGGCCTTCGTGCGCGAAGGCGCCAAGGTGGTGATCGGCGATCTCGACGCCGCCGCCGGACGGGCGGTGGCCGACAGCCTGGGCGAGGACAACGCGCTCGCCATCGAGACGGACGTGACGGACCGGCCGGCGGTCGAGGCGCTGGCGCGGGCGGCCATCGACCGTTTCGGGAGCCTGGATGTCCTCGTCGCCAATGCGGGGATCAATGTCTTCACCCCGCCGCTGGAAACCACGCAGGAGGACTGGCGCCGCTGCCTTTCCGTCGATCTCGACGGCGTCTGGAACAGCGCCCGGGCCGCGCTGCCGCACATGCTGGCCAGGGGAGGGGGCTCGATCATCGCCCTGGGATCGGTCCACGGCTTCTCGATCATCCCCGGCTGCTTTCCCTATCCGGTCGCCAAGCACGCGGTCGTGGGCCTGGTGAGGGCGCTGGGGCTGGAATATGCGCGGCAGGGGGTGCGGGTGAACGCCATCGCGCCCGGCTATATCGACACCCAGCTGGCCCGCGATCATTGGGCGACCTTTCCCGACCCCGAAGCCGAGCGGCTCAAGGCCTATGCCCTGCACCCGCCGGGCCGGATCGGACGGCCCGAGGAAGTGGCGATGACCGCCGTGTTCCTGGCCTCCGACGAGGCCCCGTTCATCAACGCCGCGACCATCGTCATCGATGGCGGTCGCTCGGTCCTCTATCACGAGTGAGGCGGGGCCAGGCGCGCGAGCGCCGCCCCTCTCAGCCCTCAGCCCTCAGCCCTCAGGAGCGCGTCGATGACGACGAGGTTTGTCCAGGTCCTGGACGCCAGCGGCGAGCGCGCCCTGGCCATGTTGGCGGACGCCGCGCCGGCCAGGCGCGTGCGCGCCGCCGATACGCTGCGTGACCTGGCCTTGCGCGCAATCGCCGCCCGATCTAGCCTCGCCGACGCCGCCCTGGCAGCGCCGCTCGGCGAAGAGCTCGACATCGCCGCGGCCCTTCAGGAGGGACGTGTCCTGGCCCCGATCGACCATCCTGACCCGGCCCATCTTCTGCTGTCGGGGACGGGCCTGACCCATCTGGGGTCCGCCGCCAGCCGCGACGCCATGCACGCGGCGGCCAAGTCGGGCCAGGGCCTGACCGATTCCATGCGCATGTTCCTGGCCGGCGTGGAGGGCGGCAAGCCGGCCGATGGCGGCCCGGGCGCTCAACCCGAATGGTTCTACAAGGGCGACGGCACGCAACTGGTCGCGCCGGGCGCGCCGCTCACGTCTCCGAACTTCGCCAAGGATGGGGGCGAGGAGGCGGAGATCGCCGGGGTGTACGTCATCGGGCCGGACGGAACGCCCTGGCGCCTGGGATTTTGCCTGGCCAACGAGTTTTCCGACCATGTCACCGAGAGCGGCAACTATCTTTGGCTGGCCCATTCCAAGCTCCGCCCGGCCGCGCTTGGACCCGAACTTCTCGCTGGCGACCTGCCGGGCGAGGTCCGCGGGAGGAGCCGCATCGTCCGCGACGGACGCTGTGTCTGGGAAGCGCCGTTCGTGTCGGGCGAGGGGGCCATGGCCCATTCCATCGCCAACCTGGAGGCGCACCATTTCAAATATCCGCTATTCCGGCGTCCCGGCGACCTACACGTGCACTTCTTCGGCGCCGCGGCGCTTTCGTTCACCGACGGCTTCGAGACGGTGCCCGGCGACACGTTTGAAATCAGCGCCGAGCCCTTCTCGTATCCGCTGCGCAATGGACTGATCCAAGCGCCGAGAACGTCGGTGGCCGTCCAGGCGCTTTGACGCCGTGGCGTCGGCCGTTGAAATCGGGCGATGATGGCGGAGTTTCGCCCGGCGGCGCGGCGTATCGCGCGCCCGCTTGGAGAGGGTCCCGCCGTGGCCAAGTCCCGCTACGAAGCCCTGCACGACCACTTCGCGAACACCGGCCCGGCAAGGCGGGCACGCGTTACGATCGCTTGACCGCCATGACCTGGAGAGCCTTGGCCGTGAAGGCGACGCCCGGTGAACGGGTGGTGAAGGATATCCGGCGGGCGACGCGCCGGCATTTCTCGGCGGAAGACAAGATTCGGATGGTGCTGGATGGACTGCGCGGGGAGGACAGCATCGCTGAGCTTTGCCGCAAAGAGAGCATAGCCCAGAGCCTGTACTACGTGTGGTCCAAAGAGTTCATGGAGGCGGGCAAGCGCCGCCCGCCGCCCCACCCGAACCTCAGTGGTCGCGGGCATCTCTATTCGGCAGGAGGCGGGACATTTCTGTTCGGCCTGGACAATTCATGCAGGTGGGAGAATATTTATCGAGTCAACTTCTTATTCCAAGCCGGTCCGCTAGGTCTGCGCTGACTTAAGCCCAGAGCTTTTGACCATTGCAGCCAGGAGAAGTCCGCTTCGGCTAAGGGAAACCCGCGGCGACTGCCCAGTCTTCCATGAGCAGCTTACGCTTTTCGAATAGATCGCCGCGCCGGTAAGCGGCCTCGACCTTGTTCCCGATCGTGTGGGCGAGGGCCATCTCGACAATCTCGCTTCGATACTCAGTGGTCTCGGCGGCCCAATCGCGGAAGGTGCTGCGAAAGCCATGGGCGGTGAGGTCTTCGCGCTTCATTCGCTTCAGCACAGCCAGCATCGCCATGTTGCTCAGCTTCTTGCCAAACAGCGTGCCCCAGAAGAGGTGGCCAACGGGTGGTATATCGTCTGGAATGGGCTGCCTTTTGGATTCGAGAACGCGCCGGATCACGGCGGCGTAGTCCGCCTTCCGCCCTTCAAGGATCTCTATCAAGGGCGCCGTGAGTGGAACGCGGTGTTCCTTGCGTCCCTTCATTCGGTCGGCCGGGATAATCCAGACGCGGCCGGCGAGATCAATCTCGTTCCATTCGGCGCCGATGACCTCTCCGGTGCGGGCGGCCGTGAGGATCGTGAACTCAAGAGCCCGCGCCCCGGCGCCGGGTTGGTCCTTCAGCGCGGCCATGAATGCGCTCAACTCGGCGTAGGGCAGGGCGGCGTGATGCTCGACCTTATGGACGCGCGACTTCGCCGGCAGCAGCTTTTCAAGGTGCCCCTTCCAGCGCGCCGGGTTCTCGCCTTCGCGCAGCCCTCTGGCGGTCGCCCAATCGAGCACCGCCTCAACGCGCCCTCGCACGCGGCTGGCGGTTTCGGGCTTGGTGGACCAGATCGGCTCCAGGACGGCCAGCACCAGCCCGGTGTCGATGTCCGAGACGCCGCGACTTCCGAATATCGGATCGGCGTAGGTCGTCAGGATGCTCTCCCATTGCTGGGCGTGCTTCTCGTTGCGCCAACCGGCCTTGTTCGCGCGGATATAGGCGGACGCCGCCTGCTTGAACGTGAAGCCCTTGGCGGCTTCCAACGTGGAGCGTGTGCGAGCCAGTTGACGTTGCTCGATCGGGTCGATGCCGTCGAACTTCAGACGGCGGGCGTCGCGCGCCATCGCGCGCGCTTCCGACAAGCTGATCGTATGGGCCGGACCTAGCCCCATCTCGCGGGCGCGGCCCTGGAGCATGTAGCGATAGACCCAGGACTTACCGCCGCCCTTCTGGACCATCAGATAGAGGCCGCCACCGTCCGGGTGCATTCCCGGCCGTGTCGTCCTTTTGACCTGCAGCGCCGTCAGGCGTTCCTAAAGTCGGGCCATTTTGTCCCACACTTCGTCCCACAAATGAGACTCGGAGCGTGTTGGATCGCGTGAGACGTGTCGAAACACGTTTTCGCGATTATCCCTTATGGTTCAGGGATTTGTGGGACGCCCGGTGGCGTTCTGGCACTGATTGGGATGGGGTGGTGGCGGAGAGGGTGGGATTCGAACCCACGGTGCCCTTCCAGGCACGCCGCATTTCGAGTGCGGTACATTCGACCACTCTGCCACCTCTCCAGGCCGCCGTTCCGAGCGGTTTTTGGAACCGCCCGAGGTCGAGGGCGCGATACCTAGCGGCGTCGCCGCTGGGACGCAAGCCCTTCTTCCCAGCTTTTTTCCGCCTGGAGCATGACAGCCGAAAGTGGTTGCCGGTTTCGGCGGCCACCATGCTCCAAACTCTTGAAAGAGAGCCTGTTTATCCGTTTCGGATGGGACATCCGAAGCGGACAGGCTCTCGGCCTTTCGGTCGCGGAATCATCTGAGTGCAGCGGAAAACGGCGATGGTTTTTCCGTCGCTTCGCCGCGGGTCCGTCGCGAAACGAAAGCCTAGAGCTTGGAGATATCCACCGGCGGGAAGCGCGGGCCGCTTTCCGGTTCGGACGGCAGCTTGCCCGAGCGGATGGCGACGCGCAGGGCGGCCGAGGCCAGCACCGGGTCGGGCAGGATGGCGTCGGCGGCGGTGCGCAAGGCGATGAAGTCGAGCCGGTCGATCTTGTCGTTCAGCTGGATGTTGGCGGCCTTTTCCTCGGCCACGGTCGACTCGCGGACCTCGCCGGTGCAGACGCCGGGCAGTATGCGGGTCCGCGGCGGCAGCTTGAGGAACCTGCGGGCGTCGTCCCAGGCCTTGCCGGCGTCGGCGCCGGGGATGTCGCAGCGGCCGGCGCCCTCGGCGGGGGCCAGCATCAGGTCGCCGGTGAACAGCACGTCGCCCATCAGATAGGCGACCGCGCCAGGCAGACGGCCGGTCAGGGCGATGGGAGTGAACTCCACGCCGCCCATCGGGAAGCTGTCGCCGTCCTGGGCCAGCTTGTCGAAGTCCCAGCCGTCCAGGTCGACCATGGTCTCGCCGAACTTGGGAGCCAGGCGCTTGAGGCTGTCGACGACCTTGGCGCCGATGCAGATCGACGCGCCGGTTTCGTATTTCAGATGACCGGCGGCCGACAGGTGGCCGGCGTGAAGGCCGGTCTCCAGGATCCAGGTCGGGCCCAGGTCGCGGGCGCGGATTTCGGCGATGATCCGGTTGATGAAGCTGGCGTCCACCGCCTCGGTGACGGGATCGAAGTCCAGGACCGGATCGACAATGGCGCAGAGATAGGTGGCGGGATCGACGATCAGATAGGTCACCGTCCCCGTCGCGGGATGGTGGTATGCGATGATTTCCGGCTGCATCAATCTGCCTCAGACGCCCGAGGCCGGCACCATGGCGGCCAAGCCGTTAAACATCCGCGAACGGCGATACGGCTTTCGACGGTTTCTAGGCTGTTCGGCGCCTGCCCGTTCAGCGCCTGTCGGCGGCGGCGCAGGGATGGCTTCCGTCGCGCATGCCCTCGACCCACAGCGGCTCGACATAACGGCCGCCATCGCGGAAGCCGGGCGCGCAGCCGTCCGGGGTGTCGGAGCCGCTCCGGCGGTTGCCGGTCATGATCGACAGGGCGACCGACTGGCTCTCGCCGCCGCGCGTGCGACCATATCCCGGGCCGTAGCCATAGCCGCCGCCGTACCCGTAACCGGGACCATAACCGCCGCCATAGTAGGGGTCGTACCAACCGCCGCCATGCTTGCCGAAGTCGGTCTTGGAGACGGCGACCCCGACCGTGGTGTTCTCGCCGACCGGGAACAGGCCCGAGGCGTAGACGCTGCGATAGCCGCCGGTGCCGACGGATACGCCCATCTCGCCATGAACCTTGCGCTTGCCGTTCTCGTCGCGGTCGGCGGGCAGCAGGCCGCGCGGGCCGTCGTCGACCTCGGGGCCGGGATTGGCGGCGATGAAGGCGGCGATCTGTTCCTGGGTGGTCAGCTGCCTGACCGGCGCCGGCGCCGCCGGAGCGGCCGGAGCCGTGGCGGTCAGGGCCTGGGCCGAGGGCTTGGCCTGGGCGGTGGCGATGACCTCGTCGTCCTCGCTCGCGAAAGCAGGGCCAGCGAGAACGGCGGCGCTCATGCTCGCGGCGGTCAGGGCGATAATCGCGAGATGATGCCGCATGGGACGCTCCAACATGACCCGGCCGATAAACTGGACCGCCCAAGAACTAGACCGGTAAGCCAGCGCAATTAGGGCGCTTTTGTTGCCAGGGCGCAAGTTTAACCCGCCTTGTGAATATGGGCCGGGTTCAGAGCGTTTCCAGTCCCGCCTCCAGCGCCGCCATGTCAGGGGGCAGGGGCGTCTCGAAGCGCAGGGCCTGACCGGTCACGGGATGGACGAAGCCCAGCACCGCCGCGTGCAGGGCCTGGCGCTTGAGGCCCGCCGCCGCGACCTGCTCGCGGACCGGCCCCGCCGCCTGGCTGGCGCCATAGACGGGATCGCCCAGGCAAGGAGAACCCTTGCTGGCCATGTGGACGCGGATCTGATGAGTGCGGCCGGTTTCCAGGCGGCACGCTACGCGGGCGGCCAGCGGTTTGTCTTGTGGCCCGAACGCGGCCTCCACCCGGTAGTGGGTGATCGCCTGACGGCCGCCGGACTTCAGCACGGCCATCTTCTTGCGGTCGCCGAGCGAGCGGCCCAGCAGGGTGTCGATCGTGCCGTGGACCGGCGACGGCGCGCCGCGCGTCAGGGCGACATAGAGCCGGTCGATATCGTGGGTGGCGAACAGCTTCGACAGACCCTGGTGCGCCACGTCGCTCTTGGCGGCGACCATGACGCCGGAGGTGTCCTTGTCGAGGCGGTGGACGATGCCCGGCCGCGCCACGCCGCCGATGCCCGACAGGCTGTCGCCGCAATGGTGCAACAGGGCGTTGACCAGGGTGCCGTCCGGCGTGCCGGGCGCCGGATGCACGGCCATGCCGGCGGCCTTGTCGACCACGATCAGGTGCTCGTCCTCGTAGAGGATGGAGAGCGGAAGGGCCTGCGGCTCAGGATCGGCCGGGGCGGGCGGGGGCACCGACAGCACGTAGGTCCCGGCCCTGGCCTTGCGCGAGGCGTCGGTGATCGGCTGGCCGTCCAGGGAGAGGCGGCCCTCGCCGATCAGGGCCTGCAGGCGGGCGCGCGACAGGTCGGGGAACAGCGGGGCCAGCACCTTGTCCAGGCGCTGGCCGGCCAGGCTGTCGGGAAGGTCGGCGGTCAGCGTCTCGCCGGCGCCCGCTTCGGGAGCATCGGCGTCCAGGGCGTCGTCATCCAGCTGGTCTTCGACTCTATCCACCGGGGTTTCATCGCTCCGTCACACGCTCGTCGCGTAGCCGACATGGCCCATGCCTACGGCCCAAGTCTAGTATGGCGCCGAGGGGATAATCGATGCACGCTTTCCGCACCACCACGCTGTTGACCGCCAGCCTCCTGGCCCTGGCCATCGCCGCTCCGGCCATGGCCGCCGATGAGGCGCTGGCGCCGGCCAACAACGATCAGGCCACCCAGCTGGGCGAACTGGTCATCACCGCCCAGAAGCGCGCCCAGGATCCGGTGGAGGTGCCGATCGCGGTCACCGCCTATTCAGGCAAGTTCCTGGAAGCCATCGGCGTCAAGTCGTTCGAGGAGCTGTCGGCCTTCACCCCCGGCTTCCTGGTTCAGAACCAGTCGAACAACAACTCCGGCTTCGTGATGCGCGGCATCACCTCCGACTCCGGCTCGTCCGCCGACGAGGCGCGGGTGTCGATCTATCAGGACGGCGTGTCGATCTCGCGCTCGCGCGGCTCGTATGTCGAGCTGTTCGACATGGAGCGTGTCGAGGTCGCCAAGGGCCCGCAGTCGACCCTGTTCGGCCGCGGCGCCCTGATCGGGGCGGTGAACCTGGTGCAGAACAAGGCCAACCCGGCCAAGACCGATTGGGCGCTGAAGGCCGAGGGCGGCACCGGCGGCTATTTCACCGGCGACGCCATGGCCAATTTCGCGTTCGGCGACGGCAGCGCGCTGCGCATCGCCGCCCGCACCCGCCAGGTCGACGGCTATGTCGACGACGCGGCCGGCGGCGACCCCTACAACTCGACCGACACCCAGGCGGTGCGCGTCGCCTATCACCTGGAGCCGGGCAATCTGAAACTCGACCTGATCGGCAACTACCAGGTCGACGACACCACCGGCACCTCGTTCAAGAGCCACACCTTCAACCCGACCAACCCGGTCACCGGCGCTGTGCTGGGCGACACCGGCGTGGCCTCCGCCGCGACCCTGTCGCCGGGCGCCGGCTTCGAAGGCGGTAAGCCGCTGGGCCTGGACCGCAAGGTCTACGGCCTGACCGCCCTGGCCGAGTACAAGCTCAGCGACAGCCTGACCCTGTCGTCGATCACCGCCACGCGCGCCTTCCACTCGAACGAAGTGTTCGATCCGGACGGCACGAGCCTGCCGATCCTGACCTTCGCCGAGGACGCCAAGGGCCGTCAGCAGAGCCAGGAACTGCGCCTGCGCTATGACGACGGCGGCCGTTTCTCGGGCTTCGTCGGCGGCAACTACTTCCATGAGACCGGCTCGTGGCGGATTCCTGGACAGTATGACGAGCGTCTGGTGCTCGCGCTGCTGGCCGGGAACACGCCCCTGGGCATCAGCCGTCCGAACCCGCAGCCTCTGGCCGTGCTGACCAACCCGGCCTATCTGGCGCAGGTGCTGCAGCTGGGCTTTGGCATTCCGGCCGCCATCGCGCCGGGGATCGTCTCGAACCTGAAGCCGATCCACCGCGAGACCTTCGCCAACTACAGCGAGAACACCGCCTACGACGTCTATGCCGACGGCACGTTCAAGCTGACCGACAAGTTCGAGATCACGGCCGGCATCCGCTACACCAGCGAAGACCGCGAGGCCGCCTACACCTCGAGCGTCGACAACGGCCGTTCGATCCTGGGCATCCTGCTGGCCGCCCCGACCCCGACCAACCTGTTCCTGGCCGCCCAGCCGAACGCGGTGAACAATCCGGCCCTGCCGATGGTCGGCCTGATCACCCAGCCGACGGCGAACAACGGCGACCGATTCAGCAAGAAGATCGACGACAGCGGCCTGACCTGGCGCCTGGTCGGTCGCTATGCGGCTTCGGACGACCTGAGCTTCTACGCCTCCTACGCCCGCGGCCGTCGCCCGGACGTGATCTCGACCAGCGCCCCCGCCACGCCCCTGGGTCCGGCCCGCTTCAACGTGGTCGACGCCGAAGAGGTCAACAGCGTCGAGGGCGGCGCCAAGGCCAAGCTGGCCGGCGGCCGTGTGTTCCTGTCGGGCGCGGTGTTCCACTATGACTACGACAACTTCGCCACCAGCTTCCGCCAGGGCGCGCAGGTCGTGACCCTGAACGCCGGCAAGGCCAAAGCCTACGGCTTCGAGGGCGAGGCCCGCGTCCAGGCCGACGACTACTGGACCCTGTTCGCGACCTACGGCTACAACCACGCCCGCCTGAAGACCGGCCTGCGCGAGGGCAACCACTTCCGCCTGTCGCCGGACAGCACCTTCTCGGTGGGCGCGGCGTTCAGCCACGAGGCCTTGGGCGGCAAGCTGACCTTCACCCCGACCTACACCTGGCGCTCGAAGATGTTCTTCGACGACGACAACGACCGCTCGGACCTGCAGTCGGCGGGCCTGTTCCCCGACACCAAGGTCGACGAGTACCAGAACGCCTACGGCCTGTTGAACGTTCGCGTCGGCTTCGGCGCCGCCGACGACCGCTGGAAGGTCGAGGCCTTTGTCGAGAACCTCACCGACCAGAAGTACCTGAAGGACGCCGGCAACACCGGCGACAGCTTCGGCATCCCGACCTTCATCGCCGGCAAGCCGCGCTTCATGGGTGTTGGCGTCACGTTCCGTCACTAACCTTACCACCGTTTCCCCGGCGAAAGCCGGGGCCCAGATGGAGGAGTGCTGGGGCAGGTTCCAAGAGCTCAACGCTCTTCCAATGAGCCCAAACACCTTGGGATCTGGGTCCCGGCTTTCGCCGGGAAGATCGGATTTTAGGGGGAGCTCGACAGCTCCCCGTTTTCCATTGTTTCGTACGCTGACCGGAGGGCCGTTCCATGCAGATCGATCGTCGTAAGGTTCTGGGCCTGCTGGGCCTGTCGGGCGCCGCCGCCGGCGAGGCCGCGGCCGCCACCGTCAAGGGCCTGCACGATGGCCCGGTCAGCTTCGACCACGGCGTGGCCTCGGGCGATCCGCTGCAGGACCGCGTGATCCTGTGGACGCGGGTGACCGCGCTGGGCGCCAAGCTGCCGGTCGGCGTGCGCTGGGACGTGGCGAGCGATCCGGCCTTCAAGACCATCGTCCGCCAGGGTCACGCCACCACCGACGCCGGACGCGACCACACGGTCAAGGTCGACGTGACCGGGCTGAAGCCGGGGACCGAGTACCACTACCGCTTCCGCGCCAGCCGCGCTGGCCAGCCGGTCGGCGAGGCGGTGGTCGGCCGCACCCGCACGCTGCCGACCGGCGCGACCAAGGACGTGGTCCTGGCGGTGGCCTCGTGCAGCCTCTATCCGAACGGCTATTTCAACGCCTATGACGCGATCGCCAAGCTGCCGCGCGTCGACGCGGTGCTGCACCTGGGCGACTACATCTACGAGTATGGCGGCGCGCCCGGCGACTACGGCATGAACTCGCCGACCGCCAAGACGCGCATGCCCGACCCGCCGCACGAGATCGTCACCCTGGACGACTACCGGCGTCGTCACCGTATCTACAAGACCGACCCGATGCTGCAGGCGGCCCACGCCCGCGCGCCGTGGATCGTCGTCTGGGACGACCACGAGACCGCCAACGACAGCTGGATCGGCGGGGCCGAGAACCATACCCCCAAGACCGAGGGTGACTGGGCGACCCGCAAGGCCGCCGCCCTGAAGGCCTACTATGAGTGGATGCCGATCCGTGAGCCTTCGGCGGGCGCCTTGCCCGAAGCGGCCTGGCGCGGCTTCCAGTTCGGCGACGTCGTCACCCTGCTGATGACCGAGACGCGTCTGACCGCGCGCAGCCAGCAGCTCGACTACGAGATCGACCTGCCGGTCGTCGACGGCAAGCCCGATGTCGCCGCCTTCGTCGCCAAGTGGAAGGATCCCTCGCGCCGGATGATGGGCCAGGATCAGGAGCGGTGGCTGGCCGGTCAGGTCGGCGCCTCGGTCAACGCCGGCACGGCCTGGCAGGTGCTGGGCAACCAGGTGGTCATGGCCCGCGTCGCCACGCCCAACCTGCAGAAGACGATGGGCGAGGAGAAGTTCGGGGCCCTGGTCGCCCAACTGCCCGACTACGCCAGGAAGCGCGTCGCCCAGTCGGTGGCGATGTCGGCCTACGAGATCCCGTCGAACCTCGACGCCTGGGACGGCTATCCGGCCGATCGCCAGCGGGTCTACGACATCTTCACCGCCGCCCAGGCCCGGCCGATCGTGCTGGCCGGCGACAGCCACATGTTCTGGGCCAACGAGTTGTGGAACGACGGCGGCGACAAGCGGGTGGCCGTCGAATTCGGCGCGACCTCGATCACCTCGCCCGGCTATGGCGACCTGATGCCCGGCGCCCCGATCGGCGAAGCCTTCGTCCAGCGCAACAAGGAAGTCCGCTACAGTCACGCCAGCGCCAAGGGCTTCGTGCTGCTGACCCTGGAACACGGCAAGGCGACGGGCGACCTGGTGGCGGTCTCGACCATCCTGGAGCCGAAATACGAGACCAGCGTGCTCAAGCGCTTCGTCGTGACGCCCGCCGCCGGCGGCGGCGTCGAGGCGCTGAAGGAAGCGTGATGAGCTTCTCCTTCCCCTTTATGGGGAAGGGGGACCACGCAGTGGTGGATGGGGCCGACCCGCAGGGCGCCTGCGCGGCCCCCTCCGTCGGCTCCGCCGACACCTCCCCCATGAAGGGGGAGGAGCAATCACCTACCGCCGTTCCAGCGCCAGGCGCAGGCCGAAGGCCACGAACACGCAGCCGGTCACCCGGTCCAGCCAACGCACCACCACCGGGGCGCGCAGCAGACCGGCGATCGGCACCGTCGCGGCGATCAGGGCGGCGAACCACAGCAGGCCCAGCGCCACGTGGATGCCCGCCAGCAGCAGGCCGAACCGGGCCGGATCGGCGCCGGCCGGGATGAACTGCGGCAGGAACGACACGTAGAAGATCCCGACCTTGGGGTTGAGCAGGTTGGTCAAGAGGCCGCGCCGCAGGGCCGCGATCGGGCCGGCGTCGATGGCCTTCATCTCGCCGGGCTCGAACTGGTCGCGAGGCTTGAGGATCATGCGGATCCCGGTCCAGGCTAGATAGGCGGCGCCGACCCACTTGAGGACCGTATAGGCGGCTTGCGAGGCGGTCAGCAGGGCGCCGACCCCGAACGAGGCCGCCGCCCCCCAGATAAAGCAGCCCAGACCGATCCCGATCGCCGCCCCGGTCGCGCGGCGCGGTCCCTCGGCGGCGGCGGTGCGGATCACCAGCGCGGTGTCGAGGCCCGGCGTCAGGGTCAGCAGGCCCGCGGCCAGGGTGAAGGCGATCAGGGCCTCAGGCGTGGTCATGGAGGGGCGCTTCCCGCTCGACCAGCTGTCCGTCTTCAAGAACACGGTAGAAGCACGAGCGGAAGCCGACGTGGCAGGCGCCGCCGTCGCCGCGCGGGCGCACCTTCAGCAGCACCGCGTCCTGGTCGCAGTCGACCCGCAGCTCGACGACGTCCTGCAACTGGCCGCTGGTGTCGCCCTTCTTCCAGAGCTCGCCCCGCGAGCGGCTGAAATAGTGGGCGATGTTCGTCTCGACCGTCAGCTTCAGGGCTTCGGCGCTCATCCAGGCCAGCATCAGGATCTCGCCAGTGTCGGCGTGCTGGGCCACCGCCACGACCAGGCCATCGGCGTTGAAGCGTGGGGCCAGAGCGGTTCCGCGCTCCAGATCGTGCTTGCTGTGGGCTTGGGGGAACAGGTCGGTGCTCATGGCGCCACATATGGCGCAGGGCGAGGCCCTGCGCTAGTTTCCCACTCCGCAAAGCCTGCCTGAGCAGGCTTTTTGGAAAGCTGGATCGCGGCGTCGCGCTCCGGGGGACGCGATGAACCTGAAAGACCGCATCAAGGCCGGCGTGGCGGCGCTGGACGTGAAAGCGAGGCCGTGGGCGCGCCAGTCGCGCTGGAACGGCTATGCCTACGAGTTCCTGCTGTTCGGGCTGAAGCAGGCCTGGGCCTGCCTGTTCGGCGGCCTGATGCTGGCGCTGATGGTGGGAACCCATCTGTTCTGGCCGGAGCACGCGCCGCTGGCGCGCTACGACTTTCTGGTGATCGCCGCCGTCGCCATCCAGGCGATGCTGCTGGCCCTGAAGCTGGAGCGCTGGGACGAGGCGCTGGTCATCTTCATGTTCCACGTCGTCGGCACGATCATGGAGCTGTTCAAGACCGCCCACGGCTCGTGGATCTATCCCGAGCCCAGTCTCTTGCGCATCGGCGGCGTGCCGCTGTTCACCGGCTTCATGTACGCCTGCGTCGGCAGCTACATCGCGCGGATCTGGCGGCTCTTCGACATTACCTTCGTGCGCTATCCGCCGTTCTGGAGCACCCACATCCTGGCGGTGCTGATCTACGCCAACTTCTTCAGCCACCACTACATCGTCGACTTCCGGATGGGGCTGTTCGCCCTGTCGGCGATCCTGTTCGGCCGGACCTGGTTCGTGTTCACGCCGGACCACGTCGCCCGCCGCATGCCGATGCTGATGGGCCTTGTCCTGGTGTCGCTGTTCATCTGGTTCGCCGAGAACCTGGGCACCTTCGCCGGAGCCTGGATCTATCCCAACCAGGCCCAGGGCTGGCATCTGGTGCCGATCGAGAAGATGGGCGCCTGGTATCTTCTGATGCTGATCAGCTTCGTGCTGGTGACGCTGGTCCACCGCCCGGTGGACGCCTGCGTGGCGCGGCTGCGCGAGGGGATCTGGCGCGCGGCCTAGACTTAACGCATCTCCTCCCCCGCCTGGGGGAGGAGGTCTCGTTTTTTACTTCCGCGTCACCAGGTCCATGAACCGCTGCTGCAGGACCTTGTCGGTCTTGAACACGCCGCGGAACTGGGTGGTGATCGTCGAGACGTCATGGTGGTGGACGCCGCGGGTGCTCATGCACTGGTGCTCGGCGTCGATCAGCACGGCGACGCCGGCGGCCGAGAGGTGGTCCTCGATGGCGTCGGCGACCTGCATGGTCATGGTCTCCTGCGTCTGCAGGCGCTTGGCGAAGATCTCGACCAGGCGGGCCAGCTTGGACAGGCCGACGACCTTGCCGGTCGGCATGTAGGCCACCCAGGCCTTGCCCAGGAACGGCGCCATGTGGTGCTCGCAGTGGCTCTGCACGTCGATGCCGCGCAGCATGACCATGTCGTCATAGCCCTGGACGTCCTCGAAGGTGCGCGAAAGCTCCTTGGCCGGATCGCCGTGATAGCCGGCGAACCACTCGCCATAGGCGTCGACCACGCGCTGGGGCGTATCGAGCAGGCCTTCACGATCCGGATTGTCGCCGGCCCAGGCCAGGAGGGTCCGGACGGCGGCCATGGCCTCGTCTCGGGTCGGGCGCTGGGCGGGTTCAAGATCAAGACCGGCTTCAGAGCCGATCAGGGTTCGCTCGCGGGACAAAGCGTCCATGTTTTTCAGAGGTCTTTCCACGGGCTGAGTTGCGCCGAAGCGCCTGTCGCTCCGGAATTACGCGTGCCACCCGTTTCATATACGGCGCGGGGAGCGATTTAGACGCATCGCGACATGGCCCTTACCGTATCAGGAAGATATATGGGGCCGGCCCCTTTCGGGGGCAACACCTCCGTTACGTTAGGTTGCCGCGACCCAATGACCCTGAAGATCCATGACACCCTGGCGCGCGAGAAGCGCGACTTCGTTCCCGCCGATCCCCAGCGGGTGACGATGTACGTGTGCGGTCCGACGGTCTGGAACCACGCCCACATCGGCAATTTCCGTCCCGTGGTGGTGTTCGACGTGCTCTATCGCGTCCTGCGCGGCCTCTATGGCGAGGACGCGGTGGTCTATGCCCGCAACGTCACGGACGTGGACGACAAGATCAACAAGAAGGCCGCCGAGGAAGGCGTCGACATCTCGGTGATCACCGAGCGCTACCTGGCCGCCTATCACGCCGACGCCGACGCCCTGGGCGCGCTGCGTCCGAACCTGGAGCCGCGCGCCACCGACCATATCGGCGCGATCGTCGCGATGATCGGCAAACTGGTCGACAACGGCTCGGCGTACGCCGCCGAAGGCCACGTGCTGTTCGACACCCAGAGCTTCCCCGACTACGGCCAGCTGTCGGGCCGTCCGCTGGACGAGATGATCGCCGGCGCCCGCGTCGAGGTCGCGCCCTACAAGCGCCACCCGGCCGACTTCGTGCTTTGGAAGCCGTCCAAGGAAAACGAGCCCGAGTGGCAAAGCCCCTGGGGCGCGGGCCGTCCGGGCTGGCACATCGAGTGCTCGGCCATGATCGAGAAGACCCTGGGCGACACGATCGATATCCACGCCGGCGGCATCGACCTGGCCTTCCCGCACCACGAGAACGAGGTCGCCCAGAGCCGCTGCGCCCACAAGACGCCGGTGCTGGCCAACTACTGGATGCACAACGGCTTCCTCGACATGGCCGGCGAGAAGATGTCCAAGAGCCTGGGCAATGTCGTCATCCCGCACGAGCTGCTGAAGAACGTCCCGGGCGAGGTGATCCGCTGGGCGCTGCTCTCGGCCCACTATCGCCAGCCGCTGGACTGGACGCCGGAGCTGCTGGAACAGTCCAAGAAGTCGCTGGACCGCCTGTACGGCGCCCTGCGCCGCGCCAAGGACGTGCCGCTGGACCAGGCCATGGAAGCCCCGGAAGAGGTGGTCGCCGCCCTGATGGACGACCTCAACACGCCGCTGGCCACGTCCGCCTTCTTCGAGGTCTCCAGCCTGATCGAGAAGGCCGTGACGGCCGGCGACACGGTCGCCATCGCCGCCAACAAGGCCCGCCTGATCGAGGCCGGCGCCCTGCTGGGCTTCCTGCAGGCCGACCCGGACAGCTGGTTCGAGGGCGACGCCTCCGACGAGCTGAAAGCCCAGGTCGAAGACCTGCTGGCCAAGCGTCTGGCCGCCCGCGCCGCCAAGGACTGGGCCGCCGCCGACGCCATCCGCGCCGAGATCGACGCCCTGGGCGTGGTGGTCATGGACGGCCCGTCGGGCGCCACCTGGCGAATGAAGGACTAAGGGTTAGCGAGCCGATGAAGCGCGCCGTAGAGCACCGTATCGGGGTCCAGGCCCCCGCCGAGATCGTCTGGGAGATCGTCTCGGAATTCGAGTCCTGGGAGACATGGAACCCGCTCTACCGCAAGGCCGAGGGGCAGCTGAAGATCGGTACGAATCTCACCCTGGAGCAGCACCTGCCCGGCCAGCCGGCCACGGTGATCACGCCGGTGGTTCAGGACTGGGTGCCGTACGAGCAGTTGCACTGGCGCTCCAGCCGGATCGGCGGGTTCGTGACGGCCATCCGCTATCTCGAGATCGAGAGCATGGGTCCGAGCAACTCGACCTTCTCGAACGGCGAGCTCTTCATGGGCTTGCTGCTGCGGTTCGTCAGCCGCGAGGAACGCCGCAAGCTGCGGGCCGCTTTCACGCAGATGGGCGAAGCCGTTCGTGATCGCGCCGAGGCCATCTGGTCCGAGCGCCAGAAGACCCCATCTTGAGTTTCCAATGATCGACGACCTCTACAGCGCCAGAATCCTGACGCTCGTGGCCAACATGCCGCGAGCCGGACGCCTGCCCGCGCCCGACGCCAGCGCCGAGAAGCACGCCAAGCTGTGCGGCAGCCGGATCGTCGTCGACGTGGTGGTCGAGGACGGCAAGGTGGTCGACTATGCCCAGGAGGTTTCGGCCTGCGCCCTGGGCCAGGCCGCCGCCGCGATCCTGGGCGCCAATGTCATCGGTGCGGAACTTTCCGACATCGAGTTGGCGCGCGACTCACTTGCCGCTATGCTGAAGATGAACGGTTCGCCTCCCGCGGGCCGGTTCGCGGAGCTCGCTGTGCTGGAGCCGGTCAAGGACTATCCCGCCCGTCACGCCTCGACGCTGCTAGCGTTCGAGGCGACCGTCGAGGCTGTCCGGAAGGCCACAGCTGTCTCCGAAACGCGAACTAGCACCGCCGGCGCGGCTTGATCCCTCTCTCCGGGGAGTGTGTAACCGCACTGCAACAAAGTCGCGCGCCGGCATGACCTTCTACGACCGCATCGTCGACCTTGGCCTTCGCGCCTACAAGTTGACGCTCTCGCCCCTCATCGGGCGGCAGTGCCGCTTCGCGCCGAGCTGTTCGGAGTATGCGGCCGCCGCCCTCAAGGATCATGGCCCGCTCAAGGGGTCCTGGTTGGCGTTGCGACGGATTTGCCGCTGCAATCCGTTAGGTGGCTCGGGGTATGACCCGCCGCCGCCGGGGCGCCAGCCACGCAAGTGGATATGTGAAGAATGATCGATCTGGTTTTCCCCGACGGCTCCGTCCGTCAGTACCCCGATGGCTCGAGCGGGCGCGACGTCGCCGCCGCCATCTCCAAGTCGCTGGAAAAGAAGGCCCTGCTGATCAAGCTGGACGGCCAGGTGCTGGACCTCGACCGCCCGCTGACGCCCGACCTGCTGGCGGGTGAGCGCAAGTTCGAGATCCTGACGCGCGAGGCGCCCGAGGTCCTCGACACCATTCGCCACGACACGGCCCACGTGCTGGCCGAGGCGGTGCAGGAGCTGTTCCCCGGCACGCAGGTCACGATCGGCCCGAACGTCGAGGACGGCTTCTACTACGACTTCGCGCGCGACGAGCCGTTCAGCCTGGACGATCTGGAAACGATCGAAAAGCGCATGAAGGAGATCGTCGACCGCGACGAGAAGATCCGCCGCGAGGAAGTCGATCGCGACGCCGCCATCGCCGATTTCGAGGCCATGGGCGAAACCTACAAGGCCCAGATCATCCGCGACCTGCCGGCCAGCGACACGATCACGGTCTATCACCAGGGCGACAAGTGGAAGGACCTGTGCCGGGGCCCCCACCTGCCGTCGACGAAACACGTCGGCAAGGCCTTCAAGCTGACGAAGCTGGCCGGCGCCTATTGGCGCGGCGACCAGAACAACGCTCAGCTACAGCGCATCTATGGCACGGCCTGGGCGTCGGAAGCCGACCTCGAAGCCTATCTGAAGCGCATCGAGGAAGCCGAGCGCCGCGATCACCGCAAGCTGGGCAAGACCATGGACCTCTTCCATATCCAGGAAGAGGGCAAGGGCATGGTGTTCTGGCACGCCAAGGGCTGGGCCCTGTACCGCGTGCTCGAGGACTATATGCGCCGTCGCCTCGACGCGGCCGGCTACAAGGAAGTGAAGACGCCGCAGATCCTCGACAAGAGCCTGTGGGAGAAGTCGGGCCACGCCGAGAAGTTCGGCCACGCGATGTTCATGTGCGAGAGCGCCGAGGGCGAGATCCTGGCGGTCAAGCCGATGAACTGTCCCGGCCACATCCAGATCTTCAATGTCGGGCAGAAGTCTTATCGCGAGCTGCCGCTGCGCATGGCCGAGTTCGGCGCCTGCCACCGCTACGAGCCTTCGGGCGCCATGCACGGCATCATGCGCGTGCGCGCCTTCACGCAGGACGACGCCCACATCTTCTGCCGCGAAGAGCAGGTCACGGAGGAAAGCGCCCGCTTCATCGAACTGTTGCGCAGCGTCTATAGCGACCTGGGCATGACGCTGGCCGACACCAAGTTCTCGACGCGTCCGGACTTGCGCGCCGGCTCGGACGAGGTCTGGGACAAGGCTGAGGCGGCCCTGTCGGCCGCCGCCGAGGCAGCGGGCGAGACCTTGGTGCTGCAACCAGGTGAAGGCGCCTTCTACGGCCCGAAACTAGAGTTCTCGTTGAAGGACGCCATTGGCCGTGTCTGGCAGTGCGGCACGCTGCAACTTGATTTTGTTTTGCCGGAACGATTGGACGCCGAGTACGTTTCGGAGGATGGTTCGAAGAAGCGTCCGGTGATGCTTCACCGGGCAATCTTGGGGTCCTTCGAGCGTTTCATCGGCATCTTGTTGGAAAACTTCGCGGGCGCCCTGCCTGTTTGGCTCGCGCCGACGCAGGTTGTCGTGGCCACGATCACATCCGACGCCGATGACTACGCCCGTGAGGTCGTCGAGAAATTGACCAGCTTGGGGATGCGCGCGGAAGTGGATCTGCGTAATGAGAAGATCAATTACAAGATTCGCGAGCACAGCCTCGCCAAGGTGCCCGTGATCGCAGTGGTGGGTCGTAAGGAAGCCGAGACGGGTCAACTGGCCCTTCGTCGCCTTGGCGGTGAAGGTCAGAATATCCTGCCGCTGGAGGAAGCCCTCCGCGTCCTGAAGGCCGACGCCACCCCGCCCGACATCGCCCGCGTCCAAGAAGCCGCCAGACTGGGGCTCGCCAAACCCGCTCCGGAGGCTGCGACCGCCTGATGAACAGCATCCTCCCGTCCGTCTCGACCCTTGCCGTTGGTGCGCGTCCGGCCCGTCCGAACGTATCCGTCGTCATGGTCGTCTATCGGACGGGAGAGGCGCTGGCCCAGAGCATCAAGCATGTCCTGGCCGAGCCTCTGGTCGACGAGTTCGTCATCGTCGACAACGGGTCAGACGGGCGCGACGAGGACATGCTGCGTTCGCTGGCCCTGACCGAGCCGCGGGTCGTGCTCAAGCAGGGCCACGGCAATATCGGCTTCGCCCGCGGCGCCAATCTGGGCGCCAGCACGGCGGGCGGCGAATACATCGTCTTCCTCAATCCCGACGCCAACCTGCAGCCCGGCTGCGTGGCGGCGCTGGTCACCGCCTTCAAGGGCCAGCCGACGCCGACCGTGGTTGGCGCGCGCGTGCTCAATGTCGACGGCACCGAGCAGCGCGGCGGCCGCCGCGGCGAGGTCACGCCGATGACCACCGTGCTCAGCTTTGGCCAGTTCACGCGTCGTCATCCGCAGCTGGCCAGCTTCGAGATTCATCGCGAGAACGAGCCGCTGCCGTGCGCGCCGGTGCCAATGCCGACCATCTCGGGCGCGTGCTTCGCCATGCGCCGCGGCGACTTCGAGGCTCTGGGCGGCTTCGACGAGGGCTACTTCCTGCACGTCGAGGACATCGACCTGTGCTGGCGCGCGCGCCGCTCGGGCGGCCAGGTGCTGTTCCAGCCCGACGCTCAGGTCATCCACCTGGGCCACACCAGCCAGGAACACCCGCTGAAGGTCGAGTTCCACAAGGGCGTCGGCTTGACCCGCTACTTCATCAAGCGCGCCGACAGCCTGCAGCTGTTCGCGGCGGCGGTGCTGCTGGCCCCGGCGATCATGCTGATGTCCGTGTGCCGGCCGCTGCTGTGGAAGCTGACGGGACGGCCGATCTAGGGTTCGAACGCCTCTCTCAAGGCCGGGCGTTCTTTACATCGGTCCGATCGTCTCGAACCGCAGCCCATTCGGCCCCTCGATCGACGTCGGGGCTTTCAGACTCTTCGCCGGCAGCAGAGCCTTGTAGCGGTGGTACGCCGCCGTCGCGTCGCGGCCCGCCTTCACCGTCAGGCACTGGTCGAACTCGCCCTCGCGGCCCCAAGGCTTGCGTTCGGAGCGGGCGATGTCGGGGTCGGTCTTGACCCTGCCGGCCACCGTCGCGGCCAGCGACTGATCGATCCCCATGCCGTAGCTGCCGAACTTGATCGTCACGTCGCAGCGGGCGGCGGGACCGTCGTCGACGGGCGCGGCGGCGCAGGCGGCCAGGCCCAGGGTCAGCAGGGCGGCGAGGCGGATCATGCGGGGAAGCCTCCGGCGCGGGCCAGGGACGAGGCGGGGGCCTTGCCCAGCTTGGCGCTGATCTCGCGGCCGATCTCGATCAGGGCCGCCAGATCGTAACCCGTCTCGAAGCCAGCCCGTTCCAGCATGTAGACCAGATCCTCGGTTCCGATATTGCCGGTGGCGTTCGGCGCGAACGGACAGCCGCCCAGGCCGCCGACCGAGGCGTCCAGCACGTCGACCCCTGCCTCGACGCTGGCATAGGCGTTCGCCAGGCCCGTGTTGCGGGTGTCGTGGAAGTGCATCCGCAGGCGCGCATCTGGCGCGGCGGCGCGCACGGCCTCGATGCGCTTGCGGACGGTCCAGGGATCGGCGACGCCGATGGTGTCGGCGATGGCGATCTCGGCTACGCCCAGGGCGGCGGCCTCGCGCACGATGGCCACGACCTGGTCTTCGGACACCTCGCCGTCGAACGGACAGCCGAAGGCCACCGAGATGGTCGCGGTGATCGGCGGGCCGCCCTCGACCGCCTGGCGCTCGGCGATGGCGGTCAGCGCATCGATCTGTTGGCGCACCGTCGCGCCCTGGTTGGCCAAGCCGAAGCCGTCCGAGGCGCAGACCACGACATTGGCCTCGTCGCACTGGGCGGCGACACAGCGCTCCCAGCCGCGCATGTTCAGCACCAGGCCGATCCGCGAATGATCGAGGTCGGCCGGCAGAGCCGCCATGATCTCTTCCGCGCCCGCCATCTGCGGCACGCGGTTGGGATTCACGAACGACACCACCTCGGTGCGCTTGGCGCCGGCGGCCTCCAGCTTGCGGATCAGGTCCAGCTTCTCGTCGACCGACAGGGACAGCTTCTCGTTTTGCAGGCCGTCGCGCGGCCCGACCTCGACGATCTGGATGAAGCGGCTCACGGTTGGACCTCGTCTTCAGGAGCAGGAGCCTGGGGCTCGCCGCGGTAGATGGTCAGGCGTTCCTGGTCGCCGTCGGAATAGTTCAGGCCCTCGACCGTGGCGACGGGACGCGGAGCCAGGCCCAGGCCGGCCAGGGTGTCGCGGAAGGGCTTCTCCTCGCGACCCTCGACCACGGCGGGGCGGCCTTCGACGACCGCCTGGGCCGCGCCCTCGCCGTTGGTCAGTTCGGTGGCCGTGCCCAGTTGGAAGATCAGGCTGGGCTCGGCATAGCCGGTGACGGCCACCGGACCGGCCGCGCCCGAGCGGGGCGAGAGCCGGGTGCGGTCCAGGGCGTCGGCGACGTCCTTGGACAGGAACAGCGGCTCCAGGCGTGGGATCAGACCGGCGGTCAGGGCGACGTGCGCGCCAATGCCCAACACCCCTGCCGTGACCAGGGCGCGGGCCGAGTGGCGGCGCAGGAGCAGCACCGCGCCGGCGATCCCGGCGGCGAGAGCGAGGCCGGCGGCCACCGCCGTCCAGGCCAGATCTCCGCCCGCGCCGAATTGCATCTGGCCATAGAGGGCGACAGCGGCCAGCAGCGCGCCCATCAGCACCGACAGCCCGCCGCCGATCCAGCGGACCAGATTGCCCAGCGGCTCGCGCACGGCGGCGGCCATCAGCATGGCCAGGGCGCCATAGGCCGGCAGTTCATAGTGAACCAGCTTGGTCGGCAGGATCTCGAACATCAGCCAGGTCGGGACTAGCCAGCAGACGGCGAAGCGCACGCCCGGCTCATTCCGCCGCGTCCAGCCGGTCACCAGGCCGGCCGGCAGCAGCAGGGTGGCCGGGAACGCCAGCAACGGGGCCAGCAGGGCGTGGTAGCCGAACGGACCTGCGTGACCCTCCTGGCCGCCGGCCAGCTTGGGCGCCAGGTCGCCGCCCACGGCCGCGCCCCAGAAGGCGCCGTCGGTCGCGACGGTGATCATCATCGCCCACGGCAGACAGATGGCCGCGAACAGGATCAGGCCCCAGGTCCAGCCCAGGTCCTTCATCCAGGCCGCCTTGCGGTCCCAAAGGGCCAGGCCGACCAGGGCGAAGATCGCCACCAGCAGGCCAACCGGGCCCTTGATCAGCGCCGCGATCGACAGGCCCAGCCAGAAGGCCAGCTTGGTCCATTTCCCGGCCGGCTCGCCTTTCAGCTGGGCGGCGTAGACGCGGGCCAGGGCGGCCATGGCCAGGGTGGTGGTTCCGCACAGGGCCGCGTCGGTCTTGGCGATGAACGCCTCGGACGACAGCAGGAAGGTCGCCCCCAGGATCGAGCCGGCCAGCAGGCCGGTGCGCGGGTCGAACAGCGCCGCCGCGCCCCAGGCGCAGGCCGCCGCCGCCAGCATCGCCCCCAGCAGGGACGGGATGCGATAGGCCCAGATGCGTCGGTCCTCCGCGTCCGAGAACGCCTTGACGCTGAGCGCCTGCAGCCAGTGGATGCCGACAGGCTTCTTGAAGCGCGGCTGGTCCTGGAACTTGATGACCACGTAGTCGCCCGTCTCCAGCATCTGGGAGGTGGCCTGGGCGAAGCGGGACTCGTCCCGGTCCAGCGGCGGCATGGCGAATACGCCGGGCAGGCCGGCGATCAGGGCGACAAGCGCGGCGAACACAGGGCCGCGCCACCCGCGGCTCCAGTCATCCAGGCGAGATTCAAGCGTCATGCGGCCACGTTTAGCACGATCCTTTCGCAAGAGCGCGATAGCCGAAAGTGGAGGCCGGTTTCGGCGGCAATCGCGCTCTAACCTTTTGAATCAAGGCATTTTTGTCCTTTTCAAAAGTAGGCTTTTGAAAAGGAAAGGCCTTGACGAATTTTTCCGCTATTAGAAGCCGATGAACGCCATCCCCGATTTTTCCGTCGTCGTGCCTGTCTTCGACGAAGGCGAGGCCGCTCCGAAGCTGGCGCACGAGATCGCGACCGCTTTCGCCGGCGAAAACTACGAGATGATCTTCGTCGACGACGCCAGCCGCGACGACACCAAGGCCCGCCTGGTCGCGCTGAAGGCCGAGATCCCGCAACTGCGGGTGCTGGGTCATCGCAAGAACTCCGGCCAGAGCCGCGCCGTGCGCACCGGCATCCTGGCCGCGCGCGGTCCGATCATCGTCACCCTGGACGGCGACGGCCAGAACGATCCGGCCGACGCCCCGCGCCTGGCCAAGACCCTGCAGGCCGGCCCCCAGACCCTGGCCCTGGTCGGCGGCGAGCGGGTCAAGCGCCAGGACTCGAGCGCCAAGCGCTTCGCCTCCAAGTTCGGCAACGGGGTGCGCAAGCGTCTCCTGAAGGACACCGCCAACGACACCGGCTGCGGGCTGAAGGCCTTCCGTCGCGAGGCCTTCCTGCGCCTGCCGTACTTCGATCACATCCACCGCTACATCCCGGCCCTGATGCTGCGCGAGGGCTACGAGGTGAGCTTCCAGCCGGTGAACCATCGTCACCGCGAGAGCGGGGTGTCGAAATACACCAATTTCGGCCGTCTCAAGGCCTCGGTGTCCGACCTGCTGGGCGTGATGTGGCTGCAGTCGCGGGCCCGCGATCCCCAAGGCGTGGACGAAGCTTAAGCGTCGCGGGCGAGGCCGCTTCACCCCCGGCCAGATTCCGGCTACGCCTTAACCAAGACGGCGGCTTGCATCCGCCGTAGGGGGAAGTTCGATGTTCGCTGCGGTTCCGCTGCTGGCCTTGCCGGTCATCATCTACAATCTGATCGCCCTGACCCTGGCGGGCGGCTTCAAGGCCGCGGACGCCAGTGTCCGCATGACCGACCGGCTGTTCACCATCCACATGACCTCGCGCGCCGAGTGGGGCGTCAGCCTGGGCGACCTGCTGCTGGCCGCTTCGCTGGTGGTGCTGTTCGTCGAACTGCTGAAATCGACGACCAGCCGCAAGATCGCGATCATCAACCACTCGCTGTCGATGGTGCTGTTCATTCTGTGCCTGGTCGAGTTCCTGCTCTTTCCGGCCTTCGCGACCTCGACCTTCTTCCTGATCACCCTGATGGTGCTGCTGGATGTGCTGGCCGGCTTCATCGTGACGATCGTCGCCGCGCGGCGGGATGTGGATTTCGGGGATCACTGATCTCCCGGAAACCCGCTCGTCTGCCGTAGGGCCTCGCCCAGCGCCATCGCGGCCGTCGTCGCCAGGTTCATCGAGCGCGTCTCCGCCCGGATCGGGATGACGATGCGGCCCTGCGCCGCCGCGTGGACGTCCTCGGGCGCGCCGCGACTCTCGTTGCCGAACAGCAGCGTGTCGCCGGGTTCGAACGAAAACCTGTGGAAGGGCGTGGCGCCCTTGGTCGTGAAGAGCAGCAGGCGCCCGTCAACGCGCTCCGGCGCCTTAAGGAAAGCCTCCCAGCTGTCGTGGCGCGTGAGGTGCGTCAGCGGCCCATAATCCAGCGCCGCGCGCTTCAAGCTCTTGTCATCCAAGGGAAAACTACAAGGCTCGATCACGTCCAGACCCACCCCGAAACAGGCCGAGAGCCGGATGGCCGCACCGACGTTTTGGGGAATGCCTGGTTGAAAAAGTGCGATACGCATAATAAGCGAACCAACCACAAGGGCAGCAGGGGCTTTGCCGGGAATCGAAAGGGCTTGCGGACTCGGTCCGCGCGTCCGATACGACGATCCGACCGCTGCCTTGTGGCGGAGATCCGCTTGCGGGTCGAGCAAGATATGGCGCTGCAAAGCGCTTCTCCAAGTCGGACCGCTTTTCGCGGACCGGCGGAATTAGAGGGTGACGTAGGTGGCCGACACCGCCGTGGGCGCAACGACCGAGCCGGAACACGGGAGCGATCCCTCCCGGCGCGACTTCATTCACATCGCCGCGATCGCGGCCGCCGCCGGCGGCGCAGCGACTCTGGTGTGGCCGTTCATCGACCAGATGAACCCGTCCGCCGACACGCGGGCCCTGGCCTCGACCGAGTTCGACCTGACCAAGGTCGCCGAGGGCCAGCAGGTCGTCATCAAGTGGCGCGGCAAGCCGCTCTTCGTGCGCAATCGCACCAAGGCCGAGATCGCCAAGGCCGTCGCTGACGACCACGCGTCGATGAAGGACCCGGCCACGGACGCCTCGCGCGTCAAGCCGGGCAAGGCCCAGTGGCTGATCGTCGGCGGCAACTGCACCCACCTCGGCTGCGTCCCGACCTTCGGCGGCGGCGAGTACGGCGGCTGGTTCTGCCCGTGCCACGGCTCGGTCTATGACACCTCGGGTCGTATCCGTAAGGGCCCCGCGCCCCTGAACCTGGTGGTTCCGGAATACGCCTTCCTCACCGACACCAAGGTCAAGATCGGTTAAGCGAGATGAGCGGACATTCGACCTATCAACCCAAGACCGGTATCGAGCGTTGGCTCGACGCTCGTCTGCCGATCATCCGCCTGGGCTATGACTCGTTCGTCGACTATCCCACGCCGCGGAACCTGAACTACTGGTGGACCTTCGGCGGCATCCTGTCGCTGTGCCTGGCCTCGCAGCTGATCACCGGCATCATCCTGGTGATGCACTACACGCCCAGCGCCCAAGGCGCCTTCGCGTCCGTCGAGCACATCATGCGCGACGTGAACTACGGCTGGCTGATCCGCTACATGCACGCCAACGGCGCGTCGATGTTCTTCATCGCCGTCTACATCCACATGCTCCGCGGCCTCTACTACGGCTCCTACAAGGCGCCGCGCGAAGTGCTGTGGCTGCTGGGCTGCGTGATCTACCTGCTGATGATGGCCACGGCTTTCATGGGCTACGTCCTGCCCTGGGGCCAGATGTCGTTCCACGGCGCCGTCGTGATCACCAACCTGTTCGGCGCCCTGCCGCTGGTCGGCGAGAGCATCACCACCTGGCTGTGGGGCGGCTTCGCGGTCGACAACCCGACCCTGAACCGCTTCTTCTCGCTGCACTACCTGCTGCCCTTCATGATCGCGGGCGTCGTGATCCTGCACATCTGGGCCCTGCACGTGGTCGGCCAGAACAACCCGACCGGCGTCGATCCCAAGTCGAAGGCCGACACCGTCGCCTTCACGCCGTACGCCACGGTGAAGGACGGCTTCGCGATGAGCGTCTTCCTGATCCTCTTCGCCTTCTTCGTCTTCTACATGCCCAACGCGCTTGGCCACGCTGACAACTATGTCGAGGCCAACCCGCTGGTGACGCCGTCGCACATCGTTCCGGAATGGTACTTCCTGCCGTTCTACGCGATCCTGCGCGCCGTGCCGGACAAGCTGATGGGCGTGCTGGCCATGTTCGGCGCCATCGCCTGCCTGTTCGCCCTGCCGTGGCTGGACACCTCGAAGGTGCGCTCGATGCGCTACCGTCCGACCGCGAAGGTCTACTTCCTGTTCTTCCTGGTGGCCTGCATCATCCTGGGCTTCTGCGGCGCCAAGCTGCCGGACGATCCGGTGATCCCGCACCTGACCACGTTCCAGCTGGGCGGTTCGGACCTGAACAGCTTCGTGTGGCTCAGCCGCGTCGCCTCGCTCTACTACTTCGCTTTCTTCCTGGTCGTGCTCCCGGTCCTGGGTCTGGTCGAAAAGACCCTGCCGGTTCCGGACTCGATCGCTTCGCCGGCCCTCTCGGCCGACGCTCATAAGGGTTGATCCCGATGCTCCGCAAACTCTCGGTTCTCGCGGCGGCGGTCGGTCTCCTGACGGTCGGCGTCACCGGTCCGGCGCTCGCCAGCGGCGGCGCGCTGAAGGCCAAGGAAGTCCACTGGTCCTTCGAAGGCCCGTTCGGCAAGTTCGACCAGGCCCAGCTGCAGCGCGGCTACAAGGTCTATCGCGAGGTCTGCTCGGCCTGCCACGCGATGAAGCTGGTGGCGTTCCGCAACCTCGGCGACAAGGGCGGCCCGTTCTACAGCGAGAAGTATCCGAACTCGAACGACAACCCGTGGGTCAAGGCGATCGCCAAGGACTACGAGGTCGCCGACATCGACGGTGAAACTGGCGACGCCATCAAGCGTCCGGCCACCAGCGCGGACTACTTCCCGGCGCCGTTCGCCAACGAAGCCGCGGCCCGCGCCTCGAACGGCGGCGCTCTGCCGCCGGACATGTCGCTGCTGGCCAAGGCCCGTGAAGAGGGGCCGAACCACATCTACTCGGTGGTGACCGGCTATGTGGATCCGCCGAAGGGCCTGAAGGTTCCGACCGGCGGTCACTACAACCCGTACTTCCCGGGCGACCTGACCTCGGCCTGGTCGGGTAGCCACGAGCACGTCCCGCCGGGCGGCTTCATCGCCATGGCCCCGCCGCTGAAGGCCGGCCTGGTGACGTTCGACGACGGCACCAAGTCGACCCTGGACCAGCAGGCCAAGGACGTTTCGGCGTTCCTGATGTGGGCCGCCGAGCCCAAGCTGGAAGAGCGCAAGCAGACCGGCTTCGCCGTTCTGATCTACCTCGTCCTGCTCTCGGGTCTGCTGTACGCCAGCTACAAGACCGTGTGGCGCAACGAGTCGCACTAAGCAGGCTCAGCGCCAAAAGGACTGAAGTTCGAAGGGCCCGGTGGAAGCACCGGGCCCTTCTTCTTTGCGGGCTACAGGTCCAGCCGCCACACGATCAGCGACCCGTCCTCGCTGTCCTCGCGCTCGCCTACGGCCTGGAAGCCGTTGCGGGCCAACACAGCCTGCGAGGCCGGATTGTCGACCGAGGTCTCCGCGGTGAGCGCCAGCACGCGATCATCCCCCCGGGCCCAGGCCGCTAGGTCGGCGACGGCGCGGGTGGCGGCGCCTCGGCCCCAGCGTGTGGGGGCGACGCCGTAGCCGATCAGCAAGGATCGGTCGGCCGCGTCCAGCGGCTGGACGGACGAGATCAGGCCCACGACCTCGCCGTCTTCCACGATCATCCAGGCGCTGGGGCTGAAGGTCGCGCGGATGTGGTCGGCCAGATCGCTCAGCATGGCCAGCACCTCGGGCGGCGCCACGGGGCTGTCGGCCAGGCGATAGGGGGCAGGGGCCTCGCCGCGCAGCAGGGCGGCGAAGTCTTGGGTCTTGGCTTCAATAAGCATCAAAGGTCTCGGCTTTGAGAAGGCGCGCTGGGATCAGCGCGAAGGCCGAGCGACGGACGTCAGGCGCGTAGGCTCGCGTCGCCGCCGCGGCGGCTGTACGGAATGGCGACGACGATCAAAGGCGCTCTCCTACGTCCAAGCCTCAAGCCATAAGGTCTCAGGGCGCGACCGACAAGGTGCGGGCGTCGGCTGACAGCCGCAGGCGGTGACGGGCCCACAGCGCCGTGCCCAGGGTCCCGTCGACGCCGCCCGGCAGGTCGTCGGCCAGGGTCGCGGGGACATTCTCGGCCAGGACGCCGCCGATCGACAGGGCCCGCAGCCGGGCCGGAGCCGTGTGGCGGGCGTTCGTATCCAGCTTTCCGGTCGCGGCCGCCCCGCGTGTCGACAGCCGCGCCATGGTCTTCGAGGCGGTGTCGATGGCGAAGGCCCCGCGCAGGGCCGTGGGGCCGTCGCTGACGGCCGCGGCGAGGGTCGGCAGGCCGGCGATCACCTCGACAGGCAACACGACCTGTCGGCGGGCGCTCCACGGCTGGTCGATGCGCACCCGACAGTGGGCGAAGTCGATCTCGATGCTGTGGCCGGCCAGGACGTCCATCCCGATGACCCCGGCGATCGGGGTGACGAAGCCGGCGCCTCGCGCGTCCAGATCGGCGACCCTGACCGACACCCCCGGGGCCTTCAGCCCCGCGACCTCGACCGGCAGAGTCAGCTCGGGCGCGGTGATGCCCTCCATCTGGGCCTTGGTCTCGTGCAGCAGCGTGCGCGGGGCCGAGAGGTCGAGAACATAGTCACCGGCCATGTCGGCGATCACCGCCGGGACGATCACGGCTCCGTTCTCGAACCAGCACGCCGTCTCCCCGGCCCGCGCGGCGCCGGCGAGGGGCAGCGAAAGCAACAGGGCCAGGGCGGGTACGCGGCAACGCATGGGATCAGCGTAGCTCAGCCATGACGTCCGCGCGATGGTCTCGACACCGCCGCCATCGCCGTCACCCTGCCGGCGGGGACGATCCCGCCGAAGGACTCAGCAAGCCTGGGTCGGCGCGCCGTAACGTGCGTGGATCGCCTTGGGCGCCGCGCCGCCCAGCTGGATGACAGTCATGTGGTCGTACTCGCAGTCGGTCAGGACCTCCGGCGCGGGATCGCCCAGCGCGCGGGCGATGTCGGTGACCGTGTTGCTGTGGCCGACGATCAGCACGGTGGCGTCGGCGGGCGCCTCGCGGGCGGCCTCGGCCACGCGCTGGGCGTGGGCGACCGCGCCGCCATCCAGGGCGATCGGGACGATCCTCAAGCCGGCGGCCCCGGCCGTGGGCTGGCCGGTCTGCTGGGTGCGCTTCAGCGGCGTCGCCAGCACCAGCGCCACCTTGGCCCCGGCGAGGCTGGCCGCCAGCGCCTGGGCGCGGGCCTGGCCGGCCGGCGACAGGTCCGGATCGCCGTTGGGCGAGACCTTCTCGCCGTGACGGACGATCACCACCGTCTGGGCCAGGGCCGGCGAGGCGGCGAGAAGGAGCGACAGGCTGAGAGCGGTCAGTGAGCGGATCATCCGCTGAGCCTAGGCGGGGCTCGACCCGTGCTCAAGCCTCGCCCTTGCCGCCGCCCGAGCGCTGGAACAGCTGCAAGGTTCGCAGCATCGCCAGGCGGGCGCTGTCGGGGTGGTGGCCGCTGGGGGCCACGAAGGCGTGCCCGGCCTCGTAGAGATAGATCGGCAGGTCCGGATGCGCCTCGCGGATCGCCTCGACATCGGCCAGCGGGATCAGACTGTCGGTCTTGCCGAAATGCAGGATGGTCGGAACCTTGGGCGTCTCGTCGCGATAGGCGACGATGTCGCCGCCATAGAAGGCCGAGACCGCCGTCAAGCCGTCGCAGCGGCAGGCCGCCAGCCAGGCCGTCGTGCCGCCATAGCAGAAGCCCATGGCGAACACCGGGCCGTCCAGGGCGTCGATGCAGGCCTGGACGCGGGGCAGGGTGGAGACGCCCCAGCCGGTCGCCTTGCCCATGGCCATCCGCGCGTCGAGGATCGTCGGCGTGATGTCTTCGACGGGGAAGTCGGCGTCGGCCGCGTCCATCAGGCTGGGAACGATGACCTCATAGCCCTGCTCGGCCAGGGTGTCGGCCAGCGCGCGCAGATGCGGCGTGACGCCCCATATGGCGTGCAGCATGACGACGCCGCCGCGCCGGGCTTCCTGGGGTAAGGCGTGGTAGGCCGTGAACGGCGAGCCGTCCTCCCTACAGGCCAGAGGGATCCGCTGGCCCATCACGCGGCTCCATTGGCGACGAACAGCGCCAGCGTTCGCGCGCGGGCCAGTTCCGCGTCGGCGAGATCGCTGTCGGGCCGGCCATCGTTGTTGAAGCCGTGGCCGCTGGCCTCATAGATGTGGACCGGCACGTCGGGATGGGCGGCCTCGACCTTGGCCTTGACCTCGTCGGCCGCGATATGGGCGTCCTTGCGGCCCAGGTGCACGATCACCGGCGCCTTCAGCGCCAGCTCGGCATTGGCGGCGATCATGCTGCCATAATAGGCCGAGCCCGCCGCCAGACCCCGCAGCCGGCCCGCCGCCAGCCAGACCAGCGAGCCGCCCAGGCAGTAGCCGACCGCGAACACCGGGCCGCGCGCCGCCAAGTCGTCGATGCAGGCCTGGATGTCCGACAGCATGGCGTCGATCCCGACCTTCTGCACATAGCTGACGCCCGTCTGGAAGCCTTTGGGATCGTGCTCGGCCACGAAGCCGGGCTCGGCGCGATCGAAGATCGACGGGGCCAGCACCTCGAACCCCAGGGCCGCCCAGCGCGCGACGTCCTCCTGAACGTACTGGTCGAGACCGAAGATCTCCTGGACCACGACCACGCCGCCTTTCCGCGCGCCGTTCGGCTGGGCGTGCAGGGCGGTGAACGCGAAGTCGTCGACGGCGGACTTCAGGGTGACGGTGTCGGACATAGGCGTGCTCCCCAATGAGAGACGGCCGGGGCGTTTCCGCTCCGGCCGCTGACTTTGTTCTGAACGCTTAGACGTTGAAGCGGAAGTGCATCACGTCGCCGTCCTTGACGACGTACTCCTTGCCTTCGGCCCGCATCTTGCCGGCTTCCTTGGCGCCGTTTTCGCCGCCCAGACGGATGAAGTCGTCAAAGGCGATAGTCTCGGCGCGGATGTAGCCCTTCTCGAAGTCGGTGTGGATGACGCCGGCCGCCTGCGGGCCGGTGTCGCCGACGTGGATGGTCCAGGCGCGAGCTTCCTTGGGGCCGACCGTGAAATAGGTCTGCAGGTTCAGCAGGGTGTAGGCCTCGCGGATCAGACGGTTCAGGCCCGGCTCCTCCAGGCCCAGGGTCTCCAGGAACTCGGCGCGTTCGGCGGCGTCCAGCAGGGCGATCTCGCTCTCGATCTGGGCCGAGATGACCACCGACTTGGCGTTGTCCTTGGCGGCGCGTTCGGCGACCAGGTCGCTGTACTTGTTACCCTTGTCGGCGCTGCCTTCGTCGACATTGCAGACATAGAGGGCCGGCAGCGAGGTCAACAGCTGCAGCATGTGCCAAGCCTTCTCGTCGTCGGCGTCGATCTTGGCGGCGCGGGCGGGGCGGCCTTCGCGCAGCAGAGCCAGGGCGATATTGGCCAGGCGCAGCGTGTTGGCGCTGTCCTTGTCGGCGCCGACCTTGGCGCGCTTTTCCAGGGCGGGAACGCGCTTTTCCAGGCTCTCCAGGTCGGCCAGCATCAGTTCCATCTCGATGATCTCGAGATCGCTGATCGGGTCGATGCGGCCTTCGACGTGGACGATGTCGCCGTCCTCGAAGCAGCGGGCCACGAAGGCCACGGCGTCGCAGTCGCGGATATTGGCCAGGAACTGGTTGCCCAGGCCCTCGCCCTTCGACGCGCCGCGCACCAGGCCGGCGATGTCGACGAAGGTGATCCGGGCCGGAATGATTTCCTTGGAACCGGACACCTTGGCCAGGGCGTCCAGGCGCGGCTCGGGCACGGCCACTTCGCCGGTGTTGGGCTCGATCGTGCAGAACGGGTAGTTGGCGGCCTGGGCCGACGCCGTCTGGGTCAGGGCGTTGAACAGGGTGGACTTGCCGACGTTGGGCAGGCCGACGATGGCGACTTTAAGGGCCATGGAACTCTCGTGGATTTCGTTGGGCGGGCGATTAGCACGGATGGTCGGGAAAGGCGAACCGGACCCCTCTTGCATGAACTGCAACCAGATCAGATATCAAAGGCGCAAAGGAGCTTCCCATGAGCGTTCGTCCCGTCCTGAAGATCGTGAAGGGCATGCCCGCCTCGGATGGCGACGGCGTGCGGCTGACCCGGATGCTGGGCACGCCGGAAGCCCAGATGTTCGATCCGTTCCTGATGCTGGACTGCTTCGACAACGACCAGGCGTCCGACTACATGGGCGGCTTCCCCGACCACCCGCATCGCGGCTTCGAGACCGTGACCTACATGCTGGAAGGCCGGATGCGCCATAAGGACAACACCGGCCGCGAGGGCGTGATCGGGCCGGGCGGGATCCAGTGGATGCGGGCCGGCAAGGGCATCGTTCACTCCGAGATGCCCGAGCAGGCGCAGGGCCGGATGCGCGGCTTTCAGCTGTGGGTGAACCTGCCGGCCAGGCTGAAGATGAGCGCGCCCGGCTATAGCGAGTTCGAGAGCGATGCGATCCCGGTCGAGGCCCGCGACGGCGGCGTCACGGTCAAGGTGATCTCCGGCGTCACGGACGTTGGCACGGCCGGCCCGATCGGCGGCGGCGCGGTCGACGCCCTCTATTTCGACGTCGTCCTGCCGGCCGGGACCGTGTTCGAGGAGCCGGTGGGCGATGACCGCAACACCATGCTGGCCGTCTACGAGGGCCAGGTCCGCGTCGCGCATGACACGGTCGACGCGCTGTCGGGCGTCTTTCTGGGTCGTGGCGAGACGGTCCGCGTCGAGGCCGTCACCGACGCGCGGGTGCTGCTGCTGGCCGGCCGCCCGATCGACGAGCCGGTCTTCTGGCATGGCCCGTTCGTGATGAACTCCCGTGAGGAGATCGTGCAGGCGTTCGAGGACTTCCAGCGCGGGCGGTTCTAACCCACCCCCTGGGCCGCGAAGTCGCGCCAGGCCTTGGCCTCCTTGCGGAAGTGGGCGTGGGTCTTGGACAGGCGCTTGTCGATCTCGGCCAGCTGGGCGCGGGCTTCGTCCTTGCGGCCCGTGCGGGCCAGGAAGACGGCATAGCGGGCGATGCCCTCGAAGCCCGGATAGTTGTCGGCGGCCCAGGAGAGCGCGGTCTCGGCCTGCTCCTCCCGGCCCAGGGCGTGGTAGACGCGGCCCAGCGCCAGCATGATATGGGCCGTGCGGCCGCCCGTGGGTGTCTCGCCCAGCTTTTCCAGCAGGGGCAGGGCCTCGGCCGGACGGCTCAGCTCGATCAGGGCGTTGGCGCGGCCCAGCAGCAGCTGCGGATCGTCGGCGTACATGCCGGTCAGGCTGTCGGCATAGAGCTTTTCGGCCTCGGCGTGCTTGCCCAGCTCCGTGGCGGCGACGGCCAGGCGGACGCGGTTGGCGACCGTAGGGGCGTCATCGACGGCGCGGGCGGCCTCGCGGTACTCGCGCTGCGGATCAATGGCCTTGCGGGCCGCCTGACCCATCTTCTGGGCGGTGCGGCCGCCAAACCAGGCGGGCGCGATGATGGCGACGAAGTAGACGAGCCCGCCGATCGGCTGGAACGCCAGGATGATCCACAGCCAGTACATCTGCTGGCCGGTGCGGACCACGTGGACGCACAGGGCGATGGCGATCAGGAGCGACAGGCCGATCAGCGGCAGCGGAAGCGAGAACATCGTCAGTCGTCCTTGGCGGGCTTGCGCGGATCGGCCTTGGGCGCGGGCGCCAGGCGCATGACCTCGGCCTGGTAGCGCTCGTCGTCGCCCGCGGCGGCGAAGGGCAGGGCGTCGGCGATAGCGTCCAGCATCGGGTCCAGCCACTGGTGCTCGACCTTGTGGAAGTCGCCCAGCACGTAGTGCATGACCGCATCCTTGTGACCCGGATGGCCCACGCCGATGCGGCCCCGGCGGAAGGCGTCGCCGACCTGGCTGGTCACCGAGCGGATGCCGTTGTTGCCCGCCGCCCCGCCGCCGGCCTTCATCCGGAAGCGGCCGGGGGCCATGTCGATCTCGTCGTGGAAGACGATGACGTCGGACGGCGCAAGCTTGAAGAACTTCATGGCCTCGCCCACGGCGCGGCCGCTCTCATTGTAATAGGTCTTGGGTTTGAGCAGCAGCAGCTTGACCGGACCGTCGGGCGTGCCGACCTGCCCCTCGCACGCCAGGCCCTGGAAGCGGGCGCGCCAAGGGGCGGTCCCCCACTTTCGGGCGAGGGCGTCGACGGCCATGAAGCCGACGTTGTGGCGGTTCTTCTCGTACTTGGGCTCGGGATTGCCCAGGCCGGCGAGGATCAGCATCGCTTGGATCTCAAGACTTCAAACGAAAACAGGCGGACCCGAAGGCCCGCCCGTTCCGTAAAACAGTTCGGTCGGATGACCGAGCGGATTAGGCCTCGGCCGTGGTGTCGCCGGCGTCCGACTGGGCGGCCGACGAGGCCTTCAGGGTCGCGATCACGAAGTCGCGGTCCACGGCCGGCTTCACGCCTTCCGGCAGCTTCACTTCCGAGATGCGGATGGTGTCGCCGATGTCGTGGTCGGTCAGGTCGATGACCAGCTCTTCCGGGATCTTGTCGGCCGGGCAGGCCAGTTCGACGGTGTGACGGATCACCTCCAGCGAGCCGCCCTTCTTCAGGCCGACCGAGGTTTCGTGGTTCTTGAAGTGAACCGGCACTTCGATCTTGATCAGCTGGTGCTCGTCGACGCGGTACAGGTCGAAGTGGACCGGCTCATCGGTGACCGGGTGGAATTGGACGGCCTTGGCGATGACCGATTGCTTGTCTTCACCGTGTTGCAGCGTGACCAGGTGGCCCAGCAGCTTGCCGGTGTACAGCGACTTGCGGAATTCGTTGGCGCGCACGGCGATGTTCACCGGGGCCTTGCCGCCGCCGTACAGGGTGCCCGGGATCTTGCCTTCGCGACGGACGGCGCGGGCCGCGCCGGTGCCGGCGCCTTCACGGACTTCAACGTTCAGAATGATCTCGGACATTGTCGTGTCTTTCTAGAGAGCCGGATGCTCTCTTTTGTGACCCGGCGCCTATGGCTGTATCGCCACGCTCGCCAGCATCGTTTTGGGGTCGCGCTACATACACAAAAGGGCCGGGCGACGCAACGCCCGGCCCTTTCGGCTGGAATCGGGGAGAAGATCAGCTCTTCTTGGTGGCCGACTTCTTGGCCGGAGCCTTCTTGGCCACGGCCTTCTTGACCGGCTCGGCCTTCGGCGGCGGGGGCGGTTCCGGCGGCAGGGTCGCGCCCGAAGCCTTGACCACGCACGCGCCGGTGTCGATCAGGATGTGCTGACCCAGGCAGAAGATGTCCTCGTAGTGCGGCTTGGACACGGCCAGGCACTGGTAGAGGTTCAGCTTGGCCATGTTCAGGCAGTTGGCCGTCGCCCAGTCGCCGCTCAGCGCGTCGATCGAGGCCAGGTTGTTGTCGCCGGCCGCGCCCAGGGCGGCCAGGGCCGCGACCGCCAGGCCGCGGATGACCACGGGCTGGTAGGGGGCGGGCGCCGCGCGCGGGGTCAGGCCCAGCGACTGGCCGCCGGTCGAGGCCTGCTGCAGCACGGCCACGTCGGCGCTTTCGGCCAGGGCCGGAATCGCCGACAGCGACTTGGCCGAGGCCAGGCGACCGTCGCGATCGACGACCGAACTCTTCGACCAGTTCGACCTCTGCACGTCATAGGCGGCCTGCTTCACGGCCTTGCCGGCCATGTAGACCTTCAGGCCGTCGCGGCCGACGGTATCGATGATCAGGCCGGCGGCGCTGTCGGCGCCCTTGAACACGGCCGCGTACGAGGGGTTGGAGAAGATGTTGTTGATCATCTCCTGGCGCTGGGTCGGATTGGCCGCGACCTCGCGCACCGAGGCGACGAAGGTGGGGTCCTGCAGGGCCAGGACGGCGGCGTAGGCCACCGCGCCGTTCATGAACGACTTGGCCTCATAGGCCGCGCCGATCTTCAGCGAGGCCTGGATCTGCTCGCCGTTCTGGAAGGTCGGAGACACCGCGCCGGCGCGGGCCATATAGCCGCGGAAGGCGCTGGCCCGCTCGACGATGCTGGCCGACAGCGTGATCGGCGGCGGCGGGGGCGGGGCCTGCACGAGCGGCGGCGGCGGCGGCGGCGGCGAGCTACAGGCCGCCACCAGGGCGGCCAGCGCCACGACGGTCGTCGTCAGGACGACGCGCGTACGCGAAAAAGAACGCATTTTCTGAACATCCCCATCAAGTCTTGGGGCGCGCATAGCAGCCCGGGTCGGCGAGATTGTGACTTCGCCTCGTTAACCAGACTTTTACAAGCGTTGCCGTGCGCGAGGCGAGTTCGCGCTCGGCGCTCGCCCGATGGGCTTAGTCGAACAGCTTCGACACCGACTCTTCGTTGGCGATGCGGCGGATGGCCTCGCCGATCAGCGGCGCGCACGAGACGTAGCGGATCTTGGGGCAGGCCTTGGCCGGGTCGGAGGCCTCGATCGAGTCGGTGACGACCAGCTCGGTCAGCACCGAATTGGCGACGCGGTCCGCCGCCGCGCCCGATAGGACGCCGTGGGTGATGTAGGCGCTGACCGACTTGGCGCCGTGGCTCATCAGGGCCTGGGCGGCGTTGCACAGCGTCCCGGCCGAATCGGCGATGTCGTCGAACAGGATGCAGCGGCGGTCCTTGACGTCGCCGATGATGTTCATGACTTCCGACTGGCCCGGGCCCGAGCGGCGCTTGTCGACGATGGCGAGGTCGGCGTCTTCCAGGCGCTTGGCCAGGGCGCGGGCGCGCACCACGCCGCCGACATCCGGCGAGACGACCATCAGGTCGGGACCCATCGGATAGTGGCGGCGGATGTCTTCGGCCATCAGACGCGAGGGCAGCAGGTTGTCGGTCGGGATGTCGAAGAAGCCCTGGATCTGGCCGGCGTGCAGATCCATCGTCAGGACGCGGTCGGCGCCCGAGCGGGTGATCAGGTTGGCGACCAGCTTGGCCGAGATCGGCGTGCGGCCGCCGGTCTTACGGTCCTGGCGGGCGTAGCCGAAATAGGGCAGCACGGCGGTGATCCGCTTGCCCGACGCGCGCTTCAGGGCGTCGATGCAAATCAACAGCTCCATCAGGTTGTCGTTGGCCGGATAGCTGGTCGACTGGATGACGAAGACGTCCTCGCCCCGCACGTTCTCGTCGATGGTGACGAACACCTCGAGGTCGGCGAACCGGCGCACCTGGGCGCGCGTCAGCGGCATATCGAGATATTCCGCGATCGCCTGGGACAGCGGGCGGTTGGAGTTGCCGGACAGCAGCTTCATGGAGATATCTCGGGGTGGGGGGCGGCCGATGCGGGGCCTTCTATCAGCGATCGCCTCAGGGGCAAGTGTTAACGTGGCGACTTATTGGCATCCGTGTCCGGACGGTCACGCTTCCAGGCTGATCGCCGACAGCAGACGGCCGTAGTCGCCCTCGCCGTTCAGGAAGGCGCGGCGGTTGGAGAAGAACCATTCCTCCTCGACCCGGGTGTCGCGGCCGACCCACTCGCGGCGCTCGACGCCGGCGGTCTCCAGGCGGTCCAGCACGAACGCCGGCAGGTCGAAGAAGCGCTTGTCGTCGGTGGCGCCCGGCTTGAAGAACCGGCCCGAGCCGGGGCAGTCGGCCTCGAACCTGTGCAGGAACTCCAGCCCCACCTCGTAGGACTTGGGGCCGATGCAGGGGCCGACGACGCCGGTGATGCGTTCGGGCCTGGCGCCCAGCTCGACCATGGCGTCGACAGCGGCCTGGACGACGCCGTCCAGGGCCCCACGCCAGCCAGCATGGGCGGCGGCCACGATCCGGGCCTCGGGATCGGCCAGCAGCACCGGCGCGCAGTCGGCGGCCAGGGCCCCGCAGATCACGCCGGGAGTCTTCGTCACCACCGCGTCGCCCTCGGGCCTCGCGTCGCCCCACGAGCCGTCGGCCTTGATCGCGATGGTCGAGTGGATCTGGTAGCAGGTGTTGAGGTCTTCCGGATCGCCGCCGAACCAGCGGGCGGCGCGGGCGCGATTCTCGATAACGTCGGCGGGGTCATCCTTGCTGCCGCGCCCGACGTTGAGGCTGTCATAGATCCCCGTCGAGGTCCCGCCCTTGCGCGTGAAGAAGGCGTGCTTGATCCCTGGCAGGCTGGCCAGCAGGGGCGACTGGATGGCGGGCAGGTCGGGCGTCTTCACGGTCATGTCGCGTCCTCGAAGAGGGGGGGCGAAAGGTCGGGCGCGGTCAGGCACGCAACCTTGAACAGAGCGCCCATCTGCGCCTCTCCGACCAGACGATCAAGCTGTCTCGCGATCCGATCGGCGTGATCGGGGCGGGCCGCGGCCAAGGCCTGGGCGCGGGCCTCGATCCCCAGGGCCAGCAGGAACTCGGCCTGGCTGAGAATCGGTCCGGCCTTGGCGCCGGTTTCCCGCGCGGCGGCGACGACCGACGGGAAGTCGGCCCAGACGGTGAGGTCGGCCAGGCCCGCCGTGGTCAGTGGGTCGACCTTCTGATGGTTGCTGACGGCCTGCAGAGTGTCGCCGGCCTCCGGAGCGTCGCGGCCATAGTCGATCAGCAGCGCCGCGCCGCCGTCCGCGACGAGGCGGTGGGCGATGTCCGAGGCCAGGGCCGCCTGGGCGGGGGAAGATTCCCAGACGCTCCCTTCGCCGGCTTCGGGCAGGTGAAGCGGCGCGGCGTCAGGCGACTTCCCGAGGCCGCGCAGCCCGAACGCCAGTTGACCGTTCTCGCCCAACCCGATCACCCGCTCGGCCCAGCCGTCCCTGGTCCGGACGAACTGGCGGGCGGGCAGGCAGTCCAGCAGCTCGTTGGCCACCAGGATCATCGGCGCGCCGGCCGGGACCTCGTCCAGGCGACCGACCCAGCGCGGGCCTTCGCCCAGCTTGACGACCTGCTTCGCGCGCAGCGGCCCCGACACCTCGACCAGCCAGACCTCGGTCGCCGCCAGGAAGTCCGGATCCAGCCGCGCCGCCCGCAGCAGGTCGCTCATCAGCGTGCCGTCGCCCGGGCCCATCTCGACCAGGCGAAACGGCGCGGGCCGGCCCATGCGGGTCCAGGTCTCCAGCACCCACAGGCCGATCAGCTCGCCGAACATCTGGCTGACCAGCGGCGCGGTGATGAAGTCGCCGCCGGCGCCCCCAAGACCGCCCAAGGCGGGCCGCGTGGCGTAGTAGCCGTCGCGAGGGTCGTGCAGGCAGCGGGTGAAGAACTCGGGGACGCCGATCGGCCCGTCCTGGGCGATCTGCGCCTTCAGGCGATCAAGCAGGCTCATGCCCGCCTTCGCCTGGACCGACTTGAACAGGCTCGCGCAGCGCCTTCCACAACAGCCAGCCGCCAACCAGGATCATCGGGGTCGACAGCATCATCCCCATGGTCAGGCCCAACGGGAAGTCAGGCATGCCGACGTCCGGATTGCGCACGTTCTCCAGCGACAGGCGGAACAGGCCGTAGGCGATCAGGAAGGTCGCCACGATCGCCCCGCGCCGCTGCAGCCACTTCAGGCGATAGACGGCGAAGACCAGAATGAGGAACAGCAGCAAGCCCTCCAGCCCCGCCTCGTAGAGCTGGCTGGGATGGCGCGGGTATGAGCCGGCCGGGCAAATGTGCTGTGGGTGAGCGGCCTTGATCGTCTCGTTGCAGAAGATGATGCCGAACGGCCCGTCGGTCGGCCGGCCCCACAACTCGCCATTGATGAAGTTGGCGATGCGGCCGAAGAACAGGCCGATCGGGGCTGACGGCGCGATCAGGTCGCCCAGCCTCAGCATGTCGATCTTCTGCTGGCGGGCGAACAGGGCGATCGCCGCGCAGACGCCCAGGAAGCCGCCGTGGAACGACATGCCGCCCTCCCAGATCTTGAACAGGTCCAGCGGGTGCGCGAACAGCCAGATCCGCTGGTCCTCGTTCATCAGCATGTAGAATAGGATGTAGCCCAGCCGCCCGCCCAGAATGATGCCCAGGGTGATCCACAGCACCAGATCGTCGATCTGCAGCGGCGTGGCGGTTGGCGTACGGCCGCCCCACAGGCGCTCGGTCCGGGTCATCCGGACGGCGAAACGCCAGCCCAGCAGGATGCCCGCCACATAGGCAAGGGCGTACCAGCGCAAGGCCAGCGGACCCCATTGCAGGGCCCAGGGACCGATGTGCACGATCGGGTCGATGTTCGGGAAAATCACGTGCGGCTCCGTGCGGGACACATGGTCGCACTCGTATAGCCTTCGGGCTTCGCTTTCATCCCCCGTTTCCCATATAAGGGCGTAGCCCACCCTTCGGGCCACTCGGAACCGCGATGCACAGCCAGAACCCCTTCCTCGACGAATTCGCCAAGCTGACCCAGGCGGCCATGGGCATCGCCCAGACGGCTGGCGAGGAGGCCAAGACCGCCATGCGGGCCCAGGCCGATCGTCTGGCGGCCGAATTCGACCTGATCCGCCGCGATGATTTCGAGGCGCTCAAGGCCGAGGTCGCCGCGCTCCGCGAAGAGGTCGCGACCCTGAAGGCGGCCAAGAAGGCCCCCGCCAAAAGCGCCTCTGGAAAAACCGCGACTTCAGGCGAATAGGCGATTCGGCGCTCGCTCACGGCGTGAAGCGAGTTGAGACGAACGTCACGAAGCAGATTAGTGTCCCTTGGCACGTGAGCGATTCATGGCGGGGGTAACCCTCGCCGTCGCGGGCGGGGACGTAGGTTTTTCATGGACACCCAACCGGAAGACGACGACGTCCTGATGGCGCTCGACCCCCTCGAGGTGGTCGAACATGTGCTGTCGGCCGAAAACCTGACCTTCGACCGCACGGAAGACGGCGATCTGGCGTTCGCGCTGAAGGGCGACTGGAAGGACTACGAGCTGTGGTTCGCCTGGCGTCCGGAAGCCGACTGCCTGCAGCTGTGCCTGTCGCTGGACCTGCGCGCGCCGAAATCCAAGCGCGCCAACGCCTACGAGCTGCTGGCCCTGATCAACCAGCGCGTCTGGCTGGGCCACTTCGAGGTCTGGACCGAGGACGGCGAAGTGGTGTTCCGCCACGCCCTGGCCCTGCCGGCGGGCGAGCGCCCGACCATGGCCCAGGCCGCCTCGATGATCGACGCGGCGGTGGAAGCCGCCGATCGCTTCTTCCCGGCCTTCGAATTCCTGCTCCAGGGCGCCAAGACCCCGGACGAGGCCATGGCCGCCTGCATGTTCGAGACCGTCGGCCAGGCTTGATTTAGGCTGGACTTCCCTTCTCCCCTTGCGGGAGAAGGTGTCGCGAAGCGACGGAAGAGGGGTCGCACGGCGGCTGCCTCGCCGTTTCGCGGCTGATCCGTCGAGAAACCCCTCATCCGACCTGCTTCGCAGGCCACCTTCTCCCGCGAGGGGAGAAGGATAGAGATAGAGGTTCGCGTATGACCCCCATTCTCCTCCTCGGCGCGGGCCGCATGGGCGGCGCCTTGATCGAAGGCTGGAGCGCGGCCGGCGCTTTCGCCGCCGCCGACCTGATCGTCCGTGATCCGAACGCCGACGCCGACGCCGACGCCTTCGCCGGCGCGGTGGTCAATCCGCCGCTTGAAGCCCTGTCCGCCGCCAAGACCGTGCTGCTGGCCGTGAAGCCGCAGATCTGGCGCGAGGCGGTCAAGGACGTGGTTGCGCACCTGGCCCCCGACGCCGTCATCGTCTCGATCGCCGCCGGTGTCCGCGCGGCGGACATCTCCGAAGTCTTCGGCGGCCGTCGCGTGGCGCGGGTGATGCCGACCACCGCCGTCGCCATCGGCCGGGGGGCGGCCTCGATCCATGCCGAGGATGACGACGCCCGGGCCGCCGCCCATGCCCTGTTCGCGCCGGTCGCGACCGTGGTCGACCTGCCGAGCGAGGACCTGCTGCACGCGGCCACCGCCGTGTCGGGCTCGGCCCCGGCCTATCTCTACGCCTTCATCGAGGCGCTCGAAGCCGCCGGCGCGGCCCAGGGGCTGGATGCGACGGATAGCGCCCGCTTGGCCCGCGCCACGATCATCGGCGCCGCCGCCCTGATGGAGAAGAGCGGCGAGGAGCCGGCCGAGCTGCGCAAGCAGGTGACCTCGCCGGGCGGCACGACGGCGGCGGCGCTGGCGGTGCTGATGGGCGAGGGCGGCTTTGGCGACCTGCTGCCGAAGGCGCTCGACGCCGCCGTGGCCCGGTCGAAGGAACTTGGCGGCTAAGCGTCTTGCTCTCGTCGCTTTCCGCCGCCATGTGACTCCCATGACCGACGCCGACGACATCCTCGACCGGGCCGCCGCCGCGGCCCTCGCCCTGGCCGCCGACAAGCCGTGGCCGGCCATCGCCCTGCGCGACATCGCCGTGAAGGCCGAGGTCCCCTTCGCCGAGCTCTACGGGCTGGCCGACAGCAAGCACGCGGTGCTGGCCCATCTCTCGGCCCGCTTCGACCGCGCGGCGCTTAGCGTGGACTACGCCGGGACCGCCGACGTCCACGATCGCCTGTTCGACGCCGCCATGGCCCGGCTGGAAGCGATGGAGCCCCATCGCGCCGCCCTGATCGCCATCGCCAAGGCCGAGGGCGTCCTCGTCTCGGCGACCCGCTTCCCGCGCATCGCCCGCGCCGTGCTGGAAGCCGCCGGGATCGAGGCCACCGCCCCGCGCCTGGCCGCCATGACCGCCGTCTGGGCCCGCGTGGTCCAGGTCTGGCGCGACGACGAAGGCGCCCTGAACCGCACCATGGCCGAGCTCGACAAGCGGCTTAAGCAGATGGCCGGCCGGCTGGCGAAGATCGGGGCTGGATTTTAGGCCAGTAGATGCTCCCCCGCATCGCGGGGGAGGAGCTACTGCACTACCCCGGCAGCCGGATCGAGGCTCGCAGGCCGCCCATCATCGACCGCGATAGCACCAGATCTCCGCCCAGCCCGCGCGCCATGTCCCGCGCGATGGCCAGGCCCAGGCCGACGCCCTTTTCGTTCTGGTTCCGGCTCTCGTCCAGGCGCGAGAACGGCTTGAAGGCCTCCTCGTAGCGGTCCTCGGGGATCCCCGGGCCGTCGTCGTCGACCGTCACCTCGACGCCGCCCGTCAGGCGGGCCGTGGCCGTCACCTTCACCCGGTCGGCGTGGGCGACGCCGTTGTCGATCAGGTTGGCCAGGGCCCGGCGGAAGGCCAGCGGTCGCAGCCGCGCCTCCAGGTCGCGGGTGATTTCGGTCTCGACCATCGCCCCGCCGCGCTCGGCGTCGGCGACCACGCCCTCGACCAGCTCCGACAGGTTGACCTCCTGCACGGCCTCCCCGCCCTCGCCGCGGGCGAAGGCCAGGTACTCGTCGATCATGTGCTCCATCTCGGAGAGGTCGCCCTTCATGGCCTCCAGCTGTTCGCTGGGCTCGGACATGGCCATTTCCAGCTTCAGCCGGGTCAGCGGCGTGCGCAGGTCATGGCTGACGCTGGCCAAGAGGGCGGTGCGTTGCTCGATGTGGCGGATGATGCGCGCCCGCATGGCCATGAAGGCCATGGCCGCCTGGCGCACCTCGCGCGCGCCGTGTGGCTTGAAGTCGTGGTCCTCGCCCCGGCCGAAGGCGTCGGCGGCGTCGGCCAGGCGCTCGATGGCCCGCACCTGATTGCGGATGAACAGGATGGCCACCGCCGTCAGCAGCATGGTCGCCACCACCATCCACAGGATGAAGATGTGCCCCTGGGTGGCGTAGGCGCGGTCGCGCAGCGCGTAGATCTGCAGGACCCCGTCCTTCACCTGCACGCGGATGTCGATATAGGCCGTGTAGCGGGTGGTATCGAACCAGAACGGGTTGTCGAGCCGGTCGTCCAGCGCCTTGTCCAGCGAACGATCCAGGGCCGCGAACAGCGAGGGCCGGTGTCCGGTCGGCAGTTTGCGGCCCTTCTGGAAGGCGATCGACAGCGACATCGAGTCCTCGGCCCGCTTGGCCAGCTTTTCGACGGCGGCGGGGCTGGGATCGTCCTCGTAGGACTGCACGGCCCAGGCGATGTCGCCGGCCAGGCCCTCGGACAGCTTGCTGGTCACCGACTGCCAGTGGGCGTCGAAGAAGGCCCAGGTCACGGCGATCTGCATCACCGCCACCGGCAGGATGATGATCAGCAAGCTGCGCCCGAACAGGCTCGTCGGCAGCCAGCGCTTGATGAAGAGCGGGACGTACAGCTTGGTCCTCAGACGCATCAGGGGCGCATCAATCAGTCCGGCGCCAGCCGATAGCCGACGCCGCGCACGGTCTGGAGGTAGCGCGGGTTCTTCGGATCCGGCTCGATCTTGCGGCGCAGGCGGGTGACCTGGACGTCGACCGCGCGGCCGGTGGCGTCGGCGGTGTCGCGAGCCAGCTCCAGGCGGTCGACCGGCTCGTGAGCCGAGCGGGCCAGGCGGCGCAGCAGAGTGACCTCGGCCTCGGTCAGGCGCACGACCTCACCGTCACAGGTCAGTTCGCCGCGATCGGCCTCGAACGTGCAGCGGCCCAGCAGCAGCGCCTTGGGCCCCACCGGGCGGGCCGAAGAGCGGCGCAGGATGGCCTCGATGCGAAGGAGCAGCTCCTGCGGCTCGAACGGCTTGCCCAGATAGTCGTCGACCCCGCTGGACAGACCTTCGATGCGGTCGGCGGTCTGGTCGCGGGCGGTCAGCATCAGGATCGGCGTGCGACCGCTTTCGCCGCCCTTGGACCGCAGGCGCTTGGTGAAGGCGTAGCCGTCCTCGCCGGGCATCATCACGTCCAGCACCATCAGGTCGAAGTCCAGCGCGCCGAACAGGCGGTCGGCTCCGGCCGCGTCCGAGGCGGCCGTGACCCGGAAGCCGGCGCGGCCCAGGAATTCCTTGATCAGCTTGCGCAGGCGGTCGTCGTCGTCGACGACCAGGATGTGACGCTCGCGGCGCTCTTCAGGACTCATGGCGTAACACTATCAGGTTTGACGGCGGGGGGCGCCGACGCCCTGGCGCGGGCCGGCCAGCGCCGCCAGGATCCGCCGCGCGCCGGCCACGCCGTCAAGACCGCCGGTGCGGTAGGCGCGGGCCAGCAGCGCCCGCAGCCGCTCGGCGGTGCGTTGCTCGAAGGCCACGCCCTCGGGGGTCAGGGTCGCCGGACGCCGACGGCCGTCCAGATCGCCCGCGCCGCGCTCGACCAGGCCGGCCTTCTGCAGGTCGGCGAGGGTGCGGCTGGCGGCCTGTTTGGACAGGCTGGTCAGCTTCGAGAGGTCCTGCACGCCAATGCCCGGCCGGCGGCGCAGCAGGAAGGTCGCGCGCCAATGCGAGCGGCCCAGACCCAGGGGCTCGGCCTCCAGCGCCGTGTCGACGGCGGCCCACAGCGAGGCCTCGGCCAGCAGGATCAGTTCCAGCCCGCCGTCCAGCTCCTCCTCGCGGAGGATCAGACGGGGATCGTCCGAACCGGGCTGCAGCGGGGCTATCATCGCGAGGAGTCCATTTTATTTGACGCCCCCGTCCTCGGGGCGTCTAAGAGCCGGGTTTCCAATAAGGAGGTCTTGGACCGATGTCTCTGGTTCCCTTCGATGATCGTGACGGTTGGATCTGGCTGGACGGCCAGTTCGTTCCCTGGCGCGAGGCGAAGGTGCACGTATTGACCCACGGACTTCACTACGCCTCGTCCGTGTTCGAGGGCGAGCGGATGTACGGCGGCGAGATTTTCAAGCTGACCGAGCATACCGAGCGCCTGTTCAAGTCGGCGGAGATCCTCGACTTCAAGATCCCTTACACGGTGGCCGAGATCGACGAGGCCTGCAAGGCGACGGCGGCCAAGAATAACCTCAAGGATTGTTATGTCCGCCCGATCGCCTGGCGGGGCAGCGAAATGATCGGTGTTTCGGCGCAGCAGACCAAGATCCACGTCGCCATCGCCGTCTGGGAGTGGCCCAGCTACTTCGATCCAGCGACCAAGGCCAAGGGCATCCGCCTGACCTGGGCCAAGTACCAGCGTCCGGACCCCAAGACCGCCCCGGTCGCGGCCAAGGCCGCCGGCCTCTACATGATCTGCACCATCTCCAAGCACGCCGCCGAGAAGGACGGCTACGCCGACGCGATGATGCTCGACTATCGCGGCTATGTGGCGGAAGCCACGGGCGCGAACGTCTTCTTCGTCAAGGACGGCGCCCTGCACACCCCCAAGCCCGACTGCTTCCTGGACGGCATCACCCGCCGCACGGTGATCGACATCGCGCGCGGCAAGGGGATCGAGGTCGTCGAGCGCCACATCCAGAAGGAAGAGCTGTCGACCTTCACCGAGTGCTTCATCGTCGGCACCGCCGCCGAGGTGACCCCGGTCTCCGAGATCGGTGAGTTCAAGTTCACGCCGGGCAAGCTGTCGCTGGACCTGATGGACACCTACGCGGCCCTGGTGCGGAACGAGGCGATGGCCGAGGCCTGAACCGACCTAGTCGCTAGACGTGCTGACGAAGCCGCCCGGTTGATCCGGGCGGCTTTTTCGTGTTCCACGAAATCCAGGGTAGAGCTTGGGTGGTGAATGAAACCGATAGGCAGCGATGGTAAGCCGATCCCGACGCCGCCGGACGAGCGCACTGGCCGGGAAATCCTGGCCGGCTACATGCGTCAAGGCCTCTTCTTGGCGGCCGTGGTGATTGGCAGCATCGGGCTCCTTGTCGTTCTGCAGCAGCCTCCGTTCACGCGGTTTAGCTGGAATGCTTTCGCGCAGAAGCTTGCGGTTCTTCCCATCCTGATCACGGTCCTGATCGTGGGCTTTGGCCTGGTTGGAACGGTGCTGAGCTACCTGACTTGGCCATTCAGGCGCAGAGATGCCGGCCGGACCTATGAGCGACGGATCTCCCGGCTGTCGCCAGAGCAGGTCGCTGACGAGATCGCGCGGTCGCGGGCGGTGCTGGCCGACCTTCGTGATCCACGCAAGCGACGTGATGCGGAACACTGGCTGGCCTGGCTGGAGCGCCAGCCGAACATATCGCCGCAAGCGCGGACCGGCCTCGCGGTGGGAACCTATCGCCCATCGATGGCTGTGTGCGTATGGGCGGGTGTCTGGGCGACGTTGGCCTGGATCGGCGGGGGATGGAAGTTCCTGGACAATCCGGACTGGGCCGGGGGAATTCTGTTCGGCTTCGTTGCGCTGATGTTCACCGGCTTCTTCGTGAGCAACCTGACGGAACGGCTGGAACTCACGGCAGACAGTCTGGCCTACTACACCTTTGGGCGCAGGCTGTGGTCGGCACCGCGCGAGCACATCGCCACCCGGGAGGAGGGTGCCGGATCATCGACCTACGAGCTGTATGATGTTCGAACCGGCAAGAGGCTTGGCCAGATCAAGGGCTTGAGCTTTGGCGTTGATACGGTTGAGGCCCTCGCCGACCTCTTCCCGCCTTGGCTGACGGAAGAGGCCGGCTGAAGAAGCTAGCTTAAGCCGCCTCCGCCTCCTCGTTCGCCGGGACCTGGCGGATCAGGTAGTCGAAGGCCGAGAGCGAGGCCTTGGCGCCTTCACCCATGGCGATGATGATCTGCTTGTAGGGCGTCACCGTCGCGTCGCCGGCGGCGAACACGCCGGGCAGCGAGGTTTCGCCGCGATAGTCGACCTCGATCTCGCCGCGATTGGTCAGGGCGACGCCGCTGTCCTTCAGCCATTCGGTGTTGGGCACCAGGCCGATCTGGACGAAGACGCCTTCCAGGTCGACGCGGTGGACGCTGTCGTGGTTGCGGTCCTTGTAGGAGAGGCCCGAGACCTTGCCGTTCTCGCCGTGGATCTCGGTGGTCATGGCCGAGGTGACGATCTTGACGTTCGGCAGGCTGGCCAGTTTGCGTTGCAGGACGGCGTCGGCGCGCAGCTGGCTGTCGAACTCGATCAGCGTCACGTGGGCGACGATGCCGGCCAGGTCGATGGCCGCCTCGACGCCGCTGTTGCCGCCGCCGATCACCGCCACGCGCTTGCCCTTGAACAGCGGGCCGTCGCAGTGCGGGCAATAGGCCACGCCCTTGTTGCGGTACTCGGCTTCACCGGGGACGTTGACGTTCCGCCAGCGGGCGCCGGTCGACAGGATGACGGTCCGCGACTTCAGGCTGGCGCCGTTCTCCAGCTTGACCTCGATCAGGCCGCCCGGGGTCTTGGCCGGAACCAGACCGACGGCCTTCTGCAGGTTCATGATGTCGACGTCGTATTCCTTGACGTGCTGCTCCAGGGCCGCGGCCATCTTCGGACCCTCGGTGTGGGGGACCGAGATGAAGTTCTCGATGGCCATGGTGTCCAGCACCTGACCGCCGAAGCGTTCGGCCGCGACACCAGTCCGGATGCCCTTGCGGGCGGCATAGACCGCAGCGGCCGCGCCGGCCGGGCCGCCGCCGATGACCAGCACGTCGAAGGCGTCCTTGGTCTTGATCTTCTCGGCCATGCGGTCGCCCGCGCCGGTGTCCAGCTTGGCCAGGATCTGCTCGACATCCATGCGGCCCTGGCCGAAGGCCTCGCCGTTCAGCAGGATGGTCGGCACGGCCATGACCTGGCGGGCCTCGACCTCGTCCTTGAACAGGGCGCCGTCGATGGCGACGTGGCTGATGCGCGGGTTCAGGGCGCTCATGGTGTTCAGCGCCTGCACCACGTCGGGGCAGTTCTGGCAGGACTGCGAGAAATAGGTCTCGAAGCGGTAGTCGCCGTCCAGCGCCTTGATCCGTTCGATGACCTCGGCGTCGAGGCGCGGCGGGTGGCCGCCGACATGCAGCAGGGCCAGCACCAGCGAGGTGAACTCGTGACCCAGCGGCAGGCCGGCGAAGCGCACCGAAGCGTCACCGGCGGCGCGGGTGATGGCGAAGGAGGGCTTGCGGGCGTCGTCGCCCGACAGGTTCAGGGTGACCTTGTCCGACGTCGCGGCGACGTCTTCCAGCAAGGCCAGCATCTCCTTCGAACCGGCGTCGTCCGCGAGGGAGGCGACCAGTTCGATCGGCTGGCGCAGGTTCTGCAGATAGGTGGTCAACTGGGTCTTCAGACCGGCGTCCAGCATGGCGCGCTCCCAAAAAGGCTAGGGGGAGAGAAAGGTAGCGTTCGATTTTCAGGGGAGGAGGATCGAACGCGGCGTACGATCGAGGGCCGGGCCGCCGACCGGTCCGAATGAACGGCCGGCGGTCCGAGTAGTTCTTAGGCTTTAGATCTTGCCGACCAGGTCGAGCGACGGGGCCAGGGTCTTTTCACCCTCTTCCCACTTCGCCGGGCAGACTTCGCCCGGGTGGCTGGCCACGTATTGGGCGGCCTTGATCTTGCGCAGCAGCTCGATGGCGTTGCGGCCGATGCCTTCGGCGGTGACTTCCATGAACTGGATCACGCCTTGCGGGTCGACCAGGAAGGTGCCGCGGTCGGCCAAGCCGACGCCCGGGCGCATGATTTCGAAGTTGTTGGTCACCACGCCCGACGGGTCGCCGATCATCGTGTACTTGATCTTGCCGATGGCCGGCGAGCTGTCGTGCCAGGCCTTGTGCGAGAAGTGCGTATCGGTCGACACCGAATAGATCTCGACGCCCAGGCGGGTGAAGACGTCGTAGTTGTCGGCCAGGTCTTCCAGCTCCGTCGGGCAGACGAAGGTGAAGTCGGCGGGGTAGAAGAAGAAGACCGACCACTTGCCCTTGGTGTCGGCTTCGCTGACCGTGACGAACTTGCCGTCCTTGTAGGCCTGGGCGGTGAAGGGTTTGATCTCGGTGTTGATCAGCGACATGAGGCGCTCCAGTTGGAAGAGATGAGCCCTGTTACAGGGCCGACTCGGGATTGATCAAATTGATAAAACTTCTCCACGGGATAGAGTGGATCTATCAATTTCGCAAAAGCGAAATGGGTTTGGGCGACATATTCAGCATTCGTTGATCGAATGATGAATTATCGAATGTCGAGTATGGATCGCTAGCGCGGCCTCGTCGTTGCTTTGTCGCAAAAACTTATGGAGTCAGGGCGCGCCGCGCTGGCGTTTCGCCGCGACGGGCATGTCACGCCTCATATTGGTCAGACCAATTTGATTGATCGGCCAAGCCATCTCGTGCGAACCCTTGCGCGCGAACCCTTGCCTGTGGAACGCCTATCGCTTGTGCGACCGGGGCTTCCCGACCATGGTCCTGTATCCAGTGGAGTGTGATTTGACCGGCAAGAGACCGACCATCGACGACGTCGCCCGCGTTTCGGGTGTGGCGCGCGTGACGGTGTCTCGAGTGCTGAACGGCGGCCCCAATGTCCGCGACGAGGTTCGGACCCGGGTCATGCGAGCCATCGAGCAGCTGGACTACAAGGTCAATCCGCAGGCCCGCAGCCTGGCCGGCGGGGCCAGCCGTCTGCTGGCCTTCGTCTTCGCCTCGGACCTCGAGAACGATCCGAATTCCTACTATGAATCCGCTCTGGAGCTGGGGGCCCTGCGCGCCTGCCTGACCCTGGGCTACCAGGTGCTGGTCCAGAACGTCCCGCAGCAGACGCCCGACCGCGAGAAGCGGGTGCTGGACCTGATCACCAGCCAGCGCTGCGAGGGCCTGATCCTGTCGCCCCCCTACAGCGACGACGTCTCGCTGATCCAGGCGGCCTTGGCTCAGGGCTGCAAGGTGGTGACGGTGTCGCCCGGCGGACCGGGGCGCGGGATCGCCGACGGAGTCGGAGTCGACGACGAGGCCGGCGGCTACGACATGGCGCGCGAGCTGCTCAGCCTGGGCCATCGCCGCTTCGGCTTCATCGCCGGGCTGGAGGGCCACCTTTCCGCGGACCGACGCATGAAGGGGTTCGAGCGCGCCCTGGCCGAGCAGGGTCTGGGCGAAGACGCCTGGATCATGGCGCGCGGCGACTTCACCTTCCGCTCCGGCACACACCTGGCGCCGGGGCTGCTGGACCATCCGCTGAGCCCCAGCGCCCTGGTCTGCGCCAATGACGACATGGCCGCCGGCGCCCTGTCGGCCGCCCACGCGCGGGGTCTCAGCATCCCTCGGGATCTGTCGATCACCGGCTTCGACGACGCCCCCGTCGCCGCCATCGTCTGGCCGCCTCTGACCACCGTGCACCAGCCGGTGAAAGTGCTGGGCCAGCGCGCCGTCGAGATGCTGGTGGCCCGCCTGACCGGAACCAACAGCGCCTCCGAGCCGGTCTTCCAGCAGCTGGACCACGCGGTCGTACGCCGCCAGACCACGGCCGCGCACTAGAGCCCTTTTTCCGCTTTAGATGATTCCCTCTAAAGCTAAAGGGCTCCAGCCGACCGTACCCGCTTTCCGGTTTCGATCTTGACAACGTTGTCGCTTGCCATGCTAGTGGAAGCGCTTCCATGGAAGCGCTTCCACGGCCAAGGTTGGCCTCACGACAAAAAAGGCCGTCGCTTCGCGCAGGAGCGGCTTCAGAGGGGAGAGCTAGATGATAAACCGCAAGAGCGGCGCGCGTCCGTCCATCCAGAAATTTTACGTCACCGCTTCCACGGCCGCGATCACGCTGGCCCTGGCCGGCTCGGCCTTTGCCCAGCAGGCGGCTGCTCCGGTCCCGGAAGCCGACGACACGGTCGACGCGATCGTCGTGACCGGCATCCGCGCCGGCATCCAGAACTCGATCAACATCAAGAAGAACGAGACCTCGATCGTCGAGGCCGTCTCGGCCGAGGACATCGGCAAACTGCCGGACGTGTCGATCGCCGAGTCGATCGCGCGTCTTCCCGGGTTGGCCGCGCAGCGCGTCAACGGCCGCGCCCAGGTGATCTCGATCCGGGGTCTCGCGCCCGACTTCACCACCACCCTGCTGAATGGCCGCCAGCAAGCCAGCTCCGGCGACAACCGCGCCGTCGAGTTCGACCAGTATCCGTCGGAACTGCTGTCCAGCGTCGTGATCTACAAGACGCCGGACGCCCAGGTCTCGGGCATGGGCCTTTCCGGCACCGCCGACCTGCGCACCGTGCGCCCGCTGGGATACGGCAAGCGCGTCCTGGCCTTGAACCTGCGCGGCGAGAAGACCTCGGGCAAGAAGCTGAACGACGATTCCCACAACGTGGGCGGCCGCTTCAGCGCCAGCTACATCAACCAGTTCGCCGACGGCACGATCGGCGTGGCCCTGGGCTACGCCCACCTGGATTCGCCGTCGCAGGTGAAGCGCTACAAGGCCTATGGCTACGAGGCCTTCCCGCCGGAATCGACCTCGCCGGACAGCGCCGACGGCGCCCTGATGCTGAACGGCCAGGAGATCATGGCCGTCTCGCGCAACAACAAGCGCGACGCGGTCATCGGCATCTTCGAGTACCAGCCCAACGACCGGATCCACTCGACGCTGGACCTGTACTACTCGACCTTCAAGCAGAAGGAGACGACGCGCGGCGCCCAGTGGTTCTCGAACCCGTACGCCGACGGCGTGACCTATTCGAACGTCACGACCGCCGACATGGGCGGATCGAAGTTCGCCACCGGCGGCACGCTGAATCACGGCGTGCCGATCGTGCGCAACGACTACAACACCCGCCAGGACCAGCTGTTCTCGGCCGGCTTCAACAACGAATTCCAGCTGACCGAAAAGACCAAGCTGGTCGCCGACCTGTCCTATTCGTCGAACAAGCGGAAGGAACAGATCATGGAGACCTACGCCGGCTACGGCCGTGGCGTGGGCGGGGTCACCGGGGCGACGGCGGACGTGGGCCGCACCTATGACACCGTCGGCTTCAAGGTCGCCGACAACGGGTTCTCGCAGTATGACGAAGGCCTGAACTACGCCGACGCCAGCAAGGTCACCCTGGGCGACCGCGCGCCCTGGGGCGGCTGGGGTCACGACGGCGCGATCCGCTATCCGCACGTCAAGGAAGACGTCAAGGCCGTCGACATCCGCCTCGAGCACGAGATGGACGGCTTCATCACCCAGCTGTCGGCCGGCGTGAACTACACCAAGCGCGACAAGGGCAAGACCGTCTCGGACAACGACCTGTTCCTGAAGAACGGCCGCCAGCAGGTCTATGTCGACCAGGCCGATCTGGTCTCGCCGACCAACCTCGGCTTCGCCGGCTTCGGCGATGTCCTCTCGGTCAAGATCGGCGACGTCTGGAAGAAGTACTACAACTCCTCCCCGATCCTGGACGCCAACTACTACGACAAGAACTGGGACATCACCGAGGAGGTCACGACCTTCTTCGCCAAGGCCAACTTCCAGAGCGGCGACCTGCGCGGCAATGTCGGCGTCCAGGTGGTCCAGCAGAAGCAGGAATCGAGCGGCATGGTTATCAACGGCACCGAGCCGGGCCAACCGGTCGTCCCGACCAAGATCGCGGTAAAGGACGACTATACCGACGTCCTGCCGAGCATGAACCTGATCTACGACCTGGGCGGCGGGCATCGCTTGCGCCTGGCCTTGTCCAAGACCATGGCCCGGCCGCGCATGGACGACATGCGCGCCAACGTGACGCCGGGCTTCGACGCCCTGATTTGCACTGGACCGGGCGGCTGCGCCCCCGGCTCGACGGTCAATCCGTGGAGCGCCTCGGGCGGGAACCCGAACCTGAAGCCGTGGTTGGCCAAGGCCGCTGACCTGGCCTACGAGTGGTATGTCAGCCCCGCGACCTATTTCTCGATCGCCGGCTTCTACAAGAAGCTGGACACCTACATCTATCAGCAGTCCGGCACCTTCGACTTCACGGGCATCCCGCGACCCACGGCGGCCAGCCAGATTCCGTCGAACGTCACCATCAGCCCGATCGGCCAGATCACCTTGCCGGCCAACGGCAACGGCGGCGTGGTCAAGGGGGTCGAGTTCAGCGGCGCCGTCGAGCTCGGCCAGTTCGCCGACATGCTGAAGGGCTTTGGCCTGCAGGGCAGCCTGTCGCTGACCAAATCGAACCTGAACCCGACCGGCAACCCCGATCCGACGCAGGAAGTCCGCATCCCAGGTCTGTCGGGCACGGTCTACAACGTCACCGGCTATTACGAGCGCGGCGGCTTCCAGGCGCGCATCAGCCAGCGCTACCGCTCGGCCTTCAAGGGCGAAGTGGTGCAACTCTATGCCAAGCGTGGCGAAACCGAGATCCTGGCCGACAAGCAGGTGGACGCCCAGATCGGCTACACCTTCAACGACGGTCCGCTGGAGAACCTCGGGGTCCTGTTGCAGGTCAACAACCTGACGGACTCGCCGTACCGCACGCGCCTGGGCCTCGACGGCGGCGGCACCAAGACCCAGAACGGCGGTTCGCTGCCCGAGACCTACGAGAAGTACGGCCGTCAGATCCTGTTCGGCGTGAACTATCGGTTCTAAGCAGAAGGCCGAGCCGAGCCGCGCTCCCCCGCGACTTGGGCTCGCCAGGCAAGAACCAACGGAGGCGGGGTCGCCTATGGCGGCCCCGACCTTCGAGCTCAATGGGAGGCGGGTGGTTGCAACCGCTCACGAAAATACTGATCGCCGGCGGCGGTTCCGCGGGCTGGATGACAGCGGCGCTGTGCTCGCGGCTGTTCCAGGGTCTCTACGAGATCGTGCTGATCGAGTCCGAGCAGATCGGCACCGTCGGGGTCGGGGAAGCGACCATCCCCGCCATCAAGAAATTCAACGAGCTGCTCGGCCTCGACGAGGACGACTTCCTGCGCAAGACGCAAGGGTCCTTCAAGCTGGGCATCGAGTTCCGCAACTGGTTCCGCAAGGGCGAGAGCTACCTGCACGGCTTCGGCGTGCTAGGCCAGGACCTGGGCTGGCTGCGCGTGCACCAGTACTGGCTGCGGATGCGCGAACTGGGCCAGGCCCCGGACTTCGACGCCCTGTCGATCAACAACGCCATGGCGCTGCAGGACAGGTTCATGCGCGCCCGGGCCGACATGGCCGAGTCGCCGATCGGCCACATCGCCCACGCCTTCCACTTCGACGCCGGCCTCTACGCCAAACACCTGTCGACCTACGCCCAGGCGCGCGGGGTCCAGCGGCGCGAGGGCAAGATCGTCGACGTCACGCTGCGGCCCGAGGACGGCTTCGTCCAGTCGGTGACCATGGACGACGGCGAGGTCATCACCGCCGACCTGTTCGTCGACTGCTCGGGCTTCCGGGGCCTGATCATCGAGCAGGCCCTGAAGACCGGCTACGAGGACTGGACCCGTTGGCTGCCGGCCGACCGGGCCATCGCCGTGCCGACCGAGCGCTCGGCGCACTTCACGCCCTATACCCGCTCGACGGCGCACGACGCCGGCTGGCAGTGGCGGATCCCGCTGCAGCACCGCACCGGCAACGGCCACGTCTACTCATCGCAATATATCGACGACGACGAGGCCGAGCGCGTCCTGCTGGCAAACCTGGACGGCGCCCAGCGCGCCGACCCGCTGCGCATCCGCTTCACGACCGGCAAGCGCAAGAAGATCTGGAACAAGAACTGCGTCTCGATCGGCCTGGCCAGCGGCTTCATGGAGCCCTTGGAGTCGACCAGCCTGCACCTGATCCAGTCGGCCGTGATCCGCATGGTTCGCCTGCTGCCGGACGCTGGCTTCGACCCGGCCAATGTCGACGAGTTCAATCGCCAGAGCGACTTCGAATACGAGCGCATCCGCGACTTCATCATCCTGCACTACAAGGCCACCGAGCGCGACGACACGCCGTTCTGGCGCCACTGCCGCGACATGGAAGTCCCCGCCACCCTGCAGCGGAAGATGGACCTGTTCCGCGCCAACGGCCGGGTGTTCCGCGAGGACGACGAGCTGTTCACCGAGGAGAGCTGGATCCAGGTGTTCCTGGGCCAGGGCGTGATCCCGCGCGGCTACGACCCGCTGGTTCGCGTCCACTCGGACGAGGCCATCGCCACCCATCTTCGCGACATCCAGACCGTCATCGGCAAGTGCCTGAACGTGATGCCCAGCCACGCCGAGTTCGTGGCCCGCGCGTGCCAGGCCCCGCCGCTGCCGGCGACCCCTGTTCCAGTCCCCTAGACGTTTTCGACGGAGTAACGCCATGACGACCGCCGCCCAGCCTTCATCCGCCTTGCGGATCCTGTGCCGGACCACCGCCGCCGTGGCGTTGCTCGCCCTGACCCCGATGTCCCTGGCCTTTGGATCCGGGGCGCTCGCCCAGGTCATGCCGACCAAGGACAGCGCCCCGCTGGCCCCGCGCGCCAACGACCCGGCCTGGGCCCGCGCCGACGCCCTCGTCAAGCAGATGACGATGGACGAGAAGATCACGTACCTGCACGGGCTGTTCCCGCCCAACACCAAGCCGGCGCCGGCCGACATGATCCCCTCGGCCGGCTATGTGCCGGGCGTGCCGCGCCTGAAGATCCCGACGCTCCGTGAGAGCGACGCCAGCCTCGGCGTGGCCAACCAGGTCGAGCAGCGCAAGGGCGACGTCGCCACCGCCCTGCCGTCGGGCCTGGCCCTGGCTTCGACCTTCGAGCCCAAGCTGGCCTATGCCGGCGGCGCGATGATCGGCGCCGAGGCCCGCGCCAAGACCTTCAACGTCCTGCTGGCCGGCGGCGTCAACCTGACCCGCGACCCGTGGGCGGGCCGCAACTTCGAATATCTCGGCGAAGACCCGCTGCTGGCCGGCGAGATGGTCGCCGAGCAGATCAAGGGCGTGCAGTCCAACCACATCATCTCGACGATCAAGCACTTCGCCCTGAACGCCCAGGAGACCGGCCGTCACGTGATGGACGCCCAGATCGGCGAGGCGGACCTGCGCGAAAGCGACCTTCTGGCCTTCCAGATCGCGATCGAGAAGAGCAACCCCGCCTCGGTCATGTGCGCCTACAACAAGGTCAATGGCGACTGGGCCTGCCAGAACGACTTCCTGCTGAACAAGGTGCTGAAGCGCGACTGGAACTATCCGGGCTTCGTGATGTCCGACTGGGGCGCGGTGCACAGCACGGTGAAGGCGGCCCTGGCCGGCCTCGACCAGCAGTCGGGTCAGGAGCTGGACACCCAGATCTTCTTCGGTGACGACCTCAAGGCCGCCGTGGCCAAGGGCGAGGTCAGCCAGGCGCGGGTCGATGACATGGTCCGCCGGATTCTGCACGGGGTGATCACCTCGGGCCTGATGGACAACCCGACCCCGACGATCGCCCAGCCCATCGACTACGACGCTCACGCTAAGGTCGCCCAGGCCGTGGCCGAGCGCGGCTCGGTGCTGCTGAAGAACGACGGAAACCTGTTGCCCCTGGCCAAGACCGCCAAGAAGATCGTGCTGATCGGCGCCCATGCCGATGTCGGGGTGATCTCGGGCGGCGGCTCGTCGCAGGTGCGTTCGGTCGGCGGCGCGCCGGTCGAGATCCCGCTGAACGGCGGCGAGGCCGCCTCGTTCGTCCGCGTCACCTGGCACGCCTCTTCGCCGCTGGAAGCGATCAAGGCCGCCGCGCCGGGCGCTGAAGTGATCTATGTCGACGGCAAGGACCCGGTCGCCGCGGCCGCCGCCGCCAAGGACGCCGACGTCGCCATCGTCTTCGCCTGGCACTGGCAGACCGAGGCGCAGGACGCGCCGTCGATCTCCCTGCCCGAAAACCAGGACGCCCTGATCGACGCCGTCGCGGCGGCCAACAAGAATTCCATCGTCGTGCTGGAGACCGGCGGTCCGGTCACCATGCCCTGGCTGGATCGCGTCGGGGCGGTGCTGCAGGCCTGGTATCCCGGCCAGCGCGGCGGCCAGGCCATCGCCCGCCTGTTGTTCGGCGAGGTCAATCCGTCGGGCCGCCTGGCCATGACCTTCCCGAAGAGCGCCGACCAGGCCCCCCGCGCCAGCGCGCCGGGCTTCGCCGAGCAGGCGGCCATCGACGACGCCCGCCGCGCCGGCCAGAAGGTCGACGGCATCAAGGGTTTCGCCGTCCAGTATCCCGAGGGCGCCGCTGTCGGTTACCGCTGGTACGCGCAAGAGAAGCGTCAGCCGCTCTATCCGTTCGGCTATGGCCTGTCGTACACGGCCTTCGCCTACAAGAACCTCAAGGTCGAGGACGCGGCGGGGCTGAAGGTCAGCTTCGACGTCACCAACACCGGCAAGGTCGCCGGCGCCGACACCCCGCAGCTCTACGTCACGGCGGGCAAGCGCAAGCCGATGGTTCGCCTGGCGGGCTTCGAGAAGGTCGACCTGGCGCCGGGCCAGACCAAGCGGGTCACCCTGACCGTCGAGCCGCGCCTGCTGGCCGACTACGACGTCGCCAAGCCGGGCTGGACGATCCCGGCTGGGACCTATCCGCTCTATGTCGGCAGCCACGCCGGGGACATGGCCCTGACCGGCGCGGCCAACCTCAAGGCCTGGTCGCGGAAGCCGTGATGCGAACCCTTTCCCTCACCCTCGCCGCCGCGCTCGTCGCGGCGGCCCCCGCCCACGCCGCGCCCAAGCTGCACAGCTGGACGACGACCGGCGACAAGAGCCAACTGCTGGCGGCCCAGGCTCCGTCGGTCGCGGTGGCGGCCGACGTGATCGCTGGCCTGCCTGTGGTCGCGGTCGACGCCAAGGAGCGCCACCAGACCATGGTCGGCTTCGGCGCGGCGATCACCGACGCCTCGGCCTGGCTGATCCAGAACAAGCTGACCGCGGCCCAGCGCGACAGCTTGCTGCGCGAGCTCTATGGGCGCGGGGAGGGCGGTCTCGGCTTCAGCTTCACGCGTGTGACCATCGGCGCTTCGGACTTCTCGCTGGACCACTACAGCCTGGACGAAACGCCGAACGGCGGGGCCGATCCGACGCTGCAGCACTTCTCGCTGAAGCGGCCGCAGGAATACGTGTTCCCGACCGTCCGCGCGGCTCTGAAGATCAATCCCGAGCTGAGGGTCATGGCCTCGCCGTGGAGCGCTCCGGCCTGGATGAAGACCACCGGCTCGCTGGTGAAGGGGCAACTGAAGCCCGAGGCCTATCCGGTCTATGCCGACTTCTTCGCCCGCTACATCAAGGAAGCCAGGAAGGTGGGCGTCCCCACCGACTATCTGAGCATCCAGAACGAGCCCGACTTCGAGCCTGACAACTATCCCGGCATGCGCTGGCTCCCCGCGGACCGCGCCAAGTTCTTCGGCGACAACCTGGCCCCGGTGTTCAAGCGCGAGAAGATCGCGACCAAGGTGCTCGACTGGGATCACAACTGGGACCAGCCGCAGCAGCCGATGACCGTGCTGGCCGACGCCAAGGCCAGGGCCTTCGTCGCCGGCGTCGCCTGGCACTGCTATGCCGGCCAGGTCGAGGCCATGGAGACGGTGCGCGCGGCCCATCCGGACAAGGATGTGTTCTTCACCGAGTGCTCGGGCGGCGAATGGGCGCCCAAGTTCGACGACAGCTTCTCGTGGATGGTCGAGCAACTGATCATCGGTTCCACCCGTCGCGGCGCGCGCGGCGTCTTGATGTGGAACCTGGCCCTGGACGAAAAGTTCGGCCCCCACGCCGGCGGCTGCGGCGACTGTCGTCCGGTGGTGACGATCGACAGCACGAGCGGCGCGATCACCCGCACCCAGGAATATTACGCCTTTGGCCAGGCGAGCCGCTTCGTGAAGCCCGGCGCTGTGCGGATCGGCTCGCCGGAAAAGGTCGGCGACCTGCGCACGGTGGCGTTCCAGAACCGGGATGGCGGCCGCGTGCTGCTGGTGCTGAACACCGGCAAGGCCCCGGCGGACTTCGCGATCGTCGAGGGCGCTCGCCGCTTCAAGGCCAGCATCCCGGCGCGGGCGGCGACGACCTTCACCTGGTAGGCTCTATCTCAAGCATTTAGAGCGTGGCGGGCGCCGAAACCGCTCACACTTTCGGCTGCCACGCTCAGGTCGAGATCTTGGCTTCCAGCTCGTTCAGGCGCGCGCGCGTCGCCGCCAGGTCCGGTCCGAACCGCGCCGGGTCGGCGGCGGCGAGGCGGCCGGCGATGTCGTAGCTTTCGCGGTAGAGATCCAGGGCTCGCATGCGGTGGCCCCGGTCCTCGCGCAGGTCGGCCAGGCGCTCCAGGTTCACCGACAAGGCCCGCTGAGCGCCCGTGTCACCGGCCTCGCGGCCGCCGCGCGAGCGGCGCAGGGCCAGGGCTTCCTCGAAGGCGGCGAGGGCGGCGTCCAGGCGGCCCTCGGCCTCGGCCACGTCGCCGACGCCCGACAGCGAACCGGCCAGCAGCTCGGCGCTCTCGTCATTGCCGTGCGTCTGGCGCACCTGGCGAGCGTAGGAAACCGAAGTGTCATAGGCCTCGGCGGCGTCGTCCATCTGGCCCTGGGCGCGGGCGAAGTCGCCGAGATCGCGATAGACGATCGCCAGCTCCTCGTCGGTGCGGGCGGTGGTCTTCATCGCCGACAGGGTGCGCGCGGCCTCGTGCCAGGACTCACCGCGGCTGAGCGAGACCAGGCGCGCGCGCAGTTCGGCGAAGGTCGCGGGCCTTGGCGGCGGGGCCGGTTGAGGAGTCGGCGTGGCGACGGGCGCGGCCACTGTCATGACCGGCGGAGCCAAAGGTTGGGGATGAGATTGCAGCGGGGCCACAACGGGCTCCGGAGCCGACGAGGCGGCTGCCGGCTGGGCTCGCGGCTCCCCCAGCTCCAGGCCAAAGGCCATCGGCGCGGCGCGCTTCTTCGGTTTGCGGCGGGGAAGCAGGGCGGCGACGATGAGCGCCCCGCCCACCATCGCCGCCGCCACACCGACGGCGGGCCGATGCGGCTCGAACGGTCCGAGATCGAGATTCGTGGCCCAGTTCCCCAGCGAGCCCCAACCCGCCACCACGTATCCCGACGTCGCCAGGATCAGCCCCAAGATGATCCCAACCAGTCGCGCCAGCATCACGTCCCCCCAGACGTTCACCCAAGACGGGCGCCAACCCCAAAAACGGGGCGTCCCAGCCGCCAGGCCGCACAGGTCATCCGATGGCCCCGCTTCCGTCGAGCCGTCTCAACTGGCAGGGGAAGCGGGGCGAGCGGATGGCTCTTCAGCGGGCGCCCGGCGGGAACGGCGCCTCTAAATCAGCCACGCGCGCGGGCGCGGATACGCCTCGCCGCGCGACAGATAGTAGATCCCGACAACGCAGCGGGCCACGAACCACAGGCCGACCGCCCCCAGAATGAGGCCGCCGGCGATGATCATCGGCAGGCCGACCAGCACGATCAGCATCGGGATGCCGAAGAAGATCAGCGCGCCGCCGATCAGGAACCAGGCGATCGACAGCCAGAAGGTCCGGATGGCGAAGGTGTAGTGGCTCTCGTTGATCGGCCCGGCGGCGTCGCGGTTCGCATAGGCGACGATCAGGCCGATGATCCAGGTCAGGCCGTTGGTGAAGCCCAGCAGATAGAGGCCGTAGACGACGGCCGGCAGGACCTTGTCCTCTTCGGCCCGCGAATCGATGGGGTCGGGGGTGGTGACGGCGGTGGTGTCGGTCATGGTCTTACAGCATCCAGTTCTTGGGCGTGGGATAGGGTTGGCCCTTCAGCAGGTTCGACAGGCCCACGACGCCGCGCACGACCAGCCAGACGCCGATGGCGGGCAGCAGGAAGACGCCGATCCCGACCGGGGTCAGCAGCAGGGCGACGACGCTGAAGCCGAGCGCCAGCCAGAAGGTGCGGATCTGGAACTCGTAGTGGCTGGCCAGCCACTCGGGCGCGTCCTTGCGGCTGATATAGGCGATGATCGCGCCGATCAGGCTGGTGAGGCCGCCGGTCACGCCGCCGGCGATGTGCAGGGCGTAAACGACGCCGGGCAGGGTCTTGTCGTCCTGCAGACGCGGCGGGACGGCGGGGTCGATGGCGGTGGGGTCGGACACGAGCTTGAGCCTAGAAGAACGTCGTTGGCCCAATCGTCGCGCCGATCGCGGCGGGATGCAAATGAAGGTGGCGTCATGAAGGCGACGTAACCCGGATGCTCCCCCGCATCACGGATCTCAAGGCAGAAGATCGCTCGGCGGGTCGTGGGGATCGAACGGCGTCCCTCGGTTCAGCCAGGGCAGGACGGCGAACATCAGGATCAGCACGAAGCTCATCCGCGCGGCCATGTCGACGCCGACCGAGGCCATGCCCGCCGTGAGCGAGAACAGCAGCATCGCCGCCGCGCCGAAGGCGGTCAGGCCCATCACCCAGGTCAGGGCGGCGCGCGCCTCGAACCGCGCCAGGCCGAAGCGGGCGCGGGGCGCCAGATCCGCGCCGACGGCGGCGATGGCGCGGGCCAGGGTCGAGAAGCTGGAGAGCCGGTCCTCGAACTGGCCCGGGCCGAGATAGCTCTGCGAGGCGATGCTCAGGCGGCGCCGGCCGAAGGTCAGCAGCAGGCTGCGCCGCCGGCCCCCGGTCTTGTCGACAGCCAGGCTGTAGCGGGTCAGGCTGGACAGCGGAAAGCGGCGCTCGACCTTGCCGCGCGTTTCCACCAGCGCGCCGGCTTCCAGGGTCCAGACCGTCTCGGGCTGGAAGGGGGCCAGTCGGGCGCAGTGGGTGATCGCCATGGACTAGGACCGGACGGCGGTGATCTCGACGCCGGCGGCGGCCGCGTGCGGGGCCAGGGCCAGGGGCTTTTCGACCCGCACCCGCGCGCGGGTGACGCGCGGATCGGTGAAACAGGCCTGGGCCAGGCGCTCGGCGAAGGTCTCCACCAGGTCGATATGACCCTCGGCGGCGATGGCGCGGGCGGCCTCGCCGATGGTCTCGTAGTTGACCGTGTCGCCCAGGCGCTCGCAGTGGCTGGCGGCCACGTCGAGTTCGACATCGACGACCAGCGGCTGCATGCGACCGTGCTCGTGGTCATAGACGCCGATCTCGGCGTCGACCTTCAGGCCACGGACGAAGACCTTGGTGACGATGATCCGCGCCAAGGGGGCGTCGGCCGGAGCGTCGGCGGGCGCGGTGTCGGCGAGGGAAGCGGGAGCGGCCATTCGATCCGGTTTCGCTAGAAGTCGTTGATGCTGTTGTCCGCGCGCAGGCACCACTGACCGGGCGCCCAACCGGCGAGGCCGGCCATGTCCGTGGCGTCCAGGCCGACCGCGTTGGTCGGGGTTTCCTGGATTCTGAGGGACTCTAGCGTGAACAGGCCGTCGATGGCGAGGAAAGCCTTGGCCTTCAGCGCCATGGCGATGGCCAGGGCCTCGGTGGTCGGGTCGCCGTCGAAGGTCATGACCCGCGCCAGGGTCTCGGGCTCGTGCTCGCGGAAGAAGCCGATCAGCGGGTCGGCCAGATTGGCCTGGAACGCGTGGTCCACGGCGCTGTCGATCCAGCCGTGCCAGGCGCGCTTGGCCCGCTCGAACGAGGCCGACATGTTCGAGCCGCCCAGGTCCAGCCGCGTGGCCGGGCGCAGGCGGATGAACACGTACTCGTCGTGGCCGTGCGGGGTCTTGCACTTGGACGACGGTTCGCTCAACAGCCGGTGGGCCATGGAGTACCGGCGATTGAATTCGAGGCTAAGCATCTGGAATACCTGGACCGGCTGCGCTGGGTTGGCCAAGCGCGGCGCGGAACGCGTCAAATGTGGAAGGGCGGTTCGGCGAAACGACGGTGACGAATAGTCGAGCGCTTCAGAGAGGCCGCGCCCTTATCATGAACAGCAGGTGCAGCGCAAAATATAGTTGCGCGGCGGCCATTCGCCAGACCTCAGTCCGCTAGACGTCTGGATCGTAGGCCACGTCCCGCGCCCGGCCCAGCAGGCTCTCGCCGCCGTCGACGGTCAGGGTCTGGCCCGAGAAGGCCGGGGTGTCGACGATGAACAGCAGGGCGCGCGCCAGGTCGGCCGGAGTGCTGCTGACGCCCGACGGGGTGGCGCGGGCGGCGCGGACATAATCGTCGTGCGTCTGCTTGCCCGAGGGCAGGGTGACGCCCGGCGACAGGCCGCAGACCCGCACCTTCGGGGCCAGGGCCTGGGCCAGCACCGGCGTCAGGGCGGCCAGGCCCAGCTTGCCGGCGGTGTAGGAGAAGTAGTCGGGATTGGGCCGCAGCACCTTCTGGTCCAGCACGTTCACCACCAGGCCGGTCTCGGCCTCGCCCAGGGCCGTGGCGAAGGCGTGGATCAGGAAGACCGGCGCGGTCAGGTTGGTGGCGATATGCCGGTCCCAGCGCTCCGCCGTCAGGGTCCCGAAGGTGTCGTACTCGAACAGCGAGGCGTTGTTGACCAGCAGGTCCAGCCGGCCGAACCGCGCCCGGACGGCGGCGACCAGGGCCTGGCCCGCGGCGGGAGTCGACAGATCGGCCTGGAACAGCTCCACGGCATGGCTGTCGGCGGTCAGGGCGTCGGCCAGCGCCTGGGCGTCCTCGGCGGAGTGGCGATAGTGCAGGGCGACCGCATAGCCCGCCTCGGCCAGCGCCCGCGCCAGGACGGCGCCGATGCGCCGCGCCGCGCCAGTGACCAGGGCGACTTTTGGCGGGGCGGTCGTCAAGCCGGCCGGACCTTGAACCACTCGACGCCGGCCGCGCGGGTTTCCGGGAAGATCTCCGGCTTGACGACGCGGACCCAGCAGGCGTCGACCAGCGGGTCGAGGAAGGCCGCGTCGACGGCCTCCTGCAGCAGGGTTTCCAGCAGGTCGACATGGTCGCGGCCTTGCCACCCGACGATCAGGGCGCGCAGCGGATCATAGTCGATATAGGTCCCCGGACCGGTGAACTCGGTCCGGGAATACAGCCGCGCGCTGACGCGCAGCCGGTTGGGGCGCTCGGGATGGCGCTCCCACGGGTGCAGCCCGCAACGGACCAGAACCTCGACGTCTTCCAGCACCGCAACCTGGTGCGGCGCGGCGGTCCGCCAGTCGAAGGGGCCCGTCATCGCCTAGTCGATGCGGCCGAACTCGAAGAAGTTCAGGCCGAGGATGACAGCCAGGAAAATGGCGATGACACCGATCGCGATCATGGCGCGGCTCCGGAAAGAGAAAAACAAAGGTCGAGCCGGCTTTAGCCTCCGGCGCCGCTGACCGCAAGGGTGGGGCCGCCCTCGTCCTTCGACGGGGCTCTGGATGAGGGCTGCTTTTGAGCCGCTCAGTAGGAAACCTCATCCTGAGCTTGTCGAAGGACGAGGTTTTCGGTCCCTCGGGGTCGGCGATATGGCTACAAGGATTCATGCTCTGGCGCCGTCGCATCGAACCCTTCACCCGCCCCCTGGTCTACGCCTTCTTCCGCGTGACCCGGGGACTGACCCTGGGCGTGCGGGCGGTGGTCACCAATGACGCCGGCAAGGTCCTGCTGATCCAGCACACCTACGTCAGGGGCTGGTACCTGCCCGGCGGCGGGGTCGAGCGGGGCGAGACGGCGGAGATCGCCGTGGCGCGCGAGCTTCAGGAGGAGGCGGGCGTGCGCGCCCTGTCGCGGCCGCGCCTGGTCTCGGCCCACAGCAACGAGGCGCTGCACCCCGGCGACCACGTGCTGCTCTACCGTATCGAGACCTGGGAGCCCTGCGCCTCGGACGCCGAGGGCGAGATCCACGCGGTCGGCTGGTTCGATCCGGACGACCTTCCGGAGGAGACGACCAAGGCCACGCGGCGGCGGATCGCCGAGGCGCTGGGTGGGGCGGAAGCAGATGTGATGTGGTGAGGGCTAGCCACCTGAACGCCGATCACATTAAATGCTTGTTTGAAACCGCCCGCCGCCTCTCCAACTAGAGCGGGCTATCCAAACCATCCAAGGGCAGGAGAACGGCATGCGCGAGTACACCAAGTTCTATATCGACGGCGCCTGGGTCGATCCGGCCCAGCCCAAGACGCTGGACGTCATCAACCCGGCCAACGAAGAGGTCGCCGGCGTGATCTCGATGGGCTCGGAGGTCGATGTCGACCGCGCCGTCCGCGCCGCCCGCAAGGCGTTCGACAGCTGGTCCCAGACCAGCCGCGAAGAGCGCATCGATGTGCTCGAGCGCATCATCGCCGAGTACCAGAAGCGCTTCGAGGACATGGCCAAGGCCATCACCGAGGAAATGGGCGCCCCCGCCTGGCTGGCCCAGCGCGCCCAGGCCGCCATGGGCATCGGCCACGTCCAGACCGCGGTCGCCGTGCTCAAGGACTACAAGTTCGAGGAAGACCGGGGCACGACCCGGATCGTCAAGGAGCCGATCGGCGTCTGCGCCTTCATCACGCCGTGGAACTGGCCGGTGAACCAGATCGCCTGCAAGGTCGCCCCGGCCCTGGCCACCGGCTGCACCATGGTGCTGAAGCCGTCGGAGATCGCGCCGTTCAGCGCCTATATCTGGACCGAGATCCTGCACGCCGCCGGCGTGCCGCACGGCGTCTTCAACCTGGTCAATGGCGACGGCCCCACGGTCGGCGCCGCCCTGTCCAGCCATCCGGAAGTCGACATGGTCTCGTTCACCGGCTCGACCCGCGCCGGTATCGAGGTGGCCAAGAACGCCGCCCCGACCGTCAAGCGCGTCCACCAGGAGCTGGGCGGCAAGAGCCCCAACATCATCCTCGATGACGCCGACTTCGCCCGCGCGGTGGGCGGCGGCGTGGCCTCGGTGATGATGAATTCGGGCCAGTCGTGCAACGCCCCGACCCGGATGCTGGTGCCGGGCAAGCGCATGGACGAGGTCATCGCCATCGCCAAGGCCGCCGCCGAGAGCCACACGGTCGGCGACCCGAACGGCAACCACAAGATGGGCCCGGTGGTCTCCGAGACGCAGTGGAACAAGATCCAGGGCCTGATCCAGAAGGGCATCGACGAGGGCGCCACCCTGGTCACCGGCGGCGTCGGCCGTCCGGAAGGGCTCGACAAGGGCTACTATGTGAAGCCGACCGTCTTCGCCAATGTGAAGCCCGACATGACGATCTCGAAGGAAGAGATCTTCGGCCCGGTGCTGTCGATCCTCGGCTACGACACGGTGGATGAAGCCGTCACCGTCGGCAACGACACCGAGTACGGCCTGGCGGCCTATGTCTCGGGCGGCGACCTGGAGGCGGTGCGCAAGGTGGCCAGCAAGCTCCGCGCCGGCCAGGTGAACCTCAACGGCGCCGGCCCCGACCTGATGGCCCCGTTCGGCGGCTACAAGATGAGCGGCAACGGCCGCGAGTGGGGCGACCACGCGTTCGGCGAGTTCCTGGAGACGAAGGCGATCCTGGGGTACTCGGCGAAGGCGGCGGCGGAGTAGGGGGCTGGCGCTGAGCTAGCTGGATTTGGAGAGGGCGGGGCCGGGAGGCTCCGCCTTTTTCTTCATCGGAGGATTTGGAGGGCTCTACAGTTTTGGGAAAAATGTAATGATCGTAATGGGCCAAATAATTCCCAGAACAAACGCCGATCCGGACGCAAAAACTAGACGCATAGTAATTTTGTTGTGACGATGGGAAGTATCAAGATACTTGCTATATTTGTCCTTATTATCACCATCTGTGCCACCTAGGGCGCGCAGGGCTAAGCCAAGGTGTCCCGCAGTATAACTGTTTAGCGCGGTGAGTGGAGCGACTCCGGCTAAAATTAATCCTGCGGAGAACATCCACAGCGCGGGCAATAGCGCTGTAAAAAGATTCAATTTCCACCCATTCAATAGTGCCCCGCCGAGAACTACAAGCGCTGCCCCGTTGCCAACGCTTGCGGACAATATCAATTTTTGCTCCCAATCGACTAGAGTTTTAAATGCTTGATCGGCAAGGGCTTTTATCATTTCAGATTGCGGATCTGCGTTCGTCAAAATCGTTCCCCCTTCGCGGCGTATATGCGGGTCCAACCATCTAGTAGATGGTGAGGATCTATTCCTAGCGACCCCGCCCAGGGTCGGACCCAACCTTACATCTCTTGAAGGCTGCAGCGTGCCGGACTGACCAGGTCAGTCAAGGACCGCTCTCCGAGCGACCGCGTCGCGGCGACGCGGAGCGTCGTCCTTGAGTGACCTGGACAGCCCGGCGATCGTCTCGCCGTGAGATGTAAGGCTGGCGCCCTTCCTGGGAGGAAGGTCTTTTCAGATCGAGCAGGATGCCCACCGGAAACCCTCTTCCACAGGGAGAGGGCGGGGCCCGCCGCCGGAGGCGGTGGGAGGGTGAGGGGTTTCACCGTCAACCGGAAAATCCTGATTCCTTCTGTTGAGCGCACTCAAGGGCCGAGTTCATGCTCCCGCCATGGACACGACCGCCAACGCCCGTCGCCTCCGCCAGGACCAGACCCTGGCGGAGAAGGCGCTCTGGACCCTCTTTCGCAACCGCCGCGTGGGTGGATTCAAGTTCAAGCGGCAGGTCCCGATCGACCGCTACTTCGCGGACTTCGTCTGCGAGCAGGCGAAGGTGATCGTGGAGCTGGACGGGGCGGCGCACGAGGGGAGGGAAGACTACGATGAGCGAAGAACCGCAGTGTTGGAGCTGTACGGGTATGTGGTGCTGAGATTCCGCAACGAGCGGGTGCTGACTGATCCTGGTGGGGTGGCGGATGAGGTCCTAGCCGTGCTCCGGTCAGACAGGATGTAACCCCTCACCCTCCCACCGCTTCGCGGTGGGTCCCTCCCTCTCCCTATGGAAGAGGGATTCAGTTACCCTCCGCCCATGACCACCGACGCCCCGCCCCCCGAAGCGCCCCCCGAAACGCCTCACGACGAGACCCCCATGCAGCGCGCCCTGCGCCTCAAGCAGGCCGCGCTCGACGCCCGGCCCAAGGCGCCGCGCGGCGGGAAGTTTCAGCGACAGCAGTCCGCGCGCATCGCGGCGGGCGACTCCAAACCCTGGATGAAGAAATAATGGCCGGACTCAAGGACAAGCGCGGGTTCATCGACAAGGACCGCCTGGATCTCACCGAACGCCAGGCCGTCGAGTACTGGATGAAGCGCTGGGGCGTCACTCGCGACCAGATCACCGCCGCCCACCGCAAGGTCGGCCGGATGACCAAGGACATCGCCGCCGAGCTCGGGAAAAAGCGCTGAGACCCCGACAGAGCCAGGCTTCCCGGACCCGTGTTCTTGGACTAAGCTTCTGGTTCAGGACGATATGGAGCACCACCATGAAGGCGGTTTTCGCGGTTGCCGGCGTTGCGCTGGCCCTGGTTTCGGCTTCGGCCTTCGCTGACGAAGGTCAGCGCTTCGACTGGGCGGCCCAGCAAGCGCGCTACACGAACGACCGCGCCCCGCCGCAGGTCGCCAAGCAGTGCTTCAACGGCCAGATGATCGCCGGCGCCAACCGCGCGGGCGCCAACACCCTGTATGTCCAGTCGGCCGGCGGCGGCGCCATCTACCAGATGCGCCTGGCCGGCGACTGCTCGGGCCTGAACGCGGCCCAGAAGATCTCGCTGCGCGCCGACGGCAGCGACGTGGTCTGCCCGGGCGACCGCGCCGAACTGACCGCCCGCACGGCCGCCGGCTCGCAGCTGTGCCGCGTCGCCGACGTGCGCCGCGTCACGGCCCGCGAAGGCGCCTCGCTGTCGAAGGCCTCGGTTCGCTAGAGCCTGTCCCGTTTGGATGGGATCATCGAACGGGATAAGCAGGCTCTGGAATCAAGCATTTAGAGCCCCTTTAAACGCTTTGGATGATCGCATCTGAAGCTAAGGGGCTCTAACATGGCGTTCCGCCACGCGGCCGCGAAAGAAATGTCATCGTTTGCATGGTCTGCTTCCTGACCTGAGATCAGGCTCAGCGGAGCGACCGGCATGGCGGGCGTGGACGTTGGTGGCGTAGAACTCGAATTTCCCTGTCCGCATTGCGGCGGTCGCGTCCATGCGACCATCGAGACCGTGCGCATGCTGCCGGTGCTGGATTGCCCAGCGTGCGGCGGGCGTTTCGGCGTCGATCTGGAGACGTTCAGCGCCCAGGTGACGCGGGCCGAGGCGGCGGCCAAGCCCGCGCGACGCGGGCGGCGCTGACTCTAGCGGGCGTTGGCCGCGCCGCCGGCGTCTTCGCGTGAGACGGCCCGCAGCAGGTGGTTGCGGCCCTGGGGCGTGATCTCCCAGCCCCCGCCGCCGCGACGCGCCAGGCCCAGCTGGGTCAGGGCCTGGGCGGCGCTGATGTTGACGAAGTTGGAGTCCTGGCCCGGCTGGCGTTCGGCCAGGCTCCGCAAGGCGTTGAGCTGGCTGTCGGACAGGGTGTCGCTGACGGGGGGATCCTGGGTCATGTCGTTCCGATGCATCGGTGATCGAAGCCGCCGATCGGCCGGGGAACCCGGGCGCCTGGGGAAGCCGCCAGGTCGACATGAACCTCGTCAACATACCACGTTTCGACCGGGGAGGCGCGCGTCTTCTGAATCTCGACGGAAAGCCAAGGGGCGGTCCGGAGGATATTTCAAGATTTCCGTCTGTTTTCGCGAGAGTTTCGGCGGCTGAAATATTTTGGACAATCAAGAAAATCGTCGGGTTCCAATCGCGAACGATTAATTCCCCGGAGGGTTCGATTTTGTGTTAATCTTCTGAAATGCGAGAAATTACCAATCGAGCCGTTCTCACTGTCGCCCGACATGAGGGCGCATGGAGCGTCGAGCTGGCGGGCGAGCATTTTGGCCAATCCGCCGACAAGGAAGTCGCCAAGGCCGCCGCGCATCGCCGCGCGCGGACCCTGCAGGACTCCGGCCAGGCCTGTCAGATCCGCATCACCGGAGAACACGGTTTCGGAGGTCGCCCGTGAGCAAGAGCCCCGCGCCCAAGCCGCCGCCGCAGGCCCCGTCGGTCCTGTTCCGCCGCGAGATCGAGGCGGCCATCGCCGCCGGCGCCTCGGCCAAGAAGATGACCCTGCGGCTGACCTTGAATGACGGCCGTCGCCTGCGTCGCGACGACACCGTGCCGCTGGAGCAGATCAGCTATCGCGGCGGCGAGATGCACTTCCTGGGCGTCCGCGTCCTGGAAGGCGGCGTCGCCGTCAGCGCCCTGGACCAGTCCGCCGGGGCCTGAGGCTTCCCCAAACGGCAACCTTGCCGCGCGTCCGCTTTCCGTTACCGTTGTTTGCAAAAGAACAACGATAACCTGAGGGAGTGAGACCATGACGCCGCCGGACGGCGCGTCGCCCTCGCGCGACGTCTCCAAGGTTCCGTTCAAGCCGCTGGCCATGAAGGGGCCCGACGTCAGCGTCGAGCGGCGGCCGGACGGCTCGATCGTCATCACCTCGAACCACCCGCCGGGCGAGGGTCCGCGCTCGATCGCCCACCTGATCGCGCAAAAGGCCGCCGAGCATCCGGATCGGCCCTACATCAAGCAGCGCGAGCCCGGCCATGGTCCCTGGCGCGAGGTCACCTACGGCCAGGCCCAGCGGGCGGTCGAGGGCGTCGCCCAGTTTCTATTGGCGGGAGGCGGGTTGCTGGATCGCGGCCTGACCCACGCCGACAGCGTCATGATCCTGTCGGGCAATTCGATCGAGCACGCTCTGATGACCCTGGGCGCCTATGCCGCCGGCGTCCCGGCCGCGCCGATCAGCCCGGCCTACAGCCTGATCTCGACCGACCACGCCAAGCTGAAGCACTGCTTCGAGAAGGTCGCCCCCCGCGTCGTCTTCGCCCAGAGCGGGGCGATGTTCGCCAAGGCGCTGGAGACCCTGAAGGCCATCGACCCGACCATCGTGGTGATCACCGCCGACGGGAGCGAAGGGACGATCGCCTTCGCCGAGGTCGCCGGGACGACGCCGACCGCGGCTGTCGCGGCGTCCCGCGAAACGCTCGGTCCGGCGACCGTGGCAAAGTACCTGTTCACCTCCGGCTCCACCGGCCTGCCCAAGGCCGTGCCCCAGACCCACGGCATGATGGCGGGCGTGATCGCCGGCCAGGAGGGCCTGCGCGCCGATGCGCCCACCGATGAGGTCCCCCAGAGCCTGGAGTGGATGCCCTGGAGCCACATCTCGGCCGGCAATATCGGCTTCAACAGCGTGCTGTGGGCCGGCGGCACGCTGCACATCGACGAGGGCAAGCCGCTGCCGGGCCTGTTCGAGACGACGATCAAGAACCTCTACGAGGTCTCGCCGATCGTGTTCGGCTCGGCCCCGATCGCCTTTTCGATGCTGGCCGAGGCGATGGAGAGTGATCCGGCCCTGCGCCGCTCCTTCTTCAAGAACCTGCGCTACATGGGCTATGGCGGCGCGACCCTGTCCAACGACGTCTATGACCGCATCCAGGCCCTGGCCGTGGCCGAGACGGGGCAGCGGATCCCGCTGACGACCATGTATGGCGCGACCGAGACGCAAGGCGTCACCGTCACCCACTGGATCACCGAGCGGGTCGGCCTGGTCGGCTTGCCGCTGCCGGGCATCGCCCTGAAGCTGGCCCCCAACGGCTCCAAGTACGAGGTCCGGGTCAAGGGGGCGACGGTGGCGGCCGGCTACCACAAGGATCCGGAGCGCACGGCGGCGGCCTTCGACGAGGAGGGCTTCTACAAGCTGGGCGACGCGGCGCGCTTCGTCGATCCGGACGACCCGGCCAAGGGCCTGGTGTTCGACGGCAGGGTGACCGAGGACTTCAAGCTGGACAGCGGCACCTGGGTCAGCGTCGGTGTGCTGCGTCCCGACCTGGTGGCGGCCTGCAGCCCCTATGTCCACGACGCGGTGATCACCGGCCAGGACAAGCCGTTCATCGGCGCCATGCTGTGGCCCTCGCCGGCGGGCCTTCAGGCGTTGGTCGCCGATCCGGGGCCGGGGACGCCGCTGGAGAAGCTTGTGGCGATCGTGCGGGAACGAATTGCGGCCTTCAACGCGGCGGCGGGCGGCTCGTCGCGGCGGATCGGTCGCTTCACCCTCCTGACCGAACCGCCCTCGATCGACGCCGGCGAGATCACCGACAAGGGCTATGTGAACCAGCGCTGCGCCCTGGACCGCCGGGCCGAGCGGGTGGAGGCGCTGTACGCCAAGCAGCCCGGCGAGGGCGTGTTTGCCGTTTAGCGCGTCACCAGCTCATCCCGCCGCGCACCAGCACGGCGGTCTTGTCCGACATGCCGATGGCCATCAGGTCGGCCGGCTTGGCGGGCGGGGCCTTGGCCAGGGCGGGCCAGCCGTCGTGATACTCCAGCGCCGCGACCTCGACCTTGCCGGCGCCCTGGGTGGTGAAGCTCAGGGTGACGCCGTTCGGGTCGGGGGCGTGATAGGTCAGGGCCGACCACTGGCCGGCTTCGGTCTTCAGCGTGATCGGTCGACCATTGAGGCGCGGCGAGGCCAGCGCGCCGCTGGGCCGCAGGCGCAGGGTGACCATCTCGGCCCCCGGCGCGGGGATCAGCCGGACCAGCAGGCGGTCCTCGGCGCGATCGACGGTCAGCTGCGGCGCCTCGACCGGCACGGCGCGGGTCTCGGACATCCAGACGGGCTTGCGCCAGAACGGGGCCAGCGGCTGCTGCTTGGCGGCCGAACCGCCATCGTCGGGCAGGACGGCCTTGGTCCAGGCGTCGAGGCGCGCGGCCTCGGTCAGCCGCCAGGCCTTGCCGGTCGACAGATCGGCGACGTGCAGGGCCTGGGTCACGGCCGGGCGGCCGGGCTCGCCGCCGAGGCGGGCGGCGTTGGCGATCAGGGCGATGCCGGCCAGGGCGAGCACGCCGGCGGCGCGCCAGGCCCAGCGCGTGGCCGCGAAGTCGTGGGCCAGGGGCGACAGGGCCGGCGCGGCCAGCATGGCGAACAGGGCCAGGACCGCCGGCTCCATCATGCCGACACCGGCGAAGGTCCAGGAACCCCAGGCGGTCAGCTGGGCCGTCGACAGCACGGCCAGGAGGCCGACGGCGCAAGTGAGCGCGAGCGCCACCCGCCGGTCGCGCGTCCCACCGACGCCGATGATCAGGGCCGCGCCCAGGGCGGCGACCAGCAGCGGCCAGGTCAGCATCACCGTCGCGCCGGGGGCCAGGATCTGGGCGGCCGTGGCCAGCACCAGCAGCACGATCATCCCGCCGATCCAGGCGCCCAGGACGTCGGTCTTGAAGCCCAGGGACAGGGCGGCCAGCACGCAGGCGGCGACGCCCAAGCCGAGGCCGATGGGATCGAAGCCGCCGACCAGGCTGCACGCCCCGCCCAGGGCCAGGGCGACGGCGCAGGGGATGATCCGGCGCGCGCCCCGCGCCTGGGCGGTGGCGACGCCCAGGCCGACCGCCACGGCCAGCAGGCCGCAGCCCCACAACAGCATGTCGAAGCGGGTCAGGACGCCGTAGTAGCGCTGCACGTCCGTGATCATCAGCAGCCGGCCGGCCAGGTGCAGCACCGTGGCGATGCTGGTGGCGGTGAGCAGCAGGCCGGCCACCCCCCGGGCGATCTCCCAGCCGCTGGCGGCGCCGAGGCTGAGCGTGCGCCAGGCGGTGAAGACGATCAGGCCCGCGGCGAGGACCAGCAGCCCCCAGCCGACGGTCGGCGGATAGCTGATCAGGAACAGGCCCAGCACGTCCGAATAGATCGCGTTCGGAGCCTTGGCCGGCAGGGTCGGGGCGTCGGCCAGGGCGCGGATAGTTGGCAGCGCCTGGTCGCCGATATGCTGCAGGCTGCCGCGCTCCAGGTGGTCGGGCCGGGCCAGCGGCGTGTGATAGGCCAGCTGGTCGTCGATGAAGGCCAGGTTCAGCCCCGGCAGGCCCTTCTTCACCGCGTGGGTGAAGTCGGTGTCGTTGGGCATCTTCTCGTAGACCGTCGAGGCCAGGGAGTTGGCCGACGGACCCTTGGCCTGACGGGCGAAGACGCTCATCAGGGCGCCGTTGCCGGGGCCGGTCTGGAACATGGCCGCGCGGCCGGCGTCGCCCCGGGCTTCCATGTTCACCACCAGGCCCACACGCTCCAGGGTCGGGTCGCGGTTGAAGAAGGCGTCGGCGCCCAGCAGGCCCGCTTCCTCGGCGTCGGTGAACAGGAAGATGACGTCGCGGGCGTGGGGGCCGTCGGCCTTCAGGGCGCGGGCGATCTCCAGCGCGGCGGCCACGCCCGTGGCGTCGTCGGCGGCTCCGGGTGAATTGTGAACCGAGTCATAGTGGCTCATCACCAGGATGGCCGGCAGGCTGGGATCCTTGCCGGGCAGGACGCCGATCACGTTCTGGACGGCGGCCACGGTCAGCGCGCGGCCGGTGTCGGACTTGGTCCAGAAGCCCTCGCCGGACCGGATCGAGACCTGCAGCCCCAGTTCCGCGATCCGCTCCCGCAGATGGTCGCGGACCTTGGCGATCTCGGCCGAGCCGGTGGGGTGGGGCTTCTGCGCGATGGTCGTGACGTCGGCCATGGCGCGGTCGGCGGAGAAGGCCGTGGCCGGGGCGTTGGCGGGTACGGGCGCGGGGGTTCTCTGGCTCCACGCGCCCAGGGCCAGGCCGATGGCGAGGCAGATCCAGAACCCGAGGAAGCGGATCGTCTTCATGGGCGCGGCTCCGACGTTGAACGAATCCCCCGAAGGCCATGCTGGGGTGATGCGCGGCGATCGAAAACCCCTTCGCCTACGGAAAAAGAAAAGGGCGACCCGGTCGCCCGGATCGCCCTTCCCCTCTTCCGAAAGCCGGCGGAGGCTCGAGGCCGCCGCCGGTTCCCCCTCCCGGCTAGAACTCTGGCTGGTTAGAACCTGGCCTTCAGGGTCACGCCGTAGGTGCGCGGCGCGCCGAGGAAGGCGTCGTAGGTGCCCGATTGCAGCGGGCCGTCGTAACCGACCTGATAGTACTTCTTGTTGGTCAGGTTCTGGGCCCAGGCGTCGACCGTCCAGAGGCCGGTCTGGCTGCCGATGCCGATGCGGCCGTTCATCACCGTCATCTTCGGCTGGACCTTCTGCGGGGCCAGGTCCGAACCGGTGTTGTAGCTGGAGCTGTACTTGGCGCTCAGGTTGGCGTGGAACAGCAGCGACGAACCCAGGTCATGCTCGTAGCTGGCCGCCAGCGAGCCCGACCACAGCGGGGCGAACGACAGGCGGGCGTCGGACAGGCGCGGCGAGACCCCGGTCGGCGCGATGAACGGGCCGTACTCGGTCTCGGCGTAGGTGACGCCGCCCTGCAGGCTGAGGCCGCGGATCGGCGTGAACCACAGCAGGTCGGTGTCGACGCCGAACGATTCCACCTTCGGGATCGAGGTGACGATGTAGCTGACGCCGGTGAAGGTGTTCAGCTGGAAGCCGTCATACGACTGATGGAAGAAGGCCGAATTCACCGACAGGCGGCGGTTCAGCCAGCTGGTCTTGAAGCCGACCTCGATCGACTCGACCGTTTCCGGCGCGAAGCCGGTGTCGGGGTTCGGCGCGCCCAGCCCGATGCGCGAGCGGTCGAGGTTGAAGCCGCCGGCCTTGTAGCCCTTGGCCCAGGACACATACGACATGATGTCGTCGGTGACCTTGGCCGAGACCTTGAAGGTGCCGGTCCATTCCTTCTCGTTGCGCTTCTGCTTGGAGCTGTAGTTGTTGAAGCCCGGATCGGTCCACGGCAGGCAGAGGTTGCCGATCACGGTCGCGGCGTTGGCGGCGCCGACGATGCCGACGATCGTCCCGGTGCGGCCCAGGGCGGCGGCGCAGCCGTTGTTGCCCGGCAGGTTGGTGTACTGCGTCGCCAGGGTCTTCAGTTCATGCGTATGGCGCAGGCCGATCGTCAGGTCGATCCGATCGGTCAGGTGGTAGGTGTCGTTGGTGAAGAACGACAGGCTCTTGGAGTTCTGCGCGTAGGCGTCGAGCGAGCCGGAGTTCGCCGTGTAGGAGGTGCCGGGCGCGCGGCCGGTCAGCGCCGACACGAAGGTGGGGCTGGCGCCGCCCGACAGCAGCAGGCCCAGATAGGTCTCGTAGGCCGAGCCGTAGCGGAACGGCGTCAACTGATCGAGGTCCTCGTCGGCGTAGAAGGCGCCGATCAGCCATTCGCCCTTTTCGGCGCGGCCGGCAAAGCGCAGTTCCTGGCTGAACTGCTTGAAGCGCGTGCGCCACTGGTCGCCGTTGCGGTAGGCGACGTCGGCGGTCGAGAAGTCGACGTCCTGGCCGTTGTTGGTCGTCCACTCACGCGCCGCGGTGATCGAGGTCAGGGTCGCGCCGCCCAGCCACGGCGTGGTCCATTCGCCTTCCAGCGAAACGCCCTTGTCCTCGATCTGCTGATCGGTCGGGCGGTTGGCGTAGGAAATGCGGTCGAAGGGCTTGGCCGGAATGGACACGCCCGAGTCGGCCGACAGGGCGTCGAGGATGGGGCCGGTCGCGCCGGTCACGATCTGCACGCCCACGCAGCAGCGTTCGTCACGCTTGGTGTAGTCGCCGATGAAGCGGAACTTCAGCTCGTCGGTCGGGGTCGCCAGAAGCTGGCCGCGGATGGTGTAGAAGTCCTGGTTGGCGTCGTCGGTGGCCGTGCGCGGACCCGCGCCGGTCTTGATGGTGTAGAAGCCGTCGCGCTCGCGCTTGGCGGCGAACAGGCGGCCGGCCAGCTTGTCGGCGATGATCGGACCGGTCACGGCGACCGAACCGCCCTTGGAGCCGTAGTTGCCGAAGGTCGCCTCGGCCTCGGCGCCGAATTCGAACTCGGGCGCCTTGGTCAGGACGTTGATGACGCCGGCCGAGGTGTTCTTGCCGAACAGGGTGCCTTGCGGACCCTTCAGCACTTCGACCCGCTCCATTTCGCCCAGGTCGTTGAAGGCCACGCCGTTACGCGGGCGATAGACGCCGTCGATGACGACGCTGACCGAGGATTCCAGGCCGGGGTTGTCGCCGACCGTGCCCACGCCGCGGATGCGGACGGTGGTGTTGGTCTCGTTCGACGTCGACGCCACGTTCAGGCCGGGGGTCAGGATCTGCAGATCCTTGATGTCCTTGACGCCAGCGCCTTCCAGCTGCTTGGCGCTGACCGCGGTCACCACGATCGGCACGTCCTGCAGGTTCTGCTCGCGCTTCTGGGCCGTGACGACGATGCTGTCGACGGTGGGGATCTCGTTCTGGGCTGGGGCGGCCTGCTGGGCCTGGACGGCGCCCGCGCCCATGCCGGCGAGGACAACAGCGGACGCAGTGCCGCAAAGCACCTGGGTGAAGCGCATTTCCTACCTCTCGGTTGTCGGCCGACAGCGCTTGCCCGCCCCCGGCTCGTTTTTTTTGTTGTTCCGTCGAACGATTGTTCGAATGGATAGCCAAGGGTTAGGCGCCACAGGCGCGCTCGGCAAGCAAAATCCCTTGTCGCGACTAGGTTCGAGCGATTCCTGTTGCCGGGAAGCGACAGCATTGGCCGGCCGTCATCGAAATTCGAAAGAGGCTTGCGCGCGGGGCGGGCGGGTCTCATCTGGCCACTCATGAGCCTCTCGCCCGCCTACCGTCCCGATCCGCGACTCCAGACCTTGGGGCGCGATTTCGCCGATCCCGTCGAGGCGGCCGACTTTCCACAAACGATCCTGCGATTCCGCAACCAGAGGGCGGCGGCCAGCGTCGGGCTGGACGGCCTGACCGACGTCGACTGGGTCCGCCACTTCGGCCGCTTCGCGCCGTTGTCGGACAACCAGCCCGTCCCGCTGGCCATGCGCTATCACGGCCACCAGTTCCGCGTTTACAATCCCGACCTCGGCGACGGCCGTGGCTTCCTGTTCGCCCAGCTTCGCGAACGGGGAACGGATCGTCTGCTGGACCTCGCCACCAAGGGTTCGGGCCAGACGCCGTGGTCGCGGGCCGGCGATGGCCGTCTGACCCTGAAGGGCGGGGTGCGCGAGATCCTGGCCGCGACGATGCTGGAGGCTCTGGGCGTTCCGACCTCGCGCGCCTTCTCGCTGGTCGAGACCGGCGAGGCCCTGACGCGCGGCGACGAGCCTAGCCCGACCCGCTCGGCGGTGCTGACCCGGCTGTCGCACAGCCATATCCGCTTCGGGACCTTCCAGCGCCTGGCCTATTTCGACCAGCGCGACCTGATCGTCCAGTTGGTGGATCACGTGGTCGAGACCTATTTCCCGCATCTGGCCGACGCGCCCGACCGGGCGGCGGCGCTGATGGGGGAGACGGTGAGCGCCAGCGCCAGGCTGCTGTCGCGCTGGATGACCGCGGGCTTCGTGCACGGGGTGCTGAACACCGACAACATGGTCGTGACGGGCGAGAGCTTCGACTACGGCCCCTGGCGGTTCCTGCCCCGCAACGATCCGAACTTCACGGCCGCCTATTTCGACCACCAGGGGCTCTACAGCTTCGGCCGCCAGCCCGAGGCGGTGTTCTGGAACCTGCAGCAGCTGGCCGCCTGCCTGACCCTGGTCGCCGACCAGGCCGGGCTGCTGGCGGCGCTGAACGGCTTCTCCGACGCCTATCGTCTGGCCCTGCGCGGCGCGATGCTGGACCGCTTGGCCGTGAAGAGCCGCGACCCGGACGATGATGTCGAACTGGTCAACAGCGCGTTCCGGGCCTTGGCCGAAGGGGGCGACGCCTTGCGCTGGGAGCCGTTCTTCTTCGACTGGTTCGGCGGGGCGGCGTCCGAGGCGCGGGCGCTGAGCGGTCCGCGCGCCGACCTCTACCGTACGGAGACGTTCGAGACGTTCCGTCGCCGGTTGGCCGACTTCGAGCCCGATCGGCCCGAGCGCCTGGGCGATCCCGTATTCCAGCGTCCGGAGCCGGAGGAGCTGATCATCGAGGAGGTCGAGGCCCTGTGGGCGCCGATCGCGCAGAGCGACGACTGGGGACCGCTCACCGAAAAGCTTGGCCGGATCGAGGCCGCCCGCGTGGCCTACGCCCTTGGACCGAACGGCGCCAAAAACACCGCACCCTGAGTTTTTTCATTCGGACGCGGAACAACCGTCAAGTTTCCGTCTTACAGTTCCGGCACAGTGCCTATGACGAACGCCCGCGTGGAGATTCCCAGATGCGCATCTTCCAACCGATCATGCTGGTCTGCGCCGTGGCCATGTCCTTCGTGGGGGCCCTCGGCATCCCGGGCTGCGCCCGCGCCATCGGCGAGTGCCTGCGCGACCGCCCCGAGCTGGCTTAAGCGCTGAGCGCTTCGGACTGGACGGCGGCTTCGCCCGTCAGCTGACGGCGCGCCGTGACGGGGAACGTCGCCAGGAAGCGCTCCAGGAACAGCCAGGTTGCCTTGTCATGATCCAGGTGGTGGGTCAGCAGGCCGATCGGCTCGTTCCATTGACCCGTCTTGCGCCGCTGGCTCATCAGCCGTCGCATCCGTGACAGGAAGCGCCAGGTTCCGCGGAACCGGCCGCCGCCTTTCCAGCGCAGCACGTCCAGGTGGGCGTCGAGGCGCGTGACGCCGTCGCGTACGCCGCTGGTCTGGTCGAAGCCTGACACCACCGCGATCGACGAGTCGGGCAAGGCCTCCAGAAGCCGAGGCCTGATATTGTTCCATGGCGGCACGAACAGCGTCGGCGTCACGCCCGCGCGATGGAAGAGCGCGACGGTGGCGCGCAACTGGGCCCGCACCCAGTCGACGTCGTCGCTGTCGACGATCTCGCCGGAGCCCTGGCCTTCCGGCTGGCGGTTGACGTGCTTGAAGCCGTGGACGGCGAGCTCGACGTGCGGCTCGGTCTCGAGGCGGCGCACCAGCAGCGACAGGCTGGGCCCGGCGATGGCCGCCAGGGTCAGCGGGGCGGCGTGACGGCGCGACAGGGCTAGCAGCCGCTCCAGCCCGTCGGTCGCCACGCGGGCGTCGTCATCGCGCCACCACAGGACCGGCGCATGGCCGGCCTTGGTCCAGAGCGCGAGCTCGGGCCCCAGGACCAGACGGAAGGCGAGCGGCGGTCGGGACATACTGGCGCTGAGCGTTACTGGCCGTTGGCCTCGGCGCGGCGCAGCGGCAGCGGGGCGGGGGCGATCACCGGACGCCCGGCCTCGGTCGCCTGGGCGCGTGCGCGCAGGATCTCGCGCGCCCGCAGGTTCGACAGGATCGGATACAGGCCGGCCATCAGCGAGATCAGGAAGCCCAGGTCGCCTTCCTTGTAGCCCTTGCGCGAGACGTAGCACTTGAAGAACCGGCGCACGCCGCGGAAGGCGTCGTCGCCGAGGCCCGTGATCTTGCCGCTGTCGGCCAGGTCCTGGGCTTTCAGGGCGGTGTAGCGGCCCAGGCGCGCGAACATGTCGGCGATGTCCTCGTCGACCATGTGCTGCAGGGGGTGGGTCAGACGGCCGCCGTAGACCCCCTCGAGCTTGGCGCCCGGATGGACGCGCTCGGTCTTCCACGACTTGACGCCGCGACGGAACAGTCGGGCCGCCGAGGCGGTGCCGAAGGACCCGCCCCAGCCGTGGCGGACCAGTTGTTGACCGACATAGTTGTCGATCGGGATCTGGTACCAGTCGGCGGCGTCGTCGCGCTCGATGGTCTGGCGGATCTCCTCGGCGAAGGCCGGGGTGACGCCTTCGTCGGCGTCCAGTTCAAGGACCCAGTCGCCGGTGCAGCGGGCGATGCCGGCGTGCTTGCGCGGGCCTTCGATCGGGAAGATGCCCGAAACGACCTTGGCGCCGTAGTGGCGGGCGATGGCTTCGGAGCCATCGCTGCAACGGTCGGCGACCACGACGATCTCGTCGCAGAACGACAGGGCCGCCAGACACGCCGGAAGGCGTTGTTCTTCGTTGTGCACGCAGAGCAGGGCCGAAAGCTTGGCCATCACATGTCCTCGACCGAACGACCACGCCCCCGCGGTCGCTTTGATAGTAAGACGCCGCCGTGCGCGACCTCCCCCCGGGGGATGACAAATATGTAAGCTTTGCAACAAACTACCGGCGCGGCCTGGGGCGTCGGGATGACTAGAAGTTGGCCGACAGGGCCAGGCTCCACGTCCTCGGACGCTGCGGCGTCACCTGGCGGACCTGGCCGAAGCTGAACGGGTTGCCGTAGGCGAAGGTGTCGCTGGAGCTGTTCCAGGGATTGCTGACGAACGCGGCCGCGCGCCAGCGGTCGGTCATCACTTGGGCCGACAGCTTGCCGGTGTAGTAGCCGCCCATGGTCGGCGAGAAGCGCGGGTCGAAGGTCAGGCGAGACTCGCCGATATAGCCTGTCTCGGCCGTCAGCATCAGTGTGGCGCCGGCGATGGGGCGCTGATAGGTCACCAGGCTGCCGAACGAGACGTCCGGCACGCCGGGCAGGCTGGCGGTGTTGGTGATGCCATAGCCGGGCGCGATACGGGTCAGCTTCGGCTCGTTGAACAGAGCGTTGGCCTTCAGGGTCAGGCGCGGCGTCGCCTTCCAGCCCGCCTCGATCTCCAGGCCCCGGTTGCGACCGTCGCCGATATTGGCGGTGTAGGACAGGCCTGACGCGAAATACTGGTCGGTCTGGATATCGCGCCAGTCATCATAGAACAGCGCCGCCCGCAGGTTCACCCGGCCGTCGAGCGGACTCAGCGTCGCGCCGACCTCATAGTTGCGCAGATGGTCGGGATGGAACACTCGCCTCGCCTCGGACGGCGTTGTCAGGCCCCCTGAGTTGAAGCCGCCGGCGCGATAGCCCTCCGAGCTCAGGGCGTAGATCATGCCGCCGCGCGCCAAGTCGCGCTGGATCGAGATCTTCGGCGAGAAGCCGTTGAATGAGGCCTCGCGGTCGAGGTCGCGCGACTGGCCTGGCGGCGGCGCCAGGACGTAGGAGCGGGTGTGGACCGTGGTCTTGAACGCCCGCCCACCCAGCGCGACCTTCCAGTCGCCGCCCAGGTCGTAGGTCGCCTCGCCATAGAGGGCGTACTCGTTCAGCCGGTCCTTGCGGTTTTCGTCGTAGAAGCTGCGGGTGACATTGCCCGCGCGGGCGCGCAGATTGGCGTCGCCGTCCTCGATACTGGTGGCCAGGAAGCCGCCGATCATCCAGCGCAGCCGGCCCAGGGCGGGCGCGGTGTAGATCATGTCCTCAACCGCCATGCGCACGCGCGCGGCTTCGTCATAGAAGCCGAGCTCGAGCGCCTCCTTCGAGAACTGCTTGAGCGAGACGGTGGCGTCGTAGCGGCTGGCGTAGCGGTGGGTGACATAGCCGGTCACCGACTCGAACTGGCCCCAGTCGCCCGAGCCGCTAATCTTGACGGAGGTCTGGGACAGGCGGTTGCGGTGGATCTCGCGCATCTGGTTGGCGCGGCGCGGGCCGCCCGGCGTCAGGGTGACGTACTGGGTATCCTTGGACGAGACGCTCTGCAGCGCCGTGCCCAGCTTGATCCGCCAATCCCCGAGGTCCGCGCGCCAAGCCACGCGGCCGCCGCGGCGTAGGGTCCTGTCGACGTTGGACAGGCGCAGATTGACGTCGTCGAGATAGCCGCCGTCGACGTCGTAGTAGGCGACCGCCCTTATCGCGGAGATCTGGCCGAGCGGCGCGTTGATCACGCCCTCGGCGCGATAGCTGTTCGAGCCGGATTCGGTGGTGGCGATGGTCGAGCCGACCGAGGCTGAATAGCGTCCCAGCTCCGGCTGGCGGGTGACGACACGATAGATGCCCGACAGCGAGCCGCCGCCGTAGAGCGCCCCCTGCGGACCGCGCATCACCTCGACCCGAGCGACATCGATCAGCCGCAGGTCCGGGTCGGGGGCGTTGTAGTTGACGGGGATGTCGTCGAGATAGGTGCCGACCGTCGACTGGGTGCGGCCCGTGAAAGTGCCGTCCGACAGACCGCGCAGCAGGATCTTGTTGCGCGCCGCGCCCAGGTTGGTGGTCATGAAGCCGGCCGTCTGGCGGGCCACCGAGCCGGTTTCGCCGACCCCGGTGTCCTGCAGCTGCGGCGAGCCGATGACGCTGACGCCGCCGGCCAGGGCTCCGAGGCGCGGCGAGCGCTTGCCGGCGTTGATGACCAGCGGGGTCAGGGGCGCGATCGGCTCTGGCGCGACGACGGCCGGCCGGCCGGCGACCACGGGGCGCGGCGCCGGCGGGGACGGGCGAGCGACCCAGAAGCGAACCGTGCGGGCGTCGACGAAGCTGTAGGCGCAGCCCTTGCCCAGGCTGACGCGATCCAGGGCCTCGCGCAGGCTGAAGGTTCCGATCAGCGGGACGCCTGGACCCTTGCAGGCTTCGACGCCTCCGATGGTCGTACCCATGCGGACGCCCAGCTCGATCAGGGTTTCGGCGGCGGTGGCCTTGCGGATGTCTAGGCGGACGCGCGATTCCGCCGCCGCGGCTCCACGCGCGCTGGCGCCCAGACCCAGAAGACTGGCGGCGAGCAGGAGCGAAGCCCGATTCAGGGTCGGACCCGGTCAAGAACGTCAGTTGGGAGCGGACGGCCTTCCGCGCAGGACAATCGAATCATCGCTCGGCGTCGCCGAAATCGGCATGAGGCTGGTCAGGCGACGGACCATCGCATCCTGACCATCCACGATCAATACGCCGGAGAACCGAAGGTTGGCGGTGTTTTCACCTTCAAGGCGAAGCGGCCGGTCGAAATAGTGGTTCATGTCGCCGACGATCCGCGTCAGCGGCTCGTTGCGATAGATCAGCCGGCCCGAGCGCCAGCCCACCTGGTCCTCGGCCGCGACGCCGCGCACGCTGACGCCGGCAGCGCCCTCGACATGTTCCAGCATCTGGCCCGGGCGCAGCCGCACGGGGGTGTCGTCACCATCGGTCGAGACCTCGACCAGGCCGCGCAGCACGGTGACCGTGAGCTGGCCGTCGCGGCGGCGGACGTCGAACTTGGTGCCGACCACGCGCACGGTCTCGTCGCCGGCGGTGATCAGAAACGGGCGGGCGGCGTCGTGCGCCACGTCGAACAGGGCCTGGCCGTCATGGACGGTGACGCGGCGGGCGTCCTTCTCGAGGCGGACGGACAGATGCGAGTCGGTGTTCAGGTCGATGTGGCTGCCGTCGGCCAGCGCGATGGCGCGGTTCTCGCCCTTGGCCGTGGTGTAGAGCGTGTCGGAGGCGGGCAGGAGCTCGCTCCATGGCGCGACGACCAAGGCGACGGCCGCCGCGGCGCCTGCGGCGCCCAGACCACCCAGCCAACGCCAGTCGATCGAGAACACACGCTTCGCCGCGGCGCGCTTCGGCTCGGCCAATTCCCCCCGGACGGCCGCGCCTCGCTGGAAGATCTCCTCGTCGACGGCCTGGATGGCGTCATACGCCTCCCGCGCACCGGGCTCGTCGAGCCAGGCGTCAAACGCCAGCCAGTCGGTCTCTTCGACCTCCGGCCGCTGCAATCGGGTCAGCCAATCGGCCGCCTCTTGCAGGTGTTGCGCTGACCGGCTCATCCGGTGGTGCTCCGACGAGGATCCATCATCCCCTTAAAAACTGACGGCGCCGACGAGACCCGTCCCCCATGCGAACTTGCATAAATCACCGGAGCCGCCTCGTCAGGGTCTTTAGGGCGGCGCTAATGTGCTTTTCCACCGTACTGACGCTGATGCCCATGCGTCGGGCGGTTTCCATGTGACTGTGACCCTCCAGCTTGTGCAACTGGAAAGCTTGACGGGTCTTTTCAGGCAGATCCTCGACAGCCTCGACCAAGGCCTTCAGCCGCTGGCGGCCGGCGACCACCTCGTCGGCGGTGGGCTCGTCGGCGATCTCGTGGCCGGCGACCACGGTGGTGTTGACGCTGCGCCAGTCGCTGTCGCGCGTCCCCGACCGCTTCTGGCTGCGCAGGCGGTCCAGCATCAGGTTCGAGCCGATCCGGTGCAGCAGGGCTGACGGATTGTCGACCGGGCCGATCGACTCCATGCCACTGATGCGGATGTAGAGGTCCTGGACCAGGTCCTCGGCTTCGGCGCGGGAGCCCAGGCGCGCGGAGAAGAAACGCACCAGATTGGCGCGCTTTTCCTCGTACAGGCCTAGCAGCGTGGCCTTGTCCGAGCTCGTCACGCCCAAAAGATCACCCACGTCCGCCAAAAACCGCCCCGTCACGGCGCAGCACTATCCATCTTTTTGGCGGAAAGACGATCGTTTGTTGCGACCGATCCTCAAGTCAGACGCGGAGCGGGCGCGAGGCTGTCGATGGTCCAAAGACCCGCGAAAGTTCAAATAACGGCGGCTTTTCATGGTCAAGTCTCGCCGCCTGAATGGCGGCGTCCTCGACGAACGGTGGCGATGCCTGGACTTATGTGGCGAAATGTCGCGGCGCGGACGGCGTGAGGCGGCGCCGTCTTAGCGCGCATCGAAATCTCCGCGTGAAGTGGGGACCGCCCTCCTCCGCTGAACGGGGGGAGAAGGGCGGCGATGTCAGGCCCTGCTTGGGGGAGGGGCGGGCCTTGTCCTTGCGAGACCCCGTCACCTTGCGCCTTCGGCTCGAAGAAAACTTGAAAGGAACGATCAGTTTTTGCGTCGCTTCAAGGCGATCGTCCGCATGCGGCCGACGTCGGCAATGTAATCCATTGTAAAATCAGAGACGTGGTCCCTGGTCGGCGTCGAACTCTTGTCGTCTAAGTTGAAAAAACGCGATTGGGGAGCGCGGAACATGGAACGGTCCAGCGTGATGGCGCCGACGGTCGCGACCGTCGGCCACCGATTCCGACCGCGTCGCCTTCGCCCCGGCCGGTTCGTGGTGGCCGTGGGCCTGGCGGTGCTGAGCTGGGCGATGATCATCCTGGCCTGGTGCGCCCTGAGCGCCTGGCTCGCGTGACCTTCGGCGCGCGCGGCGTTATCATCTTTTAGTTGGACCACCTGGGGCGAACGACCATGCGCGCACGCGGCTTTTTGCTGGTCGGAGCCTGTCTGACGCTGCTTGCCGCCTGCGCCTCGCCTCGCGCCATGGGACAGGGGGACGTCACCGGGTTGAAGGGTCTGGCCCCCTATTCCAGCTCGGCCGACGGCGCCGACGCGGCCTTCGCCAAGGCGGTCCAGGCGCGGGCGATCGACGCCCTGGGCGGAAGCGGCGGCAGCAAGCCCGCCTACCTCGTCCAGGTCGGCGTGGCGGTGGCGCCTTTGAGCGTCGGGGTCTCCAGCGCCGCCGGGACTCTGGACGACAAGGCCTGGCGCAGTCCTGCCGAGCGCCGTCCCTGGTGGCGACCGTGGCAGGGCAAGGGTCCGGCCCGCACCGTCACCCTGGCGGTGGTCGAGGCCGGTACGGGCAAGACCGTCGCCTGGTCCTCCATCCGGGTGCGCAAAGGCGAGCCGGCGGCCGTGGCCGACCTGCTGGTCGCGGCCCTGCGGCCTTCCACCAAGGGCTAGGCTCCGACAGCTAGTTCGCCAGCCCGACGGTGTGGCGCGGCAGGCGGACGGTGAACTCCGCCCCGACGCCCGGCGCGCTGCGGCACGAAACCTCGCCGCCGTGGCGGGCGACGGCGGCCTGCACGAAGGCCAGGCCCAGGCCCGCGCCATTGACCGTGAAGTCGTGACCCGGCCGCTCGAACCGCTGGAAGGGCCTAAAAGCGGTGGCCGCCTCCTCGCGCGAGAAGCCCGGCCCCTGGTCGGCGATGGAGACATTGGCGGTCGGGCCGCTGGCCGAAGGTTGCTCCGAGAGGCTGACGGTGATGGTCGAGCCCTCCGGGCTGTACTTCACGGCATTTCCCAGCAGGTTGACCAGGGTGCGGGCCAGGACGCCCCGATCGCCCAGCACGGTCAGCGGCGCGTCGTCGCCGACCTGCTCGATACGGATCTTGCGCTGCACCGACTGCGGCCAGACCTCGTCGATGGCCTCGACGGCGATGTCGGCCAGATCGACCGGCTCCAGATGGACCGGCGTCACCTCCGCCCGCGCCAGTTGTACGAAGCCGTCGGCCAGGGCCAGGGTTCGCTTGGCGTAGGCGGCGATGCGGTCGGACAGCTCGGGCGGGACGTCCGGCGTCGTGGCCAGCAGGGCCAGGATCGAGGTCTGCGGCGAGCGCATGTCGTGGGTCAGCAGTTGCAGGGCCTGCTCGCGTTGGCGCATGGCGGCCGTGAGGATCGAGATATCGGCCAGGCGGACGATCCAGCCGGCCGGCGCGCCGGCCTCGTCCCTGCGGAACACGGTCTGCAGCTGGAAGGCGTGGCCGTCGGGCAGATGCAGGTCGATCGGCTCGTGCCGCTCGTTGGCCAAAGGGGGGGGAGTGGGGGGCCAGTCCAGCTCGAAGCGATGGCCCAGCGGTTCCAGAGCGTTGATCAGATCGGCCAGGGACGAGCCCGTCAGCTGAATCTGACTGGGCTTGAACAGGGCCTGGGCGGCGGCGTTGGCGGCGATCACCCGGCCGTGGGCGTCGGCGACCAGGGTGGCGTCGGGCAGGCTGAACAGGGCGTCGGCCGAGAAGCGGCGCAGGTCGTCCATGCGGGTGATGGCCTCGCCCAGGTTCGAGGCCTGGCGCGCCACGACGTCGCTTTCGAAGTCGGCCGGAGCGGTTCCGCGTCCGCGCACGATGCCACGCACCCGCGCAAGTTCGCGGCTCAGCAGGTCGTTGACCCGGCCCAGCTGTCCCCAGCCCCAGACCAGGGCGATAATCTGCAGGCCCAGCACGGTGGCGATCGGCGACAGCCAGACCTGGCCCAGCCAGAACATCGCCGCCGAATAGGCCACACCGACCAGGCAGAGGCCGATCGTCAGCATCAGGTTGGCGCGCGGCGGCAGGATCAGGAACCCGACCATCAGCAGCCACAGCAGGGTGAGTGTGAAGGCCGCGCGGCTCCACGGGCCGGCGGGCTTGACCATCAGGCCGCTGCGCAGGCCGTCCAGGATGCTGGCCTGCAACTGCACGCCGGTCATGCTGGCGGCGTCGGGCGTCACCGGCGTCGGGAAGGCGGGACCCAGGCCCGGGGCGGTCAGGCCCACGAACACGGTGCGGCCGGCGATCAGCGACGGCGGCGCCTCGCCGTCCAGCACGCTGGAAAAGCTGACGTGGCGATAGATCGACGGCGGGCCGGCGAACGGGATCAGCAGGGTCTGGTCGAAGCCGCGGGTGACGTCGCGCCCGTCCGCCGGGCGGGTGGCGCGATGGACGACGGTGACCAGGTCCGGAGTCAGGCTGGCGCCGTTGATCTCGAACGGGGCCATGCGGCGCACGACGCCGTCGTCGTCGAAGCGGACATGGGCCAGACCGACGCCGGCCGCGCCCTGGGCGATGGCCGGCACCGAGCCCACGACGCGCGGTGGGGCGTCCGCGCCCGCGTCGGCCAGGAATTGCGGCAGGTAGACCCGGCCCGAGCGCTTGATGGCCTCGCCCAGCGCCTGGTCCTGGGCCGGGTCGCCAGCTTCGCTGAACAGGACATCGTAGACGATGGTCCGCGCGCCGGCCTCGGTCAGGCGGTCGACCATCCTGGCGTGGGTCTCGCGCGACCACGGCCAAGCGCCCAGCTGGGCCAGGCTGCGGTCGTCGATGTCGATGATCAGGATCGAGGGATCGGCCGGCCGGCCGTTGGCGCGGGCCAGGATGTCGTAGAGCACGTTGTCCAGCCGCTTGGGCGGCAGGACGGCGAAGACCACCATGAGCAGGCTGGAGACGATGGCCAGCAGCAGCCAGGACAGCAGCCGCCCGCTCGGGCGCGGCGCGCGGGGCCCGGCGCTCGTCACTTCCCGATCTGCAGCTGTTGCGGCGTCCCTACCTTCTCGGTCACCGCGCCATCCTTGAAGCGCACGGCGGCCACGCGCCAGGAATAGGTCCCGGGCGGCAGGTCGGTCAGGGTCAGCTGGGGTTCGGTCAGGCCGGGCTGGTCGACGATCGCGACCTTGGCCTCGGCGTCGGAAAACAGCTGGAAGCGATAGTTGCGCACCCCGTCGCCCGCCGCGCTCCAGCGGAACAGGAACTTGCGATGCTTGCCCTCGCGGCTGTCGGACGGCGCGCCGGCTTCCAGCGTGTTGAGGTCGCGATCGAAGCTGTAGTCGGACGGGAAGCCTTCCAGGCCGCCCGGGTCGATCGCGGTCAGGCGGACGAAATAGGTGCCGTTGGCCAGCTGGCTGAAATCGGCGGTCGGGCGCTCGCGGGTCGTGGTCTGGGTCCTGGCCTCGGCGAAGACGTCCATGAAGCCGGCGTCGCGGGCCAGCAGCAGGCGATAGGCGGCCGCGCCCTGGACGGGCTCGACGGTGAAGCGGACGATCGCCTCGTTCTGGGTCTGGCCGCCGGGACCCATCTTCGGTCCGGGCAGCAGTTCGACGGGCGCGCCGACGCCGCTGGCCGAGGCGCTGACGCCGAAGCCCGCCGCCACCGGCGGTCCGCCGGTCGCCACCTGGCCGGCGTCGACCCCGACCGCGCCTTTCAGGACTTCCGTCTGGGCTCCGTCACCGCTGGCGCCGACCCGGAACTCGGTGCCGCGCACGGCCGAGACCGAGACAGGGGTGCGCACCTCGAACCGGGCGCCCGGCGTCTGGGTCGGCGTCGCCGAGATCGTGCTCTTGCCCTGGTCCAGCTGGAACACCCGCTGGGGCGCATTGTTGATCATCACCTGACGCAGCTTGGAGATCCGCACGCGGGTGTTCGACGGCAGGGTGACGCGCGAGGCGTCCTCCAGCTCGAAGGTGGCGAAAGCGCCGGGGCCGGTGCTGATCACCTGGCCCTCGGACAGCGGCATGCCGACCCGCGCCGGCGTGCGCTGGCCGTTGGTCTCGACGGTGACGGGGCCGGTGAACGCCGACAGGCTGGCGGCGATCGGCGTCGACTTCAAAAGGTTCGGGTCGATGTTCAGCTGCGAGCCCGGCCGCAGGCGTGTGGGCTGGGTCACGCGATTGGCCTTCTGCACCGCCCGGTAGTCGCCAGGCCGGTTCATGTAGCGGCTGGCGAGACCGATCAGCGTGTCGCCCGGCTTGACCACATAGGCCACCGGCGGCTCCGGCGCGGCGGTCTGGGCGTTGGCCGCGCTCGCGAGCATCAGCCCCGCCAGAAAAAGGAGGCCCGCTCCGGCAGCCCTGGTCATGTCTACTCTCCCCCGCCCGCCGTCTCGGGATCGCAGGCCTCGAGACGATAGCCGAAACCGTAGACCGTGCTGAGTCGGAAACCGTTGGTGGGCCGCAGGTGCAGCTTGGCGCGCAGGCGCGAGACGTGCGCGTCCAGGGTGCGGGTCTCCAGATCCGGCCGCTGGCCCCAGATGCGCCGGAGCAGGTACTCGCGCGACAGGGGGCGGGACAGGTTGTTGAAGAGCAGGGACGCCAGCTGGAATTCCTTGGGCGTCAGGGCCTCGACATGGCCGGCCCAACTGGCCGTCTGGGCGCCCGGGTCCAGGCGATAGGGACCATGTTGCTCGACCTGGGGCGAGACCGGCGGCCGGTGGATGCGGCGGGCCACGGCGTTGACGCGGGCCAGCAGCACCTGTGGCTGCAGCGGCTTGACGATGTAGTCGTCGGCGCCGGCGTTCAGGCCTTCCACGAGGTCCGCCTCGACCGAGCGGCTGGTCAGCAGCAGCACCGGCGGGGCGGTGGTCGGATCCTCGCGCAGCAGGCGCAGGGTCTCGACACCGGACAGCTCCGGCATGTTCCAGTCGAGAATGATCAGGTCGAACGTCTGCTTGCGCAGCTCGGCCAACAGGCGCGAGGGCGTCGTGAAGCTGGTGCAGACAAAGCCTGCAGGATCCAGAACCGAAGCGACAAGCGCATTATGGCTTTGGTCGTCGTCGAGCAGGGCGACTTTCATGCGCTCACTTATACTGGGAAGTGGCGCGTCCCGCGGGGGAGCGGAACGCGCCGCGGGACGCCCGATGTCGGTGGGGTGACGAGCAGGCGACCAGCTATTCATTGTTATCGCGCCCCGCCCCCGGTTGCTCGCCTTCAGGCGGCATTTTTACAATGCTTTACACTCGGGTCGAGCGAGCATTCATGCGGCGACCCGGATGATCGAACCCAACTTGGGGGCGAGATCGCCCGTGGGGCGAACCTCGACGCCGGAAAGTCCCAGCCAGGACGCCATCAGCGCCAGTTCCCCGGCGAGCCGGTCGGCGGTCTCGTCATCGGCGTCAGGCTCGGCGTGGGCGGCCAGGACCAGCAGCTTGCCGGCCTTGCGATCGGCCTTCAGGTCGACCCGCGCGGTGATCGCCTCGTCCTGCAGGAATGGCAGGACGTAGTAGCCGTGGGTGCGCTTGTGGGCGGGGGTGTAGATCTCCAGCCGCACGCGGACGCCGAACATCCGCTCGGTGCGCTCGCGGAACCAGATCAGGTTGTCGAACGGCGAGAGCAGGGCGGCGGTCTTCACCGCGCGTGGCCGCCGCGCCTGCGGCCACAGATAGGCGGGCTGCTCCCAGCCCTTCACGGCGACCGGGGTCAGGGTCCCGTCGTCGACCAGCGCGGCCACGCCGTCGCGAGCGTCGGTCACGCCCAGCCGGAAGTAGTCGCGCAGGTCCCGCTCGGTGGCCACGCCCATGGCGCGGGCCGAAATCTTCAGCAGTTCGCGGCAAGCTTCGGCGCGGTCGGGCGTGGGGGTCTCGACGATCGCGCTGGGCAGCACCTTCTCGGGCAGGCCATAGACGCGCTCGAAGCTGTTGCGACGGGTGGCGGTGGTCAGGCGGCCGGTCCAGAACAGGCATTCCATGGCCCGCTTGCCCTCGCTCCAGCCCCACCAGCCGCCTTCGCCCTTGGCGCCCAGCTCCAGTTCGGAGGCCGCCAGCGGGCCACGCTCGGCGACGGCGGCCAGGGCCTTGTCGATGAAGTCCGCGTGGCTGCGCAGGAAGCCCGAGACATTTTTCCAGACCCCGACGCCGTCGAGGGCGTCCTGCATCCGCCAGCGTAGCAGGGGATGGGTCGAGAGCGGCGTCAGCGAGGCCTCGTGCGCCCAGTATTCGGCGAGGTCCGGCGTCTTGCCCCAGGCCATCGCCTCCAGCAGCGACCGGTCGTAGGCCCCCAGGCGCGAGAACAGCGGCAGATAGTGCGAGCGCGAGACGACATTGACCGAGTCGATCTGCACGACGCCCAGGCTCTCGATCGTCGAGAGCAGGCGGCGCCTGTCTGGATTGGCGGGACGGGGCCGCGCGAAGCCCTGCGCCGCCAGCGCGATGCGTCGCGCGTCCTTCGCGGAGAGGGTCTCGGCCATGGCTCTAGTTGAACTTGCGTCGGGACCGGGCGCAAGGCAGTGAGACCGCTAACATCTAGGGAGCAGCCATCATGACCGTGATCGAACGGGGCCCGGCCCGCCTGGCGCTCGCGCCAGAGGTCGGCGGCGCGATCGCCGCGTTCACGATCGGCGGCCGGGACGTGCTGCGGCCGATGGCGGCTGGCGCGACCGACGCCCTGCTGACGGCGAGCTTTCCGCTGGTCCCGTTCTGCAACCGCATCCCGAACGGCCGCTTCGCGTTCGAAGGCCGCGAGGTCGTGCTGCCGCCGAACCTGGCCGGCCATCCGCATACCCTGCACGGACAGGGCTGGCGCAACGCCTGGACGGTGGAGAAGGCGCAGGGGGGTGAAGCGGTGCTCTCCTATGAACACGCGGCGGACGCCTGGCCGTGGGCCTATCGCGCCGAGCAGCGCCTCGTGCTGTCCGAGAGCGGGCTGCGCATCGAGCTGACCGTGACCAACACCGGCGACGCGGCCATGCCGGCCGGCCTGGGTTTCCACCCCTATTTCCCGCGTCGCGAGGGCGAGGTCCTGACGGCGGCCAATGACGGCGTCTGGATGATCGACGCCGACGTGCTGCCGACGGTGCGCCATCCGGGCGTCTGGGGACCGGATTGGGCCGCTGGCGCCGTGGTCGAGGGCCACGCGCTGATCGACCATTGCTACACAGGCTGGGACCAGCGAGCGGTGCTGAGCGCGCCGGGCCAGCGGGATACGGTCGTCACCGCTTCGGCCGATTGCCGCTGGCTGCACGTCTACGTCCCGCCGGGGGAGGACCACTATTGCGTCGAGCCCTGCGCCAGCCGCCCCAATCCGTTCGGGGAAGGGGAGACTGGCGTGGTGACGCTTCAGCCCGGTGAGAGCCGGTCGATCTGGATGGAAGTGGCTACGGCGTAATCCCGGCCTGGGCTTTCAGCCTGCTCACCATGTCGTTCGACATGTAGCCGTCGGCCGGCAGTTGCTGGCTCTGCTGCCAGGCGCGCAGGGCCTTGCGGGTGCCGGCGCCGATGACGCCGTCGGCCGGACCTGGATTGAAGCCGACGCGGGCCAGGGCGATCTGGGCGGCCATGCGGTCCGACATCGACAACGGGGTCTCGACCGGCCAGGGCGTGATCGGGGCCTCGCCGCCGCCGAAGCGGTCGGCCAGCAGGCCGATGCCCAGGGCGTAGGACGTCGAGTTGTTGTAGGTGCGGATCGCGAAATGGTTCGGCAGGGCGAGGAAGGCCGGACCCGCCGCGCCCGCCGGCAGGAGCAGCATGGCCGGCGAGGCGGCGTCGGCCGCCGTCCAGGGCAGGCCGTCGGCGCGGCGCACGCCCCGCGCTTCCCACCAGGCCGGGATCTGCTTGTCGACTTCGGTCACCGAATAGTCGAAGCCGGCCGGCAGGATCACCTCCTTGGCCCAGCCCGCGCCGGGCTTCCAGCCGCCCTTGACCAGCAGGTTGGCGGCCGAGGCCAGGCTGTCGGCGTCCGAACCCCAGATGTCGCGGCGGCCGTCGCCGTCGAAGTCGACGGCGGTCGAGCGGTAGCTGGAGGGGAGGAACTGGGTCTGGCCCATCGCCCCGGCCCACGAGCCGCGCAGCTGGGCGCGGGCGACCTCGCCCGAATCGATGATCTTCAGAGCGGCGATCAGCTCGCCCTCGGCCCAGGCGCGGCGGCGGCCGTCAGCGGCCAGGCTGACCATCGAGCGGACGACGTCGAAATTGCCTTGCAGCTGGCCAAACGCCGATTCCATGGCCCAGACGGCCAGCAGGATGTCACGCGGCACGCCGTAGCGGGCCTCGATGGTCGGCAGGTAGGCCAACTCCTCCCGCTTGCGGCGGCCCACCGCCACGCGGTCGTCGCTGATCACGCCCTTGATGTAGTCGCCCACCGGCTTGGAGAACTCCGGCTGGCGGCTGTCCAGGCTGATGACCTTGGGATCGGGCGTCACGCCGGCCAGCTCGCGATCCAGCAGGGCGGGCGACAGGCCGGCGGCCAGGGCGCGGCCTCGGAAGTCCCGCAGCCAGGTGTCGAAGGCCAGCTCGCCGGCGGGCACGGGCGTCGCCGGAACCGGCCGCGGCGCGGCCGGAGTTTGGGGCTTGGGCGCGGGTTGCGGCGGGGTGATCGCCGTCAGCGGACCTTGTGGAGACGTGTCCGCGCAACCGGCGAGCAGGAGAACGAGAAAGACGCGACGATCGATGGCCATGCGGGGGAAGCTACCGGGGTTCGAGTAAAGCCTTCAATCACAAGCGCGCCAGACGGGTGAAGTTCCCGCGAAATCCCCACGCGCATTTGGGCGAAAGGGCGTCGAGCGCATTGACTCCGGTCCGCGTCGCACTTATACGCACCGCCTCCGAAACACCCCGGAAGTTCTGGCCGTATTCTGCGCGCCCGAACCTCTCCGCCGAAGTACAGAGACCGGTCATGAAGGTTCGCAGCTCGCTGAAGTCGCTGAAGGGTCGCCACCGCGACTGCAAGATGGTGCGTCGCAAGGGCGTCATCTACATCATCAACAAGACCGACCCGCGCTTCAAAGCCAAGCAAGGCTAATGACCTTGTCGTCTCCCAGAGCCGTTCTCTGGGATGTCGGCAACGTCATCGTGCGCTGGGATCCCCGCGCACTGTACGCGAAGATGTTCAAGGAACCGGCCGATCTCGACCGGTTCCTTTCGCATGTCTGCACGCTGGATTGGCACGTCGAGCACGACAAGGGCATCGGCTTTCCGGAGAACGCCGCGCCGCTGATCGCGCGCTTCCCCGAGCATGAAGCCGAGATCCGGGCCTGGGACGAGCGGTTCGGCGAGATGCTGTCGGGGCCGATCCCCGAAACAGCGTCCGTGATCGAAGCCCTGGCGGCCGCTGACGTGCCGCAATTCGCCCTGACCAACATGCCCCAGAGCAAGTGGCCCGCGGTCCAGGCGATGTCGCCGGCCCATTTCGGCCATTTCCGCGATGCGATCGTCTCCGGCGACGAGCAGGTGATCAAGCCGGGCCGCCGGATCTACGAGATCGTACTGGAGCGGACGGGCCTGCGGGCCTCGGACCTGCTGTTCATCGACGACAGCGCCGCCAATATCCAGGCGGCCATGGACATCGGCTTCCACACCCACCACTTCACCGATCCGGCGCAGCTGCGCGCCGCCGTCGAGCGGCACGGTCTGCTCTAGTTCCCAAGTCAGGGAGATCTCGCATGAACGTCGGTTTCATCGGCCTCGGCGCCATGGGCGCGGCCATGGTGCGCAACCTGCTGGGCAAGGGCGTCCAGGTGACGGTGTGGAACCGCTCGCGCACGATCGTCGACGAACTGGCCGCCGAGGGCGCGAACCCGGCCGCCAGCGTCGACGAGGCCTTCGCCGCCGATATCGTGCTGACCATGCTGGCCCACGACCAGGCCGTGCGTGAGGTGCTGCTGGACAGCGGCGCGCTGGCCAAGGCCCGCAAGGGCGTCGTCCACATCAACCTGGCCACCATCTCGACCGCCCTGGCCGCCGAGCTGTCGGTCCTGCACGCCGAGTTGGGTCTGGGCTATGTCGCCGCGCCGGTGTTCGGCCGTCCGCCCGTGGCCCAGGCCGGGGGGCTGAACGTCGTGGCCGCCGGCGCGCCTGAGGCCGTGGCCGCCGCCATGCCCGTGCTGGAGCTGCTGGCCGCCAAGGTCTGGCCGCTGGGCGAGGATCCCGTCCGCGCCAACGCCCTGAAGCTGGCCGGCAACTTCATGATCGTCTCGGCCATCGAGAGCATGGGCGAGGCCGTGGCGCTGGGTGAAGCCTATGGCGTCGAGGCGCCCGAGTTGCTGGACATGCTGTCGAGCACCCTGTTCGCAGCGCCGATCTACAAGATCTACGGGGCCATGATCGCCGAGCGCCGTTACAGCCCGCCGGGCTTCGCCGCCGAGCTTGGCCTCAAGGACGTGCGCCTGGTGCTGGACGCCGCCGAGGCCAAGGGCCTGTCGATGCCTTTGGCCGATCTGGCCGAGGCCAGCCTGGAATCCCTGCTGGGCGGACCGGACAAGGACCTCGACCTGGCCGCTCTCGCCGAAGTCGCGCGAGCCAGGGTCGAAGGAAGGTAGTGGAAGGTCGCTGAATCGCGCTTCCCAGGGGCGCGCGTTCGCACTAGGTTCCGCGCCTCCCAATTCCAGCCTCTCGCGAGACTTTCCGCATGGCCGACGACGCCACTCCCCACGCCGACGTTCTGAACTCGACCGCCCAGGGTCAGCTGAAGTCGATCATCGACCGCGTCGAGCGCCTCGAGGTCGAAAAGACCGAGATCATGGAGCAGATGAAGGAGGTCTATGCCGAGGCCAAGGGCAATGGCTTCGACGTGAAGATCCTCAAGAAGGTGGTTCGTCTGCGCAAGCAGGACCGCGCCAAGCGCCAGGAAGAGGACGCGATCCTCGACCTGTACCTCTCGGCCATCGGCGAGATCTGAGTTTTTACCGGGCGCGCATTTTTTAGGTAGTGTTTTGGCGCGCGGGGTCGGGGATAGTCCTCGCGACATGCGCGCCAAGCCGCCCGATCCGAAAGCACAGGCCAAGAAGGCCGCGCTGAACGCCCTCAAGCGGGCCCGGCGCGCGGCCGAGAAGTCGGGCGTTGAACTCTCCGAATGGGAGGGCGAGTTCCTGACCAGCGTCGCCCAGCGCGTCGAGACCTATGGGCGGGCCTTCGCCGATCCCGAGAAGGGCGCGCGCGGTCAGGCCCTGTCGGGCAACCAGGCCATCAAGCTCAAGGAAATCGCCCGCAAGGCCAAGGGCGAGGCCAAGCCGATGAAGCGCGGCAAGGGCTTTGCGCGGCGCGGTCGCGAGCCAGAACCCGCGCCGGAAAGCGACGAAGACTGATTCCGACGCGACCAAGCCAGGCCTGGAGACGCGCGGTTCGCGCTTAGCCTTCCTCCCCAGGAAACCGGGAGGAAAACCATGGCAAACACCAAGTCGCCGCGCCACGTCGCGCTGACCATCCTGCTGGGAACGGCGGTGGCCGGAACCCTGGATATGACCGAGGCCTGCGTTTATTGGGGCGTGACCAAGGGTGTGGCGCCGGAGCGGGTCTTCCAGAGCGTGGCCAGCGGCCTGCTGGGCAAGGCGGCCTTCACCGGCGGCGCGCCGGCGGCGGCGCTAGGGCTCGCGGCCCACTTCGGCATCATGGCGGTGATGGTCGCCTGCTATGTGCTGGCCGGCCCGAGATTGCCGATCCTGACCAAGCGCCCGATCGTCATGGGCCTGGCCTATGGCCTGGCGACCTATGCGGTGATGAACTATGCGGTCCTGCCGCTGTCGCGGGCCCCGCATGGCGGACCCTTCGTGCTGTCGACCTTCGTGAACAATCTGGGCGCGCATCTGTTCATGGTCGGCGCGCCCATCGCCCTGATCGCGGCGTCACGAGAAAAGATGACAAAAACAGCCTGAGATTTGTCTCAAAGGCTTACCAAAAACTATTGTTCGCCGAGTGACGTTAAGATCTTGGTAAGAGTCTCGGCTGAAAATGTGAATAATTGTAAAGAGTTAAATACTCATCGCTGTGAGGTTCTGGGTCGCGGGCGGGTCGCGGCTCCAGCCTCGACGTACGCGGGCGAAAGCCTGGATCGGCGTCGAGCGAGCTGCACGGCTCCGTGGATCAAGGATAATGGCGACCACCTATCAATATCTGCTGCGCCGCAAGGCGGAGTTGGAAACCCGCATGGTTGAGGCTCAGAAGCGCGCCCAGGCGCCGTTCGAGGGCGAGCTACGAGCGATCATCGTGGCGCTGGAGGCCCTTAAGCAGGCCGGCATGTCCGAGCGGCTGTCGGCCGGCGAGCCGGCGCCGTTCGCGCCGCCAGCTCCGGGTAAGCGCGGCCGAAGGGGGCGCTCCACCCGCGACATGATCCTGATCACCTTGACCCAGGCGCCGGGCCTGAACGAGGCGGAGATCGCCCGTCAGCTGGATCACCGCTGGAGCCGGCCGGTGACCCCCGCCCAGGTCGGGCGCGAGCTGGAGCAGATGGAGATCGAGGGCATGGCGCGGCGGTCCGGCGCGGGATGGGTCCGCATCGAGGAGGCCCCCCAGAATGTCGAAGAGCGGCCAAGCTTCAGCGTGGCCGCTCCCGGACATTAGTTCGGTCTTGAACGCCTCAGGCGCGCGCCGGCTTCGCCGACACCGCCGGGCGCGCCGGCTTCAGCAGCGCCTTCAGGCGCTGTTCGCGCGAGACCGGACGGAAGATCATCAGAGCCATCAGCCAGCCTCCTTCATGTCGACCTCGATGCCCTGCTCGCGAACCTTGCGATAGAGGGTCGAGCGGCCGATGCCGAGGCGGCGGGCGACTTCGCTCATATGGCCGGCATAGACGTCGATGGCGTGCTGAATAAGGTCGCGCTCGATGTCTTCCAGCGTCCGCAGGTGGCCGCGGTCGTCGAGGATGCGCACGGGCGCCTCGGCCGCGCCCGTCGGGGCGGCCATGGCCGCGTGGGCGGCTTGCAGCATGGCGGCCGGCGGCGGCGCGGGCGGGGTCGCGACGGCCTCGACTGGCGCGGCGAGCCCCGAGATGGCCGGGAAGTCGTAGGGCTGCAGGTAAGGCGCGTCGGCCAGCACGATGGCGCGATAGACCGTGTTCTCCAGCTGGCGAACATTGCCGGGCCAGTCGAACGCGGTCAGCAGCTGCAGGGTCTCGGGCGAGGCGCCGATGACGCGCTTGCCCTCTTCCACGTTGAAGCGGCGAATGAACGCCTCGACGAGGGCCGGGATATCCTCGCGGCGCTCGCGCAGGCTGGGGGCTTCCAGCGGGAAGACGTTCAGGCGGTAGTAGAGGTCTTCGCGGAAATGCCCGACCGAAACGGCCTGCTGCAGATCGCGATTGGTCGCCGAGACGATGCGGACGTCGACCTTCAGCGAACGCTTTGAGCCGATCGGATCGATCTCGCCCTCCTGCAGCGCGCGCAGCAGCTTGACCTGGACGTCCAGCGGCAGTTCGCCGACCTCGTCCAGGAACAGGGTGCCGCCGTCGGCTTCCTTGAACTTGCCCAGATGCTTGTCGCTGGCGCCGGTGAACGAGCCCTTCTCGTGGCCGAACAGGATCGACTCCACGAGGTTCTCCGGAATGGCGCCGCAGTTGACGGCCACGAACGGCTTGCCGGCGCGCTCCGAGGAGCCGTGCACCGCGCGGGCGATCAGCTCCTTGCCGACGCCGCTTTCGCCGGTGATCAGCACGGGGATGGCGCTCTTGGCCGCCCGCTCGCCCATGCGCTTGACCATGGTCATGACCGGCGAGGCGCCGATCAGGTCCGCGAAGGTGGTCTTGCCGCCGGCCCGCTTGGTCAGGCGCTCGACCTCGCCCTTGAGGTCGCCCATGGACAGGACGTTGCGGATCGAGACGGTGATCCGCTCCGGGCTGGCCGGCTTGATGAAGAAGTCGGCGGCTCCGGCCTGCATGGCCTTGACCACGGTGTCGACGCCGCCGCTGGCGGTCAGCACGATCACGGGCTGGTTGAAGCCGCGGGCGCGCATCTCCTTCAGCGTCTCCTGACCGGTCAGGCCGGGCATGACGAGGTCGAGCAGGATCACGTCGGCCGGCGCGCCCGACGTCAGGTGCGCGATCGCCGCGTCGCCGCCTTCGGCGTGCGAGACCGCGAACCCGTCGCGCTCGAGCACCGCCTGGATCAGCCGACGTTGTGTCGGGTCGTCATCGACGACTAGGACCGTTTTGGTCATAGGGCACATCCACCAGAACCGGCCATGCCCACATGGAGCAAGGCTCTTGTTGGTTCAGAGTGATACAGGCCGCGGGTAAACACCGGCTTTCGCAGACATGTCGCGGAGCTTAAGGTTTAGCGTTAACAGGACCTTACCTGGGGAGGGGCGTGCGTACGCCAATCTGCTGCTATCGAGACCGACGAACTGGTGGGGCTTCTGCGACAGGCCTGGCGGATCGTGGCGCCCAAGGCGATCCAGAAACGCCATCCGTCGATCTGACGCATTGCGCCCCTTGGGGGCGGAGGCCTATCTGCTAGCCCATGAACGCGCCCTTCAAGCCCGACACCCCGCCCGAATGGAACCTGGCCGATCTCTATGTCGGCCGCGACGATCCCCGGATCGAGACCGACCTCGCCGCCGCCAAGGCCGCCAATGACGAACTCGCCTCGCTGGAGGGGATGTTCCTGGAGGCTCGCAAGGAGCCGGCGCGCCTGGGCGTGCTGCTGGATCGCGGGATCACGCTCTACGAGCAGGCCACCAACGGCCTGTGGAGCGTCGGAGCCTATGCCGGTCTGGAAGCCGCCGTCGCCCGCGATGACCCGGCCTGGGCCAAGTTCGAGGCCGACCTGCGGGCCCGCTCGTCCCAGATCGCCGCCGAGAGCCTGTTCTTCACGCTGGAGCTGAATCAGCTGGAAGACGGCGAGATCGCCAAGGCGCTTGAAGCTCATCCGCTGAGCGCCCGCTGGGCGCCGTGGCTGCGCCGCGTGCGCCTTTCGCGGCCGCACGAGCTGTCGCCGGAGCTGGAGCGCTTCATCGTCGACAAGAGCCCGGCTGTCGCCAACTGGGTGCGGCTGTGGGACGAAACCCTTGCCAAGCTGACCGCGACCGCCGGCGACGAAACCCTGACCCTGCCCGAGACGCTGAACCGCCTTTCGGATCCCGACGTCGCGCGGCGCAAGGCCGCCGCCGACGGCCTGGCCAAGGCGCTGGAAGAGCGCGCCTCGACCCAGGCCCTGGCGCTGAACACCCTGGCCTTCGAGAAACAGGTCGAGGACCGCTGGCGTCGCTACGACAGCCCGGCTCAGTCGCGTCACCTGGCCAACGAGGTCGACGGCGACGCGGTCGACGCCCTGGAGCAGGCGGTGGTCGAGGCCTATCCGCGCCTGTCGCACCGCTACTACGCCCTGAAGGCCAAGGTCATGGGCCGCGACAGCCTGGACTACTGGGACCGCAACGCCCCGCTGACCGCCGCCGCCCCGCGCGCCTACGCCTGGGACGAAGCCAAGGGCATGGTGCTGGAGAGCTTCCAGGACCTGGCGCCGAAGTTCGCCGACGCCGCGCGGGTGTTCTTCGACAGGCCGTGGATCGACGCTCGTCCGCGTCCGGGCAAGCAGTCCGGCGCCTTCGCCCATCCGGTCACCGCCGACCGCCATCCGTTCGTGTTCATGAACTATATGGGCGAGCGGCGCGACGTGCTGACCCTGGCCCACGAACTGGGCCACGCCGTCCACCAGACCCTGTGCCAGCCGCTGGGCACCCTGCTGGCCGATACGCCCCTGACCCTGGCCGAGACGGCCTCGATCTTCGGCGAGGGCCTGGTCTTCGACCGCCTGCTGGCCGAGGCGAGCCCCGAGGACCGCAAGGGCCTGCTGGCTGGCAAGATCGAGGACGGCCTCAACACGGTGGTCCGCCAGATCGCCTTCCACCGCTTCGAGCGCCGCTTCCACGAGGCCCGCCAGGAGGGCGAGCTGTCGCCCGACCAGATCGGCGGTCTGTGGCTCGAGGTGATGGGCGAGAGCCTGGGCCCGGCCGTGAAGCTGAACGAAGGCTACGAGCACTACTGGGCCTATGTCAGCCACTTCTGCCACGCGCCGTTCTACGTCTACGCCTATGCGTTCGGGGATCTCCTGGTGCGCGGGCTGATGGAGAAGCGCCGCGAGAATCCGGCCAAATTCGCGCCCCTGTACGAGGATCTGCTCGCGGCCGGCGGCACGCGCACCTATGTCGAGGCGCTGAAGCCCTTCGGGTTGAACCCCAGGGACAAGGCGTTCTGGGCCGCCGGCTGCGCGCAGCTGGAGCGGTTGGTGGACGAGTTCGAACGGCTCGTCTGACGCCCTGCGTTCGCCCTCGTCCTTCGACAAGCTCAGGATGAGGGCGAAGAACTTCCGGGGTGCGTCCGTCACCTCATGCTGAGCCTGTCGAAGCACGAGGTGACGCGGCATGGCTGACGATCGTAACGACCCCGCCAAAGACCCGGAGCGCGACCGCCTCTCCGGCCGGCTCTCCCGCTTCGCCAAGGTGGGCGCGGGGCTCTCGGGCGCGGCCGTGTCCTATGGCGCCAACCGCGTCTTCGCCGGCGACGACGCCAACGCTCGCAACGCCAAGGCGCTGAAGGCGGCGCTGGGCGGGCTGAAAGGGCCGCTGATGAAGGCGGCCCAGATGTTCGCCACGGTGCCGGACCTGTTGCCGCCCGAGTTCGCCAAGGAGTTCGCCGAGCTCCAGACCAACGCGCCCGCCATGGGCTGGCCGTTCGTGCGCCGGCGCATGGCGGCCGAGCTGGGACCCGACTGGCAATCCAGGTTCGCGACCTTCGAGCACGAGGCCGCGGCCGCCGCCTCGCTGGGCCAGGTGCACCGCGCCACGACCCATGACGGCCGGGCCATCGCCGTGAAGCTGCAATATCCCGACATGCAGAGCGCGGTCGAAAGCGACCTGGGCCAGCTGCGCGCTCTGATCGGCATCTTCAAGCGCATGGACGGCTCGATCGACCCGTCCGAAATGATCGTCGAGATCGGCGATCGCCTGCGCGAGGAGCTGGACTACGAGCGCGAAGCCAAGATGATGTCCGTGTACGGAAACTTCTTCGCCGACCGCGAGAGCATCCGTACGCCGACGCCGGTTCCGGAGCTGTCGACCGGCCGCCTGCTGTCGATGACCTGGCTGGACGGCCAGGGCCTGCTGGCGTTCAAGAGCGCCCCGCAGGAAACCCGCGACCGCATCGCCGCCCTGCTGTTCGAGGCGTGGTGGAGCCCGATGACCCATCTCGGGATCATCCATGGCGACCCGCACCTGGGGAACTACAGCTTCGGCGGTGACGAGGCGGCGCACCTGAACCTGCTCGATTTCGGATGCATCCGTGTCTTCCCGCCGACCTTCGTGGCCGGGGTGGTGCGGCTCTATCGCGCGCTCTCGAACGACGACCGCGCCGAGCAGGTCGAGGCCTATCGCACCTGGGGCTTCCAGGGCCTGACCGACGAACTGGTCGACACCCTGAACGTCTGGGCGCGCTTCATCTACGGCCCGCTGCTGGACGACCGGGTCCGCACCGTCGCCGACGACGTTCCGCCCGGCGAGTACGGCCGCCGCGAGGCCTTCAAGGTGCGCCAGGCCCTGAAGGCGGTGGGCGGGATCACCATCCCTCGCGAATTCGTGTTCATGGACCGCGCGGCGATCGGCCTGGGCGCGGCCTTCCTGCACCTGGGCGCCAGCCACAACTGGCGGGCGCTGTTCGAGGCGTCGCTGGAGGGCTTCTCGGAGGAGGGCGTCGCCGAGCGGCAGGCGAAGGCGCTGGCGGCGGCGGGGCTTTAAGCGCCCCCTCATCGTCTAAAATCTCCGTCTTCCCGGCGAAGGCCGGGACCCAGATCTCAAGGCGGTGGGGATGATTGGAGAGGCGCCGCGCTTCTAGAACCCGCCCCAGCGTTCTTCCACCTGGGCCCCGGCCTTCGCCGGGGAGAACGGAATTGGGTTATTCATACTCCCCCAGCAACGCCTCCAGCCGCCGCTGCTCGGGCTTCATCACCCAGTAGAACCGCAGGGTGTTCCAGCCGAAGCTGGCCACCAGCGCGCCGCCGCACAGGGCCAGGGCCTGCATCCCCGCCGCGCTATCCATCTTGCCGTCGCGCTGCAGGCGCTCGATGGCGAACCACATGGGCAGGATGAACACCGGGGCCATCATCCAGAACACGTGGTAGTTCCGCCGCGCCGCCTGGTTGCGGGCCAGGAGACCGGCCAGGGTGTCGCGCATCGGCTGGCCGGTGTCGCGGGTGCGGGCCCGCAAGCCGTTCCAGAACACCGCGATCATCACGATCCAGCAGACGCCCAGCATCGCCATGCCAGCCCAGCCATGAAAGTCCTCGCCGCCGCGCAGCACGGCCGCGCCGGCGATGAGCGTGAACACGGCCAGGGCCGCGAACGGGATGGCGCTCAGCAGGAATTCCGTCCTGCGACGGGTCTTCAAGGTGTTCATCAGCTCCTCCATCAGTCGGGCCTGGTGCTCTTCGGAGGGGCGGTTGGCCTCTGACCGCCAGACCTGTTCGAGGCGCTCAAAGTCCATCGGCGTCCTCCTTCACTAGGGTCGAGAGCCGTTGGCGCAGGCGGGTCAGCCGCGCGCCGACATTGCTCTCCGTCAGCCCGTGCAGCCGGGCGATCTCGCCATAGGCCACGCCGTCCAGCGACAGCAGGATCAGCGAGCGCTCGACCGGCGCCAGGGTGCGGATGGCCGCGTAGAGCCGCTCCAGCAGCGGGCCTTGCGGATCATCGCCCGCGTCGCGGATCAGCAACTCGGCCTCGATCGACGCGCCGCGCAGGCGTCGCCGGGTCTCACCCCGCCGCCAGGTGAGGGCGGCGTTGTGGGCCACCCGATGCGCGAAGGTGCCGGCCGCGCTCTGCTCCCGGAAGCTCGGGCGCGCCTTCCACAGCGCCACCGTCAGCTCCTGCAGCAGGTCGTGCTGGTCGCAGGGTTCGGCGAACGCCCGCGCCGTCCGGTGCAGCATCGGCAGATGCGGCGCCAGCCAGTCGGCGAAGTCCTCGTCGATGTCGTGGTCGCTCGCCATCCCCTTGGCCATCCGTCTCCCCGTTTCGAGAGGTTAGATGCCGGTCGCGGCCTCGTCCTTACGGAAGGCTTTTCTTTTTTCAAACGCTCGTTAGCCTGACGGCATGTCCGACGACCTGACAGACGCCCAGACCGCCGCGATCCCCGACGGGTTCTCCCAGCTGAACTGGTCTCGCGGCTTCGGCCGTCAGATCGGGCCGCTGTTCGAGCATAGCGAAGGCCCCGGCCAGGCGCGCCTGGCGTTCCGGGTCGAGGAGCACCACACCAACGGCCTGGGCAATTGCCACGGCGGCATGCTGATGAGCTTCGCCGACATGGCCTGGGGCCGGATCATCTCGCTGCAGAAGTCGTACAGCTGGGTCACCGTGCGGCTGATGTGCGACTTCCTCTCGGGCGCCAAGCTGGGCGACTGGGTGGAGGGCGAGGGCGAGCTGATCGGCGAGGAGGACCTGCTGTTCACCGTGCGCGGTCGCATCTGGGCCGGCGACCGGACCCTGATCACCGGTACTGGCGTCTTCAAGGCGCTGAGCCCGCGCAAGCCGCGTCCGGGCGAACTGGCCTATACGGAAGGCGCCGATGGCTGACGATCAAACCTCGCCGGTCTCGCTGCTGGCCCCCTTCCACGGCGAGCCGCCGCCGGCCCCGGCCTGGTTCAAGGGCGCCGTCGCCCAAGCCCCGGAGCGTTCGACCATCGCCGTCGAAGGCGCGAACATCGAGCTTCTGACCTGGGGCGAGATCGGCAAGCCGGGCCTGCTGTTCCTGCACGGCAACGGCGCCCACGCCGACTGGTGGAGCTTCATCGCGCCATTCTTCGCCCAGGATTGGCGGGTGGCGGCGATCTCATGGTCGGGCATGGGCGAGAGCGACTGGCGCGAGGCCTACAGCGCCGAACTGTTCGCGACCGAAATCTTCGCCGCCGTCGACGCCGCTGGCCTCGAGGCTGGCGGCGTCAAGCCGATCGTGGTCGGCCACTCTTTCGGCGGCTTTCCGACCCTCTATTGCGCCGCGCGCCATCCCGAGCGCCTGCGCGGAGCGATCATGGCCGACAGCAGCATCCAGCCGCCGGAAAAGCGCTGGAAGGGCCCGCCGCCGCGTTCCGGGCAGGGCAGCCGTGTCTACGCCACGCTGGAAGAGGGGCTGAATCGCTTTCGCCTGGCCCCGCCGCAGCCGTGCGAGAACCTCTACATCGCCGACTTCATCGCCCGTCGCTCGCTGAAGGCGGTGGAGGGCGGCTGGACCTGGAAGTTCGATCCGGATCTCTGGCACAATTTCCGGATGCCCGATCTTGGGCAGCTTCTGCCCCAGATCGCTTGTCCTGCGGCCCTGATGTGGGGCGAGCGATCTAACCTGATGCATGCGGAGACGCTCGACTATATGGTGGCGCAAATGCCCAAGGACGTGCTGCTTCTCCCGCTGCCCGACGCCGATCATCACGTGATGATCGACCAGCCCCTGGCCTTCGTGGCCGGGCTCCGTGGACTATTGGCGAACTGGTCCTGAGCGAGGCGCCGGGGCCCGTTCTCGTCTACGCGCCCGATCGCGGGATCGGCGATCTGATGTGGCATTTGCCGACGATCCGGGCGATCGCGGCGACAACCCCCGAGGGGCAGGTCGTGCTGGTCGCGCGACCGTCCAGCCGCGCCGCCGAGGTCCTGACCGTCGAGCCCAGCGTCGCACGCGTGCTGTACGCCCCCCACTACAAGGGCAAGCTGAAGGGCGTGCGCGAAGTCATCGACTTCTATCGCATCTGCCGCGCCGAGAGGCCGCGCGCGGTGTGGATCCTGGAGAAGATCGACCGCCCCGCCATCGCCGCCGCCCTGGCCGGCGTGCCCGAGCGACGAGGCTTCGGTCTGGGTCACGGTCAGGAGACATTCCTGACCACGGGGCCGTACCTGCCCAGGTCGATGCGCCCCGCCCACCGGATCGACAAGCTCAACGCCTTCGAGGAGGCTCACGGCCTGGTCGTCGACAGTCGGGAGCCGGAGCTGAGGCTGGATCCCGAGGCCCTGGCGGCCGTGAAGACCAGGTACGCCGACAAGCCTGGTCCCTGGCTGACCCTGGGCATTGGCGCCAGCGAGCCCGCGCGCACCTGGCCGGCCGAGAGGTTCGCCCAGACGGCGTCGCGGCTCTCGGACCTTTTCGGCACGGTGTTCTGGGTTGGAGGCCCGCATGAGGCGCAGGTCGCCCAGGCCGCGATCGGCGATCTGCCCGGCAATGTCGTGGCCTGCGACCTGACGCTGGACAAGTCCGCGGCCCTGATCGCGCTGTCGGCCGGGTTCCTGGGTAACGACTCGGGCGCGCTGAACGTGGCCGCCGCCGTCGGCACGCCGTGCGTGGGGCTGATGGGCACGGCGCCGGTGCCGGCCTATTCCCGCTGGCTCTCGCGGCTGGACGGCGGCGAGGGGCGAATCTCCGATATCACGGTCGACCAGGCTGTCGACGCGGTGCGCACTCGCTTCGTATCGGAAGCCTGGGACAATACGCACGCTTGAGCCTTAGGCCTCCGCGTTGTATCGGGCGGGCTCGGTATTCTCCCTTTGCTTCCAAGGACGACACATGGCCGGCGACTATCACCGCGGTGAGATGGACATTCACGAACAAGCCGCGACCTTCGCGGCGTTCAACAACATGACCAAGTGGGGCTCGCTGGCCGTCGCCACCCTGCTGCTGTTCATCACCCTGTTGTTCTGCACGGCCGCTGGCTTCTTCGGTAGCGCTATCGCCGCCGGCGTGCTGCTGGCCGCGGGAATCTTCTTCCTTCGCGACAAGCCTGCCTCGGCCCACTGACACCGGTGGACATCGGCATATTTTCTCCCTGAGCTGCGTCTTCAGCCTCGACAAGAGGCAAGACTATCCCCTACAGAGCGCCGCATGCTGCTGAGCAAACAGCGCTCTGGGGAGGGGTATGCCGATGGCCGTCATTGCCGTCACGAAAGAGACCCGCGCGAACGAAACGCGGGTCGCGGCCACGCCTGAAACCGTCAAGAAGCTCGGCGCCGCCGGCTTCTCGGTGGTGGTCCAGGCGGGGGCGGGGACGGCCGCGTCCTATCCGGACGCCGACTACGAGGCCGCCGGCGCCAAGATCGCCAAGACGGCCGTCGAGGCCCTCAAGGACGCCGACGTGCTGTTCAAGGTGCGCGCGCCCGAGGCCGCCGAGATCGCGGCCCTGAAGAGCGGGGCCATCGTCGCCGCCGCGCTCAACCCCTACCAGGACAAGGAAACGCTGGACGCCCTGGCCAAGGCCGGCGCGACGGCGATCGCCATGGAGTTCATCCCGCGCATCACCCGCGCGCAGGTGATGGACATGCTGTCGTCTCAGGCCAACCTCGCCGGCTATCGCGCCGTGATCGAGGGCGCCGAGGCCTACGGCAAGGCCCTGCCGATGATGATGACCGCCGCCGGCACCGTCGCCGCGGCCAAGGTGTTCATCATGGGCGTGGGCGTCGCCGGCCTGCAGGCCATCGCCACGGCCCGTCGCCTGGGCGCGGTGGTCACCGCCACGGACGTGCGTCCGGCCACCAAGGAGCAGGTCGAAAGCCTGGGCGCCAAGTTCCTGGCCGTCGAGGACGAAGAGTTCAAGAACGCCCAGACCGCCGGCGGCTACGCCAAGGAGATGTCCAAGGAATACCAGGCCAAGCAGGCCGAACTGGTCTCCTCGCATATCGCCAAGCAGGACATCGTCATCACCACGGCCCTGATCCCGGGCCGTCCGGCGCCCAAGCTGGTCAGCGCCGCTCAGGTGGCCTCGATGCGCGCGGGCTCGATCCTGGTCGACCTGGCCATCGAGCAGGGCGGCAATGTCGAGGGCGCGAAGCTGAACGAGACGGTGATCACCGCCAACGGCGCCAAGATCCTCGGTCACGCCAACCTGCCGGGCCGCATCGCCACCGACGCCAGCGCGCTCTACGCCCGCAACCTGATGGCCCTTGCGACCCTGTTCACGACGAAGGAGGGCGCCTTCGCCCCCAACTTCGAGGACGAGATCCTGCAGGCCGCCGTCGTCACCCGCGGCGGCGCGATCGTCCATCCGAATTTGAAGACCGCCTAGCGCACAGCAAGAGAAGGGAGGCCTCTATGGAAGCCGTCGACCCCACCGTGTTCCGTCTGGCGATCTTCGTGCTCGCCATCTTCGTCGGCTACTACGTCGTCTGGAGCGTGACGCCCGCGCTGCATACGCCGCTGATGGCCGTCACCAACGCCATCTCGTCGGTGATCATCGTTGGCGCCCTGCTGGCCGCCGCGGCCCATGGCGCCAATAGCGACCTGGCTGGCGGCGCCGTCGCCGGCTCGACCTGGATCTCCAAGGGGGCCGGCACGCTCGCCGCCGCCTTCGCGGCGGTCAACATCTTCGGCGGCTTCTTGGTCACCCAGCGGATGCTGGCGATGTACAAGAAGAAAGAGAAGAAGTGAGCAAGCGAGAGCAGGGGGAAATAGAACAATGAACGCCAATCTCGCCGCCATTCTCTACATCGTCTCGGGGGTGCTGTTCATCCTCGCGCTGCGTGGCCTTTCCAGTCCCGTGACCAGCCAGGCGGGCAACCGTAACGGCATGATCGGCATGGCCATCGCCGTCGGCACCACCCTGGCCACCCTGTGGAGTCAGGGCGCGCTGGACGTCGTGACCCTGGGCCTGATCCTGGGCGGCGTCGCCGTCGGGGGCGCGGTCGGGGCGGTCATCGCCCGCAAGGTCGCCATGACCTCGATGCCGCAACTGGTCGCCGCCTTCCACTCGCTGGTCGGCATGGCCGCCTGCCTCGTGGCCGTGGCCGCCATCTATACGCCCGCCGCCTACGGCATCGTGGGCGAGGACGGCCATATCCACCTCAACAGCCTGATCGAGCTGTCGCTGGGCCTGGCTATCGGCGCCATCACCTTCACCGGCTCGGTCATCGCCTTCGCCAAGCTGAACGGCAACATGGGCGGCGCGCCGATCCTGCTGCCGGCCCGCCACCTGCTGAACATCGCCATCGCCGCGGCCATCGTGGGCCTGGTCGTGGTGCTGGTGGTCAGCGGCGGTTCGGCCATCTGGGCCTTCTGGGGTATCTTCGCCCTCAGCCTGCTGATCGGCGTCACCCTGATCATCCCGATCGGCGGCGCGGACATGCCCGTCGTGGTGTCGATGCTGAACAGCTATTCCGGCTGGGCGGCGGCGGCGCTGGGCTTCACGCTCGAGAACACCACCCTGATCATCACCGGCGCGCTCGTCGGTTCGTCGGGCGCGATCCTGTCCTACATCATGTGCAAGGGCATGAACCGCTCGTTCGTGTCGGTGATCCTGGGCGGCTTCGGCGCCGACGCTTCGGCGGCGGCCGGTCCCGGCGGCAAGGTCGAGAGCCGTCCCGTCAAGCAGGGCAGCGCCGACGACGCGGCTTTCATCATGAAGAACGCCAGCAAGGTGATCATCGTCCCGGGCTACGGCATGGCCGTCTCCCAGGCCCAGCACGCCCTGCGCGAAATGGCCGACAAGCTGAAGGAAGAGGGCGTCGAGGTGAAGTACGCCATCCACCCCGTCGCCGGCCGGATGCCGGGCCACATGAACGTGCTGCTGGCCGAGGCCAATGTCCCCTATGACGAGGTGTTCGAGCTGGAGGACATCAACAGCGAGTTCTCGACGGCCGACGTGGCCTTCGTGATCGGCGCCAACGACGTCACCAACCCGGCCGCCAAGACCGACCCGACCAGCGCCATCTTCGGCATGCCGATCCTGGACGTCGAGAAGGCCCGCACCGTCCTCTTCGTCAAGCGCGGCATGGCCTCGGGCTATGCCGGCGTCGAGAACGAGCTGTTCTTCCGAGACAACACGATGATGCTGTTCGGCGACGCCAAGAAGATGGTCGAAGGCATCGTGAAGGGGCTGTAGGGCTTCTCACCGCCAAGAAACGACGAAGGCCCCGGCGGTGACGCTGGGGCCTTTTTCGTGCGTGTCAGGGGTGCGACAGACGGCGGCGACCGCTTTCCTAGTCGGACCTTTGGTAGTCTGCTAGCGCTACCGGTTGATCGCCATCGTAGCCTTGACGGCGTGATCGGTGAAGACGGCCAGCCGTTCTTTGAATTCGACTAGCAACGTTGGCCCGGCCGTCCTGCGTCCAGCCTCATTCTCGATCTTCACCCGGAGCTGCTCGTTATAAAAGTTGGCGGCCAGCAGCGCCGTGTCGAACGAAGGGTTGACACGGGTTTTGGGGTTGAGGTCTCGATGGGCCGTCAGCTCATTACGATAGTCCACGAGCGGTTGCCGATAAGCGACCCACTGATCCTGAGACATACCCAGCGATGCGCGCAAACCGGCGCGAAAAGGGGCGTTGTCGAACATGTTCTTCCAGTGGATCTGCTGATTATCGGCATGGTCCGATCCAAAGAGGATGCACCACGCATTGATCGCCGTGTCGTAGGCGTTTCGCTGGGCGACGGTCAGGAAGTAGGGGGGATCCTTCACCTCGCAAATCGCCCGCGTTTGAGCAACCGCGTCCATGAAGGTGCGCAAAGTTTCACGAGCGAACGAAATGTGCGCATTTTCCACAACCATCTTCCGTTCGCCGGTCACGCTCAAAAGTCCTCTTTGTAGTCGGGGCTGACGCTGATGCGCGGAAAGGTAAGGCAGTGTCTCCCAAACGAGCA